>ERZ842401.75-NODE-75-length-120909-cov-12.436039_pt1 | contig 120909 bp, 122 predicted proteins | sample MGYA00521270_ERZ842401 | MGnify/ENA primary metagenome ERZ842401 (study PRJEB31892, sample SAMEA3878208) | bioreactor metagenome | biome: Moose rumen | place: Sweden | collected 2011-10 | study: EMG produced TPA metagenomics assembly of the PRJEB12797 data set... | reverse complement strand
CTTTTACAATATGTTTACTCCCTATCGGTGCAAGTGCTGTTGAAGGTAAACCTGTATGATGGGACATCAAATTTGCCAAAGTTCCACCTAAGGAATAGCCGACAAATTCTATTGAACATCCTTTATAACTTTTATCCTTTGATATACACTCATACAAATATTTTGCATAGAAATACTGTTGAGGAATATTAGATGTTGTTATAATTATTAAGGCATTTTTAAGATCATCTGATTGATTTATATCAGCACCTGAAAAAGCAATGACTATTCTTTTTCCATTTTTATAGATTTTATAATCAAAGGTTTTATCAGCTATTAAATTATCAAATTTATTCAATGTTTCCCAACCGAATAAATCTTGTTTATTTTGTACGCCAAAGCATAAATCTAAAATTTCAATATACTTATCATATTCCATATTTATTTTCCTTTTTATTATATAATATTTTTATGTCTACTACTAAGAAAATCTTATTATTTATATATCAATATTTTCAGTGGATAATTACAAGTTTGAACATATTATTTTTTGTATTATTTGTAAAAACTTATATTCTTTTATTGTTATACATTATGGGCAATATATGGGTATTTATAATGGCTGTTTTGTTATTATTAATGGCAACTATTTATCTGGTATTTTCAATAGTAGCAACAATTACAACCCAAGATATTATAGACGGTAAACCTTTAAGAAGAATACAAAAATTTTCTGAAATAGTATTCTTAGCTATTACTATACCATTATATATCTTTATTATTTTTAATATTAAAAATATCCATTTCCCAAATGCACATTAATAACTAATAAAAGATTATAAATTCATATTTTTATCCACAAAACAAGATACACAACTTTTAGAAACTCAAGTTATAAATAAATACATCATAAAATTATCCTTTCCGGCAGGATAATGACAAATATAATGAAATGATTCGTTAGTCCTTATTATACCATATTTTCGCAATTTTGACAAGTTTACAAGTTTGTAATTTGGGTAAAACCCAACAAATATTAAGAATGATAGATTGCACCCATCCCAGTTATTTTTATGAACACCGATTCGTAATATTATTACATTTTTACTTTTGGTGCAAATAATTGCAGCATACACTTCTTATTAATATTCACTGCAGCTTCATCAGGCAACTAAAAATTACATTTATATTCCATTACATAATCGTCCATTACAAAACCGTTGCCGATATCTGTTACAACTGCGTTTGTAACGATAAAGCCCCATTTTTTATAAGCTTCTATACTGTTTTTATTCTCTTTGTTTACCGTAAGGACAATTCTGTTTTTCTCCTGTGTTCTTGCATATTCTTTTATGAACTGAAATGTCTTTGTCCCGATACCCTTGTGACGGCACTCTTTTTTTAGATAAAATTTTGATAAAAAGAGGTACTCGTCTTTGTTTGCAAGTCCGATATAGCCAATCATATCTCTGTTGTAATAGATGTAATAATATTCATAATTTTCGTTTTCTATCTGATTTTTTATGGCATTTTCTGACTGAAACTTTTCTATCATATAATCTATCTGTTCGTCTGACAAAAATTCTTTCCAGTATTCATGCCAGATTAAAGATGATAATGTGACTAATTTTGTTATATTGACAGCTTTTTCGTATTTTAACATATTTACCTTTCTTACTTAACGGGAGTAAATCCCCAATGGAGTTTACTGCGTAAAATTTCATAAAAATTGTTGTCATTAAGCAGCGCAAGTTTAGCACAGTAATCATATTTCTTTATAACAATTCCGCTCTCGGAAGAAAAGATTTCCTGACCGTCTGCACTGATAGAATATTTTTGGTGTTTTTGTGAAGTTATTTCTATTCGAGAATTTGCATCTACAACAAGCGGTCTTGCCGCAAAAGTATGCGGACAAATCGGAGAAATAACCGTAACATCAAGGTTTGGTATCAAAATCGGGCCTCCTGAAGCCATATTATAAGCGGTTGAGCCTGTCGGAGTAGATACTATAATCCCGTCTGCATAATAATTACAAACAAATTCGTTATCAATTTTTAGAGAAAAATGACAGGCTCTTGAGGATGTTTCACCTTTTATTACAAAATCGTTTAATGCGCTGTATTCTCCACAGGAAAGCATTATTCTGTTTTCTATTTTGTAATCGTTATCAAGTATTCTGGCTATAACATCTTCTGTTCCCGATAAATCCGCCTGAGATAAAAAACCCAAATGCCCCAGATTTATCCCAAAAATCGGAGTTTCATATTTTGAATAAAATCGGGCAGCTTTAAGGATTGTACCATCTCCGCCGATTACAAAAACAAAATCAAATCCTGATTTAAGTTTATCTGTGGGGAATAATTCATATTCCGTATTATATGCCTTCAACGGTTTCTCAAAAGCTTGTGTTATTTTTTCAATATCTTGTAAAGTAGAATTATATGTTATTCCAAAACGCATTTTCATATATTCAGTTTATACCAAATATTATAAAATAGTATATAATTGTAAAGTTATGAGTGAAAAACATTTTGTTTATATTTTACAAACCGAAAAGAATACCCTCTATTGCGGCTATACAAACGATATAGAAAAAAGATTCAATGAGCATAAATCAGGGACTGGTGCAAAATATACAAAAGCCTTCAAACCTGAAAAAATAGTCTATACCAAAGAATTTTCTACTAAATCAGAAGCATTGAAAGAGGAATACAGAATTAAGCATAAACTTTCACGCTCTCAAAAACTCGAACTTATTGCAAATTATTCGGTTTAGTACCGTAAACAATTTCCATAATATCTTTAGTATCAATTCCGTTGTGCATCATTAACAGCGCTCTTTCGTATTTTTCATATTCCTGTCTTGTTTTCTTTTTTTCAAGAACTTTATCAAAAAACATTCTGTCAGACTCAGTCCATTTACCCGTATTTTTAAGTATTTCCCGAGCGTATTTACCTAAGCGTTCATTTGTTTTGACAAGTCCGTTCATATCGATTTCTCTGCAATCCCACAGGATTTTACCTGAGAGCTTTTCATCCCCGCATATATCGTACAGGTTTGCAAATAACTCCGCACCCTCTTTGTCAAAAGTTTCATCCTTTAAAGTATTTAGAGTTACCACATATTTGCGAGAATTAGGAAATCTTGCCATAAAATCCATCATTCCGGAAGCATAAGTTTGAGTCCCCGATGAAGTATTTAATTTTGAAATATCCATAATATTCAAAACGCCTTCAAGCGGATATCCGTCTTTCAAAAATCTTAGCCCATCCTCTCTTAAAGAAATTGAATGAAACCCGTCAATAAAAGAATTGTGAACGACATTTGCTATATCTTCAAGTGTCAGACCATGTTTTTCCATCATTTCGGAATATCTGCGAAAATCAAATGAATCATAATTTATACCGTCAAGATAAATTTTTTTGTTAGTTTTTTTAAGCGTAATACTTGGCGGTAATCCTCTTTCTACATAAGGAGTGCATTGTGAAGTTTCATAATGATTTATATCTCTTGCGACCATATCACTGTAATCTTTTACGGGAATATCATCAATGCCGTAAGTTTTGTAACCGTCATTTATTTTATCGGTATTTTTTGCAAACAGTTCATCCTGACGGAAAAACTTATCACAGGTTAGGCTTCCGTCTCTTTCATCAATTTTGAGTTTTTTGCGGAATTGTCTATATTCGCCCTTGCTTAATTGTTTTATATATTTTCCGCCTTTTGACAGGTTTAACTCAATAAATGGCATATTATCTCCTTTTCATAAAAGAAATAACACCACTAAAAAATAAATTTGCGCCTGATTTTTCATGCTAAAATTTGTTCAAGGATTTTCCTTGCCACAACAGATTTTGGAGCTTTTTCAATCTGCGTAATCTTACCTGATTTTGAAAATACGGTAACTTCGTTATAATCAACATAAAACCCTATATCTTTTCTTGAAATATCATTAGCCACAAGAAAATCGCAGCCCTTTGATTCAAGTTTTGATTTTGCATTTTGGGGCAAATTTTCAGATTCCGCACAAAAACCGACAATTATCGGCCCTTGCTCGGGTTTTAACATATCTTGTTTCCTTTGGCACAAATCAGCAAGAATATCCGGATTTTTTACAAGCTCTAATACAAGTGTATCATCATTTTTCTTAATTTTTTGCGGCGAATAATTTTTCACTCTGTAATCCGCAACCGCCGCCGCCATAATTATATAATCAGTGTCGTTATATTCTTTATCGATAGCAAAACGCATATCCTCTGCGGATTTTACTTTTACGCTATGATATGGAGCATCAACATATTTTGTAGTTATTAAGGTAACATCCGCACCCATATTATATGCGGCATTTGCTAAAGCTATCCCCATTTTCCCCGATGAATAATTTGAAATATATCGTACGGGATCAATATCTTCAATCGTTCCGCCTGCTGTTATTACGACTTTTTTCCCTTTTAATTTTTCGCTGTAATTAAGACTTTCATCAACCGCATTATAAATCTTTTCCAAATCGCAAAGTCTGCCTTTTCCTCTATACCCGCAAGCCAAAAATCCTGTTTCGGGCTCAAGAATCTCAATCCCTCGGGATTTTAATGCGCACATGTTATCCTGTATAACTTCATTACGCCACATATTACTGTTCATTGCAGGAGCAACTATCATTTTTTTTGAGAAAGCGCACGCAATTGAAGTTAAAAGGTTGTCTGCTACACCATGGGCTATTTTTGAAATAGTGTTTGCTGTCGCAGGAGCAATAACCATAATATCTGCTTCATCCGCAAGACTTATGTGTTCGGGTTTCCAATCCTTTATCTCAAATTCTTCAATATATACATTATTTTGGGTCAAATTCTGCAAAGTAAGCTTTGTTACAAAATTGAGCGCATTTGGAGTGCATACGACTTTTACATCTGCTCCGCCTTTTTTAAAATCTCGTATTAGCGTACATATCTTATATGCCGCAATCCCGCCTGTTATACCTATTAAAATATGTTTGTCTTTAATCATCTTGAATAACCTGATTAACCTAAATGTTATTTTTTACTATTTTTTCTATTTCTTCAACCGCACGTTCAACGCTGTCATTTATAACCGTATAATCATACTGTCCCGAACGCTCCAATTCTATCTTTACCTGAGCAAGACGTTTTTGAATAGTTGCTTCATCCTCTGTATGACGACCTCTCAGGCGATTTTCAAGCTCACGTATATTTGGGGGTGCAATAAATATCAAAACCGCTTCAGGCATTTTATTTTTTACCTGCAAAGCTCCCTGTGTTTCTATTTCAAGAATTATATTATAACCTTGTTCAAATTTTTCAGAAATAAAATCTTTTTTTGTTCCGTAATAATTATCGGCATATTTTGCATACTCTAAAAATGCACCCTGCGCAATATTTGCTTCAAATTCCTCTTTTGTAATGAAAAAGTAATTAACACCATCAGTTTCACCGGCTCTCGGATTTCTGGTTGTGCAGGAAACCGACAGTATAAAATTATCAGAATTTTTTTTCATAAATTCATTTATAACAGTGCCTTTTCCGACTCCGGAACATCCTGAAATTACAAAGAGTTTCTTTTGCATGTTTATATTTTACAATAAAAAAAACTGTTGTCGATAAACATCAAAAGTTTTTCAGAGATATTAAATCACGGTAAATAACAAATTATACGCAAATAATTTTATTTCAGGTTTTATAAAAAATATGAAAACAGATAAAATTTCATTCGGACAGACATATATAAAACCTAACCTTAAATATCTTAATCCCGAAACATCCCACAAAGTTCCATATTTGTTTGGTTTTGGGGAGCTTTATCCTATTGATTTTTATATCGGTTCAACCATGAAAGGTAATCTTACTGTTGATATAATGCACTCTTCTGCCGCAAAACATGTATTGATGAATTTAGAAGATGAAGAAAAAACTTTTGAAAATATTTTGTATCTCAGAACGGTACATTTTATGGATATGGCAACAAAAGCAAGACAGGGGATAAAAGTTCCTATACTTCATACGGAAGTAAAAAATGCAGATAAATTATCAGTTGAAGAATTGCAATATACCATAAATGATAAAATAAAACTTTATTATGATACTATTGCAAAGAAATTTTTAAATTAAAAAAAAAGAGGACATAATGTCCTCATGAATTAAGAATAGCTGGAAGTATGAAAAAGATTAATTATATTTAACCGTATAATAGAATTTTGTATATTAGACGGTTTTATATATTTTATTAGTCATGTTTATGATATTCTAACGGGTATGATATCTATATTAACGAATCCGATAATTATATCCGTTATATTGTTATGTTTATTGTGCTTATGCAGAATAAACGTATTGCTTTCGCTTATAATTTCGGCAGTTGCGGGTGGTTTAGCAGGTCATATAAATTTGGCAGACGTCATGCACATTTTTATAAAAGGAATGGGCGACAATTCTGAAACCGCACTGAGTTACATTTTGCTTGGGGCTTTTGCGGCTTCAATGACGCATACGGGGCTTGCATCCATTCTTTCTTTAAAGATATCTAATGTAATAAAATCAAAAAAATATGCACTCATAGGGATTCTGACTCTGATAGCAATTTTATCTCAGAACCTTATTCCTGTGCATATAGCGTTCATACCTATATTGATACCTCCTCTTTTGGGGATAATGAATAAATTAAAAATTGACAGACGTAGTGTTGCCTGCGCTTTAGCGTTTGGACTAAAAGCTCCTTATATTGTTATCCCCGCAGGCTTCGGATTAATTTTTCAGGGGTTGATTTTTGATAATCTCTATCAAAACGGGGTAGAGCTTGCTAAAAGTGATATTTGGAAATCTGCGTGGGTAATAGGACTTGGAATGTTTATCGGATTTCTTATTGCAGTATTTGTAACATATTCAAAACCAAGAGAATATCAAAATCTTGAGGTTAAGATTACTGAGCAAAAAGAAGATTTAACACTTCACAGAAGTCATTATATTACGCTTGCGGCGGCAGTTGTAACGCTTTTAGTTCAGCTTTGGACAGGCTCTTTACCATTGGGGGCTTTGGTTGGTTTATCTTTGATATTCGGACTGAGGGCAGTAGACCACGACAAAATGGATAAATTAATTAATGAAGGAGTCGGACTTATGGGGTACGTTGCATTCGTAATGCTTGTTGCTGCCGGATTTGCAAGTGTAATGAAAGCAACAGGCTCAATAGATACTTTTGTAAATTCCGTAACCCCTTATATGATGTCAAGCAAACTTATTGCTGCGGCATTAATGCTTTTTGTCGGGTTATTTATAACAATGGGAATAGGGACATCATTTGGTACAATCCCGATTTTAGCTGTCTTATATGTTCCTATATTTCTAAAATTAGGATTTAGCATTCCTTCTATGATTATAGTACTTGCATCTGCAGCCGCACTCGGAGATGCAGGATCTCCCGCTTCCGATACGACTCTTGGTCCGACTGCGGGGTTAAATGCTGATTCACAGCATAATCATGTTTGGGATACTTGTGTTCCTACTTTTTTGCACTACAATATTCCGATTATAATTGCTGCATTCATTTCGGTAATAATTTTTAAATAAGCATATACAAAGTTATAGTAACGCCCTAAATATTTACTGTAACTTTGTATATATTTAACTTATTTTTTAATCAATTTTTTACCTGATTCATCAACCGTAAAGTATGCAGGATTTAATCTAAATACTCTGACATAACCGTGTTCGCCTTTACCGTCATGGTCACTCTTGCTTGACACAAAGTTATCCCAGTTTGCGTTGTCAATTTCATCGGAATATATCTGATTGTTACCGCTTGTTACACCGCTATGTCCCGGAACGTCACTTCTGTGAGCATTACCGTAAACAGGGATGTAGCCCGCAGGCAAATGAGATATATCGCCCGAAGTTATTTCTCTTGCAGTTTTATCATCAACTTTAATATAAGTTACTTCAATAAATCTTTCAGGATGTCTTGCACAGAAATCGGCAAGCTGGTGAGCATTACTGAAATCTCGTAGTTCTTCCGCAGAACATGCACCCGACCCGATAAGAGCCTGTTTTGCACCTGTCAGACATCCGCCGCTTGTTCTCAGGGTATTTGCAACATCGGCTGCGTTTTTAGCCAATACCAAATCTATCTCTGATGCGCCTGCATAGTTTATACCCTTATCTTCTTCTATTTTGAAACCTGTATATTTACCGCTTTTTACCCTGTCATTATACATTCTTATACCTGCATCAGGGGAGTGATTACCTCTGAGCTGAGGTAAATACTGTTTACATCTTGCCTGTGCACCTGTATAATAACCGTTTTTCGGATATTCTTTGACGTTTTTGCTGCTTGGTAATGTTACTGTATTGTCTTTTACACTATTTAAAGAAACACGTCTTGCGTGGTGGCTTAAATATTCACGTTTGAATTTTTTATCTGCATCACCTGCTATTTCTCTGCGTTTTACAGGATCTGTTTCCGATTTTAATTTTGTGGAAACATCTTCATAATGTCTGAGTATCATTTCGATATCTCTTTCTGTCATTGCACGCATTTCAGCATTCGATAAACCTTTTGCAAATGTAATTTCACCGTCAGTTATAAGTTTTATAAGCTGATTTATTTTACTGCCGTCATAACCTTTAGCCTGAAGGGTTGATTTGAGATTATCTGCTTCTTCTTTTGAAGTCTTATTTGCACCTTCGGTGTATAAATCAGGTTTAAATGTAATCTGACCAATACCCCAGCCCAAATCATCTTTCATTTTTACGCTGTTATTTTTTGCTCCCTGCTCAACAACTACGGCATCTTTCATTGCCTCAGCTCTTGCTGTTTCATCTTCCGTAATTTCAATATTATTCATAAAACGACGAACGTCATGAGTATAAATATTATCTGCCGGAGTAGCAGTACCGTTTTTGAGCGGTTTTATACGACCATTGTAGAGGTATAAAATAGCATCATCATCAGTAATTTTATTTTCTCTCCATTCGGTTGCATCAAGTTTAACAGGTTTGCCGTCTACCAAAATTTTATCGGCAGCATAATATCTGTTATTTGCGGCCTCAATACCTTCTCTGTAAACTTTTTGCTGAGATCTTGCATCGAGTTCTTTTAATACAATAATCGTTGCGGCTGCCGATTGTTCAGGAGAAAGAGAATTGAAAAAGCCTCTTTTTATCCCGTATTTATTAAACATTTTCTTTACATTTGGACTTTCAAGCCAGTCGCCAACCTTGATTTGAGTCATACCTTTTGAAACGGAAGTTGCATCATTAAACGGATTTTTTATACCGAGTTTGTGCAAACCTCTGTTGAACAAAGCACCAATATCCTTTATACCGATACCGATAAATGAATTATCCCAGTATTTATATCTGTCAGCCGTTCCTAATTTACTCTCTCTCATCGCAATCCCGACAGCAAGTTTTGCATATCTGTTATAAGTATCGTTATCAATACCCAAATCAGCCATTAAGTTTGCTTTTTCTGATTTAAGAGTATTTAAAAACTTATCAATATCCTTTTTTTGAGAAGCTGAAGCATTTGTATACATAGGATCGTTTATTTTTATATCAATATCAAGCGGAGTATTTATCTGCTTAACCTGAGTAGGAGCAACATTTTCGCCCTGAATAAGAATACTGCGGTTTTTGCTAGGATCAACATGATTTTCTATATCCTGAGCTACCCTGCCGCTTCTGTGATAACGGGTAATTTTTGTTTCTTCATCGGACATGCGAATATTTATAGTTGAAAGTCCTGCTTCACGACCTCTTTGCGTTCTTGATACATCCAAGAATACATGAACTTCTCCGTTCACTTCATTTCTTACAATTTGTGGGTTTATATTACCGTATAGGTTTTGATAAGATAAGATTTTAGAGCGCTGAACGGGAGCAAGGTCATCCGTTTCAATCCGGTGAGGATCGCCGCCTTCTTGAACAATAGAATCGACTATTTTATCGACACTGTCTTTTATAACATACTCTTTACGAGCATCAACGGCTTCGGGAATAGACTCTCCGTCACTACCCTCAGCACCTTGAGGCTTGACTTCACCGGTTTTAAATTCTTTACCGATTTTTCCGCCAAAATATTTCTCGTTAAAATCCTGCACATCATCACAATCATTCAATGCAGCTAATCTTTTAATTTCTGCAAGAATTTTTGCATCAGTTGCTTTCTCTCCACGATTTGTAACGATTTCTTTTGCAACTTTCCAAGCATATTCACCACGTTGCACCTTGTGTATGTTACCCGTCATAAGCTCACCTTTCATCTTATTACTTCACTTATATAAAAAATATATACGGATAAAAATTGCATGTTATTTAATATTTGTTACATTTTGTTAAATAATTTTTTGCTTAATCTAAACGGTATGTCCGATTATGACGCATAAAAACATTATGATATTCTTGTAAATAATCTCTTTCTAACTTACGAAACATTTACCCCACCCCTTTTCATTAAAAGCAAAAAAAATAAAAACACAAAAAAGAATAACGAAGTATAATCTTTTCGACTTCTCGCAAACCGCACGAATTTACCTGCGTATCGATCCTCATAAAACCGTGTTACTAAGTCTATCTTTTTAACAAATCACGCACTGAAAATTTGCGGGTTTTGTTAGCAAAGCTAAAGTCCAGCAACTTTCGTGTAATCGGATTCGTCTGATGAGAAACCACAGTTTTATCAACAACTTCTTCAACTCTTTCTCTGGTTTCTTCTATTACTTCAAAGTTTTGTCTTGATCTCTCATCCATAGATTCAATTATACCTCGTTACTCTTATATAAACAAATCTTTTAGTGAGAAATTGCATGAAAATATATAAAAAGTATATATTTGTTACATATCTTAACAAGTTATGATTTATTAAAATGCCTCAAAAACGACTATTGGTCTGTCTCATGGTGTTCAGAATCTTTCATCAGTTTAGCAAAATCTGACGGCTTAATATCCTGAATAAAGTTTTTAAATTCCTCTGCTTCCTGAGCATCTTTTGCGCTATCGGTTGAAACAGAGCCTGAAGAAAGTACTTTAGCAGAGACAAAAATCGGTGCGCTTACTCTTATGGCAATTGCAATCGCATCAGACGGTCTTGAATCGATTTCAATAGTTTGTCCGTCTTTGTCTTCAAGGTAAATGATTGCATAATATGTTTCTTTTTCGACGTCATTAATTTCGACTTTAGCGACTTTAAAACCGGTTTTTTCAACAATATTAATAACAAGGTCATGAGTCATGGGTCTTGAGACAGAAAGGTTTTCTATTTTTCTGATAATAGAGCTTGCTTCAGCGCTGCCAATCCAAATAGGTAATGCTCTGCGGTTATCTTTGTCGTGAAGAACGACAATGGGGGTACCTGTTCTTGTATCAAGGGCGATGCCCATAACTTTCATTTCAATCATATATGACCTTTCAAAATGGATATTAACTTACACTCATATTATATCATACAAATATTTTTTTAAAGGGTTTTCAAAAAAATATATTTGTGCTAGTATGAGTAAGTAATCTTATTAAAACGGTTATGTCGCAAATGGAAAAGTGGCCGAGTGGCTTAAGGCGGCACCCTGCTAAGGTGTTGTGTGGGGTTACCTGCACCGTGGGTTCAAATCCCACCTTTTCCGAATTAAAGCGAGGATGACTTTTGTTATTCTCGCTTTAATTTTGTGTATTTAATCAGTCGTTTGAAATATTTGCCTTTTTATGTCCGATTTGAATTGTAAGTTTTCATGTCATTGCGAGGGCGAAAGCCCGAAGCAATCCAGCGTTTTACGGTCGGAAGTCGGTTGAGTATAGTTATTTCAAAACGGACCATAACGGACTTTAAACGGTCATAAACGGACTAAGCAAATATAATAAATTCGCAAAATCCAAACACTGTTTGAAAATTTCAGTGAAAGAACAGTCCGTTTTAGTCCGTTTTTAAATTGTTGGGCAAGTATGTTCAACCTACAAACTCATAGGATAATTATATTATTTTAAATTATTAATAAATATTACATTTCTTTTAAAATAATGCAATTTTAAGGGTAAATAATATTTTAATTATATATAGAGTATAAAACGAGGATGTGTTATGGCATATATTGATAAGGATTATGATAAAATCATTTCGGCTTTAAAGAAAAGAATTAATACAAGTACAAGTGTTCAAAGCAATACAAATCAACAAGTTGTAATTAATGCACGTAAATATAGAGAACAAGAAGAAAAAACACTTAAAAATGCTCAAAATGCTGGATATAATTCGAATTTAACAGTTCAATCGTCTCAAGTAAAAAATAAATATTATAATGGAGATGATTATGCTGTAACATTTGATGGATTTAATGTAACATTGAAAAACAAAACAAAAAATTACACGAAAACCTTTAATATATATAACTTTGTTTCTTCAATGCCCGAAAAAGATAAAATAGAATTTTTAAAGAAAATTCAAACTTTACCCGGTGAAGTTTTAGAGGACTTATCAGTTGAGATGGACAGATTAAAATCTTCAACAGGTCAAAATATGCATATAAATTCAAATCCAAATTTTACAGCAGGAGGATATTATAGCCCTGATAACGACTCAATTACAACAAGCCCTAAACATATTGTTCACGAATTGGGACATGCAGTTGATTATGACGCAAAAGGAAAAAGCTCTGCAGCAAATGATCCAACCTTTAAAGCCTTGTTTGAACAAGAAATGAAACAATTCATACAAGCAGGTAATCAAAGATATGATTACAATGATAACAGCACTTGGGCAAATGGCGTAGAAACACTTATGAAAAAGTCAAATTATTGTACTGCAAATGAAAGAGAAATGTTTGCAGAGATCTACACATTGTGTACTACTGGAGAGTGTAAATCAGGTGCTACCATTACTCAATATTTCCCAAAAACTTTTGCAAGGGGTAAAGAGCTGTTGCAACAAGCTAGAACAAATAACATTAATAATAGGCATAACAGTCCAACAAGAAATATTATAAATTCTTTGAGTTAATATTTACTAATTTTAATATTGAGCTTTATCCAAATATATAGCGATGCAGGATGAACAACAAGAATAGTCAGTAGGGTGCGTTTATACGCACCAAAATTATTATAAAAGTCTCTGTTCAAAATTCTCAAACCGACTGTTATTTTGCAGAAAAAACCGTAAGAATTTTATCTATCAAACTACCTAAAACAACCATTGTTGCAGACAGTTTGACAGATTTTTGTATTTTGACATTTGTAAAGAAACAGGACAATACAGAAAAGGGGAACTTGGCTCAAAGCCCATAAACTCAAAGGTTCTTTATAGTAAATTAGGGTTCCAGAAAAGTCCGGTATGTCCGATTTCCGTCTAAATTAAGTCCGGGAAAAGTAAAATTTTTCATATTGATATGCCGTAAAGTCTTATTTCCGTAAGACAATAGCCAATGACAAACATCGGACTTTTTGTATAAAATAGTAACACAGGTTCCGGAAAGAATTATTTTTCTGTTACAAAACGGAACCTTAACGGAACTTTTTGCGGAACCTAAACGGAACCTATTTTAATGTACATTTATAACTACTCGGAGTTATGATCATTTGCTCTTCAATGTTTCTACCATCTATCCAAAGAGGCTCCTGTTTTGTATCTAGTAAGAAAAATACATATCTATCCTTATTGTTTTGCCAAGTATGATATTCATTTTCAGTTATTTCAAAATAACCTTTGTCAACAGAAAAAGATTTTACTTCAACATATATAGTTGATTTAGTCGCTTTTTCTATACATTGAAAATCATATCCCAATTGTATTTGTATTATTATCTCTTTTAGTATCTTTAGTTAATCTATTGATGAGGATTTTAACGCAGCTATTTTGGGGACTTAACTACTTGTATTAAATAATACAGAATTATGTTTATGCTAATATTAAATCATGAGTGATATTAATTTAGATGAATTTCGCAAAATAATGGCATCAGGTAGGTGTGTTGAAAGTGAAATGCTTACAATATTTAATATTTTAAGCCAAGAAGCCATAAAGATTAGTATGGAAATCAACAACAAATATCATACCCCTGAAGAAATTGTTGATTTGTTTTCTAAATTAACAGGACGAAAAGTTGATAAAACTTTCAGGCTTTTTCCGCCGTTTTATACGGATTGCGGAAAAAATATTATTGTAGGAGAAAATGTATTTATAAATGCTTGCTGCAAGTTTCAAGACCAAGGCGGAATTACAATAGGTAATGGTGTTTTAATAGGTCATAATGTAACTCTTGCTACATTAAACCACGATGAAAGACCTGAATTTAGACAAAACATTTACCCCAAACCAATAAAGATAGGTGATAATGTTTGGATAGGTTCAAATGCAACGATTTTACAGGGTATAACAATAGGCGATGGTGCAATAATCGGTGCAAATGCTGTTGTTACAAAAGATGTTCCTAATAATACAATCGTCGCAGGTATTCCTGCAAAAATCATAAAAAAAAATAGAAGTGTATGAAGATAAAAATTAAATGAGGTGTAATTTATGAAAAATATTGTATTGATTATTTTAGGTTTAGTAATTATTACGGCAGGTGTTGTTTTTGCACTTCAAAATAAACACGCAGGAAATGAAGGAGTTTTTAATATGACAAACAAAAAAGTATTAGTTGCATATTTTTCTGCAACAGGAACGACAAAACAAGTGGCAGAAAATTTAGCCAAAGCAACGGGTGGTGATTTATACGAAATTAAACCGCTAAAACCTTATACCGACGCTGATTTGGATTGGACGAATAAGCAATCAAGAAGTACAATAGAAATGGAAGACCACAATTCTCGCCCTGAAATGGTTAATGATGATTTTTCTGTCACAGATTATGATACGGTATTTCTAGGGTTCCCGATTTGGTGGTATATTGCTCCGACTATTGTTAATACATTCCTTGAAAAACACGATTTTTCAAATAAAACAATTATATTGTTTGCAACTTCAGGCGGAAGCAGATTTGGAAAAACCGTTGATAATTTGAAATCAAGCGTATCAAGTTCAACTAAAATTATTGAAGGTGATATCTTAAACGGTAATCCGTCAGTTGAAGAATTAAAAAAATGGGTTGAATCTCTGAAATAGCCTTCAATAACTGATAAGGAATATCCGAATTTTTATTTTATAACACTAATAGGTACAGAATCAGGTTGTATAGTTCTTGCATACTTAACATCTGGAATACCCAGAAGCATAACATAGCTCGGAGTGTATTCTTTCGGAATTTTAAGCATAGAATAAACCTCCGGAACTGTTTGCAGTGCATTGTATGCCAAACCGCACCAAAGAGTCCCAAGTCCTAAGCTTTGGGCATACAAATCAACATAACTCATAGCAATTATAGGATCAACCATGTCACAGGTGAATGCAGCTTTTTGTTTATTAACAGATATAACAAGCATGGCTGTTGAAGTTCTGTATATAATATTACTGCCCCCTATCTTTTCTTCCGTAATTTTTCTTATTTCATCCATCTTTACTTTTGTTTCTACAAAAGTAAAATGTAAATCGTCTATATTTCTTCCTGTTGGAACGAACGGCAATATTTCCTTGATTTTAGCCAATCTTTCAGCATCAATATTTTCGTTCTTAAAGAATCTTATGCTTCTTCTTGATTTAATAAGTCCTTCTAAATCTTCACTCTTGCCATAATTAACTTTTTGCGATTTATCGGGATTTTTATTATCAAATGATAATGCCCCGACAGGGCATATTGCCAAACAATGCTGGCAACCCAAACAATGTCCCTCTTCATCATTAAAAATCGGATAATTATCACTATCAAAGCTTATACATTTTGACATACAGTCTTTAACACATAAACCACAATGAATGCATTTATTTTTATCAATACTTATTCTGCTTTTCATATTATCCTTCCCGAATTTTAAAATGGAACCACCTGCAACCGTACCTGCAACAACAGTTCCGCCTAATATAACCACATTTTTTAAAAAGTCTCGTCTTTTCATAGATATAATTATCTATATTAAATACTCAATTGCAAATAAAAATTATTTCTCATGTAAATATTATTATTTATATTATTATGTAATAAAAAGGAATTATTATTGGACACAAAATTAAAACAATTAAAAAAATATTTAAAAAGTCTTGAAAGTGTTATTGTTGCATTTTCATCAGGTGTTGATTCGACTTTTTTGCTAAAAGTTGCTCATGATGTATTAGGTGAAAATGCGATTGCCGTAACCGCAAAGTCATGCTCATTCCCAAACAGAGAACTAAATGAAGCAATAGAATTTTGTAAAAAAGAAAATATAAAACATATTATCGTTGCATCAGAAGAACTTGAGATTGACGGGTTTAAAAATAATCCGCCAAATCGTTGCTATTTGTGCAAAAAAGAATTGTTTGGCAAAATTCAATCTATTGCAAAAGAGAATGGCATAAAAAATATTATTGAGGGTTCAAATCTTGATGATGAGGGGGATTATCGCCCGGGGGTAAATGCAATAAGGGAACTGGGTATCAAAAGTCCGTTAAGAGAAATAGGACTTACAAAACAGGAAATAAGAGAATTGTCAAAAGAACTGAAACTCCCGACTTTTGACAAACCATCATTTGCTTGCCTTTCTTCCAGATTTGTATATGGTGAAACCATAACGAAAGAAAAATTAAAAATGGTGGATAAGGCTGAACAATTTCTTATAGATTTAGGTTTTCATCAGGTGCGTGTAAGGATTCACTCAAATATTGCAAGAATAGAAGTTGAACCTTATGAAATGCAAAAAATTATGGACAACCATAATTTGATTGCCCATAAATTAAAAGAGTTTGGTTTTACTTATGTTACGCTTGATTTGCTCGGCTACCAAATGGGCAGCATGAACAAAGGGGTAAATATTTTATAAAATATAACAAATCAATCAAAGAAATTTTTGACAGGAACATTAAAATATTCTGCTATTTCAATTAATTTTTTCAGACTTATATATCTCTCAAATCTTTCAACGTGACCGATAAATTTACTGTTTACATCAAGTATTTCCGACAATTTTTCTTGCGATATATTTGCCAATTGTCTGTATTTTCTAACATTTCTACCTATAATTCGATATGTTTCTTCTTTAAAACTTGACATAAGTACATTTTATATTCTATACTTATGAAGCACTACTGCTATATAAGCACTATTAAGGATAATCATGATTAGTTATAAAAAGAAAATATTAGTTGATTTAGACGGGGTTCTTAATGAATATGGTAAAGAACCCTATGATGAAAATAATATTCCTGAAATAAAAATTGGTGCGAAAAAATTTATACAAGATTTAAGCGAACTTGGGGATTTATATTTATTTACCACAAGAAATTTAATGCTATCTGCAAAATGGTTGATAGAAAATAATATTGATAAATATTTCAAAGATATAACAAATGTAAAGCTTCCGTCATTTCTATATATTGACGACAGATGCGTGTGTTTTAAAGGAAATTATAAAAACACATTAAAAGAAATAAAAGAATTTAAAGTATATTGGAAATAAAAGGTCGGTATATAGCCGACCTTTCAAAATTATTGATTGGAGTTTGTTTGTAAGCATTTTCTGGAAACAAGTGAAAAAACACAAAGAGTTAAAAGCATTATTATTCCAACGCCGATTATGTTTGCACCAATCGACGGCACAGATGTTAATATTGCTGTTTTTGTTTGTATTGCTTCTGATATAGCATAAATTTGTCCTTGTGTTTGAGCCACAAAACTATCGGACATATTTAATAATGACCATTCCAAACCGTCAGGTTTTGTTGATGCATAGTTTGAAATAATACCTGCAAGAATTAGTGCAAAACCGCCTGTCACATAAGAAAACATTGTTGATAAATTTGTTTTTTGAGCTATCGTAACAATTCCTGCCGTAACAATACCTTCAACAACACCGATAATTAAATGTATCGAACAAATTAATTCTGCGAACTTATCAATATTTACAATCGAAATAGAACCTGACATAGCACTCTCGACAACTACCGCTATTGAACCTAATTGTAAAGCAACAACAGTACTCAAAATAATTCCCCAAAACGGTCTTACTTTGCTGCTAAATACCATAGTAGTTTGAAATCTGTCCCCGCATATTTTTTTATAAAGCGGATAAGCAACAAAACATGCCAAAAATCCCATATTAAAGATATTACAGCCTAACGCTAATATTCCGCCATCAGCAAAAAATAAACTCTGAACAAGCAAAATTGAACACATAGATAAAAATGCAACGTATGGTCCTAAAAGAGCTGATAATAAAATCGCACCGATAATGTGTCCTGAGGATGCTGTTGTCGGTATTGAAAAATTAATCATCTGCAAACCGAATACCAAAGACGTCAGCATTACAGTTGGCAAAATTTTGTCTTTTGTAAATATATCGGGGCTGCTGTTATCATCACATTTCCCCCTTCTACATTTACCCCATGCCCAAATCGCTGCTGCACCCATCACAACTATCATTGGGATTCCCGTAACAGGACAAATAATTGAATTTCCTAAATGCACTTCATTTCTCCTTTTTTTTACTCTATGCTTTATGTTTTTATTATAGCTGAAAGTTGAAAATTGAAAGAGGAAAGTTTTATTTAATTTTCAACTTACCACTTTCCACTTTCAACTTATTTGAATAACTCTAAGAATCGGATTTGGATAATTACGCTTTCCTGCACCGTTTCCGACTTTCTCTATTGTTAATGTTTCCGGTAAATTTTCACCAGTATATAAAGCTGCCGCTATTGCCGCACCTGTCGGAGTTATCATCTCTCCATCGTTGTCCGTAATTTTTAGGGGTAAATGATATTTTGATGCTATTTCACAAACCGCAGGAACAGGTACATTCATAATACCGTGCTGGCATTCAACCGTTCCTGTGCCTTCCGTAAGTGATTTAAAATACACCTTATTTACCCCAAGGTCGTCGAAAAGAACTGAAAAGCTTACAATATCCGCAATAGAATCAATTGCACCGACTTCGTGAAAATGGACTTCATCAATCGGTAATCCATGCACTTTGCTTTCGGCTTCCGCAACTATTGTAAAAATTTTCTTTGCAAGATTTTTAGCATTTTCCGTTGTTTCGGCTTTATCAATAATTGAAATAACGTCTGATAAATTTCTATGGTGATGTGAATGTTCTCCGTGTTCATGATGATGTTCGTAGTGGGCATGGTATCCCCCCCCTTCGGCACTTCGTGCCACTTCCCCCTTAGAGGGGGCAGATATTTGAACGTCAAAGTCTGTTGCTTTAATTGAATTTACTTTGACTTCATTTATTTTGCAAGTAAATTCTTCATCCAATCCCATTGATTTTAGTGCTGTTTCAAGTTTATCCCTGCTTGCTCCCAAATCGAGCAACGCACCGACTGACATATCACCTGAAATTCCGTTCGCACATTCAAAATATAATTTTATCATTTAAAATATCTCCCTTTTATAGTTAAAAGCATAGTAAGTGGAAAGTTAAAAATTGAAAGTTGAAAGTTTTTACATTCGCTTCGCTCATAATTTTATATTTAAAATAATTTTCCAGTTTCAACTTTCCACTTTCAACTTGTAACATCTGCAATCTTTCTGTTAATTAGGTTCGCACTGTACCCTGCCCCAAAGCCGTTATCAATATTTACAACTGTCATTCCCTCGGCACAGGAATTTAACATGGTTAAAAGCGCAGAAATACCTTTTAGAGAAGTACCATACCCGACAGATGTCGGAACCGCAATAACAGGGACATCAACAAGTCCCGTGATAACACCGCCCAAAGCACCTTCCATACCTGCAACCGCTACTATTACGTTAGCTTTTTTGATTTCGTCAATATTATCTAAAAGCCTGTGGATACCTGCAATTCCGACATCATAATACCTTTTGACATTACTTCCATAAAATTCTGCCGTAATTGCAGCCTCTTGGGCAACCGGAATATCAGCCGTTCCGCCTGTGCAAACCGCTACTTCACCAACTTTATCAATTTCTTTATTTATAAGTGTCAGGCATTTACCCCTCTCGTTATATTCAATACTAGGAAATACCTTTTTCAATTCCTCAAACTGTTCTTTTGTTGCACGAGTACCTAACACATTTTGTCCTGCATCTTTAAAGGCACTATAAATTTTTATAAGTTCTTCCGTTGTTTTAGGTTCACAAAATACAGCCTCAGAATACCCTCTGCGGCAAAGCCTTTCTGTATCAAGTTTTGCAAAACCTATATCTTTATAATTAGTCATTTTTCATTTCCTCATAATTACCCTCACCCGCATTTGTATGCTTCGCATTTTGCTCAGCAACAACTGCTCCCTCTCCCAAAGGGCGAGGGGAAGATGAGCGAGAAAACAATAACCCAAGTTCAAATAATAAATATGTCGGAGTAAATAACAAAATTTGACTGATTATATCAGGCGGAGTTAAAAGTGCCGCACAAATAAGTAAAACAACTACGACATAAGGTCGTTTTGAACTTACTGTATCATAAGAGAGAATATCCCATCTTATTAGCATATTTGTAACTAAAGGAACCTGAAACATCAAACCAAATGTAAAACAAAGCCAAAGAGCAAGATTTATAACGTTTGTTACCCCAAACATTGCATTTATGTAATCTCCAGCAAAAGACATTCCAAATCTTATAATCAGAGGTAGAATAAGGAATAAACAAAAACTTACACCGCCGATAAACAATAAACTTGATAAAAAAACGCCGTTTGCAATAAATTTTCTTTCGTGTTCATATAGTGCGGGCGCAATAAAATTCCACAGTTGCTTGATAATATAAGGGAAAGCAACTATAACAGACATCAATAGAGCAAGTTTTATTTGAAGTATAAAAACTTCCATAGGTGCAAAATAATTTAGTGTTATTTTGTTATCCGAAATCAAAATCTTGATAAGATATTGAAGAATTTTTGGTGAAAAACAAAACATTACAGGCAATAGAATACCGACACTTATAAAACATTTAATCAAAGTGCCTCTTAATGCCTCCAAATGCGATATTAAAGATTCTTCCTTATCTTGCTTCATTACCCCTCACCCTAACCCTCTCCCCAAGGGGCGAGGGAAATCAGTTAATACATTTACCCCTACTATACCTGTGGTTCTTGCGGATTATCCTGCGGTTTAAATTCTTCGGGTTTGTCTTTTAATTCTTCTGTTAATTCTTCAGCTTCTTTTTTAATTGTTTCTTTGGCTTTTTTAAATTCGTAAGATGCTCTGCCGAATGCTCTTGCAAGTTCAGGAATTCTTTTTGCACCGAATAAAAGTAAAATTACGATTAGAATTAATGTGATTTCTTGTATTCCGATAGACATTTTTGTTCTCTCCTATTTTTTTATTTTATATTACCATAATTATTAGTTGAAAGTTGAAAGTGGGAAATTGAAAGTTAGGTTTTAATTTTTAAACTTGTAGTTTTAACGATTTTTGTAAGTATTTTTTCAAGTTCTATACAGTCTTTATAAATTTCATTCATTATTTCATCATCTATATATTTCGTTTCATTTAAAAGTTCTAACCAATATTTTGTTTCAGAACATTCTTTTAATGATATATTCATCTTCATTAAAAAATCTTTTTTACTTTGTCCTTGTATTGCTTCATTGACATTTGCTCCAATACTTGTACCACTCTTCAATACTTGTTTTGACAGAACATATTCTTGTTTTTCATTGGTCAGATATTTATATAAATTGACAATTTTAACTGCGAATTTAAAACTTTTGTCTTTTACAATACTCTTACTCATAAAAATAACTTTCCACTTTCAACTTTCCACTTTCAACTTATTAACTGCTCATTAACTGCAAATATAGAAATAGCTTGCGGTTTGCATACAGTAGCACACATTCCGCAGCCTATACATTTACTTCCGTCAATTACCGCATGATATCTTATATCGACATGTGCTATTTGCAAATCAGGTTTTTCAATAGTTATAGCACCTGTCGGACATGCTGTTTCACAAGCACCGCAACCCACACAATGAGGGGTAACACTTGCCATACCAATTCTTGTATTTTGTTTTTCCGTCAGTGATATTTTCTTAATTGCTCCTGATGGACAAACCTGCGAACATTTATGACAATTATATTCGCAGTAATGCTTACCTTTTTCATAATCAATATGAACGACAGAAAACTTATCGTCTGCTTTTGTTAAAATTCCGTTCGGGCAATTATTTATACACAAATTACAATTTAAACATTTGTTTGCCATACGATTTGGATTATCAGCACCGGCAGGAAGAATAATATCTCTGACTTTCTTTGCGATGTTTTTTGTAAAGTTTATTCCTGCCGCATAACCTGCTCCAAGTATAACCAATGCTCCTATACCCCAAACAAAATCTCTGCGTTTTGAATTAAATTTAACTTTCTGCTCCATAGCCCCTTTGGGGTGAGGGGTTCTATTCATTCCGTATTTTATAGCACTTTTAGGACAGACTGACAAACATTTTAAACATTTTACACAAGTTTCGTTATCAACAAATTTTTCTTTATGGTCAATACAGCCTGATGGGCAATTATTTGCACATATTCCGCATTTAACACAATTTTCATCCATATATATTTTGTTTGGAGAAACTTTAGAAATGAGTCCTAAAACTGCACCGACAGGACAAATATTCGTACAGAAAAATCTGTTTTTGAAAAATACAAGCGGTAAAATAATTAAAACTGCTATAATTCCGAAAACACTCAAACTAACAGCAGAACCAAAAATTGTATAAGGGTCAATGTATCTAATAAGCAATACACTGCCGCCTAATAAAGCTCCGAATGCCAATCCTGCAATGAGGTATTGTAAGTATTTACCCCACCCCGGAATCACAGATTTCGACCCTCCCTCAAGGGGATGGTATACTTTACGCCTTTTATGTATTACTAATGCAATAAATTCTTGTAAAACACCGAAAGGACAAATTGTTGAACAATAAAATCTGCCAAACAGTAAAGTTAAAACAATAATTATTCCGAATAAAACAGCCGTTAAAATAGAAAAGTCAAAAATAAGTCTTTGCAATATCGGTATAAATTGAATATCCATAAACCTGATGGGGTAAAATAATCCACATACCGCAAGAATCGATAAAATCCCGACTATGCCTGCTATTATTAATCTTATGTTGTATGGTTTCATATAGCTCCTTTTTTTAGTTGAAAGTTGAAAGTGGTAAGTTGAAAGTAAAATAAAACTTTCCACTTTCAATTTTCAATTTTCAACTTAATTTACGGTATTCTTCATCTACTTTTGCTAATAATTGAGGAATTTCAAGAGATTGCGGACAATTTTTGTTGCATAAGTTACATTTTATGCAATTATGAGCCTGCTCGTTTTCTGCAAGTGTTTCATACAACATCTTGAATGTTGCATTTCTTTTTATTACTTTGTATTGATTATATATTGCAAAAATAGCAGGAATATTTATACCTCTCGGGCAAACTTCCATACAGTATTTACAAGCAGTGCAGTTTATTTCGCCCTGAGATTGAATGATTTTTGCAATTTCATCTGCAACTTTTTCTTCTTCTGCGCTCATATCTTTGTAATTCATAAACGTTGCGATATTTTCTTTTACCTGTTTTAAATTACTCATACCGGAGAGAACTGTTACAACATTTTGTCTTGATGCTGCCCAGCGCAGTCCGAACCCAGCAGGAGTTGTATCAGGGTAAGCAGATTTTAATTTTTCAAGTGCTTTATCGCTTAAATTAACCAATCCCCCGCCACGCAAAGGCTCCATAACAGTAACCGGTATATTTTCTGCTTGTACTATTTCATACTGTTCATGGGCTTTAACTACATCCCAATCAAGATAATTTATCTGCAATTGGCAAAAGTCCCATTTATGTTCTTTTACAACTTCTTTTAAAATATCAGGTGTTCCGTGGAAAGAGAAACCTAAATATTTGATTTTGCCCTCTTTTTTGAGTTTTAAAAGTTCATCGTACATATTTACCTGACGATACGTATCAACCGTGTTTTTATTTATGTTGTGGCACATATAAAAATCAAAATATTCCACTTGGCATTTTTTAAGTTGTTCTTCAAAAATTTTTCGCACATCGCTTTGGGTTTTCATCTTGTAGATAGGGCTTTTATCCGCAAGCATAAAATCTTCTCTTTTATAACGTTTAAGAGATTTTCCGATAGAATTTTCCGATTCGCCGTTTACATACATATAGGCAGTATCAAAATAGTTTGCCCCGTGTTCCATACAGTAATCAACCATTCTATCAACTTCTTGTTGGTCAATAGTTGTTTCATTCTTCATTGGTAATCTCATACAACCAAAACCAAGTAAAGGTATTTCTAAATCATGAAATTTTCTTTTACAAATTTGACCATCTTTAGTTATAACATCTCTTTTCCCGCATCCTGCAAGTAAAGCTGTTCCTCCGACTGCCAAAACACTATTAATTATAAATTCACGTCTTTTCATCTTAACCCCTTCTTGATATGTTAAACACCTTTTAATTTGATTATAGCATAAAAGTTCCAACCTAAAATTATAATTGTAATAAAATTGCTATACATCAAAGTTATTTTGTCGATTGAACGAGAGAGTCAAAGCCGTAGCCGTCTTGCTTGTTGCATACCTACAAACTAAAAGCAAGATACGAAGTGTTGTCTATGGCAAGCGAAAAGACTCAAATCCCACCTTTTCTGATATAATTTATCTGGTAGTTTCGGAATTGCAGACAGATTAGGAATAATACTTAAAATACAGTCGTATCAAGCATTTTAATTTGGAAAAATTCGCGAGAATTTAATTCCGGAACTACCTGAAATTACCACTTTTGCAGACAGTTTTGGAAATTTTTGTAATTCCTTCTACAAAAGGCTTATAGCCAATTAAATCGTGTTGCAGTCAGTTTAAGAATTTCGGGCAGTATTAATTTTTTCTGAATAACTGGTAGTTTGAAAATTTTTATAAAAATTTTCAAAAATTTTACAAACTTTTATTAAATTTAAACTTGGTAAAATTTTATAAAAAGTCGGTAGTAAATTTTTAAAAGTTGGTAATATAAATTTGTACTATAAACTTAATATTTAGCCCAATAGTTCTTGTTCATGATATTATTTTTTTATGATAGACAGGGGTAAAGGTAAAAATTTAAAAACTTATATAAGTTTATTTAGTAGTGCAGGTGTCGGTTGCTTTGGTTTTAAACTAAATGGATTTGATTGTGTTGCAACAAATGAACTTATTGAAAGAAGATTAAATATTCAGAAATATAATAACAAATGCAGTATGGATTCAGGTTATATTTGTGGCGATATAACAAATATAGAGATTAAAGAAAAACTGTTTAACCAAATCAAAAGTTATGAAAAATATAATAACATTAAGGATATTGATGTTATTATTGCAACACCACCATGTCAAGGTATGTCCGTAGCAAATCATAAAAAAGCAGAGAATGAAATAAATCGTAACTCTTTAGTCGTAGAGGCTATCAATATTATAAATGAAGTTAAGCCGAAATTCTTTATATTTGAAAATGTTCAAGCTTTTATGAAAACAAAATGTTTTGATAACGGAGTTCAAAAAACTATTTCAGAATCAATTAGTGATAATTTATCAAGTAACTATATTTACATTGATAAAATTTTAAATTTTAAAAATTATGGAGCAAATTCAAGTCGAACACGAACTGTTGTAATTGGCGTAAGAAAAGATTTATCAGACAATATTTTACCATATGAACTATTCCCAGACTTTAAAGAAGAAAAAACTTTAAAAGATATAATCCATGACTTACCACGTTTAAAAAATATGGGTGAAATTTCAAAAAATGATATTTATCATTCTTTTAGAGAATATTCATCACATATGCGAGAATGGATTACCGATATTAAAGAGGGACAATCTGCGTATGATAATGATAATATACTTAAAAGACCTCATCAAAAAATTGATGGTAAAATTGTTGAGAATGTAAATAAAAACGGAGACAAATATAAAAGGCAATGTTGGGATAAAATTGCACCTTGTGTTCATACAAGAAATGATATTCTTGCAAGCCAAAACACGGTACATCCCGAAGATGATAGAGTTTTTAGCATAAGAGAGCTTATGTTAATGATGTCAATTCCAAATAATTTTAAATGGGTGCAAGAAGATGAAGAACTTTTAAATTCATTATCTATTGATGAAAAACGTGCGTTTATTAAAAAGAATGATATAAATATTAGACAAAGTATTGGAGAAGCAGTTCCTACCGGTGTAATGCTATCAATATCAGATAAAATAAAAAAATATCTTGATTCTTCTAAGATAGATGATAAAGAAATAAAAAAAATAATAAAAGAAAAACAATTATCAGATACATCAAAGCTAATTGATTTCATATATGAAAATAACAACAAATATTCATTAAATACACTATCTAGAATTGCAGAGTTGGCAAATACTCAACGTGCGGAAAATGCTGCATTTTATACTAACAAACAATTGCTATTTGAGATTTATAAAAAATTACCCGATATAAAAAAAGATAATATAAAAATACTTGAGCCTGCTGTAGGTGTTGGGAATTTTCTTCCCTTAATAATTGATAAATATTCAAATTGCAAAAGTTTAGATATAGATATTTATGATATAGATTCAGAATCTCTCAAGATATTAAAAGCTTTGTATTCATCTATAACATTACCAAATAACGTATTTATCAATATTAGAAATAAAGATTTTTTACTGTCAGGTAGTAATGTATATTATGATTTAGCAATTGGGAACCCCCCATATAAAAAGATATCCGATAAAAAATTATTATCAAAATACAGAAAATTATTTAATGATTCCATAGCTGATAATATAGCTGCGTTTTTTGTAGAAAAAAGTCTTAATTTAGCAGACAATACTTGTCTAATTTTACCAAAATATTTTTTGCACAATACTGATTTTGAAACTTGCAGAGAATATACAAATCAACATTCAATTAATTCAATAATTGATTTTGGAGAAAAAGGCTTTAAGGGAGTTTTGATTGAGACAATATGTTTAATAGTTAGTAATGTTTGTAATTCCAAATATACAGAATGTTATTCATTAACGCATAACAAAACAAATATAATTTTACAATCTAAATTAGCTGATAGTAAATTTCCAAATTGGTTGTTATATAGAGATGAAAATTTTGATAAAATAGCAAATAATTTGATTTTCGATATATTTGATAGTTTCAGAGATAGACAAATTACGAATAAAAAATTGAAAACTACAGGTAAAATATGGGTAATAAAATCAAGAAATATTACAAAAGACGGTTCTGCAATTGAACATTTAACCGAATATGATTCGTTTTTGGATAGTATTGAGGACTTTAAGACATTATCTGTATCAAAATACTACGACAGAGATGATGTTTATTTGAGTCCAAATATGACTTATTATCCAAGAGTAATAAAAAAACCTCGAAAAACTGTTGTAAATGGCTCTGTTGCCATATTTGAAACAAAACAAAATAAACAAGTTTCTGATTGTGATTTGAAGTATTTTGCGACAGACGAATTTAGAAAATTTTATAGTATTGCAAGAAATTTAAGTACAAGATCTTTGAACTTAGATAAAAATGCGGTATTTTATTTTGGAGTAAGGAACAAGAATTATGCTCTCAAGTAAGGATATAACAGATTTTATTAATCAAAATACATATGATATAAGAATTACGAAAAACGGACGTTGGATAGATCAAAAGTGTGCGGCGGATGTTCTTACTGTAATAGCAGATTGTATATATAACTACCATTTAAGTAATCCTAGTCATACCACATTTGTAACTGCTGATATTTGGTACTCTGAATATGCTAAAAATAATGTCGTTGAAATATTTAAAAAACCAAATGTTGATTCCGAGCTGGCTCAAAATGAATATGATAAATTTTTTCAACAACCAATGGAACTACTTGCTGCATCAAAAGTTCTAAATAAAACAAAAAATGGTAATAGAAATATTTATTCTATTGCAAATATGGGTATTCTAGAATTTATAGCACTAAGAGAGAAGAACGCTTTATTCTTTTTAAAAGAATATATTACCAAAACTCTAAAGGATAGCAATATATATTACCTGTTTGAGACTTTCTTCAATTCTCAAACTTCTGTTAATTATTCTAAAATGAAGAAAGGTTTTTCTGATTTTACAATAAAAAATACCGCTATAAATGGAGTAGTAGAATGTAATCGTATTTTTATTAAAGTATTAAATCCTTTAGCGTATTATAATAATTCTTTAGGGACAGAACGTGGACATTTATCACGACATAATATTACATACGATATGCTTATGTATAACAAAAATAATTTCAGAGATATAAATGCAGAGAAACCTAAAGAAATAACAAGAAAAGAATATATGCAACTTCAAAAAATTGTGGTTAATGATGCTTATTATAGATATCAATCGACGAAAGCAAAACATTATCTTAAATTATTTAATGAGCAGTATAGAGATAACAAAAGCGAACATTTCGATGAATATGATAATGGTATAGCTACTCAAATTCATCACATATTCCCTGAAAGTCAATATCCTGAAATCTGCTATTATTTAGAAAATTTAATTGCATTAACCCCAACACAACATATGACAAAAGCACATCCAAATAATAATACAAGAGAAATTTGTGAAACATATCAACATCTTCTGTTGCTCTCTAAAACTGACCGAATTAAAGAAAATTTAAGCGATGCTAATGCGGAGAAAATATATGAATTTTCAAAATTACTATATGTATTAAATATTGGCTTTGATGACGATAATATTTTAGAAATAGATGATATGAATTTTGAAGATGTTTTGAATGCTATAAATTTGCATTATGCTGCATAACTAAAATATAAAGGAGAACAACAAAATGGCTAGACTTGATTATAGAGCACACAATCCAAGATGGGGATATCGTGGTTTAGTATTTGAAAATTGGGAAAATTTTTCTTTAACATTGGGATTCCTTTCGAATATAATCCACTATTTGGGACAGTATGGTAATACTAATCTTGCAAATTCAATTCAAATATTAATTGAACAAAATAACCAACAAGGTGCTTGGGGAAATGAAGGCAGAATATTATATTATAATTCAATTAACTTACTTCAACAATGTTTACCTGATTTGAACAATGTAAGAACAAATGGTGTTGGTCAAGTAACTTGCAGAATAAATTCTTCTGAATATGTTAGAGACTTATTACAAGACTTCCATTTTCAATTACTGGGACCGATGCAAAATAGAACAACAATGATAGTTATGCCCCCAAATAATGCATTTAACGCAGTCAAAACTTTATTAAATAACATATTGATTAATATTAATACGGATGAAGAAACAATAAATAACTGTGCAAATGCATTTGACAATGGCTGGAATTTATAAAAACAATACTGCCCGAAATTCCAAAACTGTCTGATTAAAATTCCTAAATTGTCTGCTCTTTTATATCTGAATTAAAGCGAGGATGACCTTTGTTATTCTCGCTTTAATTTTGATTGTGTGAAGATGAGAAACGAGCAAATGTGAGTTCAGCGGAGAGTAAACGAGGTTTTGTTTTTATCTGATAATTTTGGTGTGTATAAACAACTTAATCTAATTATGATGATATTACGGGACATTAAATAAAAGGCAATTTCCTCTATAAAAAATCGTTTATTTATGTAAGGGGAAAATTATGGCAAATATTTACACCGGAATTACTAAGGTATACAACGTACTTTTAAAATCATGGGCTTATGCAAAAGTTGCGGAACGAACTGGGATGAGTTTGCCTGAAATTGAATTATTTAAAGAATGTTATAAAGAAAGCGCAGTATATTACACTAAAAAACTAAGCATATTTTTAAAATCAAAACAGCTTAAACGAAAAGCCGCAAAAGTAGAATTATTGCAACAGGCATTTGAGCCTAAAAATATAACTCCTGCAAAAGCTGCCGTAACAGAAGCTTTAAAAAGCGGTAAAACAAAAGTTATTTCAACATCAAAATAAATCTATAATATAATCGTTTGCGGATAAATTTCTTCTACATAAGAAGCCCAGTCTTTTATATTAAAGAATCCGATAGCAAACTCGGCAGAATTTTCGCCAAACTGCTGTGCCCCGGGAACTTTTATCGGAGGCCCCGCAGGAGTTGTTCTTGCAGGATTTTTGGGGTTGGAAATTATACCGATACTTCTTAAAATTGTTATTGAAAGGGTATTTTGGAACACTTCATACTCGTTTAGTCCTTTTGTAATAATTCCCATACCGTTTGCCCACACAAATCTCTGCATAGGGGCTTTATTTGTTTTGGCTTCCATTCCTTTTTTATCAGGCAAATGTTCTCTCATATCATAATCAGGATTGAAACGTCTTAATATCAATTCATTCATATCTTCTGACATTGTTTCCTTTACGGGTTCATCAAAATTAAACCGAACCTGCCACAATTTGTTTGTCAAAAGATTAGACCATACTATCTTAAAATTAAGTAAACGGGATTTTTTATTAAGAAACAATTCTACATTGAAAAATGTTGTATCAATTTTTATGGCGCAACGTAATGGTCCGTCTGTAATTACTCGGGCTGAACGTATCTTTGCCACTTCCCCTTTATCATTTTTGTCGGGAGCAAAATTGTATGTATCACCCTCGTCTTTATACCTGACAAATTCGACAAAATTGCGGTGAACGTTTTTGCCCTCATACAAATCAATCTGACCGTTTACAACTTCGACTCTTATATTTGAGTTTTGCAGACAGTTATCTGCAACCGTCAAATCAGAAGCATCACCGTTAGATTTGAATTCCCTCAATACATTATATATGGTTGTATAATCTTCCGTAACGGGTATTTTTGAAATATCGTAAAGAATATCTTCAGGAAATCCCTGTCTTTTCCCTATTACCTGAGCTCCTTTAGGAATTTGGGTACATTCATATTCAAGCAGTTTATACTTATCCTGATACTTGAATGAAGCAACAGTACCGTCCTCCTGTTTGAAACGAATTTCCTGAATAATTGTGTTTGCAATCTGAAGAATTTTTTTATAACGCAAAATATTTTCTTCATGTACTTCATCCGTTGAACATCCGCAAATACCGTCGTGCGCCTGATTTTTCAGTAATAATTGATAAGCATATTCTATGATATCGTCATAGCCGCCGCCAAAATTGTACTGTAATTTGTTTGCCAAATCGAGTTTATAAGAACACTCGGTATTTAGTTGTTTTAATTTCATTCTTGCAGAATAACCTCCGGGGAGAATAAATGTTTTTGAATTGTCACGCATTTCTCCCGAATATTTGGTTTTGAATTTTGCTTCCTCAAAATAATCAAACGGAGAACCAAGCTCAATATAATAATCCGCAAGATACTCATTAACTTCATCAATCTGAAAGGAGATATCCATAGGTACACCAAGATGGTCGGCTCCGATTGGGAGAAGCAGAACATTTCCCGATTTTTCGGCAATCATATCAAGGTTTTTCTTTAAAAATGCCGCCTTTTCTTCTATGGACTTGTCTGAAGAAAAAATATCCATAAAATAGCCCCTGACAAGATTAACTGTTTTGACGTCTTCACATATCAAATCGGCAGGCAAATCTCCGACCCCTCGCCATACAATCATCTTATCAATATTGAAATCTTTTAAAATCGGAGGAATGTTGCAGCTGTGACCGAAAGTATCTGCAAAATACCCGATAAAATCTTCACACCCGAAATATTCGGCAATACCTAAGCCTATTTCAAGATTTTTTCTGAAACAAATACCGTCGGTCAAAAATTCGTCTACGAGAGTATAAAAAGGTCCGATAAATAATTTTTTATCTTTTATAAGCTGTTTTACAAGGTCTTCTTTTTCCGGTCTTATCTCAAGATAATCCATCAGCGCAACAACCTGACCGTCAAAATAAAAAGACGGGATAGAACCGTTTTCCAATAAATCGAGGATATTGTCAAAAACTTTTAACAGGCGCAGACGAAATACCTCAAATTCTCTGTACCATTCTCTGTCCCAATGTGAATGCAAATAAGCAATCACATGCTTTTTATCATGCTTATTCTTCTTATTTAAACCTAACATATAAACAATTTTATCATTTTTCCGTAATTAATCCAATTGTAAATATTACCCGAAAAGAGAATATAAAAAATTGTTACAGAGTTTAGCATATAAGTAAAAGAGAGGGGATAAAAATGTTAAGAAGAATTATTGCCGTATTTACAATATTTACAATACTTTTTAGCGGTTGGTGCGTGTATGCGTCTACTGAAACATACACAGATACCTCATACGAACAAAATTGGGCAGAAAACGGAGATAAATACTGTATTCCAAAAAGAAGTTTTATGGATAAATTAAAAGGTGCGTTTGTCGGAACACCTACGGGCTTTTCCCCGCAAATTGAACCAAATCCTTCCCCATATCTAAACAAACATTACGGACCCTCATACAATCAGGGGTTTTATACGGGAAACACATGGAATTCTCACAATGCACCATATCCGAATGTAAGTATTTTTGGTAAAAGTTTTTAAATGTAAAAATTATATAAATATATAAAAATTCTGTTGTTTTGATGATATCATACATAATGTAGTTATAAGGAGAGTACAAATTATGTGCGGTATCGTAGGATATGTGGGAACAAATCCCGTTTTGGATATATTATTAGACGGACTTGAACAGCTTGAATACAGAGGATATGATTCATCGGGTATTGCAGTTAAATGCGATGATGCGATAAATGTTTATAAGGCTGTCGGGAAATTAAAAAATCTCAGAGAAGAATTATCCGCACATGCTTATGATATATCAAAATCAACAATGGGCATAGGTCATATAAGATGGGCAACTCATGGTGCGCCGACTGTTGTTAATGCTCACCCTCATACCTGCAATTGCGGAAATCTTGTTGTTGTTCATAACGGAATTATAGAAAACTACAAAGAACTTAAAGCAAAACTTGAAAAAGAAGGATGTGTTTTCCGCTCTCAAACAGATACCGAAACGGTTGCACATCTTGTTGCTCAAAAATACGGACAGACAAAAGATTTAACTAAAGCGGTAGCGCTTGCAACAAAAGAAATAGACGGAGCTTATGCGCTTGAAATTATGCACAACGACGAACCTAATAAGCTCGTTGCAACAAAAAGAAATGCACCGTTAATCATAGGTTTGGCTTCTGACGGATATTATGCGGCATCCGATGTCCCCGCATTTATAAAACATACGAATAAGGCTGTGTATCTTGCCGATAACCAGATTGCAACTCTTACGCCAAATTCTATGAAACTTCAGGATGCTAACGGAAATGAAATAACCCCTCATGTAGAACAGTTGCCTTGGGAACCCGTTGCTTTGAGCAAAATGGGTTACAAACATTATATGCTTAAAGAAATTCACGAACAGCCTGATGTTATAAGAAATATTCTTGCGGGAAAATTGCACACTTCAGACTCTCCTATTGAATTAAATGAAGTACAATTAACCAAAGAAACACTTAAAAAACTTAACCGTATTCAGGTTATAGCCTGCGGGACTTCGTTACATGCGGCTATGATAGGGAAATACTTAATAGAAAACTATTGCAAAGTCCCCGTTGATGTTGAAGCATCAAGCGAATACATTTACAGAAATACCGTAACAGATGAACATACTCTTGTTATTGGAGTTTCTCAATCGGGCGAAACGGCAGATACACTTACCGCCATCAAGCAGGCAAAAGAAAAAGGTTCTCATATTCTTATAATTACAAACCGTCCTGACAGTGCGATGGCAAGAGAAGCAGACAGTCTGCTTTCCGTTAATGCGGGGATAGAAGTTTCCGTTGCGGCTACAAAATCTTATATTGCGCAGCTTACTTCTTTCTATCTGCTCGCTATTTATATGGCAGAAATTAAAGAATCTGCAAGTGCACAGGATTTAATAAAATTAAAATCAGAAATGCTGCTTCTTCCGCAGAAAATAGAACAAATACTTTCTCACAAAGAAAATATACAAACTTGCGCAAGGAAATACTCAGGCACAAGAGATTTTATCTATATTGCAAGAGGAATAAATTATCCGACTGCACTTGAAGGAGCTTTGAAACTTAAGGAAATAAGTTATATTAACGCAACAGGCTATCCGGCAGGCGAATTAAAACACGGTCCGATTGCAATGCTTGATGAAACAATGCCGGTGCTTTCAATTCTTATGAAAGGAAATGTATATGAAAAAATCCTTTCAAACAGCGAAGAAGCAAAAGCCCGCAATGCAAAAATGATAGTACTGACAAATTCCGAGGATAAAAAATTAGACGATCTGTTTGATTATATTATACGAGTTCCTGATGTATCGGAAATGCTTTCACCTATATTGGCGATTGTTCCGCTGCAATTAATCGCTTATTATATTGCGGAATTTCTGGGAAAAGATGTCGATCAGCCTCGAAATCTTGCAAAATCAGTAACGGTAGAATAGGAGAAAAATTTGTCATACTCAATAAATTCTGATATCACTTATATTGATAAAACCGCACAGGACATTGAACGGGAACTTTATGAACTTTGCGGCGGGGATATTATCAGGTGGGCAATAGTTGATGTTACAGACAATAAGTACAAAATTTCTTATTCTTACAAAACTAAACAAAATAAATCAGAGATAAAATAATTCGGTATGAAAAATTCAGGGATAAAATGGTTAATTTGCCTCATCATTATTATGGGTAATTTTTTGGGAATGCTCGATTCCACAAGTATTCAGCTTGCGCTCTATCCTGTTTCTAAGGGACTTGGCATTACATTATCTCAGGTTCAGTGGATTATTATTGCGTACATGCTTGTACTGACCGTATTTTTGCCGTTTTTCGGGAAACTCGGTGATTTATTTCCTAAGAATAAAGTTTATTCTTCAGGTTTTTTGGTATTCGCACTGGGTGCATTATTTTGTACCTTTGCCCCGGATTTTTACAGCTTGCTCGGGTTCAGATGTATAGAGGCAATCGGGGCATCCGTAATGCTTGCAAACGGACCTGCTGCAATTGCGACATTATTTAGAGGTGAAACAAGAGGAAAGGCCCTCGGAATAAACGGTTCATTGGTTGCTGTCGGCGGAATGACAGGTCCTGCAATAGGCGGGGCTATGATACATTTTTTCGGCTGGAGGGCAATTTTTCTGCCCGTAGTACCGTTTGCTATTGTTGGAACAGTTCTTGCGTACAGGCTAATTCCAAAATATATGAAAAGAAAATCATTCAAATTCGACTATAAGGGGTTTATTTATTTTTCAATAGCGCTTTTTGCACTTTTGCTTGCTATATCGGAAGGTTACAGTTGGGGCTGGAAATCTTTGCGAATAATATCATTAGGTGTTTTAACCCTGATTTTTGGCGGTTTGTTTTATTTCAGGGATAAAAAGATTAATTATCCTATGATAAATTTCAAAATGTTCAGAATAAGGACTTTTACATTCGGGAATATTGCAGTAATGCTGTCATATATGACAATGTTTACAAATGCCATATTGCTGCCGTTATTTTTGCAGCACATAATGAAATATAACGCATTTGTTACGGGGCTGCTTATATTGCCTTATTCTGTCGCATCTTCTGTTGTAGCCCCGTTTGCGGGGAGTTATGCGGGCAAACACGGGAGTAAGCTTCTTACAAAAATCGGACCGTCGATTTATATAGTTGCGCTTATGATATTTACAACTTTCGGGCTGCATACAAAGATGTGGGAAGTTGTGGCAGCATCTGTAATAATGGGTATTGGGAACGGATGTTTTCAATCTCCGTCAAACAATGCCATTATCACATGCGTAAACTCTGACGAACTCGGAATTGCAAGCGGCATTCTATCTCTATCAAGAAATCTTGGGAACATTTTGGGGGTTGCCATAACAATTACATTATTTGAAAGTTTTAGGCATTTATTTGTTGGAATCAGTGCCACAAAGGCATTTTTAGACGCATATCACATGACAATGTTTTTCGGGATAATTTTCGGTATTATGTGTCTTTCCTGTGCGGTTATTGCCTATCGGGATGAGGGTAAAAGAAATTAAACTAATGTAAGTTCCTCAATAGTATAAAATAAGGCAATTTATATTTGCAGAATTACTTTATATATATACAGGAATATTTGGGGAAAATATATATTCATGTCTGCGACATCAAAAATAGTTGAATCAATTGCCAGAACTTGGATTAAAAGTCCTAAACCTGCAACAAAATCTCAGGCGGATATTGTACGAGAAATAATTGCGGACTTTTCTTGCGGGGCATGTTCAAAACCACATACCGTAGATACCGTAGAACTCTCATTGAAAGGTGCATTACATTCTGCTGAAAAATACTTAGATGATTTTTGTGATGTTATTACCGAAGGAAAATATACCGTAATATCTCACAAATGGGGAGGGTATGTTGATGTATCTAAAATCGGGCAATTAAACAGAAACGGAACAATTATCAGGTACTCATCCGCAAAACAGGCAGAAGAAGAAGCAAAAAAGATTTTAATGAAACAATTTGATAAACCTTTGCAAAATCAAAAAGAACTTTGCCTTATTACAAGAGATAAAGATTTATTTTTAAATGATATAGGTAATGCTCATAATTCTGAATTACCAAGCATATTATATGATACAAATTGTCCTAAAGGTGAATTAAAAATATTTCATAATCATCCTGTTGATAAAGTAACAAAAAAATCATATCCGCTAAGTTTAGGTGATATATATATTTTGGCTTCAGATAATGTGCATTCCATAACAGCATTCAATCATCTTGGAGAATTTAATACCGCAACATTAAAAGAACCATTAAAATATCCATGGTCAATAAGCCAATTTATTATCAGAACTTTTCAAAACAGATTAGAGCCGATAGTAGGGAAGAATGTAGATCCAACAAATAATCCCGAATTATATACCACAGAAATACATAAAGCTTACAAAGAGCTGTTATCTCAATTTAATATTGAATATACTACAAATTATTCTTACTTAAGCAAATAAATCATGTAACAATATACAAACCAAGAACCCCCTCAAAGCATAAATTTCGGCTGTGTGTGAGGGGGTCCGGGGGCAATTGCCCCCATAAACTCTTAATATCTCGTTGAATTATTTTTCGTCTTTGTCTTTATAATCAGTGCCGCCAACAACTCTTAAGCGCAAATGGCGGTTTTCACCCTCCCCGACTGATGTTGAGTCAAGGTTGTGTTGTTCGGCAAGTTCATGCTGCAATTTTCTGATTTGCTGATTTTGGGGTGCAAGTTCAATATCTTTAACAACACCTGCAAGTATCTGTTCTATCGCAGATTTTGCTTCATCCAAAGCCTTTTCGGTTATATCATAAAAGGTTTGTTTTTCATTCATTTCGGCAATATCAAGTGCCTGCTTAATAATTTTTTGAATCTGCGCCATAGAATTTGTTTTTACATAAAAAATCTGTAACCTGTCTTTTTCTGCAGTACTCAAAACTTTTGCTCCGCCTTTTACAAAGTTCTTATGAGCAATAACAATGTCCGCATCATCAATATTGCGTGTTATTTCCGCATTCAAATCCAAACGCTCAATAACTTTTTCCGCAATACTTCTTGATACCGCATAAAGATATATTTTTTTGTAATTTTTAACTTCTTCAACATACTTTTGTCTTGAAAAACTGAATTTTAAACTTTCAGGATTGTCAATGGTTTTGTCAAGCATGTTGATTTTGTCAATAACATTCGGAACTCTCTGCACAGCAGGAATCGGTGCAGAAGCTGTGAATTCATAAGTTTTATCAACTTTTCTAATCTCCGGCTTAATCGGCCATCCTCTCAATATATAATCCACAGCCTCTGCGCAATCCTTATAAACCGCCAGTGTATTTCTGTCAAGAATTTCTATTACTATATCAAAAGTAGGTTGTTTTTCACGTTCAAGAACAGTCTTTTGAGAAGAACGACGTTTTGCCTCGTCATCCCCGAGTGTTACAGATTGAATCCCCCCGACCAAATCAGAAAGCGTAGGGTTTTTGATAAGATTTTCTAAAGTATTACCGTGTGCTGTTGCAATAAGCATTACGCCACGTTCTGCAATAGTTCTTGCTGCCTGAGCTTCATCCTCCGTACCGATTTCATCAACAATTATGACTTCTGGAGTATGATTTTCAACTGCTTCAATCATAATATCTTTCTGAAATTCAGGTTGCCGAACCTGCATTCTCCTTGCATGACCGACAGCAGGATGAGGGACATCCCCATCACCTGCAATTTCGTTTGAAGTATCTACAATAACAACACGTTTTGCAAGTTCATCTGCAACAAGACGGGAAATCTCTCTTAATTTGGTAGTTTTACCAACCCCCGGTCTGCCTAAAAATAATATACTTTTATTTTGCAGACAAATATCTTTTATACAGGAAATCGTACCGGTTACAACCCTGCCGATTCTGCAAGTCAATCCGACGACTTTTCCCTGCCTGTTTCTTATGGCACTTATTCTGTGCAGAGTTCCGGCAATACCGGAACGATTGTCTGAAGTAAATTCCTGAACCCTTGAAGTTATGTATTCTATATCCTTGTCTTCTACTATATCAGTTTCCAAATATTGAATTGAACCGTTTGAATGACGAATTTCAGGAACCCTTCCGAGATCTAAAACTATTTCGATTGCATCCTGAAGCATTTGTTCGTTCATCGAATGCTTAATCTTCTCAGGCAAAATCTCCAACAACTTTTCTATATCGTTTTCTAAATGCAGGCTGCTCATAATATCGCCACCTTTCTATAAAGATTATACCAAATTTTTTTATGGGGTCTTTAAGCAAAATTTTATTAGTATATCTTCTATATATATTATACTATATTAATCGGAAAATTTTTAGATAATCTGAACATAAAAATTTGTAATTTTAACAAAACTTTACATTTAAAATTAGTTTCAAATCGTGTAAAATCAACACTTTTCATTTTCAAAAATAGAAAAATTATAAATTGTCAAAGCCATAAATATTTTAAAATTTGGATAAAAAATAGGGTATTTGAAAAGATATTATATTCGCTGTTTTGTGAAGTTATATTACAGAACAAAAAACAGACCGACAAATTTTCGGTCTGTTTTTGAAAGATATTTATTTTTTAATTAGCTTAATGCCATAAGTGCTTTTACTGAGCGAGCGTTTTCTTTTACATCTTCGCTGAAACCTTCGCCTGAAATAGTATGTTCAAGAACTTTCATAGCTTCTTCTTTATCTTCTAAAGATAAAAGTGAATTGATTGTACTCATTGCAACAACAGTAGACATATCATTAATACCTTTACCTCTATTTGAAATTACAACAGATAATGAATCATGCTCATTTCTTTTTACAAGGGCTTTTGCTGTCATTTCACGAACGTCATCAATTGATGAATTTGTACCTATTTCTTCCAATACGGCAACCGAATCAGGATTCGGGTTAATAGTCAAAGAATCGATTATATCGCTTACTCTGTTAAATTGTTTTGTATTTCTAATATTATTCATTAATTCAATCTCCTCTTATGCAGCCTGTGTCATGCTTTCTTCCAATGCTTTTATACTTTCCGCAAGCATAGGTTTAACCTCTGTATGAGGATCCATTTTAGCCATTTTGGCAACTTCACGACCTCTTGTATTTATCAACTCGGTAACATCTACCGACAATTTTTCTTTAATTGCATTATAACCGTTTTTAATGCCTTCACCTAAATGAATTTCGGTATTACCGATTTCTTTAACTTTGTTATATACAGAAACAAAACCTTCTTTCATTCTGTTTCCGAATTCTTTTATAGATTCTACACCATCATAGAATTTTTTGCCTAAATTAGCGATTGAGCCTACAAAAGTTGAATAAATTCTTTTAGTACCCTGAGTAATACCGCCATTTAAACCTGTAAAGCTTGGGGTATTTTTCTTAGTACTCAAATCAAGTACATCAGACATCAAAACATTCTTCTGAAAATTTGATGCTGCAAAAGGGTTAGGGTTTGACTCTCTGCGAACATTTTGTTCAGTGGCGCTCGTATTGAAAATACGGTGACTCCATTGGCTTACTCTATCAATCGTTGACATATTTTTTACCTCTTTCTTTGACTATATATCCACACACCTTAGTCTATCATAGGGTGGAAATAATAAATCAACCTTTTGTAGGATTTGTGGTAAAATTTGAATATGAAATATAAAAATCTTGAAGAACTGATAGCTGTTGTAGCAAAATTGAGAGCCCCTGACGGATGTCCGTGGGACAGGGAACAGACTCATCAATCATTGCGCCCGAATATGCTTGAAGAAGCTTATGAGGCAGTTGATGCGATAGATGAAAATAACATGCCGCACCTGAGAGAAGAACTCGGAGATGTTTTGCTACAGGTGCTTTTGCATTCTCAGATTGCATCTGAACGGGGAGATTTTGATGTTGATGCAGTGGCAAAAGAACTCAAAGATAAATTAATACACAGGCACCCGCATGTTTTTGGAGATACTAAAGTAAAAGATGCCACTGAAGTTAAGAAAAACTGGGATATATTAAAAGCGGAAGAAAAAACCGACCGCAAGTCCGTAATGGACGGTTTGTCACGTTCTCAGGCGGCACTGATTGCAGCTTTAAAAATATCAAAAAGAGCCGTAAAAGTCGGGTTTGAATGGCCTGATGAAGAAACGCTGTATGAATGTTTATACTCTGAAATTAAAGAATTTAAAGATGCTGAAAAAGAAAATAATCATGAGCACATGGAAGAAGAATTCGGAGATATTTTATTTGCGGCGGTAAATCTTGCAAGATGGAACAAGATTGATGCCGAACAGGCACTTTTAAAAGCGAATAAAAAATTTGAAAAAAGATTTCGCAAAATGGAAGAACTTTCAACAAAACCATTAACGCAATATTCTTTTGAAGAATATGACAAACTCTGGAAAGATGCTAAAAAAGCATTGAATCAATAATTATAACGTATCAATAAAATCAGTCGCAGAGAATTTTTTACCCGTTAATTGTTTTATAAGGTCATACTCTTCAACAGATTGTCCCAAAGAAAAGATTTTTTGCTTCAAGAAATCCGCACTGCCCGTATTTTTTGTTATTTCTCCGAGGGTATCTCTGAGATACTTATAAATTTGGGCTTTCATTATTGTTGCTCTAAAGTAATTTTGATAATATGCCGGATGGGACAAATAATGAGGAATTGTTGCCCATTCATTATCAGCAGCATGGTTTTGATTTTTATATTTTTTCCTTAAAGTCTGCCACAATTTTGCAGGATTTTGATCAGGATTTTTATAAAGTTCTCGTTCAAAATCTATAATTAAAAGACTTTTTGAAATAAAATCAGCTTCATCTTCACTGTGAGATGCCATGAATGATTTAAGCAAATCTTGCGGCAATATATCTTTTAATACAGTTTCTTTTTTCATAATATCACCCATCATCATTGCAACCGCTTCTGTAAATGCCGAAGATGACGGACATCTGTCTACGACAGGCAAATCTCTTGATATACCCAAATCATATATACAATGACCCATTTCGTGATTTAGTGTATCAAGACTTATGACATTATTTGAAAGGTTTGCAAGTATTCTGGAATCTTTTCCTGCCTCTATTCCAAAACAAAATCCGTGAGTATTTTTGCCTTTGCGGGGATATAAATCAAGCGTTAAATTCCCGTTTGCTATAAATTCATCAACGTCATAACCCATCCCATTGTATATCTGTTTTGAAATCTGTTCTATATTCTGATTTTCAAGAATTTCATTAACGGCTTTTTCAGGATTTGACGGCAAAAGATAACCGTAATGATAACCTTCTAATTTATCTGTTTTAAAAAACTCTTTCAGTTCTTTATATTTTTGATTTTGAATATCTGAAATTTTGGTTTTTGCACCCGAATAAACTTCATTTATCAAAGAATCCAAAAAATCAGCCTCTACTTCGTAATCTTCTTTTAATTTATAATCAAAATAATTGTCATAACCTTTTGTTTTGGCATATTCATTACGCATTTTAACAAATTCAACCAAATCATCAGCAATTAAATCTCCGCCCTTAATTCTTGCCTCATAAGCCTGTTTCCTTATATCAGGATTAGATTCACTCTGAATTATTTTTGTAATTTCTGTTTTTGTAACTTCTTTTCCGTTTATTTTCGGAACATAAGAGTTGTATTTCTGAGCAATTTCATTTTCACGTTTTTCAAGAGCCTTCAGGGCTTCGCCTGTATTCAGATAATTATCGAAAGATTTTAGCAAATCTTTTAGTTGTTTTTGTTCATGATGGGGCAATTTGTCTTTATCTATTTCGCTAAATTTTTCATAGTACTCTCTGTTTTGAAAAAGCTGAGCAAATTCATCCTGTGCCTTTTCATAAGCCTTTTGGGTTTCCGGGCAGGAATTTGTATAAAAATCCCATGCTGTTTTTTCCGTACTTAAATTAACTTTTTCAAGTCCGACCGAAAAATCATCACGGATTTTTATAAATTTTTCTGTTTCACTCATATTGCCTTCCCCTCGTTTTATGGCTGCGATTGCAGGATTACACAATGACTGCATGTAGTCAAATATCTTTGTCCTGTCAATACATTTACTTATTTGTTCCTGTGGCAGTTTTGCCGTAAAAGACGTATTATAACGGTTATTATTTATATTTTGAATATCAAATAATACTTTCATGTCTGTTCCTCACATTTTTGGAATAAAAACATGAGAATATTTTTTTTTGCATAAATTAGCTCATAATATTTTCTAAACCATAAACAAAATCATTATTGTCGTAAACGTAATTTACACCAAGCAAAACTCCATCCATATAACACTTTCTGTCGGTCGAATCATGTCTGATTGTTAAAATCTGACCGTTTGAACCGAAAAGTACCTCCTGAGATGCCATATACCCCGGCATTCTGACAGAATGTATCTGAATATCAGAATAAGATGTCCCGCCTCTTGAACCTTTTATTGTTTCTGTTTCTGGACAATTACCGTCTTTAAAACTATCTTTCCCTTCAGACATCATCAGAGCAGTTTTGATTGCAGTACCTGACGGTGCATCTTTTTTCTGATTGTGATGAAGTTCAATAATTTCCGCATTATCAAAATACTTTGAAGCCATACGGGCAAACATCATCATCAAAACAGCACCCGTAGAAAAATTCGGAGCAATCAAGCAGGATATCGAATTTTTATCAGAAAGCTGTTTTAATTCTTCTATCTGTTCATCCTTCAAGCCTGTTGTACCTATAACAAGTTTTATATTATTGTTTAAACAATATTTTGCATGCTCATAGATTGATGAAGGTTGGGTAAAATCAACCAAAACATCAAATTCGCAATTATTCTTTGCTTCTTCAATTGTTTTGTAAGTATCATCACCAAACAAATCTATCTTAGCACTAAGCTCCATATTACTATTATTATTCACTGCGTTGCAAACTTCTTTTCCCATTTTTCCGTTTGCACCACATACAGCAACTCTTATCATATCCTCTCCTTTTAAATTATAAATTACAAAATGTAAAGATTAACACCCTTTATTGAGATTCTTCAGACAAATGTCCTCAGAATGACTCTGATTAAATATTACTGATAAATATCTGATTAAGATTAATACTCGCCGTCATTGTGAACGGGGATATCATCATCATCTTTCAAAGCCGAAAGATCATCACTGTAAGCCGAATCAAAATCTTCCGGAAGCATATCCGAATCAGGCCACTGAGTATCTGCATCATATCTTGCGGATGCAAGATTTTCACATGTTGATAAATCAGAACTTGAAAGGTCTGCTTCCGCTAAAATACAACCGGCCATATCAGCTCCGGTAAATGTGCAGTAAGGCATATTCGCATAACTGCAATCTGCACCTGTTAATAAGGCATCCGTAAAATCACATTCACTCAGACTCGCTCTTGTGAAATCAACCGAAGTTAAATCAGCATCGGTAAAATTTACCAAAGATAAATCACTGTCGGCAAAAGAGCTTGAATTCAAATCAACACCGCTGAAATCTATCTCTTTCAATATAATATTTGAAAAATCCATTTCACTCAAATCAATATCTTCTTTGTCCTGTTTCCACTCGTTAAATTGTTCGGGGTTACGCTCTATTAAAGATAAAAGTTCATCTTTTGTGTAATCAAGCATTATTTTCTCCTTAAATATACTTACTATACCAAGCCTTTTTCTTTTGCAACGATAGTTGCTTTTGTTCTGTTTTTCACTCCAAGTTTTCTGAAAATACTTGAGATGTGAGTTTTTACGGTTACTTCGGTTACATACAAACCGTCTGCAATCTCCTTATTTGTATAACCTTGCATAACTAATAATAAAACATCTTTTTCCCTCTTAGTCAAGAGGGAAGTAACAGGATTTGTAACCGATTTATTTGTCTGTGCTTTCATAACTATACTATCTTATATTTTAAAGCTTTCAGTGCTGCCTGTAACCTGTCATCAACTTCAAGTTTTTGCAGAATACTTGCAACATGTGCTTTTGTTGTATTTACACTTATCACAAGATTTTGCGCAATTTCCATATTACTAAAGCCCTCCGTCATGAGTTTCAAAATCTGCGCTTCTCTTGCCGTAAGATCATAGTTTTTGTAATTTGTACTAATTTCGTCCATTTTTGAGCTTGATGTAGCCTGAAGTACAATATGGGCTATACTCGGGTCAAACCATGCCGCACCCTCTGATACCGACTGAACAACCTGAACAAGACGCTGAAGATTTATTTCCTTTGAACAATAGGCATTAGCTCCGGATTTCAGACTGTTTAAAACTTCCTTTTCATCATTGTGGGATGTCAGAATAATTATTTTAGCTTCAGGGTCAATCGCATGAATAGCCTGAGTCGTTTCTATTCCGTTCATTTTTGGCAATCCAAGGTCCATAATAATTATATCAATGTGATTATTTTTAAATATTTCAACAGCATCTTCTCCGGTAGAAGCTTCATAAATCGTTTCTATATAATCAACATCCTCAAATGTAGTTTTTAACCCGAAACGGGTAAGTTCGTGGTCTTCTACTATAAGTAAGTTCTTCTTCATATACTAAGTTCCTTTTTTGCCAAATCGTATTCGGGATTTAATTTAAGGCTCTGTTCAAAATTCTCATTTGCCTGAGCTATCAAACCTTTATTTTTAAATATAAGTCCCATATAGTAATAATATCTGTAATCGCTGTCATCCATATATTTTGCAGCCCCAAGAAAGGACAACGCCATATCAAGCCTGTTTCTTTTTATTTCGACTCTTGCCAAATCTATCCACGCATCTTTAAAATCAGGATTTATTGAAATTGCTTTTTTTAAGTATTCAATTTCCCTGTCAGGTTCAAGCAATGCCATTTCATAATATACTTTATAAGCTTTTGAAGATACTTTTAATATTTTAGAATAAATATCTTTTGCTTTTTGAATTTCTTTAAGTGTTACATACAATTTTGCAAGCTTGATATCAGCTTCAAAGGTTTTATCTTTTGACTGGGCTTTTTTATAATATTTCATTGCATTATTATAATTTTTGTTTCTTGTTTCAATATCCCCCAGGATTATAAGACTTTCTACATCATTTTTATCAATGTCAAGGGATTTGTTTGCGTAGTCCTGAGCTTTTTCAAACTCTTTCATATCAAAATAAACCTTTGCGCTTAGAGCAAAAACATCTTTATTTATATTTTTTTTGCCTGAAATTGAAGTTTGTAAAACTCCCAAAGCTTTATGAAGTTCACCTTTATTATAATAATAATGTGCAAGATGATATTTTTTTAGATAATCATTTTTGGCAGCTTTGTAATAAGTATATTCTTTTGAAGAATGCAATTCCGAATCAAACATAACCGTGCGAACGCATGAATCATTTACCGCACTGAGAGCATTGATACCGTCTTTGGGATTTGAACTTTGAGCAAGAATTTCAGCTTTCAGTCTTTTGTAATTTATATTCTTTGGATTTTTTTCAACGGCTTTGTTGATATATTCTTTAGCCTGTTTTATATCGCCGTTTTTCATTGAACCGAAAGCAGCAATATAATTTGCATAATCAGATTCCATCAAAAGCGAAGTCTGTTTACCGAGTTCTGAAGTCGCTTCTCTTGACTGGTCATTATACATAATGTTTGAATACATTTCAGCAAGATATAACTGGTCTTTTTGAGTCAAAACGGATGACGGAAAATAAAAATTCTTTACATCTTCTTCTAACAATGCTGATAGCGAACTGTCCGAAATTTTTGACATTGAAAGCTCTGCGAGATTGAAAAAGCCGATAGATGCCATTTCCTCTGTAAGCTTCATATAAACATAATCATTCGGAGAAACACTGTCTATTAATACCCTGAAATCTGCGTAAGATGAGCGGACATTACTTTTTATAAATTTGTCCATTGCAATAGCATATTGATTTTTTACCGAATTTTTCGTCAAAGTTGCCTTTTTGAGTTCAAAAGACGGAATGACAATACCTTTTTGTATTACCCTGTTCTCTGCGGAATCAAGAGGGTTTACCGGAGAAATCCCCTTTAAATCAAACCCAAAGCAGGGAGAAGTGCATGATAATAATAGTATTAATGATATAAATTTTTTACTCATTATTTTCTCCGTTTGGCAGCCCTAGATAGTATTTATTAAACATTTCAATTACCGTTTTTTCACTATCATCCGGTTCTTCTTTTGATGCATAATTCTTTATATCATACAGATTATGATTACTCAATATATTTACATCATCATCCGATATTACACCGTTTGATTCAGATAAAAAGACTTTTATAATCTTATCAAGTGAAATTTTTAAAAACACATCCACAAGCTGCGGGTCAAAATGAGAACCCGAACCCTCCGAAATAATATTCAGAACATTTTTTATAGGCATTTTGTCACGATAGTGTCTTTTGGAAGTTATGGCATCAAAAACATCCGCAACAGCCAAAATTCTTCCGCCGAGGGTTATTTCTTCCCCTTTAAGATGTCTGTAATAACCCGAACCGTCAAATTTTTCGTGGTGAGAAGATGCCATTTCAGTAATCATTCTAAAATCAGGTGACATATACAATCTGTTAAGAATATTATGTGTTATTCTGACGTGCTCCTGAATATGCTTGTATTCTTCATCCGTCAGTTTACCTTCTTTTTGGAGTACGGAATCTCTTATACCTATTTTGCCGATATCGTGTAATGTAGCAGCTTTTTCGAGCAAACTTTTATCTTTTGGCTCCATCCCGAGTTCATTTGCAATTAAAGAAGCATACATTCTTACTCTTGTAGAGTGACCTGCCGTTATCTTATCTCTTGCATCGACTGAAGTTGCCAGAGTATCAATGAAACTTTCAAACAAAAGTTTCTGCTCTCTATACATTTGAAGCTGCTGATCGAATAACTGAGCATTTTCAAGGGCAATACTTGCACTCCCGCCGATTGCAATTAATAAATCTTCGTCATTTTTTGTAAATATTCCGTCAATTTTGTTCAATACCTGAAAAGCACCTATTATTTCGTGATTATTATTCATAATAGGCATACACAAAATGGTTTTTGTTTTGTAACCCGTATTTTTATCAACTTCGGGATTGAATCTTGAATCAGAATAAGCATCCGTAATATTAAGGGTTTCTCCTGTCTGAACGACATACCCCGCAAGCCCTTTGTCGGCAGGAAATCTTATTTCTTTATTTTCTACACCTAAGGCAACTTTTGACCATAACTCATTTGAATCTTTATCCCATAAAAATACGGTACATCTGTCTGCCTGCATTGCATTTTTTGTTTCTTCCGCAATTACATACAAAAGTTCATCAATATCGGTCAATGCAGTAATTGAACGGCTGATTTTTACAAGAGAAACCAAAGGGTCTGTCTGAGTCGGCAAAGAATAATCCATACCGTTTTGAAGCTGTTTTATTCTTGTATTGATTATGTCATTCAAAGAATATTCATCATATTCTGCGGTTAATTTTAAAGCGTTATTGTAATGGATTAAAGCTACATCTTTATTATTTTCCGCAAAGTTTATATTTCCTTTAACAAGTTCATTCACTAAAAGAGCAGTTGTATTTTGGGATTTATCTGCCATAAAATACCCGTCATCCAAAGCACAAACAGCATCCGTATCCCCGAGAGAATAACCTAAAAACGCACTCAGACTCAAACATATTGAAATTGATGCGGAATCGTTTTCTTTTTGCGCCAAAGCGTAAGCATTATTTATATATTCCTGTGCTTTTGAATAATCTTTTCCGTCAATATATTCAAATCCTGATTTTATTAACTGTTTAATCTCGTCTGTTTTGCATTCCATAATATTTTCCCTCGTTTCTATATTCTACAACAACTTTACATTATTTCAAAGTTGTTACATATTTTCACTATTTAAAATTTATATTGTTTGTGGTATTATACTGTCATAGAATGGTCAAAAAAGTATGATGAGTCAGACAAAAAAATTATCAATTGCTTTCTATTGGCACATGCATCAGCCTGTCTATCAGCTTGTTCCAAACGGGGATTATCTGATGCCTTGGGTAAGACTTCACGGGGTAAAAGATTATCTTGACATGGCTTTATGGGTTGAAAAGTTTGACAAACTCAAACTGAATTTCAATTATGTCCCTGTATTACTTGATTCTCTTGTAGATTATGAAAACGGAGCGCACGACATCCATTCAAGATTAACCGTAACCCCTATTGAAGAAATGAGCAACGATGATAAGATTTTCATACTCAATAACTTCTTTGATGCAAATTATCAGAATATGATTCTGCCGAATGAGGAATATCACCGATTATATAAAATCATACAGGCTAAAGGTACAGAAAACACACAAGTTTTTACAAATCAGGAATACTCTGATTTGATGGCTCTTTTTAACCTCGCATGGATTGACCCGAAATTCAAAAATTCTAACAGAGAACTTAAAAAACTTGTAAAAAAAGGTTGTGGTTATACACTTGAAGACAGAATAAAAATTATTGAAATTCAAAGAGATATAATCAAAAAAATTATTCCGACATTAAAAAAACTTGTCAAAAAGAATAAGATAGAAATTACAACAAGTCCTTATTATCACCCGATTTTGCCGATTTTGCTCGATTACAGAAAAATCAGAAAAGATTCTAATCCTGAAGATGAGCTTCACGATTTAAAAACAGAGCTTGATGCAAAAGTACAGACAAAACTTGCACTTGACCGCATTGAAAACCTTATCGGCAAAAGACCTAAAGGAATCTGGGCTTCTGAACAATGCGTAAGTGCAAATACCCTTGAAACACTCTCTAATCTCGGAGTTGAATGGTCTATATCAGATGAAAGAAATCTCGCAAAATCAATAGATTTTGAGTTTGTTCACGATTTCAAAGGGTATCTGGAAGACCCATACCATCTTTTAAAAACTTACAAATACAAAACTCATAAATCCGATATGAAAATGATTTTCAGAGATTCAACAATTTGTAATCTTATCAGTTTTGAATACGGGCATCACAATCCGATAGCAACGGCAAATGATTTATATGACCGAATAAAAGTCATTCAGAGTAAAATTTTATCTTCTCCTGATAAAGACCATTTACTCACAATTGCAATGGACGGGGAAAACTGTTGGGAAAATTATATTGAAGACGGAAACACATTCCTGAGCACACTCTATGAACTTATATGTAATGACGATTCGTTGGAAACGGTCTTAATCAGTGATTACATAGAATCAACAAAAGAGATTAAAGAACTGAAAAAAATATCTTCGGGTGCAAATTTGCAACGAGGTTATAAATTATGGATAGACGAACCTGTAAAAGATTTGGCATGGACATATTTAAAACGTGCAAGACAGGATTTTTCCGATTTTGTAAAACGAGAGCCTAATCATCCTCACATACTTGAAGCAAGAAAAGAACTGTTTATTTGCGAAGGCAGTGATTGGTTCTGGTGGTACGGAGAACCCAACTATTCGGGCAGGGATAATCTTTTTGATTTTATATACAGAAATCACCTTAAAAATATATACAGATATCTGGATTTGGATTATCCGAAGTATCTTGACGAACCGCTTATTGAATTATCCCCGACAAGACCGTCTAACTACCCTACGGCATTGATTTCACCTGAAATTACAGGCAAAATTAAAGATGCTAAAGAATGGAAAGAAGCAGGTTGTATTGAAATACCTGACGGACCTGTTTTGCGGGAATCGAAACTCTTTGACAAAATTTTGTTCGGAAACGATAAGGACTTTTTATATTTAAGATTTGCTTTGAATAAATACATAAAGAGCAATCTTTCTCAAATGAACCAAACATATCAGATGTATATTTATCTGAGAAGAACAGGGCGCACTCAGGCGCTTTCACCGATAAGACTTATCAATAAATCGGCAAATGTCCCCCCGATTTCGCTTGAAAAATTTCACAATGAAATACAAATCTCTATAAGAGATGACGAATTAAGATTTTTGCGTCTTGTTAAAGCAATTCCCGGGGATATGTGGGTGCTTGAAAACTACAAATCAATGTGTGTTGCTTATGACGAACTGCTTGATATAAAAATACCTTTTGATATTTTGGATATAAATGAAGGAGAAACTCTTGAATTTTTGTTCATTAACGCTAATTTTGGAATGACGGATTTCTATATTCCTAATGAAATGGTTTTAACAGTTACCCGACCTCAGGTAACTGTCAAAAAATAAACCATTTTTAAAATTGGTAACTATATACAAATTACAAAAAATTTATGTCAAACAGCTGTCATTCTGAGGGTTTCACCTCGAAGAATCATCGGGTTTGTGTATATAAAGATACTTCGCTATACGTTCAGTATGACTGATTACAATTTGCTTTAGTATTTACTATATAATTGCCTTAAAATTTATCCGATAACATTTAATTTATCATCACAAAAAGCATGACTATTGATGTTTTCTGTTTCTTTGAAGTAGTTTAACTGTCTTTCAAATTTCTTTGGAATGAACAGTTCAAATTTACCGTATGCATTATCAGGTCTGAGGAACTCGTGAGCACCTTCTTCAAGTTTTAGCCCTTGAGATGTTCTTGACACAACTTTTCCTGCTGCCGCTATTGTTTCTAATGTAATCATTGTCTTAATTTTCTCCTTTTTATTTTATATATCAGCTTAGTGTTAAATAAAAAATAGCCTGAGTGAATAATTTATATTCCTCTCAGACTATTTAAACCTTGTAAAAAATAATTTTGCTACTAAAAAATAAACTAACTTACAAACTGCTGCATAACTTCAAAAGGTTTTTCCGCAACCTTCATCGCATCAGGTGAAAGAATACCTCTTTTCAGTTCGGTAAAGCTTGCATTTTTTGAGCAAAATTTGTTTTTAAGAAATTCGTAAGCAACTTTCGGGTCGCATTTAGAACCGCAGGTGAATAAATCTACCGCAGCATAACCGAGTTCAGGCCATGTATGTATAGCCAAATGACTTTCAGATATAATTACAACACCTGAAACTCCGTAAGGACTAAACATGTGAAAACATTTCTGAACAATAGTTGCACCGCATTCCAAAGCTGCTTCCATCATATATTTTTCAACTCTGTCAATACTGTTCAAAGTATTAGGATCACATTCAAAAAATTCCGCCAAAACATGACGTCCCAAGTGTACGTCTTCTGTCGGTGGTTCTATATCCTGATTAAAGATATCTAAATGTGAGTATGTTGTCAATTTGTGTTTCTCCTTATTAAAATAAATGTATATTTTACAACTTTAAAATAATAATATAAAAAAATATTTTTTGACAGTTTTTTTTTAGGAAATATCGACATAAAACCCATATCATACGGTATTATTCATTTTATACCCGATTAGTTTTATTAAGATTTATTAACCTTAATAATTTTATGACGGAATTTTCTTTTTTTGTGTTTCAAAAAGTCTTGCATGCGAATGGAGCCATCCGCCTATTGTAGAAAATATTGAACCTGCGATTGCAGGATGTTCACCTGAAGCAACTATTGTTTCAGGCGTAAGAACAGATGCGGACTTATTCATAGCGGACGGAACAATCCCGAAAGAATCCACCCCCGAGTGCTTTAATATAAAAGCAGAACCGACAACATCAGAACCTGTTGCCGCAGAATTTGTAAGCGGAACCCCCGTTGATATACTGCCTGAAAGGGTTGATACCCCCGAACCTGCGGATGCTCTTAATTCAACGGGCATTTGGTTGAAACTTGCAGCTGCCTGTTTCATAGCAGTTTCAGGGTCTTTTATTTTTATCAAGGCTCCGAAAGATACATTATTAATACTCTGAACAATCATTTTATATTCTCCTTAATTGGAATAACATCATAAAGATAAAATCTTTATAAGTCAAATATTTATCGACAATATTTTTAATTGTAACGGTATATTACAAAATACACACACAGATAAGACTGATAAGGTTGATTTTTTCAAAAAAATCATTAAAGGTTTCATGATATTTCGGGATTTATCCTCCATACGGTCGATTTTTCACCATAAATATTGATAAAGAAATATATAATGCATTATTATAGAAAAGAGAGGTAGTATACTATGACGAGTTATTTTCCGCAATATGACCTTGCAGGTCGGATAGCACATACAAAATTTACATCGGGATTTAATATGCCGAGTCTGCGTATGGATAGGGTAGAAATGCCTGAAACAGGGGATTTTAAACAGGTATTTTCAGGGCTTATCGAAAATTTTAATCAAGAGCTTAACACTCCTGACAACCTTTTAAAAGACGTTATGCAGGGGAACAAAAATGTTGATATCCACGACGTTATGGTTGCGATGTCAAAATCAGAAATAAGCGTTAATATTGCAACTCAGATGGTAGGTAAAGTCATCAATGCTTACGACAGGGTAATGCAAATTAATATTTAAAAATTGCCTTAATTTAACAAAAATAATATAATTATCAGACAGTGGGACAAAAATGGATTTTAGTAAATTAACAGAAAATAAACCTTTATTATTCGGAATAATCGGCGCAGTGGTGCTGGTTATTGCGATTATACTTATGGCGACAATAATAGGAGCAAGCAGCGGAAACAATAAAAGCGGTGCAAAAACAGTCGGCTCTGATCCTCTAAAATCCAATGTAGAATTATTAACCACAGACAACATAGGTAAAGCTCTTGAAATTCAGGCAATGCTTGCAAAACAGGGTATTGTTGCTGAAAGGCAGTTAGACGGTACAAAATCAAAACTTGTCCTTAATGCGAAAAATTGCTCAAATATGACATCAAAATGTACCGTAAATGACAGAGATAAAGCAATTATTGCTATTGTTCAGTCGGGACTTGTAGACCAAAATGTCGGCTTGGAAATTTTTGACAAAGGTGATTTTACTTCTACAAAAGAAGATAAAAGAATCCGTCTTGCAAGAGCCATGAACGGAGAACTTGCAAGACTAATCAAGCAAATTCCTCCTATTCAGAGCGCGACTGTTTTTATATCAATACCCGACAACTCATCTATGTTTGATGAACAAAAGCCGCAAACTGCAACAGTACAGCTAGTAATGCCTCTTGGGGAAAAGCTTGATCAGTCAAAGGTTAAAGCAATTACAAATCTGCTTTTGGGCAGTGTGACGGGGCTGGAAGCAGAAAATGTCGCAATTACGGACACTAACGGAAATGTTTATCACAGTGTTATGAACGCTGAAGATGATATGCTCCAAAAACTTGAAGAAAATGATAAATATATGCAGCAGAAAGTTTCCAAACAGTTAGACAGACTTGTAGGTCCGGGGAACTATGTTGCAACCGTAAGCACATTTTTAAGACAGGCACCTGTCGAAAAATACACAATAGACTATGACCCTGCAAGAAAAACCGCCGTTACGGAGCAATCTTTTAAAGAAGGCTTGGGGGACAAAACATCCGACCAAAGCAGAGGTATAAATGCTGTCAGTACATATCTTCCTAACGGTTTACCGACAGGCGGAACAGATTCAAGTCAGGACAGAAATTATTCAAGACAGGCAACAGAAACTCAATACGGTGTTACAAAAACTCAGACAAATGAATATATTAAGCCGGGGGTTATAGAAGAAATTTCTATTGCGGTAACTTTGGACAGAAACAGCATTCCTGCAGATACTACAATGGAAGAAATGAAAGATTTAATCGCAAGAGCTGCAAGTCCGAAAGTTTCAGCCGAAAATGTTTCTATCGCATTCTCAAGCGCAAATGACCCTTATTTATCACCGGATAAACAACAAAATCTTCCTAAAGTTGATGATTCGGGTAACCCTTGGTGGCTTGCTCTCGTAATTACTGCAATAGGTATTATAATCACATTCAAGGCAGTATCAAGCAAAGTAAGACAACTTAAAGAAGAAAATGAAATGGAAGTTGAAGCACTCAGACAAAAAGCTCTTGAACAGGAGCAACAACTCAATGATATCAATTCCCGTGCAAGTCAATTGACACAAAGACAGTCAGAACTTGCTCAAGATTTGATGAATCAAAGACAAAATCAGGGCGCAATTTCTCAATATGCACAGTTTGACGAAAGTCTGCTTGATGATTCACTTGATGCACTTTCAAATGAACTTAACGAAGATGCCGCTGAAAGAATTAAGAGCTGGATAGAAGACGGCTCGGGTGCAGCTGCGGGTTCTGCTCCGTCAGGAGGGGAATAGTAAATGGCAGCTAAAGATTTTGATTACGAAAATTTTGCGCAAAATCTTGCAGCTCAGGCACAGGACTTGGTTCCTGCGGAGTTTTCTCCCGATGAAAAACAGTATGTCATAAATACATTGGGAAATTTCTCAATGATGGCGGGTAAAGCGCTTGCCGAAGATAAAAGCCTGAATTTTAATGCAGAAATTTCGACTTATATTACGCAAATAATCGCAGAATGGTCATTCCATAAGTCTGTTGATGTAATTCGTTCGGGAATCCCTCGCCAGCATTGGGATTCTATTATGCAGAAGATTGCTTTTACTATTTTTGAAGTTGCAAAACAGGCTTTTGCCCAGAATATACCGAACGATAAAATTATTGAACTTATAGAACATCATGTAAACAAAGCTTACATCGAAGCAATAACCGAATTAAAAAACAACGGTGTTATTGATGAGAGTTTGATGGAATATGCCGCATCACAGTCTAATATGAACAAAATGGCTGAAGAAATGCAGCAACAGGCTCAAGCAGAAGCACAAGGAGCAGCAAATGCAGGGGCTTCCCCTGATGCTCAGGGTTCAAATCTTCCTCAGCCCGTTGCAGATGGCGGAGTTCCCGCAAAACAGGAAGAAAACCCTACCGCATCCAAAGCACTCAAGCTTGCAACCGTCGCTATGCTCTTTAACAGAATGAATCAGGACAGAGTCCAGACATTTCTTGATAAATTTGACGTTAATGATGCTGAAGATGTCATTAAATACATGAAATTACCCGACCTTACAAAAAGAGTCGGGGTTGAAAATGCAATGCGCTGCTTGCAGGAAATAAAAATGAATATGCCTAAAAGCACAGACCTTGCTCCGATGAAAGTTGTTAAGAAAATTAAGAATTTTGCATCAAAATATTCCAATCAGGAGCTTGAATCAATCCTGATAAAAGAGCGTATAGGAGTTAAAAGACTTGTATTTACGGCATTGGAAGATAAATACTATGACGCAGTACCCCCAAAAGTTGCAAGCATTGTTGCCACGCATCTGCAAAATAGTGTATAATGATGTTGTATCATGATAATTAAAAAGAATAAAAAACAGACTCTAAAGGATGGGGAGCAACCGAATTCCGAACAGGAACAGGATTTAATCGAGCCGGAACAGGAAATCGATATCTTCAATCTTGACAATATTGACTTTAAGCAGCGTCAGGAACGCCGAAAAGGGGACAGACGCCGCGGTTTTCGACGTATAGACGACAGAAATCTCATATCCAGAGCAAGAGAAGAAGCGGACTCAATAAGAGAAGCTGCTTCAAAAGAAGGTTATCAGGCGGGAATTGAGATGGCGCAGGCTGATATTGAAGCTCTGAGAAACGGTATTTCGGCATTTTACGGTGCAAAGCAGGAGGTTTTTGATTCTGTTGCTCCTGATATTCTTGAAATTGCACTTGATATTGCAAAAAAAATTATTAAAAAAGAGGTATCCGAGAATCCTGATATTATTCTTGAAAATATAAAAGAAATTTTAAAAGGATTATCAAAAGAAGAAACAAAAATTATGCTTAAAGTAAATCCTGCTCAAGCTGCGATTTTGAAACAAAAAGTACCTGAAAGCGTAACTGCGGCGGGATTAGAAGCAAAGGTAATGATTATTCCGGATGAGAACACAATGGAGGGCGGGTGTTTAGTCACCACCACCAACGGGGTAATTGATGCAACAATAGAAACACAAATAGATATTATAAGTGAAGCTTTAAAAGAAGTATAAGAGGGGTAGTATGGCAGCACCGGACGGAGGAAATCCGAATCCAATAAGTGAAATTTTGATGGCAGTATTCGTACTGTTCCTTATTGTCATACTCCTTTGCGAGCTTCCGAACTGGGTAATAAATATATGTATTTGTCTTAATATTACGCTCGGAATTGTTCTTTTGATGTTTGCACTATACGTTCAAAAGACTCTTGAATTATCATCATTTCCATCAATCATTCTTGTCGGTACAATGTTTCGTCTGTGTCTTTCTATTGCCTCAACCCGTTTAATCCTTGCAAAAGGGGAAGCAGGGGAGGTTATTCACGCATTCGGAACATTCGTAACGGGGGGTAACATGATTGTCGGAGGTGTAATCTTTTTAATTATCACAATCGTACAGTTTATGGTTATTACAAAAGGTGCGGAACGTATTGCCGAAGTATCCGCACGTTTCGCATTAGACGCTATGCCCGGTAAACAAATGACTATTGATGCAGACTTTAACGCAGGTCTGATTTCCCCTGAAGAAGCGACAAAACGCCGTGATGATTTGTCAAGAGAATCTAACCTTATGGGTTCTATGGACGGTGCTATGAAGTTTGTAAAAGGGGATACAATCGCAGGTATTATTATCGTTTTGATTAACATTATCGGCGGTTTATGCGTTGGGTGTCTGATGAATCAGATGCAAGTCGGAGATGCGGTTTCAAAATATACAATATTAACCATTGGTGACGGTCTGGCATCTCAGGTTCCGTCATTGTTGATGTCAATTTCGGCAGGTGTATTTATGACTCGTGCTTCGGCAAAAAGTTCTTCTTTGGGGGCTGATGTTACGGCTCAGATTACAAGTAAACCTTATGCACTGTTCTTTGCATCAATATTTCTTGTATTTCTTGCAATTACAGGACATTGGACAGGTTTGCCATGGTTTCCGTTCTTCCTTTTCGCAGTATTTCTGTTTATTGCAGGATTTCAGGTTCTTATCAATGCTGACGTTCAATCTCAATTAGGTCAGTTGGAAAATGTAAAACAAAACATGCAGGATTTGGTAAACCCGAACAGAATGTACGAACGTCTTGGGGTCGATATTTTGAGTTTGCAGGTAGGTTCAAATCTGCTTGTTATTGCCGACCCTGATCAGGAAGGACAGTTGCTTGCAAAAATTGCCGCTCTGCGTCAGAGGGTTACAGATGAACTCGGGTATATTTTACCAAACATCCGTATTATGGACTCATCAGCACTTGATGCTAATGAGTATATGATTTTGATAAGAGGAAATACCGTTGCAACTGGTTATGTTTATCCGGGGAAATACATGGTTATTGCAGACCAGTGGGATTCTATGAAAAAAGAAGTTCCTGATGATGCTATTATCGGTATTGACCCGACATATCAGACTCAGGCTTACTGGATAAGTAATGAGGATGCAAAATCCGCAAGACTTGTTACAGCGGTTGATGCAACAGATGTTATTGTTACTCACCTGCAGGAATGCGTAAGAAAACATGTTGATGATGTAATGACAAAAACTGATGTTCTTAAGCTTATGGAGCTTGTACGTTCACAAGACCCTACACTTGTCAATGACTTAGTACCTACAATTATATCTACAAGTGATTTAAGAAAGATTTTTGTAAACCTGATAAGAGAAAAAGTTTCAATAAAAGATATTATATTTGTATTTGAACGACTGTGCGATTATGCAAGATTTTCAAAAGAACCGGATATTTTGTCGGAACGTTTAAGAGCAGCTTTAGGGCGTCAAATATGTCTTTCCAACGTTCAGGAGGATAAAGTTTTATATGCACTGACTCTTTCGCCCGAATGGGAAAAGGTGTTGGATGACAGCTGCCAGAGAACAGAACTCGGAACTATGTTTTTACTTAATCCGGTTCAGGTTCAGGAACTTATTGAAACAACAGCAACAACGCTTATGAGAGCGCACCAGACCTGCGGCAGACAGCCTGTTGTTTTATGCTCTCCAAGAATAAGATTGCCTTTATATCAGCTTTTGGAACGTCATATCCCGACGATTGTTGTTATTTCATATTCAGAATTGATTACCGACATCAAAGTTGAAGCTATTGACACTGTCGGCGATGCTTATGTCGGATAAAAAGTTACAGTAAATATTATATATGCGCCAAAACTTATGCTAATATATCTACAATTTCACCTGTTTGCATTGCTTTAACTGCACATTGCGCAAATTTATCAGAATTAACAGGAATGTTGTCGTTTGTAGGACCTATCCCAAAAGGACCTTGTGCAACAGTACTGTAATATACATTTGTAGTCCCGTTTATATTTTTGCCTATATGAGTTATATAATACGGATTTATATAATCATTCCCTATTTTAATATACCCTGTTGATTGAACCATTATTCATCCTTTCACATTTTTCATATTTTATATAAAAACAAACAAGAATTAATTTGTCAAAATATTTTTTGCTAAAAAATCCTACAAATGCTTTATTATTAATTTTGGTTAGTCTGTTATAATTATTTTATGTTAGATTTTTCATCTCCGACAGTATATATACCGACGATTTTTATAATGATAGTTGCAGTATTTATAACTATCATAAGGAGAGATGCCCGAAATAACACAAGAGAGCATACTTGGGAGCTTCCTTATTTTAACGAAATTGCACTTTCTATGAATTATCTCAACAGAAATATACTTGAAGACGGAAGGTTTCAGTACAGACAGAATGTAGACCCCGAAATCGAATACGAAAATACAACATACAATTCTTTAAGACATGCAGGAACCCTGTATTCGATGTATTTGTATGAAAAAATGGGTTTGGAAACAAAATTCCATGACGCAAGAATTTTATCTTCAAAATATTTCATAGAAAGATACTTAAAAAAGATAGACGATACAAGATACGCAGTCCTTTCACTTCCTGAAGAAGAAGGGATAAAATTTCCGATAGCCAAATCAGGAGCTGCGGGGGTTGCATTGTGTGCGCTGTGTAATTTGTATGAAGAAAAAGAATTACAGTTGTCCGTTTTGAGAGGTCTGGGAGAATTTATCCTGTCTATGCAGGATGAAGAAGGTGATATCTACGCTTACTACAACATAGAAAAAAACGAATCCGACAAGAACGCTCAGGCTTTGTTTTACCCCGGAGAAGCCGCAGCAGGACTTTGCTATTTGTACGAAATTGACCCTCAACAAAAATGGCTTGATGCAATAAAAAAAACAGTATTATACATTGTCAGAACAAGAAAATCCATGGATTTAAACATTCCGTTTGACCATTGGTCTGTTTTAGCAATAGAAAAACTTCTTGAGAAAAAATTGGTAAATGAAGAAGAAAAACGTGAAATGATTTCTTACGCTGAACAAATGGCGATACCTGCTTTGAGTAATCAAATAACAAATTCCAAAAACAGCTATTACGGAGCTTTTAAAGATAACATCAGACCATGCAGTCTTGGTACTTTAATGGAAGGGCTTGCTTCAATATATTTCTGTTCCGAAAATGAACAGATGAAAATGATAATAACAAAAGCTCTTTCCATAGGGAATTATTTTCTTGCAAGAGTACAGGTTAAAACAGGGAAAAATGCGGGCGGTTTGCCTAATTCCGCAAACTGGGTAAAACACAGAGTAACCCCGAATGCAAGCGTAATCAGGATTGATAATGTTCAGCATGTTGTTATCGGATGGCTGAAATATCAACAAATACTCAAAAGTACCGGCAAATATTAGAAAATACTTAAAATCGTTTTGTTTCTGCCTGTATGTTTTGCCTCATAAAGAGCAATATCTGTAAGCTCAATAAAATGTTCTTTAGTACCGACTTTATCACAATACTCGCAACCCCCGATACTGACGGTAACATCAATAACCTTTCCGTTATAACTCGGGCGCATTGTTTCTACGGTTTTTCTGAATCTTTCAAGGGGGATAATTGCCTGATGAATATCAGTTTCGGTTAATATAACCATAAATTCTTCTCCGCCTGTTCTATAAACCATATCGGTTTGACGGAAAGTTTGCAGCGCTGCATTTGCAACCTGTTTTAGAATATAATCCCCGCACGGATGTCCGTAAGTATCATTAATTTTTTTGAAATTATCAATATCAAACATTACAATAGTAAGTTTGTTTTTATATCTTTGGGCTCTGTTAAATTCTTTGGTAAATTCATCGTCAAAAGCACGTCTGTTTGGCAGTCCCGTCAATTCGTCAGTTATTGACATGTATTTTGTACGGGAATACATGAAATTTATCTGCTTTATAACTTCCATTTTATTTTCTTCAGGAACATCAAAAGTCTGAATAATATTTTCTATGTTCTTCTGTATGCTGTCGAGCAACTCATTCGGAATATCAAATGCGTCGTCTTTTAAATTCTCCACCATAAAGCTCCTTATTAAAAATAGTTTAGCATAAACACGAATTTCAATCTTCTTACAATATAATTATCGTACTATTTTTTAAAAACTTTAAAATTTTTAAAAATTGTAACAAAAGTTCATGTAACAGCAATTTGATAATAAAAAAATACTTTATATAAATGTAAGTAGTGTGAAAGGTTATAGTATTTTCATGATTGATGTAGCAAACATGTTGTTTTTTGTGAGAAACGGCAATCGTGCTCAGGGCGGTGAAGGCGGCAGAGCAGCAGTTGCGGTTGCACAGGGAACAAAATTTATAAATCAGGTCAGTGAATACGATAATATGTTTGCAAAAGGCACAAAAAGTGCAATGAACGCTTTTAACAAGATTGCAGAAAACGACAAACTGTTTAAAGGCATATCCAAAGGGGTAAATTTTGCAAAGAACCATGTCAATTCACTCATTGTTGTATCAAGCGGACTTAATGTCATGACTTCAAAGGATAAAAAGACCGAACTTATTTGCGAAAGCGGAAATTTACTCGGAATGTTTGCGATGGAAGGTTGGATGAAGAAAAATCTTGATAAGTATATTGAAAAATTACCTGTCAGCAAAAAATGGCAGCCGATTGTAAGGGGTATCGCTTTTGTCGCAGGGTCAATCGGGGCATCCACTCTTTGCTATAATTTAGCAAAAAAAGTGGCTAAAAACTTCAAAACTCCAAAAGAGCTGTCTCAGGAAGAAAATTTAGCGCAAAACAAAAATTTTACTCCTAAAAATATTGCTTATTGCGCTTAATTTGGTGTTAATACTTGCATTTAAAAAGGAATTATGATAATATCAGTCTTGAAAGAAAAAGGAATATTAAATGAATTTACATTCACGACGTAACAGATATAACTCTGAAAGGCTTGTTTAGGATTTAAACAACATCTGTCGTGATGAAAATAAATTTATAACAGAGCCTTTAAAATTCTAAGGGCTCTGTTTTTTAAGGAAATTACCCCTTGAAAGATTATTCTAATGTTACGAACAGTAAAAATTAAGTGTATAAACAGCAATTATTATTTTTACGCAAGTTAATAAAAAGGTGGAAAGAATTATGATAAATGAAAATATGCGACGATACTCAACTTTAAAAGCCAATGCCCCGATTGTAAGGCTTATGAATTTGGTTTGGGGCTTGTAATACACAAGTTGAGGCACTGATTTTATTTGTTTTTGAGTAAAATCAGGCAGATAGGAAAAGGAAATGATATCAAAACTAAGCGCAAGCGCAATATATTCAACATTAGGCAATAACAGCTCACTTATTCCGTTAGGAATTAAAGACGTCGCAAACAGCTGCGGATTAACGGCAGCTTCATATATCGCAGGAGATAAATTAGAGGGAAAAGACAGATTTATTGATGAATTTGGTACTCAAGCTATTTGGCTTGGCGGTATACCGGCATATAAAATGATTTTAGACAAGACTCTTTTTAAGTATGCAAAGCTCGACCCTGAAATTGACCCGAGAATCTTTAAAAATAAAAGAATCCTTACCCTTGCAAAACATTTTGCTCCGACTGAAGAAATCAAAACTAATATTCAAAAAGCAGCTAAAAACCAAAAATTATTTAAAAATCTTGCTATGGCAAAATTTATCGCATCTACGGGTTTAACTGCATTAACTTATTTTGGCTTAACAAAATTCAGACATAAATATACCGAAAATCAGATTAAAAAAGAATATTATGCAAATAAAAAAGCAAAAGAAACGGAATTTACAGGCAAATCAGTTCCGTTTTCCTCCGCATTTTCACAGGTACACAAAGCAAACAAAAAAAATGTAGCATTCACCGGCGGCATTCAGAACTTTATGTTTGACCCCGTAAAAAATCTGATGCTTGTTGATGGGGTTATAACAGGGGAAAGACTTTCTCATGCCAGAAACCCGCAGGATTTCACAGGATACGCAATCAAAGAAGGAAGCTTTTGGTTATTCATGTATGGTGCGGGGAAAATGATTTCAAATGCGCTCGAAAAACATGCTGAAAAGAAATACCAAAAATCTATTGACCTTGATGCAAGAGTTATTGAAAGTGAAGAATTTAAAAATGCGTTTAAAAACGGTACAATTAAAGAACATCTTCAGGCTTTCAAGGCTGCCGATAAATCAGATACATCAATCTATAAGTTTGCGGTTAATCCTGATACTGACAATCTGATAATTGATATGGCAAAGAAATCAGACATCATATCCGTACTTGATGATGAAAACAATCCAAAAGTTGATACAAGAAAGTTTATTGAACTTGGGAACAATAAAGCTAATGATTTTGACGGTTTAAGAGGAATAGGTAAAAAAGTTGAAAAGCTGTTAAATCAGTATGAAAATTCAGGTGAAGATATTGATACGTTCTTTAAATCAGTAAGAAAACTTAAAAGAGCCTCCGTCATCAAGAATATAGGGGCATGTATCGGAGCATTGGGAGTTTTAGCCCCTGCAATTATGCTACTTGTAAGACACTTTGACGATAATAAAGGATATCAGGTTAAAACAGATGTAGAAAAACAACTGTCTGCACAGGCTTAATTCCTACTCAATAATTTTGCCTTCAAACAAATCCATAACCATATTTACGTTATCGGAATGATAAGCAGCCTCAGATAAAGACAGCGTTTTACCTGATGAGGTTAAATTTTTAGTTTTTTTTTCATCTTCCGATTCCGGAGTTGATAAATCCTTAGCTTCTTCATTTGCCTCAAGGGCAGATACTATTTCCTCTTTTGTTTCCGTTTTTGGAGGAATCAAAGGCTTTTTAGGCGGCGGTGTTTGTTGGGCAGTTTGCGCAATCTTATCATCCCCTGCCAAAGGCGCACGAACAATTATTTTTGGTTCTGTATTAAAAGTAACTTTGGCAGCTTCAACCAAAAATGCGTATCTTGCACCGTCAGGACTGAAATTTTTAAGCCATGTTTGATTTTTTATTGAAATGATAATTTCATCTTCCCCAAGTTTTACCGGCAATGCCTGTTGTTTAAGAATAGTTCTTGACGGAGTACTTGAAATATTATTCAAAAAGTTAATCCATAAGTTTTTTATATCCGCAGACGAACCTTGTGATTCCTGTTTTGGAGTTTCTTGAGTTTTTGGTTCAGGTCCAGCAGGTGCAGGAGTTACTGCAGGTTTTGGAGTTTCCATCTTTTTAACCGGCATAGGCGGAGTATTATATGTCGAATGGCTTATCGTTTTAACGTGATTTCCCGCTTCCAACAATGATAATCTTTCCTGCAAGTCGGCAAGCTTTGTATTCTCCGTCAAATTTGCCATATCAAGTACTGCCACATCAAGCCACAGTTTGGGGTTTGATGTAAGTTTTAATTCCTTTATGTATGATGCACATTTATCAATGAGCGATACCAGCTGATGTTTTTCTATTTGCGACAAATCGAGATTTTTAATTTGTTCATCATTAAGCTGTATAACAGAGGTTTTTCCGCCCGTAGATTTTATAATCAAAGCGTTTCTCAAAAATTCAAGAAAATTAGACAAAATTTGTGTCGGTTCATTCCCCTGATTATATATACCGTTAAGAATTTCAAGAGCATTATCGGAATCTGATTTCACTATCGCTTTAAAAAGCTTGTTTAAATCATCAAAAGATAATCTTCCCAGAAGTCTGTTTATATCTTCGACACTTATAGCATCTTTTGTGTCGTTTAAAACACTAAGCTGATCGAGAAGTGCAATACTGTCCCTCATTCCGCCCGCAGAATTTTGTGCAATATAACAAAGAGCTTCATCTGTTATATTTATTTTTTCTTTATCCGCTATAAATCTCAAATGTTTTGAAATATCGTCGGTTGTAATACGTTTAAAATCAAATCTTTGGCAGCGGCTTTTTATTGTATCGAGAACTTTATGCACTTCTGTTGTTGCAAGAATAAAAATAACATTTTCAGGCGGTTCTTCAAGTGTTTTTAGTAAAGCATTAAAAGCCGTAGGCGTAAGCATGTGAACTTCGTCTATAATATATATTTTGTAGCGGCTGTGAACAGGCGCCATAGCCACATTTTGAATAATTTCCTCCGCATCATTAACAGAACGGTTACTTGCTGCGTCTATTTCTATTACATCAATCGGTATGGATTTTGTAATATTTACACAGTTTTCACACTCGCCGCAAGGAGTAACGGTAGGTCCGTTTTTGCAATTAAGTGATTTTGCAAAAATTCTTGCACTTGACGTTTTACCTGTACCTCTCGGACCTGTAAACAAATAAGCATGGGCAATTTTGTTTAATTCAATAGCATTTGTCAGAGCCTTTTTAATATGTTCCTGTCCTACTATCTGCTCCAGCGTTTGCGGTCTGTATTTTCTGTATAAAGGAATATAATTATTATTCATGATAAAGTTATTATAACAGAGAATAATTTAAAAAGGATGTTTTATGAACATTATTAAACCTGAAAAAATTAAAAAAGGTGATACTATTGCTATTATTGCTCCTGCGGGGAATATTGACAAACTGCATGTTGATAATGCACTTAAATACTTTGAAAGTGAAGGCTACAAAGTAAAGCTCGGGAAACATATTTTATCCGAACATTATTATCTTGCGGGTAAAGATGATGAGCGATTGGAAGATTTACACAATGCTTTTCTTGATAAAGAAGTTAAAGCAATAATATGTGCAAGAGGCGGGTACGGCTCATTGCGTCTTATAAACAAAATTGATTACAATATTATCAAAAATAATCCGAAAATTTTTTGCGGATATTCCGATATTACAGTTTTATCCTTAATGTTTCTGAAACATGCAAATCTTTTGACTTATTCATCCCCAATGCCAAAAGGGGATTTCCAATATGGAGAAATTGATGAATATACTAAAACACATTTTTGGGCAGCAATTAACAATGAACATTTAAAAATAGAAGCGCAAGATTTGAAAATTTATAACGAAGGGAATGCGCAAGGCATACTGTGGGGCGGCAATCTTGCCTCCGTTGTATCCTTATGCGGACAGGATTTTATACCGGAAGAAAAATTCATTTTCTTCTGCGAAGATTTAAATGAACCTGTGTATAAACTTGATAAATATTTCAGACAACTGCTCAATATTGAAAAATTCAGAAAAAATATAAGCGCATTCGTATTTGGAGATTTTCTTGATAACGGTTATCCCGAACAACTTGAAGAATTACTGACAGAAATTTCAAAAGAATTAAAAATTCCTGCTTACGGCGGGTTTAAAATTACCCACGAAAAGTCAAAACTCACAATTCCAATCGGTATAAAATCATCTGTCCAAAACGGGAACATAATTATGTAAAGTTGTATATTGTACTTTTTGTGAATTTTAAATAATGATGTGCTATAATTTTCAAAGACCCGCAAAAGGATATATTTATGTTCAAAAAACTTTTTAATATAAAAACCGTAATATTTACGATATTATTGATTTTGGTTCTGTTTTTATCATCAAAACTTCTCGGACTTTTGATGCTTTTATTTGCATCATTTGTTTTGGCTGCGGCACTAAACCCTTTTGTAAATAAACTGGAATCAAAAATCAAAAACCGAAATCTTGCGTGTATAACAGTTTTACTTATTTCTACCGCAATTATTTTTGCCTTAATTCTTCCGATAATTATTATGGGAATAAAAGAAATTCAACTGCTTGTAACAATTTTGCCGCAGAAAGCGGAAACTTTATACAAAATTGTATCAGAATTCAGTTTTTACGGACATTCTTTATCGGATTTGATACCGACAGACAATTTATTAAATTCTTCCTCCGATATTGCTCAAGGAATTTTGAACGGTTCCATAAATATTACAATGTCAGTTTTTCAGATGATATTTGTAACTCTTGCACTTACAATGTTTATATATTACATAATTGCCGATAAAAAATATTTAAGAGCAAAATTTCTTGAATTTTTTCCGCCTGCAATGAAAGAAAAAGCTTCCACAATGCTGCACGACATAACTTCAAAAGTCGGGAATTACATAAGAGCCCAGATTTTATCAATGATAACAGTCGGAGTTATGGTTGCAATTATGGTTGCAATTTTGGGAATTGATTATCCGATATTACTCGGTTTAATTTCGGGTATTTGTGAAATCATCCCGCTTTTAGGACCTGCAATAGCAATTACAATTATTGTTATGATAGCTTTTCCGCTCGGGATTTTCAAAATTATACTTGCAGTAGTTTTGTTCCTTGTTATTCAGCAGGTATCAAATTACGTTATACGACCATTTTTATTCGGGAAATTTATGAAGCTTCATCCGATTACAATTTTGGTTGCGTTATTTGTGGCAGAAGAATTTTTGGGAGTGTGGGGTGTAATATTATCCCCTGCAATTGCTGCAACTATATGCGTTCTTGTAGATGAACTCTATCTTGCGCCTATCAATGCAAAAGAATTGGAGAACAAAGTTGAATAATACTGCTGAAAAATATTTATACGAAAGAAAAATTAAAAAAAATTATGATTTTAATATGTGGTTTGTTTTCCCGGGGCCCGAATCGTTCGCTCTTTCGTCTTTAGGATACTTATGGTTATACAGGGCTATTGATATGATGGAGGATGTCAATATCGAACGTGTTTATTCGGACTCAAAAACAACTCATATTATGAGGGACAAAATTGATTTAATAGGTTTTTCTTTCACTTTTGATATGGATTTTTTACAAATTCTCGCCTTTCTTGAAAAAAATAAATATCCTTTCAAAGCATCAGACAGAGATGCAAATATGCCTATGATATTTGCGGGCGGACCTGTAATTACTTCTAACCCCGAACCGTATAAAAATATATTTGATTTTATGATAATTGGTGATGGTGAAGATTTAAACCTTGAAGCCGTAAGATTCTGTATTGAGAATAAAACTCTTTCAAAAAAAGAAAAACTTGAACACCTTGCACAAATAGAAGGCATTTATATTCCGTCTGTCAGCCAAAATAAAATAAAAAAAATAACAAAAAAATTATCGGAATGTATATACACCCCTATAATAAGTGAAAATGCGTTTTTTAAAAATACATTTATTCTTGAAGTAGAGCGCGGATGCGCAAATCGCTGTGGTTTTTGTCTTGCTTCGTATATGAATTTACCCATAAGATTTGTTGATTACAAACAAATTATTGAGACCATAGAACTCGGACTTTCCAATACAGATAAAATAGCACTTTTAGGGGCACAGATTACGGCACATCCTGATTTTCACAAGATTTGCCAATATATGAACAAAAAAATTCAAGAGAATAAAAATATTGAAATGAGCGTTTCTTCCTTACGAGTGGATTCTTTTACGCCTGAAATTGTTCAAACATTAGTCAATGCAGGACAAAAAAATCTTACCCTTGCCATTGAAGCAGGAAGCGAACGATTGAGAAAAGTTATAAATAAACATCTGACAGAAGAACAGATATTCAAAGCCATTCAGGTTGCGAAAGACTGCGGTTTGAGCGGAATAAAATTCTACGGAATGATAGGGCTCCCGACTGAAACAGATGAAGATATCAACGAAATTGTTAATCTTTCCCGCAGAATTAAAGAAAAATTCAAAGGTTTTGATATATCGTTCGGTTTTTCGACATTTGTGCCAAAAGCCAATACCCCTTTTCAATGGTTTGGCAGAGAAGATGAAAAATCACTTGAACAAAAAGCAAACTATCTTCGCAAAGAACTCCACAAACTCGGAATTCAAGCGGCTGTAACAAGTGCAAAATGGGATTATTGGCAAGCATTGTTATCTCGAGGGGACGAAAAATTATCCGATTACATTATTGAAGTTTATAAACTCGGAGGGAAACTCGGGGCATTCAAAAAAGCGGCAAAAGATATGAATATAAACACCGATTACTATGTAAAAGAAAATTATTCTTTCGATAAACAACTACCTTGGGATTTTATAGAAACAAAACCGGGAAAAGATTTCTTAATTGAAGAATGCAAAAGACTTATATCCCAATAAGCATACATCCTTTGGTGTATTTGTATCAATTCGGCTTGAAATATTTTATGTATGAGAATAAAATAATAAATATTATTACGTTAAATAGGATAAAATTTATATATGATTAAAACTGAATACAGTGAAGCTTTGAGAGAGTTTTTCACATCATCAAAAGTAGTCAGATTTCTTTATCTGATCGGGTTTACTCTTATAATAACAGCAATTATTGCATCTCAAAACCAATTCTTTCAGAATGTTATTGAAAACGGAATGAGCAAAAAAGATATTTACGCCCCGAAAACAATAACGGTAGAAGACGTTAAAAGAACAGAGAAACATAAAAAAGAGGTAGCCCAAAAGGTTGAACCGATTTTAGTTCCTGCTGAAGATGATTTTATAAAATCAAACCTTGAAACATTGCAAAATGCTGTAATGCAAATAAGGAAAAAAGAAACTCCTATTGAAGAAAAGAAAGCTGAAATAAATATTCTTTTTGACCTTTCTGATAACACCAAAAGGGATTTTATAACAAACTTTTTATTAAATGTTGATGAACCAAGCCTTAGCGAGGCTTTTGACAAAGCAAACCTCTCACTTGTAAATATTCTTCGTGTCGGAATTACTGAAAATGATTATAATAAGGGGAATATTAAAAAAGTTATTCAGGAAAATCTTGTAAGTAATGTTTCAAAACGTCAGATTGCCGTTATTTGTGCTGTTTTAGAACAAGTAATAGTACCAAATCTGGTGGTAGATGACAACGCAACTGAAATTGCCAGAATTAATGCAAAAAATTCCGTAAAGCCATACAAAGTTACAATTGAAAAAGGGGATAAAATCGTATTTGAAGGCGAACCTATTACAAGGCTAAAACGAGATGCCCTCAGAGAAGCCGGTTACAATGTTTATGAACTAAACTGGCAGGGAGTTTTATCAATCTATATTCTTGTATTGCTTGTCAGTGTAATCTTTTTATCATATCTGAAATTTTTTGAAAAAACTTTTATGGAACCAAGATACCTGTCATTAGCGGCAGTTTTGTCAATAATTGTATGCGCCATCGGGGTTGTAATCCCGACGGGATTTTCACCATACATTATTCCGTTACCTGTTGTAATAATTATTGCATCCATATTTTTAAGCCCGAGAGTTGCATTTTTGCTTACAACACTTATTGCCACGGTTATGACATTGGGAATTCAATATAAGGCGCAGTTTATGATAGTATTTATTCTTCTGGCGCTTATAGGAATGATTACTATTTCCAAAATCAAATATACACGCAGATTTGACCTTATAAAATTAGGATTTCGTCTTGGCGGTGCCGGGCTTTTAATAATGCTCAGTTTGTACCTTATAGACAAATGCCTTATTGATGTTGATAATACTCTTATTTTAAGAGATTGTACTTTTATATTTGCAAATACAATAATAAGTTCCATTCTTGCATTGGGATTATCACCGCTTTTTGAAAGTACATTCCATATAATTACGCCTTACGGACTCGCAGAATTAGGCGACCACAATCAGGCGTTACTTAAAAGACTGCAAATGGAAGCTCCGGGAACTTATCATCACAGCCTGATGGTTTCCACTCTTTGTGAAGCGGCAGCAGAAGCGATAGGTGCAAATCCTATATTAGCAAGGGTTGGAGCATTCTATCATGATATCGGGAAATTAAAAAGACCGTTATTCTTTGTTGAAAATCAATCGTATTTCAGCATTGAAAACCCTCATAACAATTTAACCCCTCGTCTTAGTAAAATGGTTATCACAGCACACCCCAAAGACGGAGTCGAACTTGCAAAGGAATATGGTTTACCAAATGTTATAAACGATTTTATACTTCAGCATCACGGAGAAGGTATAGCCAAATATTTCTATAATCAGGCAGTTGCAGAAGAAGGTGCAGACAATGTAAAAGAAGAACAATTCCGCTATACCGGACCAAAACCAAATTCAAAAGAAACCGCAATACTTATGATAGCAGATGCGGTTGAATCTGCAGTCAGAGCAATGAAAGGTGCAACCTCTGAAGAAATTGAGCAAATTATTGACAAAATAATAATTGAACGTCTTAATGACGGTCAGTTAGAGGATAGCCCACTTACATTAAAAGATTTAAAGATTATAGCAGCGACTTTCAGCAGAGTATTGAGAGGTATGCAGCATAACAGAATCAAATACCAGGAAGACATCGCAAAAGAGTTTAAGAAAAATAAAATCGAAATGCCGCTGAAAGCGCTTGATGCAGATCTTGAAAATAAAATCAAAGAACTTGAAGCTTCAAAAACAGTTGCGCCGACGGATAAGCCAAAAGACGAGGGCGATTTTCATTCTTTGTAATTTAAACTGCATATTGAAAACATACAAAATTTTTGCTAATATATTCTGGTCTTACAGGTGAATATATGAACATAAACATTGAATGCAAAAATGAATTTGACAGTTGGGATATAGATTTTGACTTTGTAAAAAAAAGAGCAGAAGCGATTTTTGAATATCTTACAACACAGCCTGAAATAGCAGAAAACTGCTGTCTTAAGGATTATGAATATGAAACGGTTTCATTTGATTTTCTCTTTTGCGACAGCGGAAACACTCATTCAATCAATCTTGAATACAGAAGCAAAGATTACCCTGCTGATATTATAACTTTTGCAGTTTTTGCGGACAGTGAAGAAAATGAAAGATTTGTACTCGACGGAGAAATAAATCTTGGAGAAATTATAATTGCTCTTGATAAAATGATTGAGGGTGCAAAAGAAAAAAATATTTCAAAAGAAGACGAACTCAGCTTTTTTATAAGTCATGGAATTATGCATCTTTTGGGATTTGACCATCTGACACAAACGGATTATAATTTTGTTGTTAATTGGCAAAAGAAAGCATTGGAAAGTATAGATATAAAATATGACAAAATATAAATCACAGGGGTTTTTCAGAACCTTCAGAAACGCAAGAAAAGGTATGCGTTTAACCATTAAAAGCGAGCGCAATATAAGAATACACTTAATCCTGGCAAGTGCAGCACTTTTACTCGGATTTATCTTAAATTTTTCTATTGTAAAATTCTGCATATTACTACTGACAATAGCTTCTGTCATTTCTGCGGAAATGATGAATTCCGCAATAGAATTTGCGCTTGATTCTGTTTATCACAACAGATATTCAAGAATGGTCGGAATGGCAAAAGATATTGCAGCAGGCTCTGTTATGGTTGTATCCGTTATGGCGGTAATGATAGGGGTTTTGTTATATATTCCGCCAATTGTAAGAATATTTATCAGATAGTCTGTTTTCTGTTTCTTATAAAAATAAAAACAATACCAACTGCGCCAACAATAAAAAGTATAGCGGAAATTATCTGCGCAAACGGAACAGAACCTATATTTAAAGCACTGTCTATACGAATTTTTTCAATAAAAAACCTTATCAGAGAATAAATTACAAGATATGAAAAGAATGTTATTCCTCTGTATTTTTCTCCTGACTTAAATAATATAAACAACAAAATAAAAAATGCTGCAAAATCAGCCGCACTTTCATACAGAAAAGTCGGATGGAATAAAGAATAATTGTAATATTCGGAAATTCTTCTTGTTTGCGGGATATACAATCCCCATTTTTGAGATAATACAGGCAGACCGTAAGCTTCTGAATTAAAGTAATTTCCCCATCTTCCCACAGATTGTCCCAAAATTGTAGCGCAGCCCATTGCATCTAATACGCTTAAAAAATTTACTTTATGCTTCCTTGCGGCGATATAAAGACTTAAAATTCCCCCGATAATTGCTCCGTGTATTGACAATCCTCCCTCTCTTATATCAAGAATTTCCAAAGGGTGAAGGAAATAATAATGTGCATTCAAAAGACAAAAATATAACCTTGCGCCCAAAATTCCCATTATTATTATCAGAGGAGCAAATTCAATGATAACATCTTTTTTCTGAGATGAATTAATTTTGTTGAACAAATAATTTGCACTCAAAAGAGATACCAAAATAGCCAGTGCCATCGTTACCCCGTACCAATAAACCGGAAATCCCAACAATTTAAAAGCTACGTCATCAGGAGCCGGAATTATCATAATTTATTCCTCAACAGGTTCCTGCACTTTTGACAACATTTCTATCTGTTTTTCAACCGTGTCTTTATCCTCGGCTTTGGGGTTAAGTTCGAGATACTTTTTGTAATTCTTGATTGCTGCCCGTTTTAATTCTTCAGTATACGCATCTTCTTTTTCGGACATTTCATACTTTTCATCATAATTGATATCATCAGGATTAACTTTGTATAAAGAATCATCCGCAGGATTAATTTTAACTTTTCCCTGCTGCATATCAACAGCAAGATTGTTTTGAGCCGTAGCAATCGAATAGAAAACATCTGCGCTGTCAGGCTTTATTTCAAGAGCTTTTTCATACTCATTAACTGCATTAATATAATCTTCGTTTTTTGTATATGCAACAGCAAGATTATAATGTGTTTCATAAACAGACGGGTCTAAATCCAAGCTTGATTTTAAGCGTTCAATAGCCTGAGGATAATCCCCCTGCTGCATAAAAGCCTGAGCTTTGTTATTCAAATCTCTTACTGCAAAATTATTTATACAAGCCGTTGAAATTACGGCTACGAGCAATATAGTCACAATTAATAATGTTTTTTTCATCTCTTCCTCATAAATTAAAAAGATTACTAATAAATTATAATTTAATCTTAAAAATATGGCAAATTTTATGAATTTAAGTTACAATAAATTTAAACAAAGGAGAATTTATATGTCAGAGGATAAAATTGTCAGCCTTGGAGCAAAGAAGAAAAGGGGCGCAGAAAAAAACTCTCATGAAAAGGAGCATTCACATGAACAGGAGCCTGTCTATTGCAGTTTTTGCAAACGGCCTAATACGCAGGTTATAAAAATGATTCAGGGTCCGGGGGTAAATATTTGCTCTGAATGCGTTATGATAGCACTGCAATATTTAATACTTGAGGACAGAATCCCGTCAGCCGAAGCGCAGCATATTTTGAGTGCGTTTTGGGGAAAGGCAAGATAAAATTTGAGCACTGAATATAAACAACTTAATCCTTTTGAGCTTAAAACAGCTATTCTAAATCTGCTTTCGCAGCTAAACAGCGTTGCGGATGTTCAAAAATGTTATGATAAAATTGAAATGATTTGTTCGCAGGAAAATAAAACCGTTCTTGCAAAACTTCTGTTTAAAGAGCTTTCTAATTCCCCAAAAGAAAAAATCCCCGTTATATGTTTTTTGCTTGAGCATTGTCTGCCTAAAGACGAACTTATTTCAGGATTGTGGGAAATACTTAAAAACAAAAATCTTGCGACTGATGTTCGAATAATGGTTCTAAATCTCTTACGAGAATTAGACAGTGATTGGAGTTACGAAGATTGCAGCGAATATCTTGATGATGCGCAGGAAATACTGGATGCAAGCACAAAAGAATTACTAAATACCGCTATAATAAATCCTGAAGTCCAGATTGATTTTATGGACTTTTTACAATCGATAAAAACAGACGATAAAATTACACTTCTTCATACATTTGAGCAGGATTTCGATGATGATGCATTCGCAAATATACTGATTCCCGTATTTGTATCTAAACCCGAATCCGCAGAGGGTAAAGAAGCTCTTAAACTTTTGGAAGCAACCAAATCACAGTTGGCACTTCATACTCTTGAAAAAATGTTAAAACTGACTAAAGGAGAACTTAATCAAAACATACGCAAAAGCCTTGCAATACTAAAAATGTCAGGAATGAGAGAAGATAATACAAAAGAATTTTACAAAAAAATTCTTGCCCAAACCGTACCTGACAAATTTTATCTTACCTATCCTGACGGCAGAGGGAATGTCGCAATGATATGCACCAGAAAAACTTCTCAAAACCGCATAAGATTTATTTCAATTGTTGTAAATACAGACAACGGAATAAAAGACTGTTTCGGATTTTTTGATATTTCGCAGTTTGAATGTGATAAAATTCTTGAAAGATTTTTAAAGGATGAAAAAGTAGCAAGTGTAAGTCCTGAGGCATTTGTAAACATTTTATACAATGCGGAAGTTTTAACCCTTAATAAATCAAGTTGGGAATTACCTTATGAATATGTTTGCTGGTCAAATCTGTTATCTGACATTCCATGTGAAGAAGAAAGTTTTGAACAGATTTTGAAGATGCAGATTTTGCCTGCAAAAACAGGGAACGACATATTTAAAAGACTTGAAGATATGAAAATCTCTGTTCACTGGTTTATGGATAAAGATTATAGCAGTGAATTTGAAGCATTAATTAAAAACCTTGATAAAAATCCTGATGAGGTGCTAAAAGAGTTTTATCCGTTAATCTTTACACAAGAAGAAATACAATCGTGGAAAAATAAGCTGATTATTTCAGCCTATATAAAATATGTTATAGGCAAAGATAACGAAGCAAGCGAAATTTACGGTTTGCTTTATAATGAGGAATTATTTGAAAAATTCCTTGAAAACATACTTAAAAAAAGTATTTATGAATATTTTGTACTGATAAAATATAACAAAGAAATAAATACTCAAATGTTTACATCAGAGATGATTTCGGATAAAATAAGATATATAGAAGAAAATTGGGTGCAAAACTAAATGTATAAAGTAATGGCTCTTGATATCGGAACAAAGCGTATCGGAATAGCATTAAGCGATTTTCTGCTAATAACGGCACAAGGTCATTCGTACATTTCAAGAACACCCGAAAATAAAGCAATAGAAACCATCATTAAAATTGCAAAAGAAAACCATGTTGAAAAAATCGTTGCAGGAATACCAATCAATATGGATGGAACAAAAGGGTTTCAGGCTCAGGATTGTGAGGATTTCGCATCAAAAATCGAAGGTTATGAGGTATTATTTGAGGACGAACGACTAACTTCACAAGAAGCAGAAGAAAATCTCAGAGCAAGAAAAATAGATTTTCGAAAAGAAAAAGGGCTTGTAGATATGGAAAGCGCATGCATAATACTCGAACAGTACCTTTCAAAAGTAAATTAAACAAATCAACTAAAATAAAAGGAGAAAATTATGGCAGAAGAATTAGAAAACATTATTGAACTTACGGATGAAGAAGGCAAAGTTATCAAATGTCAGTTGTTTGATATCATTGAATTTGAGGGTAAAGATTATGCAATTTTATCAGACATTGAAGACGAAGAACAGGAAGCTATAATCGTTCGTTACAGCGAAGAAGATGAAATGAGCTATTTTGAAACGATAGAAGATGATGATGAATTTGAAAGAGTTTCAGAATATGTAGATCAGCTTATTGCAGATTTTGAAGAAGAAGAAAACGAAGAAGAATCGGAAGAAGAATAAAACATGTTTGAAAAATTCACCGAAAAGGCTTTAAATGTCATTGTAGAAGCACAGAATATCGCAATTTATGACCATTGTGACAAGGTATTGTCGGAACACTTTTTGCTTGCGGCAGTAAAAGAAGCAAAGGGGTTTTGTCTTAGGATTTTTAATTCATACGATATAAATTACGACAGACTGGCAAAAGAAATATACATGACTTTAAATATAGAAGAATCCGATATGACTTCTTCTATCCCTTTCGGGGATGATTTCAAGCATATTTTGCAAAAAACAATGGATCTTGTTGATGAATCGGGAAATTCTACGGTTCACTATGAACATATAGTTCTTGCACTTATAAATGATGAATGTTCAAGAAAATATCTTGAAAATCTCGGTTTCAATACGGAAAAATCAAAACCTCTTATAGAAAAACTTGTTCAAAGGAAAGTAAAAAAAGATTTTCACCCCGAAGTTGATGAAAACAAAGACCCCGAAATTGATTTAACACATGAAACAGATACATTGTTTGACAATCCTGAATCTTCAAAAATATTTGAAAGAGCCGTTTCTAAATTGTCGGCTTCTAATTACGAAATTTTGGGAACAGAACAGATTATCTCATCAATTTTAGAGGACAAAACCTCAAATTTATCAAAAATTCTTGCGCAATTTGGTATAACGGATGAAAACTTTGAACAAAAACTTGCAAATGTTCAGTCAAGAAGTGCCGAGTACGAAGGCAGACAGGTTGTATTTACTCCTAATGCTTTTATTGCAATGAGTCTTGCGCAGCAAACCGCCAAGGAACTCGGCTCTTCGGAAGTTTTGCCCGAACACATGATTTTGGGACTTTTAAAATCCAAAAAAGGGGTTGCTTATAATATATTCAAAGAATACAGAATAAATGATGATGATTTGGCTCATGCAATCATAAAACCGATAGAAAAAGAAATGCCGGAAACTCTTACTATCCTGCGGCTCGCAAAACAAGAAGCAAGACGTCTTGGAAAGAGTGTTGTCGGTACGGAAATGTTTTTACTAGGAATTATTGGAGAGGCGACAGGCAACGGTGCTGTTGTTCTCAATGAACTTGAAATTACAATCAAAGATGCAAGGGTTATTGTTGAAAGAATTGTCGGGCATGACAGCGAATATTTTGACAAAGAAGTTGCATTCACCAAAAGAGCAAAAAGAGTGCTTGAAACTGCATGGGAAATTGCCAAAAAGGCAAACAAAACAAAAATTGAATCTTCTGATTTGTTGTGGGCTATAACAACAGAACCGGAATCAACCGCAATGCAGGTTCTTGAACAACTAGGAACAGATGTTCTTGAAATAAGAGAAGGTATTAAAAAACACTCTAAATAAAAATGTTCTAAGCCATAATTTTTAAACGACTATTCAACAATTCTTGCAGGGAAGTTGCTTTTTAGCAAGTTATTAACAACTTGTTGAGCTTTTTCTCTTGAAGAATAGACTCCGACTTGCAGTGTATATGAACCGCCTATATTTTTTACTATCGGTACAACGCCTATCCCAGCATCCTGAATAATAGACTTTGCAACTTCTGCTTGCCTTTCCGTCGCATAATGTCCGACAACAACTCTTGAAGACGCTGCCTGATGTGTGGTTGGGGCAGTTTCTGTTGTCGTAGGAGCTTTAGTAACGGGAGATTCTTCCTCTTTTTTATTGTTTGGCAACTGCGCCTGCTCCTGAGCTTTTTGCTGCTCTTTGGCATTTTGCATTTCTAATTCCATTTCACCCGAAGTTTTTTTCTTTTGTTTTGGCAAAATAACTTTTTCATCAAGCTCAGGTGAAAACATGTTGTCATCATCCCTCAAATCACCCTCATCCTCTGATTTAAGGTTTTTCAACCTTGAATCAACAGCGCTTGAATACCCTCCGTCATCATCAAACTCGGAGAATTCATCATTCCCTGCAATACCGACATCTACACTCGGAGAAAATATTTTTGCACAACCTAAAAATATTAATATTCCGACAACAAGTACCGATACGAATACAGTCAAATCCTTGTATGAATGTTTTTTTACTTTCTGCTTGTATTCATTGTATGAAAAATGCATCTTTTTTTCTTTAAACTTTTCCGTATCAGAATCTTTTAACATTTATACACCTCTAACCTTTGTACTTGCAAGAATGATGTCATCCGTTTCATCGCTGTAAGCATTCATTACTTCAAGCGCAAATTCCTTGATATCTTTTATGTTTAAGTCACTTTCAAGTGCTGAAACTTCAATAGGTGCACCTTGTGACAAAATATTTACACCCGTATGTATCAAAACGGAAGTCAATGATTTTGTTGCAATAGATACAGACAATTTTTTATTATTAACAAAAAGATCATCCCCGCTTCTTGTTACAATAAAGCCTCTTTTTTCAAGTGCTTCTTTTATTGCGCAAATCAATAATCTTTGTCTGTAAACTCCTTCTACAAGACCAATATTAAATTGTTCAGATATAAAACTGAGCATATATTTACTGTATATAGGCTCATTATTTATAACATCTTCAATATCAACCATCTCAGATAATTTGACCTCGCATTCTCCGCAAAAAGCAACTATTGCATCACCCTGAATTTTAAAATTTTTATAAATCCAGTGCGGTTGAAGCTGAGAACCGATATATTTAATTTCCTTGTCTATAAATAATGTTTTCATATTTTATCCGAATAATATTTCTATATACTTTTGTGCATTATTTTTTTCAAGAGCATGCCTTAATCTTATACAAGACTCACATATCCCGCAATGTCTGCCCCCGCCTTTATAACAGCTCATTGCAAGCTGCAAAGGTATATCATGAGACAAAGCCAACATGACTATATCATCCTTACGATAATTTATCAAGGGTGCTACCACTTTTGATTCAGACATTACAGAATAAGTAAACTCATTATTCACAGCATTTATAAAATCCTGAGTATTGTCAGGAAAAGTCTGTGCTTCTTCTTTATTTGCTCCGATTATAATAAAATCATATCCGTATGAATCCGCAAAACTTCCCGCAATATTTAAAAATAACCCGTTACGATTAGGCACCCATACTGATTTTGCACTGTTTTGTGTTCCTGTTTCATTCTCATTGGTCGGAATTTTCTTATCCGAAACCAGAGAGGTATGAGTAATTTCCTTTAGAAAATCCAGTTTTATAACTTTATGGCGGATATTATAATATTTGCAAATCGCTTCTGAAGCTTTTAATTCATCCTGAGCGGACTTTTGACCGTAATTAAAGGTCAAAGCCAAATCTACGCCGAGTTCATCTTTTTTTAACCCTAAACTGACTAAAGAATCCAAACCGCCCGATAAAAGAACAATAGATTTACTCATTACCTTCATCCTCATCATTTTCATACTCGTCAAGAATTTCAACTGCTGCCATCTTTAATTTATCGGAATATGCGGAAGATGAAATAACTTCATCAAGAATACTCCTGTCAGACATATTGTATAACGCAATAAGGGCATTTTTCTTAACTTCTTCATCACTATCATTTATCATACAATTTTTTATGGTACTAAAAGCCTTTATATTTTCACTGTTCATAATAGCCTCTATTGCTTCTATACGAACTTGAACAGATTCATCAGACAATGAAGCTTTTAAAGCTTTGAAAACCCTCTCATTTTCTCCAAATCCCATTTTATTTATTGATTCGATAATACGTTCTTTCAGAAACGAAAACTTATCCATTATACCCTGTTTTGTTTCCAAAATGCTTACAAGCGGTTCTATTGCACTTTTATCTCCTAAAGCTCCGAGTGCTAAAGCCGCACCTTCTCTTAAATATACAGATTTTTCGCTCTCATCACTAACAACTTCTATCAATGGTGCGACCGCAAATCTGTCCCCTATTCGTCCTAAAGCATCAGCGCAGGCAAGTCTTACCCTGTAATTTTCATTCTTGTTATTCAGGCAATACAACAATGAACTGACCGCACAGGTATTTTTCAAATTTCCTATTGCTTTAGCAGCCATGACCCTTGCACTCATATATTTTTCTTTTAATAATTCACCGTTTCCATTTTTCAAAAGTAAAATATCTACAAGGTATTCAAGAGTGGAAGGATGCCTAAACGAATCACACAGCCTGATAATATACATAATAACATCAGGATTTTGAGCCTTTTGCAGCAGAAAATTATAAATATTAATTAAATCATTTTCATTATATTTATCTTTAAGAGCATCAATCTTTTCAATAACTGTTTCGGGATTTCCAGTACTGAATATCTCGCATTCTTCCGCAACTACCTGAAGATTTATATTAGCATTTTCGCTCAATTATCTTAGCCCTCTCAAGTGTTAGAATATATTAAAAATACCATATTTTCAAGGCAATTTTATTTTGTAAATATCCATGTTCCTTTAGGAGTTGTTTTTACGACTGCTTTTTTGTTTTGGATTTGCTGCTTTTTGTAGGTGATGACGAACTCTTGCGGATTTTTGATTGCTTTTTGGATTTCTTTTTTTTTTGAGCAACCTTTGTCTGAGCAACGGAATTCACTCCGTTAAAAGCACTTGCCATAAGAGTAGAAGTATAAACAGGCGTGGTGTGAGCATAATCGAAAAGTATAACTCCGTTTGCATTCATTTTACGGGTTTCAAAAATTTGCCTTATTAAATCCTCGCTTGAACCGCCCATAAATGTAACAAATAAGCCAGCATAAAGCTCAGTTTCCGGAGCTTTTACACTCATTACATCTCTCATCATTGATGAAAGCATTTTTGAATCATAAGTCAAAAATAAAGGGGTAAAACCATCAATATATCCGTTCATTGACCAACTGCGCCAATCCTGCTGCTTTGTAGCAAGGGCAGATGCAATATCCGGAAAAATTACCGCACTTATATATGTGTGATTTTCTTTCCCTATTTGTCCTATCTGACGTACAAAAGAGGTGATAATATTGCGTCGGTAATTATTCCAGTCATACCACATAGCATCAGATATAGTCAGCTCTGCGGGGTCTTTTCCGTATATATTTTTAAAATCATTTCTTGCATATTCGCTAAATCCCCACGCTCCGGAATCACAACGGGGATTTGAATTAGGATACCTTATGTAATCAAGATTTATACCGTCAGGCTTATATTCTGTTATAATTTCCGTTACTAATTCTTTGAGGAAAGTCTGCACTTCGGGGTTTGCAGGGTCAAGAAAATATCCGTTATGTTCTGCGGCTGAAACCGTTACCCCCTGACAATCGGCACACTTTTTGGTTTTGTTGCCCCATTCGGGATGAACAGCTAATATACTTGTTTCGTTATAAGCAGGATTCTGGTTCCCTACATAAAAAGACTGAAACCATGTATGAACCTTAATATCCCTTTTATGAGCCTCTTTTATCCATACCTCAAGCGGGTTAAAGCCGACAAATTGCTCATTTTGAACCGTAAATCCGTATTTATTCATTGTATTACTCGGAAAAATTGTTTTCCCGTGATAGTATGTTTCAAGAAATATATTATTAAATCCGCTGTCTTTAAGCTTATCAAGGGTGGATGAAATTTGTTCCTCAGAATATTCCGTCGGTCTTATCCATACACCTTTCAACTCTTTTTCCAAATAAGGTAAAGAGGTTTTAATCGCCATATTTGCCGAAGATATTGCATTCTGAGAGTACTGTTTTAAGACATTTGGCTCTGCAAGTGAGTTATGTGCCATTTGCATATAATTTCTTGCAGTCTGAATGTGTCCCTGCGCCAAAACAGGGCTATATGACGGCATTGAATTTTGATAATAATTCATTATTGATAAAGCGTCATCTATCTTTTTTCTTGCTTCATAAGTATAACTTTCTGAAGTCGTATAAACAGTAATTGTTTTATTAACTTTGTTTATGTATATTTTAGAACCGACTGTGATATTTTGGTTAATCCAGTTTTTAGCAATTCCATGACCGCTTATAACAACACCGTCTTCAGGTATTGCAGAATCTGCTCCCGAAAGAGAAGTTACAACATTCCCTTCAACAATTGCTTCTGTTCCGAACTCATTTGTTCCCGTATGTTCCCCAAAATTACTTGTATATATAATAAGTTTATTGGGACCTCTGCCGCCGGGGTAAGAACCTGATGTTGCAGGGTCAATAGAATCATATCGTTTTGTAATCTGTTTAAAAATTACTTCTGAAGATTCGGTATTCAACGGTTCAAAAACAGGAATAACATTTTCGGGTTCATCCTGCGGAAGAACAATATCCATTTCCTGTTCGGTCCAGATAGGATTTATACTGTCATCCGCAAATACAGGAGAAACAGACAATGCAAGAGCTATTATAAATGATATTATTTTTCGTCTGCTATACATCTAACTTCTCAATCTCCTTCTGTAATATCCTGTATTTTGATAATCTATACTTTCCAATTGATTTATCTTTTCGCCAAGCTCTGTGTCTTGCGGGTTTAAGCCTAAGCTTTCTTTATAATAATGAACGGCTCTTTTGATATCGCCAAACCTGTCATAAATCATACCCATATTTTTATATATTTGCGCATCGGGGGTATAACCGTATGCTATTGCCTTTTGATAATACTCTATGGCTTTTTTGTATTGCTTTCTTGTAAAATAGAAATCCGCAAAATGTATATTTGCTTCCGTATCTTTGTAATTCAATCCTAAAGCCCTGTAAAAATATGCTTTTGCATAATTGTCTTTTCCTAACTTGTCATATACTCTTGCAAGTCGTATGCAGGGATAAGAATCACTTCTGTCTATATTTGAAAGAATATAATACTTAGCCGCAGCTCGTTTGTAATATTCTTTCATTTTATCATCGTCCTGCTGAGTTTGGGCTATTTCAAAGTAATTGTCAGCCATTTCTCTTGTTGATTCAGGATTAAATTTTTCATAATCAATAACAAGATTTTTTTCTTCATCCTGAAGAGCATTTGCACAGTTACATGCAAAAATTCCCGTACAAATAAGCAACGTAAGAATTACTGCTATAATATTATAAATCGTGTATTGATGGTTTATTTTGCGTATCATGGTGATAAAAAGAAAAATCGTCCTGAGCCGGGTCTATATATTTTCTGAATCTTTGCCAGCATCTTTGCGCCCAATTTGCATTTCTGTATTCAAGCTCCTCACTGCTGAAATATTCTTCCCCCAAAGCTCTTGCTCTTGCTACATTTACAGTATCATATATTTGTTTTGAATAACCGTTATTTAACATATAATCCTGCGTCAGAGTTTTATCTACGGAAACCGCAGCCCCCGAAGCCAACTGAAGCGAAAATATCATTATTGCCGTGAGTAATAAATTTCTTTTCATAAATCACCTCTTTTGATTACATTATAATGATTATTCTGACAATATACAATTATATTATAAAACCTTTACAATATTTTTGCATAGATTATTTGTATGATTTTAAAGAAAAAAGGCAGAGTTTGAAAATATTTTCAAACTCTGCCTTTAATATAATTATGTTCTGAACTATCTTTTTAAGAAATCAGGAATTTCAATATTTGTGAAATTTTTACTTCCTGATGATATGTTACCGCTATCCATAACAGATTTTGGCTGAGAGTTGAACGCTCCCGAGAAAAAGTCAGATGCGTTAAGTTTTGAAATATCGGAAGTCGATGATGAAGAACCGAATGTCCCCATTGAGAACTGATTAACAGGAGTTGTGCTTCTCAATTCAAAACCTGTTGCAATAACGGTAATCTGAATTTCTCCCTGAATTTTTTCATTAACGGCAGTACCGATAATAACCGTAGCATCATCCAATACGGCATCATGAATAATTGAAGCTGCATCGCTGATTTCGTGCAGTCCCATATCAGGACCGCCTGTAATATTAACGATAACACCTGATGCACCATTTACCGAAGATTCAAGTAACTGAGAATTTATTGCCTGCTGGGCAGCTTTCACCGCACGACCTTCACCCTGCGCTCTGCCAATACCCATCAAAGCAGAACCCGATGCGTGCATAACAGATTTTACATCCGCAAAGTCTACGTTGATAATTCCCGGAACGGTAATGATATCAGAAATACCCTGAACCCCTCTTAAAAGAACTTCATCAACAATTCCGAAAGATTCCTGCAATGAAATTTCTCGGCCTACAACCTGAAGTAATTTATCATTCGGTACAACAATAACCGCATCAACAAATTCTTTTAGCTTGTCTAAGCCTGTATTGGCCTGAGTTTGTCTTTTACGACCTTCCCAGGTAAACGGTTTTGTAACAACGGCAATTGTCAAAATGCCTAATTCTTTAGCAATTTTCGCCACAACAGGAGCAGCACCCGTACCTGTTCCGCCACCCATGCCTGCTGTTATAAATACCATATCAGCACCGTCAAGTGCCTGAGTAATTTCCTGATGAGCTTCTTCCGCAGCTTTTTCACCGACTGACGGGTCATTACCTGCGCCAAGCCCTTGTGTTGAAACAGCTCCAAGCTGAATTCTGTTTTTGGTTTGTCCCTGCATTAAAACCTGCAAGTCTGTATTCATAAGCCAAAATTCAACACCTGAAAGACCTGATCTTATCATTCGATTTACGGCATTTCCGCCGCCGCCGCCAACACCTACTACTTTAATTTTTGTAGGGTTTAAATTTGTACCCGTAGTCATTTCATTTGACGGTTCTTTTCTTGCAAATATATCTGATACGATATTTTCCACTTTTATTTACCTCATATCCCTTTTTGTCATTTTACGCACTGTTACACAGATAGTGTAACTCTAACAATATACTATGTTAAATAGGGAAAAAGTACAAGAAAATATCAGTAATTATGAACAAAATTTAATAATTGAAATTTCAGAACATCTTAACTTAAGACTCGGTAAAGTCAATAATCACAAATAAGTCGGCAGTTAAATTTTCAATCTGATACGGATATCATTTTTCTGCATTTTTCAATCTCTTTAAAAGCAAGCCTTACATTATTATTATTTACAATATGCAAAATTGTGTCTTCTTTTGCTCTCCCATCAGCAAGGTCGGCTAAAATTTCTAGTAAATGGATTGAATCAAGCAATTTCCCCGATATAAATTTGTTTCTTTGCTCAAGGTTTTTAAATTTTTTCATATTGTCTCCTGTCATATTTAATTCTACTTAGTAGAATTAAATATGACTAAATAGAATTGAATTATCAAATTAAATATAATAAAATTTAATAAAATGTAATAAAGTTATAAAAAGGTATAAGTTATGACTGAAGAAAAAAAGAGATTGACGTTACTCGTAGACAATGACATTTTCGAGAAATTTAAAAAGTTGGCGCAGGAACAAAATCGTACCGCAGGGAATTTAGGTACAAAACTTGTGATAGACTATGTAAAAGAAAATTACAAAGATTAGAACTTCTTCTAAAAATTCCCTAACCTCTTGAGGAGAGGGGAATTGAATCAAGCAATTTTGATGAGATTCTTCGGCAAAAGCCTCAGAATGACAACGTAGGTCGGTATTACTATACCGACAAAGAAACTCACATCACGGGCGAAATAACAAAAGTAGGTCGGTATTACCATGCCGATAGGAACAAATAAATGAACGACAAATACTGGATAGCATTTTCATCGATAGAACAAATTGACAGCAGATTTATAAAACGGCTGTATGACTATTTTGGAGATATAGAAAAAGCTTTTAACTGCAATCTTAAAGAACTTGAAAATATTGACGGACTTATGGTCAAAAAAGCACAAAATTTTATCAAATTGCGTGATAAAGTCGATATTGACAAAGTATTTGCAAATGTTGAATCAAAAGGGATAAACTTTCTTACGCTTGAAGATGAGAATTATCCCGCTATGCTTAAAAACATAGAAAATCCGCCTGCCGTTTTGTATTATAAGGGCAAATTGTTTGAATGCAATTTGAATAAAACGCTTGCTATTGTAGGGTCAAGAAAGGCAAGCTCACGTTGCAGGGACAATTTAAGAAATATTATTTCAGAATTAAGAAATACCGATATTTGTATAGTTTCAGGACTTGCTTCGGGAATAGATACGGTTGCACATACTGCTGCAATAGAAAATAATCTTAAAACCATAGGGGTAATCGCAAGCGGTTTTGACTACGTTTATCCGACCCAGAACAAAACATTATATGAAAATATTGAAAACGGCTACGGCGCAGTTGTGACTGAATATTATCCCGATTTTGAGCCGATAAAATTCAGATTTCCGCAAAGAAACCGTATTGTGTCAGGTCTGTCCTACGGAACTTTGGTAGCGGAAGCATCATTAAAAAGCGGTGCGCTTATTACAGCTAATTTGACTTTAGAACAAGGCAGAGAACTTATGTGTATTCCGGGAGAAATTTCTAACCCGAATACTCAGGGGATTTATAAACTCCTAAAAAACGGTGCAGCGATGGTAACAGAAAGCAACGATATTTTAGAAGCCCTGAATTGGGAAATTAAAAAAGAAAATCCGACTCAGCTTACACTTCCGACACTTACTCCCGATGAAGAAAAAATATATAATAATATACAAGTTGAAGAAAAAGGGGTAGATGAATTGATAAATCTGACAGGTTTAGATTTTGATAATCTACTAATGAACTTGACAACAATGGAACTTAAAGGGATAATAAAACAGACGGGCGGAGACAGATACAGGATTGTATAATTATATAATTAATCCTCTCTCCAAGGGAGAGAGATAGAGAGGGGTTTATTATTAGAAAAACATATTCTGATGAAATATTAAACAGCGCAAAATATCTGAGAAAAAATATGACTGATGCAGAAAAATCTTTATGGTATTATTTGAGAGGGAAACGTTTTTTAGGATATAAATTTAAACGACAAGTTCCAATAGGCAATTATATTGTTGATTTTTTATGCACTGATAATAAAATAATAATAGAACTTGATGGAGCAGGTCATCTTGAGCCGTTACAAATTCAGTACGATAAAGAAAGAGAAATCTATTTACATAAAAAAGGATACAAAATTATAAGAATTTCAAATAATGAATTGGATAATATGGAGAGTGTGTTAGAGTACATAAAAATGAATTTTGAACACCCCTCTCCCAAACCCTCTCTCTCGGAGAGGGAGAATACAGGGAATAATTCTCATCAAGGGTAAGGATAAAAATGGCAACGAAAGAGAAATCATTAGTAATAGTCGAGTCACCGGCAAAATCAAAAACCATAAGAAAAATATTAGGCGATAGTTTCCAGATTGAAGCAAGTTACGGACACATTCGTAATCTGCCGACAAAAGACCCTGCAACCGAAAATTTGGGGTTTGATGTTAATAACAATTTTGAACCGAAATTTGAAATTATCCCCGGTAAAGCGCAGGTTGTTCGCAAACTCAATGATTTAGCCAAAAAATCAGGCAAAATTTATCTTGCTTCCGACCCCGACCGTGAGGGAGAAGCAATAGCATGGCATGTCCGTCAGATTTTAAAAGTGCCGGATGATAAAATATGCCGTATTGTATTTAACGAAATTACCCCCAAAGCAGTAAAAAATTCTGTTGAAAACCCCAGAGGCATCGACATGGATATGGTCAAAGCCCAACAAACACGCCAAATTTTAGACAAACTCGTAGGTTATAAATTATCACCCGTTTTATGGAAAGAAATGGGGAACCGCAAACTTTCGGCAGGACGTGTTCAGTCTGTTGCGTTGCGCATGATTTGTGAAAGAGAAGAAGAAATTGAAGCTTTTGTCCCGCAGGAATATTGGTCAATTCATGCAAATTTAGACAAAGAAGGTAAACAGTTTGAAGCGGAATTGTCAAAAATAAAAGGTAAATCCGTTGAAAAAACAATAAAAAATCAGCAGGAAGCACAAAAAATAGTTGATTTTCTGACTAACCCATCAACTCAATATGAAGTTTCTAAGGTTACAAAAAAGACTATAAAAAGAAAACCGACTGCACCGTTTATTACTTCAACAATGCAAAGAGCCGCAAGCTCAAAACTCGGCTTCGGAGTTTCAAAAACCATGCAGGTCGCTCAAAAATTGTACGAAGGGATAGAAATAGACGGTTCTCCCGTGGGTTTAATTACATATATGAGAACAGACTCTGTTCGTGTTTCAGATGATGCGCAAAATATGGCTCACGATTTTATTTTGGAAAATTACGGAGAAAAATATTATCCAAAAGAAGCCAATATTTATGCAAAAGGCAAGCAAAACGTTCAGGACGCTCACGAAGCTATCCGTCCCGCATATCCTGAAAGAACGCCTGAAAGTATCAAAAAATATCTCGATAACGACCAATACAAATTATACAAACTGATTTGGGAAAAATTTATGTCATCTCAAATGGCTCCTGCAGAAATTGCAAATAAATCAATAGAAATAGAAGCAGGGGACTACACTCTCAAAGCCGGAACAAGCAAAGTTATGTTTGACGGTTTTCTCACTCTCTACAATGATGATGAGGAAGAAGAAAATAAAGAATCTGATGCTAAAATTCCTGATTTGGAAAAAGGCGATAAAGTAGTTTGTAAAAAAATAGAACCAAAGCAGCATTTCACCCAGCCGCCTCCAAGATACAACGAAGCATCATTAGTCAAGGCTCTGGAAGAATACGGAATCGGTCGTCCGTCTACTTATGCAACTATTATTACCGTAATCCAGACAAGAAAATATGTCGAAAAGAAAAACAAAGCACTGTTTCCTACACTTTTAGGGCGTGCGGTTTCAAAACAGCTTGTTGCAGAATTTTCTGATATTATGGATTACAAATTTACTGCGGGTATGGAAGCAAAACTGGATGAAATAGCCGACAAAAAGGTCGAATGGGTAAAGGTTCTGAATGATTTTTATACACCGTTTATGGACGAAGTAAACAAGGTTATGAAAACAGCGCAGAGAGTGACCGTTTCAACAGACCTTAAATGCCCGAATTGCGGGAAACCTATGGTTTTGAGAACAAGTAAGCAAGGTTCGCAATTCCTTGGCTGCAGCGGTTATCCGAAATGCAAAACAGCTATGTCTTTAAATGTTTTACAAGAGCTTGAAAATGAGAATAATGGGGATGAAAATAACACCCAAGCTCAGGAAATATGCGAAGAAAAATGTGAAAAATGCGGCTCTGATATGGTATTTAAAACAGGTCCGTACGGCAAGTATCTTGAATGCACATCACCGGATTGCGGTCACAGAAAACCTTACAGAAAATCCACAGGGGTTACTTGCCCAAAATGCGGCAAAGGAACGATTGTAGAACGTAAATCAAAACGCGGAACAGTATTTTTCGGATGTGACAAATATCCTGACTGCGATTTTGTACTCTGGAACGAACCGACGGGAGAAAAATGCCCTGAATGCGGTCAGCTTCTTGTAAAGAAAATTCTAAAAAGCGGAGAGGTTATAACCTGTTCAAGCCTTAAATGCAAATATAAAAAAGAAGAAAGTACTCAATAGCGTACATAACCAAGTTTATAGGTTTAACATATACATATAATAAAACCGACTTCACACGTAAGTGAAATCGGTTTTATTGTTTATTATCTGTCAGATATTTTTAAACCAATTCTTTTACTTCAGCTGCAAAAGTTTTAGGGTCTAATTTAATCCCAGGTCCCATTGTAGTTGATAAATAAACTGATTTAACAAAAGTACCTTTAGCAGAAGACGGTTTTGATTTCAAAACTGCATCAGCCAATGTTGCATAGTTTTTAATCAAATCTTCTTCGCTGAACTGAACTTTACCGATAGGGCAGTGAATCATACCTTGTTTGTCGGCTCTGTATTCAACTTTACCTGCTTTTGCATCTTTAACCGCTTTGGCAATATCCATTGTTACCGTACCTGTTTTAGGGTTTGGCATCAAACCTTTAGGCCCGAGAACTCTACCTAATTTACCAAGCATACCCATGCAATCAGGAGTTGCAATCAATGTATCAAATTCAAACCAACCGTCTGAAATTTTATCAATGATTTCTTCAGCCCCTGCAAAATCAGCACCGGCTTCGGTTGCTTCAGATGCTTTTGCACCTTTTGCAATAACACAAACTCTTACTGTTTTACCTAAACCTGCAGGTAATACAACTGTTGAACGAATTTGCTGATCAGCTTGACGTACGTCGATACCTAATCTCATGTGGCATTCAACGGTTTCATTAAATTTTGAAACTTCTTTTGAAATTTCCTGTAATTTTTTTATAGCATCAACAGCAGTAGCAGGTTGGTTAAAACCTTCTAACATCTGTTGAGTTTTTTGTTGTTTTTTTGTTAATTTTGACATTTTAATTATCCTTTCATGGTATTAGCGGACTTTTGTCCTTCCATTATTTACTAATCTTCCTTAACCGTAACGCCCATTGCTCTGCAAGAACCTGCAATCATTTTTACTGCAGCATCCATAGTTGTAGCGTTTAAGTCATCCATCTTGGTTTTTGCAATTTCTTCTAACTGAGCTCTTGTGATTTCGCCAACTTTATCTTTATTCGGCGCAGAAGAACCTTTTGAAAGATTTAATGCTTTTTTAATCAATACAGGAGCCGGTGGTGATTTCAAAACAAAAGTGAAACTTCTGTCTTCATATACATCAATAATTACAGGAATAATATATCCTGCTTTGTCCTGAGTTTTTGCATTGAATTGTTTACAAAAATCCATAATGTTTACACCGTGCTGACCTAAAGCAGGACCAACAGGAGGTGACGGATTTGCCTTTCCGGCTTCAATTTGAAGTTTGATTTTTCCTACTACTTTTTTTGCCATTGTTTTCTCCTTTTGTGGTAATAACGGGGCTTTAGGAATAGTCCCTTCCACAGTTTATGTGTACCATTGGTGCGAAACATCGCACCCTACTTGCTATATTTTACCATTCTGAGCCGTGTATTATAAGAGATTCTTCGCTTCGCCCAGAATGACAAATGAGGCGAAGAATTTCATTATTCTTATAATTTATTTATCTGGTTATATTCCAATTCAACAGGCGTTTCACGGCCGAAGATTGAAACATTTGCACGAAGTTTTGATTTATCAGGATAAACTTCGATAATATCAGCATCAAAGTCTGCAAACGGACCTGATACAATTCTGATTTTATCACCAACCTTAACATCAAGTTCGACTTTTTCAACCTGAGATGAAGTTCTGTGTAATATTCTTTTGATTTCGCTTTCACGAACAGGGATAGGTTTCTTAACAGAACCGACAAATTTTGTAACCCCTGAGGTGTGTCTTACAACATACCAGCTGTCCTCGTCCATAATCATTTCAACAAGAACATATCCCGGAAAGATTTTTTCTTCTTTTTCTTGTTTCTTTCCGCTTTTCACCTGAACAACGGTTTTTTGAGGAACTTCTATTCTAAAGATTTTATCCCCCATGTTCATATATTCTACACGTTTTTCAAGGTTTACTTTTACTTTGTTTTCATAACCCGAATAAGTGTGAACAATATACCATCTTTTTTGGTTCTTTTTTGCTTCTTTTGCTTCATTTTCTTGAGCTTCCAGAGCCTTTTCAGCTGCGATGTCTTCGTTAAGCTGTTCTTCCATTGTTTTTTCTTCTTTTGCCATAAGCCACCTTTATTTTAAATATATTTTTAAAATTTGCACTATGAATTTATTAAACTCAATAAACCTTTGAATATCAAATCTATCAAATAAATCGCTACCGTAAACGCAAATACGATAACTATAACCGAAATAGTTTCCGCAACTACCTGTTTTCTTTCAGGCCAGCTTATTCTGCCCCATTCGGTCTTTACGCCTTTAAAATAAGTTTTAATAGAATCTAATACTTCATTCATTGACTGTTTTCCTTATTTTTATTAAATCGCGCCCTGAAGGACTCGAACCCTCGACATCCGGTTTTGGAGACCGACGTTCTACCAACTGAACTAAGGACGCATAATCTAAAGTCGTTAAGGCGATAAGTCAATAAGTCTATAAGCTTGTTTCGGCACTTCGTACAATTTATAAATATGAAAAACACCGATATGAACTTAAAGACTTAATGCCTTAACGTCTTTACTATTTCGTTTCCTTATGAGTTGTGTGTTTTTTACACTTAGGACAATATTTGTTCAATTCCATTCTTTCCTTAAGTGTCTTTTTGTTTTTTGTTGTTGTGTAGTTTCTTTCTTTGCATTCTTCACAAGCAAGAACTACCATTTTGTCTAATTTTCCTTTGATACCCATTGTTTTATTTCCTTTTTTTTATTGCATATTTTTTTGACCTTTAAAAAAGAATGTGGTTTCCTCACATTCTTTTTTATCTCGGCTTATACCCTAATGATATTACAAACAAAAAAAAAATCAAACCGTTTGTAAACTTTTATGTTCAGTTTTTTTATTGTATTATGTTATCAGTTGAAAAGGATTATTAAATGAAAAAAGTTTATATTGAAACAATGGGTTGTCAGATGAACAAATCCGATTCCGAAAGAATGCTGGGGATACTATCTAATTTCGGATATGAAGAAACAAAAGAACCCAAAGAAGCAAATTTACTTATGGTAAACACCTGTTCAATAAGACAACTCAGTGAAGATAAAGCATACAGCCTTATCGGATTATGGGGGAAATGGAAAAAGAAAAAACCGGAACTGAAAATAGGGTTTTGCGGGTGCGTTGCGCAGCAAAAAGCAAGAGAAATCTTTAAGCGTGCGAATTATGTGGATTTTGTACTCGGAACTCACAAAATTTATTCCCTGCCGAATATTATTAAACAGATAGAAAAAGGCGAAAAAATATGTGAATGCGAAGAAACAAACAAAACAGAAGATTCTCAGGCAGTTCAATATGAAATAAACAGGGTAAAATCCGTAAATGCGTGGATTCCGATAACAGAAGGCTGCAACAATTTCTGCACATACTGTATTGTTCCTTATACAAGAGGGAGAGAACGCTCAAGATTACCTGAAACGATTATTAAAGAAGTGAAAGATGCACTTGCTTCGGGATTTAAAGAAATTACGCTTTTGGGACAGAATGTAGACAGCTACGGAAAAGATTTTACTGACAGAAATTACAGACTTGCCGATTTACTAAGGGAAGTTAATGCTCTTGAAGGTAAATTCAGAATAAGGTTTGTAACTTCTTATCCTACGGATATAACGGACGAACTTATTGAAACAGCACTAAAACTTGATAAGGTATGCGAATATTTTCATATCCCGATGCAATCAGGCGACAGTACGGTACTTAAAGCAATGAACAGACGCTATGACAGAGAAAAATATTTTGAAATAGCAAAAAAAATCCGTTCTATGGTACCTGATGTTACAATAACAAGCGATTTTATAGCAGGTTTCCCGGGAGAAACAGAAGAACAATTCCAAAATACTCTGACTGCTATGGAAGAACTTGAATTGGATTATTCTAATACCGCAGCTTATTCTCCGAGAGAAAAAACCGTTGCGGCAAAATGGGTTGATAAGTTTATTGATGAAGATACGAAATTTGAACGTCTTGCAAGACTAAACGAGCAAAACAGAAAATGCTGTCTTGCATCAAATAAAAAGTTTGTAGGGCGAACAATGGAAGTTTTGATTGAAAACATTGAAAACAGAAACGGCAAAAATGTTATTACGGGGAGAACAAGAAATAACAAAATTGTTCATATACCTTATGATAAAGATTTAACGGGCGAGTTTATTAACGTAAAAATAACGGGGTGCAAAACATGGTATTTGATTGGCGAAATAACAGAATAAACATCGTAAGAATAATTGCGGTTTTAATAATTACTTGTATAGCTACCTGCACATTTGCGGCTAATGTGAAACAGATAAAGCAAAGTTCTTATAAAGTTTCGGGCGGGAAACAAACATATAGTGATTATGCCGATAACGATATTAATTTTATTATGGATGAAGAAGATGACAACGTCGGTTCTTATGTGAAAAATTGGTCTGCTTCAAAGCAATTCAATGTCATAAACAGAATAGGAAACAGATTACTTGCAGTTAGTAACATTCCGACAAGCAGGAAAGTAACGTTTCAGGTGGTAAGAAAATATGATGCAAACGCATATACCGATTGGAATTACAATGTAATAGTATATCGGGGAATCTTAAACTATGTTGAAAATGAGGATGAAATAGCTTTTGTTATAGGTCATGAACTCGGACATATAGAATATATGCATGCGAGATTGGGGATAGCAAAACGAATAGGTGTAGGCGTTGCAGGTTCTGTTATAGGCTCAGTTATTCCAGGGGCGGGAGTACTTACCCCATTGGCGGCAAAATCGACAAATAATAAATTATCAAGAGTTGATGAATATGCTGCGGACCGAAAAAGTATTGATTATCTGGCAAAAGCAGGATATAACCCTTTGGCATCAATATCACTGTTAAATAAAATCGGAGTGAATTATGTTGAATTTTGGCATGATCATCCTGCGACCCCAAAAAGAATTGCCAGAGCTTATGAATACATAAAAAATACTTATCCAAAATATTTGCAGGAGGGTTTTGACACTCAGTCTTACGAAATTGCTATTCAAAAAATACAGCTTATGCAAGATTCCGACAATAAGATAAAAGTAAAAAGCAAACAAACAAAAAAATCTGAGTCAAACGAGAATTTATAAAATCCTAAATTTATACTATTGAAATTAAAAAAAAAGTGTAGTTTAATAAAAAGCGTAGGCAACGTGACAGGAACGGTATTATGTTAGAAATTACCAAAACACAAGATGACGGAACACTAAAACAACTTGCGTTAAACGAAGCCGTTTCAGGTTCATGGTTTAACCTTATTAATCCTACAAGAGATGAAATTCAACAGGTTGCACTCGTTTTGGGTTTGGATGAAAGTTTCTTGAATAATTCACTCGACGCAGACGAATTATCCCGTATGGAATTTGAGGACGGGAATCTTTTGGTCATCACAAACGTTCCTATTATGGATGAGGACGGAAATTTTGACACAATGCCTTTGGGGCTTGTGTTTACTCCCGAGAGCATGATAACAGTTTGTTCTAAAGAAAATAAAATCATAAGTTCTTTTAACGAAGATACCGCAAAATTTTTTGATACAAGAAAAAAAGCAAATTTCATGTTAAGCATTTTGTTCCGTGCGGCGAAATTTTATTTAAGATATCTGAATGTCATAAATAAACAAACAGAAAGTATTGAAGATTCCCTAAGAAAAACCACTCATAACAAAGCATTGTTTCAACTGATGGAAATTCAGAAATCACTGGTTTATTTCACAACATCATTAAAAGATAATCAGCTTGTATTGCAGAAACTTTTAAGAATGGTTAATGCAAACACCGGAAATTTACAAACAATTCTCAAATTTACAGAAGATGATATTGATATGCTTGAGGATGTCATTATTGAAAACAAACAGGCATCCGAGATGGTTGAAATGCACAGAACAATTCTTGAAAGTATGATGGACTGCATGGCATCCATAATCAATAACAATTTGAACCTTGTTATGAAGTTTTTGGCATCAATCACAATTATCATGTCAATCCCGACAATGATAGGGAGCTTTTGGGGAATGAACGTTCCTATGCCTTTTGGTTCAAATAATCTCGGGTTTTTGATTGTTATTGTAATATCAATTCTTGCAACATGTATCGTTGCAGTATTCTTCAACCGTAAGGGTATGATGTAATTTTATTTTGCTAATTATTAATGTGAATTACCATCTATCATCGGGAGAGTGATTAATACTATGTTATTTTAATTCAATGTCCTTTATGTAGCGTGGGCGTGCTTTAACCTCGTTATACACTTGTCCTACATATTCCCCGATAACCCCAAGGCAAAATATCTGCACTCCGCCGACAAAACCGACAAGTGATATCATCGTTGTTACCCCGTGAAATACGTTATGAAAAAGTATTTTTGCAATAATTGCCTCGATTGCAACACAAAAAGCCACAACCGCCATAATTAAACCGATAACAGAAACTATTCTCAAAGGAACTATGCTAAAGGATGTTATTCCGTTAAGTGCCAAACCCATTAAAGAAAAGAAATTGAATTTAGACTTTCCTGCCATACGGGGCTTTACATCAAATTTGACTATTGCGGTTTTAAATCCGACTTCATAGAAAAAGCCCCTTAAAAATAATGCTTTTTCCGGATACATTTCCATAGCATCAAGTGCTTTTTTACCGACCAGCCTGTAATCAGAGTGATTCATGGGAATTTTTGCCCCAAGAATATTCATTGTTTTATAAAACAGGTATGCCGTTGATTTTTTGAAAAAACTGTCTGTCTTTCTGCTTTTACGAATGCCAAGAACAACCTCATTCCCTTCGGAGAACTTATCAATAAATTTTTCTATTGCAAGTTCATCCTGCTGTAAGTCGGCATCAATAGATATTGCGCAATCACAACCTATATTTCTTACACCTTCAAGCCCTGCCATCAAAGCCCTCTGGTTTCCGTAATTTCTGATGAATTTTACACCCTTTACTCTTAGAGTTTCTTTGTGGAATTTTTCAATTAAAGTCCAAGTTGAATCCGCAGAACCGTCATCCACAAAATACAAATAACTGTCTGAAGATATTTTACCTTTGGATATAAGCATATCCAACACGTCCAAAAGCCGTTTGCAGGTGGCTTCAAGACACAATTCTTCATTATAACAAGGAACTATAACGGCAAGTTTAGGAATTTGCATTCATACCCTCTTTCTACTATTATGATTATATGATTTTGTATTTATTAATGCAAGGAATATAAAATGATTAATAAGAAATTTATATTAAATGCGGATGATTTTGGTCTTACCCACGCACACAATCAGGCGGTATTAGAAGGATATGTAAACGGGTTTTTAAGGAGTGCGAGTTTATGCGCAAACACAGCCGCATTTGACAATGCGGTCAATGATATTTTGCCTGATTGTCCTGATTTAAGTGTGGGAGTACACCTTAACATAATGGGAGGCAGAGCTCTTACAGACTGTTATCATTTAATAAATGACGGTCATTATTTTAACAAAAGCTATATTTATTACCTTTTAAAACAAAATAAAGTCGAGATAATTGATGATATGGAGCTTGAATTTCGTGCGCAAATAGAAAAAATTTGCTGCTACGTAAAGCCGACACATATAGATTCTCACATTCATGTTCATTCTATTCCTGCAGTTTTTGAACTCGTATGCAAACTGGCTGAAGAATACAATATTCCCTATGTGAGAACCCAGCACGAAGAACTTGCTTTCGTTCCTAAATTTGAAAAGCATTTAAAATTCCAATATCCGCTCAATCTTATTAAATTATTTTTATTACAGCATTTAACAAAAACAAATCGTGAAACCATAGACAGATATGATGTCTACACAAACGATTTTATGCTCGGTGTAGGATATTCGGGGATGATGGATGCGGAAACCATAGAATACGGATTAAAAGCTATTGAAGAAGAATCCGTAACAGAGGCAATAATTCATCCGTGCAAATATTCGATATCAAAAAAAGATTCTCATACTAAAGAATTTTCGATTACTCAAAATATGAATTTAAAAGAAACAATAGAAAAACTCGGATTTGAACTGACCGATTACAACAATTTGCAATAAGAATGAAAAAATTTGCCGCAATTACATTTTTAATAACATTACTTGTTATATTCAGCACATTTATTTGTTACACAAAACAGAAATACGAGGTTTTGGAAGTAGTTGATGCTGATTATATAGTTCTTGACCTTAATCGCAACGGAATAAAAGATAATAGTGAAAATATCTGCATATCAGGAATAAAATCTTTCCCTCTTAATCCCGACAAAAGTTTTAAGGATAAATACAAAAAACAATATAATATTTCTGATTCCGATTTTTTAAATTTGTGGTATCTTTCAAGGGATTTTGGGCAAAAGAATATTTTGAATAAAAAAGTCAGCGTAAAATTTAATTCCAAGGAAAATACACAATGCAAATTTGCAAAAATAAAAATTGAGGGTGCTAACTATTCCGACATTCTTTACAATAGAGCATTCGCATTCAAAAACGACAAAATTTCCGATATAAACATTTTCAAAAAACATATAGCAGACGGCAGAGAATTAAATCTTGTAGTGCTAAATCACAACTCAAACAAATATCACAAACCCGATTGTGAATACGCACATCTTGCACATGACACGGTTATAATACCGCAAAAACAATTGCCGAAAGATTCAAAGCCATGCAAATTCTGCCATAATATAAATTCAAAAATTTCAAAATATAACAAACATCAGGATAAAATTGTAAGTGCAAATATAATTACACCCGCATTGACTCTTGCGGAGGGTGAAATCAGGACAATACTTACAGACTATACAAAACATCTCAAACCTGACTCTAATTGTACTTCTTATGTTTGCAGGGAATTTGTAAAACTCTTAAACAATTCAAAACACTCTGTCGATATTGCAATATACGGATACGAAGATATTCCCGCAATAACATCGGCACTGAAAAATGCCAAAAACAGAGGAGTAGAAATAAGATTTGTCTTTGATGAATCCCAAAAAGACACATTCTATAAAAATAATGACATAATAAAACTTCTTGCCGATAAATCGCAAAGTGACAGACTTAGTTCCGAAATTGCAAAAATTATGCACAACAAGTTTGTAATCTTTGACAATGAAACGGTATTTACGGGTTCCATGAACTTTTCAAAAAGCGGGCTCAGCGAATATGATGTAAATGACATTGTGATAATTAATTCAAAACCTGTCAGCGAATTATACACTCTTGAATTTGAACAAATGCTTGGAGGTAAATTTCACAATACAAAATCAAAACACAATACTCAAAATCATTTTCATATAGCAAACAGCGAGATAGAAGTATATTTTTCTCCTCAGGACAAATCCTGTCAAAGAGTTATTCAACTGATAAATCAGGCTAAAGAATATATTTATATGCCGACATTTTTAATTACTCATACAGCAATAACAAATGCCTTAATAAATGCACACTCAAGAGGTGTTGATGTAAAAATTATAATGGATGCGAACAGTGTTAATACTAGGAATACCAAACATAAACTTTTACGAGAAAGCGGTATAGAATTAAAGACAGAGAATTATGCAGGAAAACTGCATTCAAAGACAATTATTATTGATGATTTGTATCTTATAACAGGCTCTATGAATTTTTCAAACAGCGGAGAAAACAAAAATGACGAAAATATGCTAGTAATAAAGAATTCAAAAATAGCCGCCGCACACAAAAATTTCTTTTTGTATCTTTGGAAAATCATTCCCGATAAATATTTAAAATATAATCCAAAAGCAGAAAGTCCTGCTTCTATCGGTTCATGCTCAGACGGAGTTGATAATAATTTCGACGGAAAAATTGACTCTGAAGATGATGGATGCAAAATTAAATAAATTTTTCACTTGTATTTTACAATTATCTGTTATATCATATAAAATATACTGGCAATCAGAGAGGTTTACAAATGAATCAAATAATTAAAGTAGCATGGGAATTAAATGAAAATTCAGAGAACAGATATAAACTTGTATATGAAATAGCAGAACTTGCAAAGAAACTCGTAGACGAAAGTCAGGCAAGAAAAGCCCGTGAAGGTTTTGGACTTGATGACGGTTATGAATCTTCTTATACAAGAGAAAACCCTGTTGAACATGCTCTGATGGTAAAAGCTTCAGAAGCTGATGATAACAGACTTGTAGGTTAATGAATTAAATTTTGAAAATTTTAAAATATACAAAACCTTGCACATTAAATTGCTGCAAGGTTTTATAAAACAAAGGGGATTTATGAGAAAAACTATTTACTATATAAACGCATATACTGATAATTTCAAACCCGAAATAGGAATTATACTTGGTTCGGGGCTCGGTCAGCTTGCCGATAAATACTGTGAATTTTCAATTCCGTACTCAGATATTCCCGGATTTGCCTGCTCGGAAGTTGAAGGTCATAAAGGACATCTTGTCTTTGCAAATATTGTAGGTCGTAACGTAGTAATGATGCAGGGTCGGACTCATTATTACGAAGGTTTTTCAATGCAGGAAATCACATACCCCATAAAAGTGATGAAAGAACTCGGAGTAAAAACAGTAATCCTGACAAATGCGGCTGGAGCGGTCAATAAAAGTTTCCGCCCCGGAGATTTGATGGTTATAACAGACCACATAAACTTTATGGGAGATAATCCGCTAAGAGGGAAAAATGACGATAAATACGGTGTAAGATTTCCCGACATGTCAGAAGTTTATGACAAAGGTCTTGTAAAAATAGTTGATGCGGCAGGACGACTGATGAACCTGAATTTAAAACACGGAGTTTATTTTGCATCATCAGGACCAAGCTATGAAACCCCTGCTGAAATTAATATGGCAAGAATTATGGGGGCAGATGCGGCAGGAATGTCTACCGTACCTGAAGCAATAGTTGCAAATTACTGCGGAATGAAAGTTATAGGCATAAGCTGTATTACGAATTATGCAAGCGGTGTTTCCGACCAGAAGCTTACACATCAGGAAGTTATAAATACCGCAAATGAAGTCAAAGATAAATTTACAGCTTTAATAATGATGATTTTACAGAATATAAAATAAAAAACGGATTAGTTTTTTACTAACCCGTTTTGAGATATATTTTACGGAATTAATTAGCAAAATACCGCATTGTCAGGAGCAGGAGTGCATTTATCCAACTTTTGTTCCACACTGAATTCCTTTCGATGCTCAATAATATATTTGTAAATCTGTCTGAAATACTCAATATCATTATTAGTGACAAATCGTTCATGACAATTCGTACAGTAAAATTTAAGAGTATGACAGCCTGACAATACAGACACTACCGTTTTATAAGGAATCAGTACTTCATCTTTCCCGCACTCAGGACATTTTTTCTTGGGGAAAAGTGCAGAATCAAGCATGTAACCGCCAAACCATATTATTCCCGCGTCCATCTCCATACCCTCTTTAAATTCCAAATCTCCGTCATTTTGGAAAATCTGAGGATAAATTTCACCTACATTGTGAGTTTTTCTGTTGTATGATTTTTTAGAGACAGACTCACTCTTTGAAAAATAGTCTGTAATTTTCGTCTCCTTTTCGAATATTTTGGAAATTATATACTCTCTTACGATAATTTTGTATGTAAACCTGTCATACTGAGCCTTTAGACAAAGTATCTTTTTTAAAATGTAAAAATAGGAGATTCTTCGGGCTAAAGCCCTCTGAATGACTGCTCTTTATAGAAATTTATTATAACTTTATATTCCGTTACCAATATTTTTATTACTTTTAAGTTTTGTTTTTATTTGTTTCCTCTTTCATAAGCAATAGAAGCGGAATAATAACAAAACTTGCGAGTGCAAAAATTCTGAAAGTATCAATAAAAGCCCATAAAGTTGATTGTTCAAGCAGAGAAAAATGCATAAGTTTTAACGCCATATAATGCGCAGTATCAAAATCAACATACTGTGAAAGATTTATCGCTGCACCATTCACATGTTCCGCAAATACAGGGTTTAAATCATTCAAATATCCGACCATCATATTTTGGTGAGTCTGAGAAAATCTTGAAATACATGTTGTTGCTATCGAAGTTCCAAATGATGCCCCCAAGTTTTTCATAAGATTTTGAAGCGAGCTTCCCATTGTCAAATCTTCTTTTTTAAGGGTTGCACAAGACAGATTTATAACAGGTGTCATTGACATAACCATACCGACACCATACAAAAAGTTTGGCAGAAATATATTTGGAAGCGAAATCTGCATATTTAACAACCCGAATAAAAAACCACCGGCTCCGATTAGAATTAATCCGATAAGACATGATATTTTTTCCGGAACCTTACCCGTGCAAATTACAAGAATAATAAGCCCTGTCAAACTGCCTAAGCCCCTTGGCAGCATAGAAACACCGCCTAAAAATGCACTGTAACCCATCAGCCCTTGCAGCATTGACGGCAAAAGCATGGCAGATGCTATTAACACAAACAACAGCACCATTTGAATTAAAGTCCCGAACAGAAAATTCATATCCTTTAACAAACGCAAATTTAACAACGGATCTTTTTTATTCTTAAACTGTGTATAGAAAAATAAAATTCCCGCAGTCGTGGATATTCCCATCAGCCAGCAAATCCACGCAGCATCAAACCAACCCGCATCATTTCCTTTATCAAGCACTATTTGCAGCAGCAAAATCCACACAACAAGCATACCAAAGCCTAAAAAGTCCATCCTGGCTCCTTTTTGCTTTTTGGCATAAGGGGGATCTTTTATCAGCTTACTTAATGATATTGCACAAACAAGACCGATAGGCCCATTTATAAGAAAAATCCATGGCCATGACCAATTTTCGGTAAGCCACCCGCCGATTACAGGACCTAAAATAGGAGCGATTACAAATGCAAATCCGTATAAAGACATCGCTTTGCCCCATTCTTTCTGAGGAAAAATTTCCATCATTATAGCCTGAACCAAGGGCAAAATTGCACCGCCTCCGATTCCCTGCAAGAATCTTGACAGTATTATCATAACCATTGAACGTGAAAGCCCGCACATTAAAGATGCAAGTGTAAACAAAATTATGCTGAAAATGAAATATTTTTTACGCCCGAAAACCCTGCAAAAATAACCGATAGCAGGAATTATAACCGAGCTTGCAACCAAATAACTTGTAACAATCCACGTTGATTCATTTCGGCTGATTGAAATTGTACCTGCAATATAAGGCAAAGCAACATTTGCAATCGTTTCGTTCAGCGCAAACAAAAATGCCGCAGTAACAAGAGGTATGGTAACAAGCCACGGATTAACAGAAGGCTCACGCCTTTCTTCCGTTATTTCGTTTTCCACCAATCATCCTTCCTGCAAGGGACATTTCACCTGTGCGGGTGAATGCCGATAATACGCTGTTCTTTTGAAGAACAAAAAATCAAAATACCTCGACTACTTTTATAGTACCGTATTAAATTTTATTTTGCAAGGATAAAAATAAAGACTTGACAATAGTTAGACATCTAACTATAATTATTTTATATTTTTACAAGGGAAGAAATGAAAGAAGCATTATCACTAATAGGAAAAATTCTTGAAAACGGGAACAAATTTATAACCGAAGAACTTCATAAAAACGGAGCAGACGGGCTTGTTCCAAGTCATGGAGATATTCTGGCTGCGCTGTATGCAAATGACAAAATGACAATGAAAGATATAGCAGACAAAATTCACAGAACAAGACCTACCGTAACAGTTTTAATTGATAAACTTGAACAATACGGTTATGTAAAAAGATTACCTTCAGATGAGGATAGTCGCTATACATACATATCACTGACATCTAAAGGTGCGTGCTTTAAACCCGTATTTGAAAAAATTTCAAAAGATTTGAATAAAAAATTATATCAAAATATTTCAGAAGAAGAATACAAAAATTTGGAAAATCTGTTAAAAAAAAATAGTACAAAATATTAAGAAAGGAGAAAATTATGACTAATTTTAAAAATGCAGAAATAGGAAATATTGACTTGGTAGGGAAAAATTATGAAAACGGTAAAGCATTCTTGCATGACCTGTTAGACCTCAGCGGATGTGAAATTTCAATCAGCTCTATGCCGGCAGGGATAAAATTGCCTTTTAATCATAAACACAAACAGAATGAAGAAGTATATATATTTTTAAGCGGAGAAGGCACAATGACACTTGACAACGAAGTAATTAACGTGAAAGAAGGTTCATGCGTAAAAATTATGCCAAACGCAGTAAGAACAATGGAATCAAAGACCGATATGCAATATATCTGTATTCAGGCAAAATCAGGCTCTTTGGAACAATTCGGGCTTGGCGACGCAGAATTATGCTAAAATATAGTATTTGAAAAAAAAGCCGAAATATAAATTTCGGCTTTTTTTTATGTATCAATATTTGTTGCATAAACAGCATTTGTTTCAATAAAGTTTCGGCGAGGTTCTACCCTGTCACCCATCAACACATCAAACAACTGATCACAAATCATCGCATCTTCAATGTTTACTTTTAAAAGCGTTCTTGTTGCAGGATCCATCGTAGTTTCCCACAACTGTTGAGGCATCATTTCACCAAGACCTTTGAAACGCTGAATTTGCAAACCTTTTTGACCTCTGTCATCAATTGTTTTTTGCAATTTTTCAAACGAATTTATTTCAACTTTTTCGGTATCTGTTTCTAATATCAAGCCGTTTGATTCTTCTATCAGATAATCACGAATCAACGGATATGATTCTTTCAGTCGTTTGTATTCCGAACTCTTTATTATATTCTGATTTAATACAACATGTTCTTCATCATTCAGATGCAAGATGAAAGAATACTTTGAATTTTCAGGATTATATTTAACTTCAACCCTGTAATTTTCTGCTTCAGAAATATTATAATTCTTAGCATGATCAAGCAAATAATGGTTCAGATATTCACAGTGTTTATTCATCATATCCTGAGAATCAAAATCCGTAAGCGTAATTCCCGAACGTACCAAACCTCTTAAAAATACCGCAGGATAAAGATTCAAAATTGGGTTGTTGTAAGAACGATAAAATTCTGACATATTTTTAATCAACGACAGCAATTCTTCGCCTGATTTTGCATTTTTACCGTTTTTATCGGAAAGAATGAGATTCTTAATACCACGTTCTTTAAGCATTTTGTCAAGTACATGTTCATTAAACAGATATTCTGAAGTTTTGCCCTGAGTAACCTTGAATAAAGGCGGCTGAGCAATGTATACATAACCGTTTTCTATTAGCGGTCTTGCGTACCTAAAGAAGAATGTCAGCATCAGTGTTCTGATGTGAGCCCCATCAACATCAGCATCTGTCATTATAATAATTTTATGATAACGCAATTTTTCAAGTTCAACTTCATCAGGATTACGGCTGATTTTTATACCGAAAGCCTGAACCATTGACTGAATTTCATTATTTGCGTATATTCTGTCTAATCTTGCTTTTTCGACATTAAGAATTTTACCTCTCAATGGCAAAATAGCCTGAAACATTCTGTTTCTGCCCTGTTTAGCACTACCGCCGGCAGAATCACCCTCAACTATGAAGATTTCACATTGAGAGGGGTCTCTGTTTGAACAATCGGCAAGCTTACCCGGAAGTGTAGAGTTTTCCAAAACAGTTTTACGTCTTGTAAGTTCTCTTGCCTTTCTTGCAGCTTCTCTTGCACGTTGTGCCTGAAGTGTTTTTTCAAGAATAGCTTTTGCCATTTTAGGATTAAATTCAAGCCATTCCTGCAATTTATCTCTTACCGCATCCTGAACGGCGCTTAAAGCTTCAATAGAGCCTAACTTTTCTTTTGTCTGACCTTCAAATTCAGGGTTAGGAATCTTAACGGAAACAATAGCTGTTAAGCCTTCTCTGACATCATCCCCCGAAAGATTTTGGTCGGAATCTTTTAAAATTTTGTTCTTTCTGGCATAATCATTCAATACACGGGTTATAGCATTTCTGAACCCTGTCATGTGAGTTCCGCCAAAGTGAGTATTGATGTTATTTGCAAAAGACAAAATATTTTCCTGATATGAATCGGTATACTGCATTGCAACTTCAACCTGAATTTCCCCGACGACTTTGTCTATGTAAATCGGTTTGTCATGCAATACGGTTTTATTTTTATTCAAAAACTCGACATAACTGCCGATACCGCCTTCATAGTGGAAAGTTTCAGCTTCCTCCATGCCCGGATGTTTGAAGATTATTTTTAAGCCTTTGTTTAAAAATGCCATTTCTCTTAAACGGGTACCGATAACTTCCGAATCAATCTCGGTTGTTTCGGTAAATATTTCAGGGTCTGGCCAGAAAGTTGTTTTGGTTCCTGTTTTTTCGGTAGCTTCGCATTTTTCAACAGGAGCAAGAGGTTCCCCTCTCATATATTCCTGACGCCAAACATATCCTTGTCTTGAGACTTCAACCATATATTTTTCCGACAAAGCGTTTACAACAGAAGCACCTACACCGTGCAACCCGCCTGATACTTTATAACCGCCGTCACCAAATTTACCGCCTGCGTGAAGTACGGTATGAACAATTTCCAATGCAGATTTGCCTGTTTCGGGTTTAATATCAACAGGAATACCACGTCCGTTGTCTTCAACCGTTACGCTGTTGTCTTTGTTGATAGTAACGTAAATATCGGTGCAATAACCTGCAAGAGATTCGTCGATTGAATTATCTACAATTTCATAAATACAATGATGCAAGCCTCTTTGTGAGGTTGAACCGATATACATCCCCGGTCTTACACGAACAGCTTCAAGACCTTCCAAAACCCTGATATTGTCAGCTCCGTAATTTTCGGAGGTATGAGTTTCAAATTCATCATGAACCCCGCCTGACGGGTCTGTAAATTCTTCATTTATCTGTTTTCTCAGTTCTTCTTTTGCAATATTTTCGGCTGCTGTTTCCAAAGCATCAATTGCCGTATCATTAGTCAAATTTTCAGACATGTATTTCTCCCCTAATCTTAATCCTTTTCTATATGATAGCATAAATACGCAAATTTTACGAATAAATCTTTACTCTAGGTAAAGATTTATGTATATTTGTAGCCGATTTCAGTACTTAAAACATAAATATATTTACATTATCATCAGTAATTCTCTGATAACCTTTGTTGCCACGGCCGTTGAAGCACCGCTTGCATCATAATCAGGCGCAAGTTCAACAACATCGGCACCTACAACATTAAAATCACACAAATATCTGAACCACCCTGCAAGTTCATTAAAAGTCATCCCTCCCGCTTCAGGAGTTCCTGTTCCCGGCATTATTGAAGTATCAAGACAATCCAAATCAACTGTAATAAAAATATTTTTGTCTTTTATACAATCCAAATCGGAATAATTATGACAAAGAGTGTTATGTTTTTTCATAAAATCCCATTCTTCTTTCATGCCTGAGCGAATCCCAATTTGTTTGATATTTTCAGCTCCCACAATATCTGATATGTGACGAATAACAGCACTATGGGACATTTTTTCCCCTAAATATTCTTCTCTTAAATCCGTATGCGCATCAAAATGAACAACAGCAAGATTATCAATATATTTTGCTGCGGCTTTTACTTCGGGCAAGGTTACAAGATGTTCTCCGCCGATTCCAAAGACTCTTTTCCCATCTTCATATATATCTTCAACATTTTGCTCTATAACTTCAAGAGTCTTGTATGTATTACCGAGCGGAAATTCTAAATCCCCCGCATCATGGAAATTAACATCCGCAAGCTCTTTATCAAATATGGGAGAATATTCCTCAAGTCCCCAACTTGCAAGCCTGATTTGTTCGGGAGCAAATCTTGAGCCTGAACGATATGAAACCGTACCGTCAAACGGCAATCCGAGCATCACAATTTTACTTGAATTATAATCAGGATTTTGCGCCATCCATTTTCTGTCTAAAAAAGGTCCTCTGAGCATATTTCTACTCCTTATTAAACTTATTGTTTAATAATAACATAAAAAACGTATAAAAAGAGCTAAATGTATAGAGGAAAGAATTTTTTAACGTGCTTGTGAGTTTAGAAATTCAAGAAGTGTAAGAATAATTATTTCGGTAAATATATTGTACCCCACCGACCCCAATCGGGGAAATGTGAGAGGTTCAAATCGGTAAATATAAACAATCTCGACAGGTAAATACTATGCTGTCTGTTTTTCTGATTTTGGAGGGATATATTTACCTGTTTTCTTCAAATGAGATATCATTATATTATTGACAATATCACCAATTTTACCGACTACTATTCCTGATATCGCCGCAAAGGCAAGAGATTTTGTACCCGCAAGTAATCTTGCGTTTGCATACAATGAAGTCGCAACAGCAGCCAGCGCAGGGATTCCGTATTTTAGAGAAATAGTTGCTTTTTCCTGATTGTTGTCACTTTTGCCAAGATAGTACGCAAGTGTTCCGAAACTGCCCAAGACCGTTAAAATATCCGTTGGTGCGCTACCCATTGTCAAATCTCTTGATTTATTTATAAAATCTTCGGATTCAATCGTGATGGATTTATCAAGAGATTTAACGGCTTTTGAATAAACCTTTTGAACCTCCTCAAATTCGGATTCGGGTAACAGTTGTTTATAAACAGACAAAATATCCTCAAATTTCCCCTGTCTGTAATCAACATAGGAAGTTCTTAATTCCGATAAGTTATTTAACAGGGATTTGTAATTAGAGCTTTTCGGGTCTGCTGATTTCAATACAGCTATATGCAGCTCATCCAAATCTTTTAACATATCCAAATCCATTTCAAAATGTTCGCTGCGGGCAACTTTTTTGAAATTTTCACGAACTTTGTTTAACTTTTCAAGAGCTTCAGTATCTTTTACGCCTAGAGAAGATGCTATTTTAATAATTCTCTCATCCGCTTCACGGTACAAATCGGCAACAGAATGTGAAATATTTTTTCTGTGATTTTTTATTTGCTGTTGGAATTGAAGTTTGCTCGGCAGCATTTTACTTTCGGCTACAAATGTCTTGAAAGTGTCTTTTGACAAGAACCACAAAGGTCCTTTTTCATCAAAAGTACGTTCGAGGTCTTTGGTAAATTTTTTAATTTTTAAATATCGGGCAGACCTTTTTGTTTCGTTGAAATTCCCCCTGTAAATACTCAATATATCCGCTCCGGCATCTTGTGCTTCTTTAATCCATTCTGATTTTAATTTTGTAACCCCGTTTATTGTAACAGGTCGGGTCAAATCGGAGGATGACGATAGTTTTTTTAATATGCTCTCATTCAGACTCTCAAGGTCGGCAAATCGTGCAGATGTTGATTTGTAAGATTTGACGACCGTTTTTATTCCGATTTTTTCAAAGAATGCAGTTATAGCGTTGTGTATTTTTCTTGTATACTTCCAATTTCTCTTTCCTCCGTACATAAATCTTTTGAAGGCATAGTCTTTAATTGTTGTTAAGTTGTTTCCTATCTCTATTTTCCCCATTACAGAGTCTAATTTACCCAAAATATATTCATATTTTGAATTAGAAGTAATTCCGGCAAGTTTTGATTTCTGTAACTTTCTCTCATAGTAATTTCTTAATTTTTGGAAGCCTTTTGTTAATCCTTTAGGGCCGCCCTTTAGTATAAACACAAGCCCTGTTGCCGTAAGTATTGTGGCTGCGGCAACAGATAATCCTATATTTCTTATATTGTGTGTCTTGCGGGCTTTTTCGGGTGTCATTATTGTTAAATTCCCGACAGTAACACCGTAGGAATTATCTTTTGTGTAATCATTATTCAGCCAATAATCAGAATCGGAACTGCGTTTTGTTACATTTCCGAAAGGATTATCTTTTGATAAATCAAACCTGCCGACAGAATTAATCATTACACACACTTGCCTTCCATTAATATAAAAAGCAAAAAGTATTAAAATTGCATAAATTTAAAATAAACTTGAAGATATATTAAGGAAATAACTCTTTATCAATAACTTTTGCAACTTCTAATGATGAATTTTTATCAGAAAGCATTTTCCTTACATTTGCAAGCTCGCTTATCATAATAAGGCGTTTAGACTGATTAAACAAAAGTTCTTCTATGTTATAAGCAATATTTTCAGCCTTAACATCATCTTCTATAAGTTCAGGTATTATCCGCTTATTTGCAATAATATTCGGAAGAGCAACCTTATCAAGACACCTTACCATCAAATAAATCCAGTAAAATAATTTTGGACCTCTGTATGCAATAATCATAGGAGTATTGTATAAACATGCTTCAAGAGCCACCGTACCTGACGCAAGAATCAAAGCATCAGAAACACTTAACAATGCCTGATTATCACCCTTTATAACCTTAATATCCGCATCCGAAAAATATTTATCAAAAACTTCGTCAGACAAATTCGGAGCATGAGAAATGCAAAACTGCAATTCAGGGTGTTTATTTTTCAAAATTTCAACCGCTTTTTTAAATACCGGCATTAAATTTTTTAACTCGAAAACTCTTGACCCAGGGAATACAGAAACAAGTTTCTTCCCGCTTTCAAGATTATATTTTTTGAAAAAATCTTTTTTATAAACAGGAGCAGGAAGCTGGCTTACAAGCGGATGACCGCAATAGTGAACATCTACCCCAAAACTCTTATATAACGGTACTTCAAAAGGGAATATACACAATACTTTATCAATGTATTTTTTTATCCTTTTTATACGATATTTACGGCTTGCCCAAACCTGAGGAGGAATGTAATAAAATATTTTAATTCTCGCTTCTTTCAGGAACTTTGCAATAGACAAATTAAATCCGCCGTAATCAATTAAAAGCACCAAATCAGGTTTGTAATCATTTTTCAGATATTTTACAAGCTTTTTGCCGAGTTTAAAATGGTCAATAATAATCTTAGGAGAAATCCCGACAGCTGATAAATTGCGGATATGTTCAAAGAGTTTTACTCCCTGATTTTTCATATTATCACCGCCAATGCCCTCAAATACATAATCAGAACTTATACTTTTTAACATTTTGACAACATTGGAGGCATGAATTTCTCCGGAATATTCACCTGTAATAATAAATATTTTCTTCATTTATACCGCCATTATTACGATATTGTGCTTGTCTGCAAATTCTACGACTTTTTCCTGATCGACTATTATTGTCTCATTTGCTTCAACCGCAATCAATGCAGCTTTTTTTCTCAGCATCCCTTTTAGGGTTCTCATTCCTATAACGGGAATATCAAACCTTTTATCCTGTTTTGGTTTGGCAACTTTTACGATTACCGCATCTTTTTTTGCAAGTTTAGCTCCTCTTTTTATGCAGGCATCCGTACCTTCTAATGCCTCGACAGCCATAATCATTTTATCCTTGATTACGACAGATTGCCCGACATCAAGTCTGCCCATTTCTTTTGCAAGCCAAAAACCGTAATTTACATCATCAAGCTGCGCCTGAGTAGGTTTAGTTTTTCCCAAAACACCAGCAGGTATCATAAGATTTTTAATAAATATTGTCTGATCAAGAACTTCTACACCGATAGTTGCAAGCTGTTCAACTATCATAAGCATAACCTGATCATCATTCAGTCTGACAGCCTGTTTCAAAAGTTCAATGGCCTTTTTATCAAATTTATTAAGCTTTAAAAGTACTTTTTTATGAACTTTGCCCAAAAAAGTAAGCTGTTTTATTCCCTCATCCTTTAAAATACTCTCTATACGGTTAATTTCTCCCGGATGACAAGAATAGACCTTTGAGCAATACTTTTTCAATTCTGACAGATTATCATTTGCCAGTGATATACAAACAACTTCAAAACCGTTTTCTTTAGCATACTGTGCCATTTTAACGGGAAGTATTCCGTCGCCTGCAACCAAACATTGTTTATTTTCAAGTGTTATACTCATTTTTACCTGCTTCTATTTTATTTCACCTGTGTTTTTAAATCAAAAATTTCTTTGACTTGTTCATCTGATAATATTTTAGCACCACCAAGAAATTTTGAAAGTAAATATGTCTGCGCATAACTTTCGCAAAGTTCTAATTTCAGATAGGCATCTTTCAAATCGACTCCGCCTGATATTACACCATGATTGCGCATCAATACCACATCATAATTATCAAAATATTGTGCCGTTTTATTTGCCAAATCAACGGTTCCCGGAAGCGCATACTCAGCCAGAGGAATTTTCTCGAACATAAATACAATTTCAGGCAAAACATATTCCCCAAGTTCAAGTCCCGCAGCGGCAAAAGCCGTCAGATAAGGACTGTGAAAATGACAAATTGCATTTATATCAGGGCGTTTTTTATAAACCTCTATATGAACATATTTTTCACTTGATGCTTTTTTAACACCGCTTACCAAATTGCCTGAAAAATCAATTACCGAAATATCATCCTCCTCAAGAAATGCATTTGCACTCCCCGTAGAAGTTATAACAATATTTTCCCCGCAGCGAACGGAAATATTCCCCGAAACAGACGGTGACAAATTCTTCTGTCCCGCAATTTTGGCATATTTTATTATCTCTTGTTTTTCTGCTTCAAACATTGTTAATCAATACGCTCCTTATCGGGATCTTCAAGCTCTATAACCTGCGCATACTCAAGCACCACAGGCGCAGCCACAACAGTTTTTTTAAAGCTTGCATAATTTTTCTGCGGTTTTGCAGGCTGTTGTTTTTGAGAAGATGAAAACGCTATTTTATGCTCATTTTCATCACTTGATTTGCCAAGCTTTTCAGGGTTTTTGATAACCATTTTTTCATAAGTTATATCAGTTCCCTTAGGATCAAACGCAACATTAAACCCAAAATAAGTTCTGTCACGAATAAAGTCATACCCAAGAACAATTTTGAAATCTTCTGGTCCCAAAGAAACTAAGAAAGCATTTTCCTGAAAAGTTTTTCCGTTTGGAGCATCATCAGATAAATTTACATATCCCGCCCAACCGACGGTTAAATATTTATTTACTCTGAAAGCTTCCGTAACACGAACACTGCTTCTGCCGTATCTGTAAGCATCAAAGTGAGGCAAAGGTGTCTGATCATTGTATCCTGTCAGGAAATAAGACACACTTTGCATCCAGTTTTTATACTGAATACGCAAATCCGGCCCAAAACGTGCGATAAACTGAGTATCGCCTGTTCCGTATAAGGCTGCTGAACCTTGTAAAAGCGTGCCCAATACAATTTTGGCTCTTTTTTCTCTATTTTCATACTTATACAAAGTTTGATTTATTTCTGCCATATAACGGCTTCTGGTTGTAGACATGTTTGTAGAATCGTTGTAACGTTCACCGTTATAACTCTTATCATCATCCTTCATAAACCCGAAACTGCCTCTGTGACGGAAAGTCATATCTCTGCCGTCGCCGAGAAAATTCGGATGATAAAACCCTTTATCATATACGAGTTCTGCCATATATTTAGGCATCCTGCCGCCTAAAAACCATTCATTTGTGAATGAATTGTATGTGTATTGCAAATATAAGTCATCATCCAGTTTTTGACGTCCTTTTAAGAAGAAAATGCTGTTGGCAGAACCGTATCCTAATTCAGTACGGTTATATGAATTTACATATTTCAGCATTCCGCCAAAGCCAAAACCGCTTCTGTAATTAAGGAACGGTATAATTTTCATAACAGACCCGAACGGTCCGCTAAAAGCAAGTCCAGGACCAAAGAATGCTCCGAGTTTTCTTCTGGAACCAAATTCAGGATAATTACCCTCAAAATAGTTATGCTGTTTATTTGTATAAACAGTAAGCGTTGGCCATTTGAAAAATACTCTGCCGTTATGCGCAAACTGTATTTTCTTTGCTTTTATAACATCATGGTTTTTTCTTGCTTCAACCTGAATATCTTTTATGTAAATATCGAGTTTATTACGATCGGGATCCCCAAAGAACAAAGCCTGCGCATCAGGTTCAAGAATCATATCCGTAAACCCGGGACCGACAACTTTTGAGGTCAGCATTGTAACCGTAGATTTATCGGAATGCAGATTACCTTTTGTCAATATTAACAAGCCATCCTGCTGAGTAGCATGCTCTGCATTAAGTTCAACAAGAGAAAATTCCGCTTTCATTTTATCCATATCAAGCGTTTCTTCGTTCATATTGATTTCAAGATAATCAGTATGTAAAGGTTTACCGTCTTTTATAACAATAACATTCCCGATGGCTTTTAATATATTGCCGTCTTCATTGTACGTCATTTTATCTGCGATAACTTTTGTATTTTGAGGCGGGAGGTACAAAACAGGACGACCTGTTGCAATCATATCTCCGTTATCATCATCAAAATTTATATTCTCAGCATCCAGCATAAGCTGTTTATCTGTATTTTCAGTATTTATGCTGCCTTCTAAAGATATCGTATCGGAATTTTCAGTATTTACAAATTCATCAATAGAATCCTGAAGTTCGCTTGAGGATAAATCTTCATCTTCAGACTCTTTTACCGTTTCCAAAGGTTCTTTTTTAGACCAAAACTTCCAATTACGTTTTTCTTTTGGCTCTTGTTTCTTAGCTTCAGATAAAACATATCTGTTAGAAAGTTTCAGGCGCATTTGTTTAAAAAACGGCATATTATTAGGATCTACATCCTGATAATACCTGTCATCGGAATATTCCTCAATCATATTATCAAGTTCCTGAGAGAAATTTACAACCGAGGATTGAAACAGTATATCATTCGGATCCACAACCGACTGAGCATCCTGTGAATTAGCCGGAAGTACCGTAAATGCAGCTATTAATAATATTAAACCAAGATATTTTTTCAATTTTATTATCCTCTATGTTTTAAATATAATTCAACGGATTTGTCGGTTTTCCGTTTACACGAACTTCAAAATGGCAGTGAGGTCCGGTACTGTAACCTGTTGAGCCTTCACGCCCGACCATCTGACCTTTTTTAACCATCTGACCGTTACTTACGTTAATTGACGACATGTGACCGTATAATGTCGTAATCGGCTGACCGTTAATTATACCATGGTCAAGAATTACGACTTTGCCGTAACCGCCGTACCAGCCTGAATATATAACTTTACCGTCATTTGAAGCTTTTATCGGTCCACCGTTTGGACCGCCGATATCTATACCGGAATGGAAAATTCGGCTTTTAAATATCGGATGTGTTCTGTATCCGAAAGGCGAAGTTATCGGACCCGATATAGGTCTGATAAAACCTGTTGAAGATACTATCACCTGAGAAGATGAACCCGCATTGCTCTTTGTCAAACCTGCAATCATATTCTGGATGCTTGCTGATTGTCTTGCCAATTCACGTTCTGTGCGTTCATAATATGTTTTGTCTTTTTTAAGTCTTTCTATCATGGATTTATTTGCAGCAATAGAATTCTGTATGGTCGAACGCTGAGAGTTTATATCTCTGATAGAAGCTTCTATACGTCTTTTCTGACTTTCGACCTGCGCTTTGAGTGCAGCAATATGAGTAGCCTTTGCTTTAAGCTGCTGCATGCGTTTGTAATCTTCCATAATTATTATTTTCTGGAAATAAAAAGTATCCAGTAAAGTATTAACATCTTTTGCATACAAAATAGACTCAAACATGCCCGACCTTTGGTGCATATATACCTGACGGACACGTTCCTTCATTTCGGCATCAAGTTTTCTGAATTCTGCCAAAGCGTTATTTAACTGGATTTCCATTGAGCGCAGATTTTGGCGTAAATTATTATATCTTACGGTATTTTGTCTTAATTTGACGTGTGCGGCTTCAAGTCTTTGCTGATTGGAACTTAGTCTGTTTTGTTCTCTGCGAAGTTTCAAATCAGCCTGCTTTTTCTGCTGCTGGATATAATTTCTGCGGTTATTTGTCTGATTAAGTTTTTGTTTAAGAGAAGCCTGAGATGCACACATAGCCGGTTCGCAGCAAATAAACAACAAACCGACTAAAGCCAGACATAATATTATATTTTTAAATATGTTTTTTATTTTCATATTTCCGTTATTTCATAGAAGCAAAAGCAATAAATACCATTGAGCCAAAAGACCACAACAGGAAGCATATTCCCATCACAATGATAAATGCTTTTTGGTGTTTTCTGAAAAATTCCATAGTTTCTCCCCTATACATCACATTTTACTATTAAAATAATATTAGTGCAAGGAAATCATTTTTTGTTACATTAAAATTTTTACAAAAAAATGAACAAAAATTTTTCTATCTCGTTATAATATTGTAAAGGATAAAATTATGAAAGACAAATGCACAAAATATGAAGCTTTATTCACCTTCGGGAGCGAAGAAGATTTGCTTGAGCATATAAAGCAGTGTCCCGATTGCGCTAAGGAACATGAAAAAATGCAAAAAGTATCTTCTTTAATTCAGGAAGTAAAGCCTCATTATCAAAAGAAAAGAAAAAATATTCAGGTTCTGAAAATTGCATGCACACTTTTACTTTTAGTATTTTGCACAACAAGTTTCGGAGTTATGAATATGAACACCGATATATCGGACACTTTGAAATACGGAACAACATTAAGTGCTGAGGATCTGGGATTCCCGGTAGATTCTTACGGCTTAATAGCGGTAGAATAGATGGATTTTGAAAAAATAATACAAAATAATAAACAGAATATCAAAAATATAATCCGATTGATTACAAAAGAAGAAAACGAAGACTTAGAACAGGAAGTTTATCTTAAAATTTGGAAAAATACGGATAAATATAAAGAAAAAGGTTCAATAAAAAGCTGGGTATCAATGATAGCCAAAAATACTTCATTGGACTATCTTAAATCTGCTTATCACAAAGTTTTTTCAACATCCGAATCCGACGATTACACACTCGGGAATATCTCGGATAAAAAAGCTTCCCCCGAAACAAAAGTCATAAGCATAGAAAGGCAAAGAAAAATTATCAAAGCAATAGACAGCCTTAAACCAAAATTTAAAGAAGTCATAATTTTAACCGAAATAGACGGATATTCTTACGAAGAATGCGCAAAAAAACTTAATTGCCCGATAGGAACAATTAAATCAAGAATATTCAATGCCAAAAAAGAATTGGCACAACAATTGCAAGATTTATTATAACCATAAGGAGAACAAAAATGAAAAAAATACTTACCTTACTAATGTTAAGCGCAGTTCTGACTATCGGAACAAACAGTGTAAATGCACAAGAAGCCGTTCAAAAAAAAGAAAGACCGAATATTGAACAACACAAACAAATGAAACAAAATTTTGAACAACGCCTGAATCTTACTGATAAACAAAAAGCTAAAGCTAAAAAAATTCACCAAAAAGGCTTTAAACAAATGGAACCGATTATGAAAGAGATGGGCGCATTAAGAAAAGATATTGCAACCGTTAAGAAATCAGACATGGAAGAAGCTGCAAAAAAAGAAAAATTACAAAAGGATTTTGACAAGTTGAAAGAGCTTGACAAAAAAGCAAGGGAAATAAGAAAATCCAACAGCAAAGAATTTGAAAAAATATTAACCAAAGACCAAAAAGCAGAGCTTGAAAAAATGAAAGCGGAAGGAAGAAAAAAATTTGAAAAAAAACATCCGCCAAGACCACCTTTCGGAATGTTCGGTCCGGATTTCAAAGGTCCAAAACCGCTGTTCCCGCCTGTTGAAAAACCAACCCCTGTTACTACTGACAAATAATTAACGCAAAAGCCCCTTAAACAAAAAGGGGCTTTTACTTATTGCAAGTACAAATTATAATACGGAATAAATCAGCTTATTAATAGTTCACAAAACTATCTTTTTTTTTATTATTTGTGTTATTATAAGCATAGTAATAAAATTTAGGAATGTGCATGATGACTAATTCAAATGAAGAAAAAGTAATAGGAATACCCCGCGCAATGTCGTTTTACAACAACTATCCGTTCTACTACGGATTTTTTAACGACCTTGGAATTAAAATTGTCTTATCTGACGTTACAACAAAACAAACAATGTCGGAAGGTGCAGGACTTGTAGTTACAGAAACATGTCTGCCGATTAAAGTTTATGTCGGACACATTCTGAATCTTATCAAAAAAGGAGTAACTAACATTTTAGTACCGTCTTTGCAGTCTATTGACGAAAAAATATACAACTGTTCAAAAATAAGAGGGTTGCCTGATTTAATCAGAAACGTAGTAAAAGAACCGTTTAATATGATAGAAGCAACTCTTGATAAATCTGAAAAAAATCAGGGGTTATATGAATTTTTGGCAGAATGCGTAAAACCCTACGGAATTACAGACAAAAATGTTATAAAAAAAGCATCAAAAGCAGGCTGGAGATGTTTTAACAACTTTCATGTAATGACAAAATCAGGAATGCCGTATTCAAAGGCTTTGAGTTATGCACTTCAGGGCAAAGTTGTAATAAGTGATACTTCAAAAGAGTATCCGATATCTATTGCTCTTGTCGGACACGGTTACAACATATATGACGAAAGAGTCTGCATGAAGATAACAGACAAACTTGAAAAAATGGATGTTAAAGTTTATACATCACTTCAATTATCCTCAGAACAACTTGATGAAGGTATTTTGGCTCTGGGAAATGCAAAATACTGGGCAAATGAAGATGAAATGACAGGAACTGCGGGACACTATCTTAAAGATGCTAAAATAGACGGTATAATTACCGTTACGGCTTTCGGATGCGGACCTGATTCCCTTATGATTGAAAGAATTACAAGAAAAGCAAAACAATTTAACAAGCCGTTGTTAAATTTAACTATTGACGAACAAACAGGCGAAGCTGGTTTTGTAACAAGACTGGAAGCTTTCGTTGATATGTTGTTCCGTAAAAAACGTGCAAATATCGTAAATAAAATTAGTATTGATGAAAATAATGAAAATTATTTGCCAAACACCGATATCATAGAAACTAAATCATAACAGAGAGAAAATAATGACAGGAATATCAGCTATTCAATTTAATCCGAAAATCGGAGATAAAAAGGGAAATTTAAAGACAGTAGAAAGTTTCATGGAAAAAATTTCGGATGAAAAATTGGATTTGGTTGTATTGCCTGAATTTTTTTCGACAGGAATAAGCGACAAAGCATTTGTAGAGCTTGCCGAGGATGAAAATGGCGGAGAAGCCATCGAATTTCTTTCGGGACTTGCTAAAAAATATAATACAAATATTATTTGCGGAACGGTTATTGAAAAATCCGCAGATAAGTATTACAACACATCTTTTGCTCTTAACAGAAACGGAGAAATCATTGCAAAATACCGCAAAATTCATTTATTTAATTTTATGGGCGGAAACGAGGGCAATATTATTACTGCAGGAGATGAAGAAGTTGTTGCGGATATGGATTTCGGTAAAGTCGGGATGGCAATTTGTTTTGATATAAGATACCCTCAGCTTATACGAAAACTTGTTCAAAAAGGTGCTGAAGTTATTGTTCTTCCGACTGCGTGGGTTATGCCGTCAGAAGTTTATGATGACCGTAAGTTGAGAGATTATGCTGATGAAATGTGGCTTGCGATGAACAGAACAAGAGCCTATGACAATCTTTGTTATATGGTTGTTTGCGATCAGACAGGACATGTCAATAAACAAACTGCAACTTTGGGAACGTCATTAATCATATCACCGTCAGCTCAAATTTTGACAAATGCATGTTATGAAGAAACTGCTATTTATTATGATATTGACCTTGAAATTGTAAGATTACTGAAATCTCAATATCCTATTTCCAGTATTGATTAGTAAAAACATTTTTATTTTCAACACTTAACTTTTTATAAATTATGGTTTATTATTAATATATAAACATTACAGATAAAGGTGAGATATGAAATCAGTAAAAGAGTTGGCAACAGAGTCAAAAATACAAAAAAGACTTCAGAAAATTCCTGTATGTCTTGAGCTTGTAAATTATTTGTTTGATGACCCCGAACTTCAGGAAATTCAGGAATATGCAAATAATGTATCTATAAGACGCTTAGGATATAACGACCATGGCCCTGTTCACATGAGGCAGGTAGTAGGAAATGCAATAAAAATGCTCAATATCTTGCATGATTTTGGGATTAAAACTTCCCTTGAAGAAGAAGAAATCGGGACTTTTGAAGACAGTATGTGCGCTGTTATTATGGCAGGTTTGATGCACGATTTGGGAATGTCTATCGGCAGACAGGGACACGAAAAAATGTCTGCACTCTTAGCCCAGCCTATAATTGAAAGAACACTTATGCACATGTTCCCGAACGACTTACACAAAAGAGTTATCATAAAAGCTATGACAACAGAAGCTATTATCGGACACATGTCATCCCATAAAATACATTCAATCGAAGCAGGCATAATACTAATTGCTGACGGATGCGACATGACAAAAGGCAGAGCAAGAATACCTCTTGCGCTCAATACAACCCCAAAAGTCGGAGATATTCACAAGTACAGCGCAAATGCAATAAAATGGATCGGAATTCACCATGGGGAACGCAAACCTATAAAAATTGATATAGAAATGACCTCAGAAGTAGGCTTTTTCCAAATAGAAGAAGTGTTACTCTCAAAAATTGACGTCAGCCCTGCAAAAAAATTCGTTGAACTCTACGCAGGAGTAGAGGGCGAAACAAGAAAATGTTACCTGTAAATTTTAATTGTTAAGTTTTATAAAGCTTTAAAAAGTGCATAAATATGCACTTTTTTTATTTTTTTACATGAAAAAGGCAATTTTCTGACGATAAAACACTTTATATAAGAGTAGGTGTAGAAAAGTTATTTTTTTGAAAGGTAGGTATTTATGTCAGATTATCCATTTTTAGCAGGTGCAGTAGGTGTAGCTCCAACTTATATGTTACATCGTGCAGGTAAGCATCAACAAGCAGAACATTTTCAGAATAAAATTTCAACGGCTGCCGGCGTAACTCTTACAGGCGGTTTGGCAGGTGCAGCAGTTGTAGCAGCAAAAAGAAACCCGCAGCAAACTCTTAAAATTGCGTCAAAAACAGGAGAAGCTATTGAAAAAGCAGCTGCTTATGTTACTAAAAAAGCTCCGGCAGTAGTAAATAAAATAAAAAGTTCAAAAGTCGGTGCAACTGTTATAAATAAAGCAGAAAAAGCAGCAGAAAAAGTTATGTCATCAAGCGCAGGTAAATCATTTATCGGCAGAATCTCAAATGCATTCAAAAAATTTGCATCTCTGCCATCAATTAAAAAAGCTGCAAATTTTGTCAAAACAGCAGCAACAAAATTCGCAAAAGCTCCGACTGCAACAAAAGGTAAATACGCATTAATCGCAGCAGGAGTTGGTTTAGCAGCTTACACTTTGGGCAAATTAGTAACAGGTTACTACAAAAAAGAAGGTGCTATTGACCAAAAATACTATGATATGCGCAAATTACAAGAAATTGTATAATTCATATCCGATATAATAAAAAAGGTGTAACCTAAATACAGGTTGCACCTTTTTATTTTACAGTATCGGTTTAGTGCGCCAATAGCCTTTAACTTGTGTTCCGTCATTTCGTGTGTAAGAATTCACATACACTACTGCACCGCCAT
>ERZ842401.74-NODE-74-length-121980-cov-5.564765_pt1 | contig 121980 bp, 120 predicted proteins | sample MGYA00521270_ERZ842401 | MGnify/ENA primary metagenome ERZ842401 (study PRJEB31892, sample SAMEA3878208) | bioreactor metagenome | biome: Moose rumen | place: Sweden | collected 2011-10 | study: EMG produced TPA metagenomics assembly of the PRJEB12797 data set... | reverse complement strand
CCCCGCTGGACATGTACAACGAGGTGAACACCAAGTGCAACCTGCCCGCCCAGATCGACATCGAGGCTACGCAGGGAGATGAATACCGTTTCGTGATGGTCGCCAAGGGCGGCGGCAGCGCCAACAAGACCTACTTCTACCCCATGACCAAGGCCACGATACAGAACGAGGGCACCCTGCTTCCGTTCCTGGTGGAGAAGATGAAGAGCCTGGGAACGGCAGCCTGCCCTCCCTACCACATCGCATTCGTCATCGGCGGCACTTCGGCAGAGAAGAACCTTCTCACCGTCAAGCTCGCCAGCATCAAATACTACGACAGCCTGCCCACTACGGGAGATGAGACCGGACGCGCCTTCCGCGATATCGACCTGGAGCAGAAGCTCCTGAAGGAAGCGCAGAAGATAGGGCTCGGTGCCCAGTTCGGCGGCAAGTACCTCGCCCACGACATAAGGGTGATACGCCTTCCCAGGCACGGCGCAAGCTGCCCCATAGGCATGGGCGTCAGCTGCTCCGCCGACCGCAACATCAAGAGCAAGATCAACGCCGGCGGCGTGTGGATCGAGAAGATGGACAGCAATCCTTCCGAACTCATCCCGGAGCAATACCGCAAGCCCGGCGAAGGTGCCAAGGGCATAGAGATCGACCTTGATAAAGGCATCGACTTCGTGCGCGGTGAACTCACCAAATACACCGTAGGCACCCGCGTGAACCTCAAGGGCACCATCATCGTGGCACGCGACATCGCCCATGCCAAGCTGAAAGCCCGTCTGGATGCAGGGGAGGAGATGCCCGCATACTTCAAGGATCATCCCATCCTCTACGCAGGCCCTGCCAAAACTCCGGAAGGATATCCCTGCGGGAGCATGGGACCTACCACCGCAAACCGCATGGATCCCTATGTGGATGAATTCCAGGACCACGGCGCTTCGCTTGTGATGATAGCCAAGGGCAACCGCACCCAGGCCGTCACCGATGCCTGCCGCAAGCACGGCGGATTCTATCTTGGAACCATAGGTGGAGTTGCCGCAGTGCTCTCGCAGAGCAGCATCCTCAGCATAGAGTGTGTGGAATATCCCGAACTTGGAATGGAAGCCATCTGGAAGATTACCGTTGAGGACTTCCCGGCCTTCATCCTGGTAGATGACAAGGGCAACGACTTCTTTGCCCGGTTCAAATAAGGTTCACCCTTCAGGCCGAACAGGCCTGTGTAGTACTACTGACCGAACAGTTGATCCCAGCCCGTCCGTGAACCGAGGCTAGAGTCCCAGCCCGCCCGTGACCGGCATCAAACCACCTGTTCAGATAAATACTTCTATCCAAATTGGACGAATTAATTCCTATATTTGTATTGGCAAAACACTCTCAGTTTCTCATTTCTATGAATAAAATTCCAACATCATGAAAACAAGAATCTCGTTTTACTTTCTGATTGCCGCAATGGCGGCATTTACCGTTCTATCTTCCTGCAAGGGCAATAATGGAAATACAGACAATATCCCCCAGCCGGAAGTTACAGAAAAAACAGTTGATATTGAGCACCTTGCCAACCTCTATTGCAATGCCTCAAATGAGGAGATGGCAAAGGTTTTCATTGGTGAAATCCAGGATGATTTCTTTATTGTGGATAAGGACAAGGAGAACAACTTTGCCCAGGTATATACCCGCGGGCAATATGACAATTGCCTTCAGTTTTATGTCTGGACATCCGAAGATGACAGCAAGATTCTGGGAGTAAACATCATAGAGCTGACTGAAGACTCCCGCAGGGTATGGCTTCAGTTCTACAACTATGACATGGACAAAAACGAGCTTGTGCTGAATGAAGGGCTGAATTTCATCTTCAGCGATGCGGTTCGGGAACTGGGCACTCCACTGTATATTTACCGCATTCCGGAATCTTCTGAGAACGAGGATGTAGTTCTCGGATACTGGGATTCTGACGAGAACTACAGCGAGAAAGTGTTCAAGTGGGACGGCCGCTCCTTCAAGGAATAACCTGAATCCCTGATAGGTCAGTTCTGCTCTCTCAGCCACTGGATGAATGGCAGGAGACATTTGGCGGAAGGCTCTGCGGTGCGTTCCGCCATTTCTATATGCTCTCCCATTCCGCCCAGTATCTCAAAGCTGAAGTCTGGATCTTTTTCATAATCGCGATGAGGAATATCTCTATATGAAGAAGACGCAGCAAACTCCGGATGCTTCTTTTCAAGAAGGAGGGCAGCTTCCTTAGTCATGGCCTCAAGCTTCAGCAGCCACGGCCTGATATCTTTGTAGAAAAGACGGTCAGACTCATCGGGGGAGTCTTTCATTTTCTTTATCGCGATGCAGGAAGCATTTACCTTCTTAAGTTCGGCAATCAGAGCGCCGGGAGCAGGCCTGCCTCTTTCCACAGACTGCTTGTAGCGAGTAATCAGATACTCGAATTCATCGCTGTCGTAATACCGGAGAGCCGGAATTATGTTGAAAAGGTCTTGTGCCCTTTCGTTTCCAACTACGGCCGGAACGGCAACCTCCCAGCTTCGCATACTGTTGAAGGCAGATGTGTTCCAGGCATAGTCCCCCACGCTGAAGATTCCTATCTTTGAAAGTTCGCCCTGCTGCATAGGATTTACTATCAGGGTTTTGAGAGTAACGTCAGCAGGTATGCGGCTTGTGGAATATATATGGCTTTCGTCCCTGAAGTTGGTGTACATGTCTGAGATGAAGAGTTTGGTCATGTCCTGATCGTTGCACAGGTAGTTCCACCACCAGCCTGGAACCCGCCCAAGGCCAAGCCCGTCATTATCATCGCCGAGGCGAACATGGTCAATGTCCTGGTTATTGGGAACAGACCACACGTTGGCTCCCGTGATGTAGATGTTTACCTTTTCAGGCACGTTTTTCAGTGAAGAAAAGAAAGCGCGGCCCTTTGCCCTGTCAACCCAGGAATAAGCGTACAGCTGAGGTACATACTGCAAAGGTTTTACGGTATCGGCCGGAACTGCTCCCTTTTTGTTCCACTTGTTGTCCATGGTATTCTGGAGCAGTGCAAGGTTGTCCGCACAAAGCTTCAGGAGCTTGGGGTCGGAACTTACGCCAACGTCATCGACAAACACTCCGAACTGCCTTACTCCCAGAGAGTACATACTTTCGAACTTATTCATGATGTGCTGAATCACATCCTTGTCAGTCCCCTCGGCAAATGCTTTTCCGGGATGGATGGCCCAGATGAAATCGACCTTGTTCTGCCGTGCGGTCTCCGCAATGTCTTTCATCATGTCCCCGGTCAGATACCCTACTCTCTCCTGCTCAGGCGTAATGGATGCAGGATAAGGCTCGCCCCAGTATCTTGAATGGTAAGGGTCGCTCTTTGCGCCATACATGTAGGTGTTCAGCTTGTAGCGGGCCATGAAGCGGAACAGGTCTTTGGTAACTTCAGCAGAGTAAGGCACGCCGTAATATCCTTCTATTACTCCGCGATGTTTTACGTCCGCCCAGTCGTATATGGTTACAGCCGGCGTGGAAGTATGGTCGAGTATCTGCTCCAAAGAAGCAAGGCCACAGAATACGGCGTCTGTATTTACCCCAAGGATAAGCACTTGGGCCACAAATTCACTCTCCTTCCTGCTATTTTTGCCCAAGGCTTTGTTCAGGAGGCCGCTGTTTGTAAGGCAGAGTATGTGGGCATCGTACATGCCTGACTGTTCACCGGCCGCTTCCAGATATTTTCTGTCAAGCTTCCACTGGCCGGCAGTCTTATCCACAACCGCATTGGAACGGAACACTCCCAGAAGAATATTGGCACAGCCGCTTTTGTAACTGTCAGAAAACTCATATTCAAACCCATGGTCCTCCAATATCTGACGGGCCCTGTCCAGAGTTACCTGATCTATCAGCGGTTCAGCAACAACGTTCACCTTGCTGCCTTGAGCAAAATTGCATGATTGATCACCAATCTCCATCTTCTGCGGTATCGGGTAAATGTTGTATGAGGGTTGCTTGTCAAAGGCCTTGGCCTCAAGGATAAAGCACTGGAAAACAACAGCCAGCAAAACGGCTAAACAAATATTATTTCTTTTCATCGCCATAAAAACATTCTAATCCAAAAACTTATTTTATTCCGCAACGGTCAATCAGCTCCGTAGGAAAACCCTTTGTACGGGCATAGGCCGCAAGAGCCTCTCTGACCTGGAGCGCACCCATTCTCATCTTCATCTGCAGGGCATAAATCTTCCTCTGCAAAGAAGCCTTCTGACGGAAATCTCCCTGCTGAATACTGCTGAGTTCCCGTTGCAGTGCTTCCAACTTAGTCTTGTATTCCGCAACTTTCTTCTCATGCCTTGTTTCAAGCTCTTTCCTCTTTTTGGAAAGGAGGTCGCTCAGAACTTTCAGAGCCAGAGTTTCCTCTGCTTCAACAGCTTGCTCAGCGATTGTCTTTTCCACACCGGCATCGCTGAGCCCCTTGAGAATCTTCTGTGGCCCCCACTTGGAAAAGCGGAGCCGGTCTCTTGTAAATGCTCCGGCAAAACGGGCGTCGTCTATGTATCCGGCGGCTTTCAGACTGCCTACAATTTCGTCAGCTTCTTTTGCAGTTGCATCCGGAAGCATCTTCAGAAGTTTTTCACGGGCCTGGGCGGAAGATATTTCCCTTCGGGAGCACAAGGCCATGAGCCTGTTTCTGGCAAATTCCTTTTCCTGTTTCATACAAAGCAGAACTTCAAAGTATCAGAAGTAGTAGCCGAAAGACAGGTAAGCCCCTACCTTTTTCTTGTTGTAATCGCTCCAGTGGATGTTGAAGGTCAGAGGCCCGAGCTTGGTCTGGTACGCATATTGAGCGGCAAAGCCCCAATAACCCTTGTGATCCAGGCTGACCATCTTGTCTGCACTTTCTCCGTTACGCAGATAATTGCCTATCAGATACAGGAAGTGGCTCTTGCCTACCTTACGGCGCAAATCGGCCCTGAACACGCTCACCGAGTTGTCAAAGGCATTGGCATAGTTGATGCCCATGAACGGAATCTGATGATCTACATAACGGCCCGGCTCGCTGCCTCCCACATAGTTGTAGAAAGGAAGTTCGCTGCGGTTGCGTATGTTGATGCGGCCGTAAACATGAGGCTCTACTACAAAATCATGGCCCAAGTCTATTGCAGAATGTAGGCTGAGCATAAGAGAAGAAAAACTCTTGAACCCGGAATGGAAGCCCAGAAGATAATAAGAAGCATCTATCTGCATGAACATTCCACGGTTGGAAAAGTACTTGCGGTCTCTTGTATCCATAATGCCGCGGGCAAAAACGGAGACATAGCTCTTGGCCTTGAGCCTTCCGCTGAAGTCATCCGAAGAGGTCAGAAACCTAGTGAACTTGTAGTTCTCCAACTTGGCTCCCAGCCTTATGTCAAAATCGCGGAAATACCTGATGTTGGCCATAGCCGCCTCAAACCCGTTATATACATAGGAAATGTTGTTGTGAGAGGCTTTGTTGGAATAGATATTTACATCCTTGTTGGAAAACATATAGCTGACTTCCAGACGGGTAAACTCCTTGAACAGTTGGTCGTACTCCAGCTTTACATAAGGGTTGTAGCTCAACCTTGCCGTAAGGCTGGCCTTTGGGCCGTGCATTGCATACTGGCGGAAACCGAGCCTCAGAAGCATGGCCGCCGCCTCTTCTGTATCGTACCTTGCACCAAGGCTTACCACATTGGGCTTACCCTTTACGAACTTGAAAACCAGATCATATTCCTGAATGCCGCTGGCCTGGCTTCCGCTTGTTTTCCTAAGCAGATAGGTAACCTGCGAAAATGCCTGAGTGCCGTTGAACACAGATATTGCATTGTTTATCTGGGAACCGTTTATTACCTGATGCTCCTTCAGGCCGGCAAGTTTCATCAGCCATTCGCGGTCCAGGTCATCGGCTCCGTCAAGTATGATGTTTCCTATCATAAATCTTGAACGGTAAACTGCTACGGCCCTGTCTGCACGGCTGTTGCCCCCGCTTTCTCCTACCAGTTTGGCCAAAGCCCGCAGTACCTCGTCTCTCTCGTCGGCGGCCTTGTAGCCGTTTGCCATAAGTTCCTTTACGGCTTCCGGATTGAAGCTCAGCACTCCGAACTTCTGCACATCGGGGTGCATGTAAATGTCCGTATTTTTCTTGTTTTCCTCAAAAAGATCGTTGCCCATCAGGCTTATCAGCTGCATCAGTACAGCATCTATGCTCTTAAGGTCCTGGGCACCGGCAAGGTCTGTCTGGACATCTACGCCTATTACTATATCTGCTCCCTTCTGCCTTGCAATATCCACCGGAAAGTTATTCACCACTCCGCCGTCAACCAACACTTTGCCGTCTATGGTTACGGGAGCAAAGAAACCGGGGATAGCCATGCTTGCCCTCATGGCCAGTGGCAGAACTCCATGATCCAGCACAACTTCTTCTCCGGTAGCCAGGTCTGTGGCTATGCAGGTAAAAGGTATGGGAAGCTTGTTAAAGTCTATGGAATCCTGATAGCCTATGGCCAGGCCGTTCAGAAGGTTGAGTACATTGTTCCCGCTGACAAATCCGCCAGGCAGGGAAATCATGCCTTTGCTCTCGGTCTTAGCCTCACGGTCCACCTCTCCGCGGAAATCATCCAGCGGTATGTTCAGGAAGAACTTTTCCTCGTCCATCTTCTTGGAAAAGTTCAGGTCTTCCCTTTTTATGTTGTCCGAAAGCAGATAGTCCCAGTCTGCATTGCATACTATGGAATCCATCTGGGCAGAACTGTAGCCCATTGCATACAAGCCGCCAACCAACGCCCCTATGGATGTACCCAGCACCATATCTGGCTTTATACCAAGCTCTTCCAACTTCTTGATAACCCCAATATGAGCCATTCCCTTAGCCCCTCCTCCGCAAAGTACCAGAGCAATCTTGATCTTTTTCTTCTGGGCCGGTTCCCCGGAATTTTCCTCAGCCATTGCGTTGGAAAAAGTCATCAGAACCATCCCAAGGCAGAGCATCAGGTTTCTGAAAAAGCCACATATACGGGCACGGGGTGACGTGCGGTGTGAAAATTCTGAATACATAGCTGCGCCGTTTTATTTCTAGTCCTTTACAAATATACAGATTATCTTTGATTCTTGCCGCTGAGCATACCGCACGCCGCCTCTATATCCTGGCCGCGTGAAGCCCTCAATGTTGCGGTTATTCCGGCAGCGTTGAGCGCATCCTCAAACTGCTGGACGGTCTTCATGTCGGAAGGAACGTATCTGGTGTCGCCGATATCATGGAAACGGATGAGGTTCACCCTGCATTCAAGGCCCCTGAGCATGGTTATCAGTGCCTTGGCGTGAGCAGGACCATCGCTGAGCCCCTTGAACATTATATACTCAAAACTTACACGGCGCTGGCCTGTAAAGTCGTAGCGGCGGATTATCTGCAATGTCCTTTCCAGAGGAAACGCAGCTTCACAGGGCATGATTTCAAGCCTTTCTTTATGGAATGGATTGTGAAGGCTTATGGCCAGATGCGCACGGCTTTCATCAAGGAACCTTTCCAGAGGCGAAGCCCCCGTTCCCCCGTCTGCAACCGACTTGTTAACCCCTATAGAGCTCACGGTTATCCTCTTGGGGCTCCAGCCGCATCCCCAGTCAGACGTAAGAACTTCTATTGCCCGCAAGACCTGGTCCAGATTGTCCAGCGGTTCCCCCATTCCCATAAACACGGCGTTGGTCAAATCGTCGGCCTCATCTATGAAGAAAAACTGGGAGAGAATCTGAGCCGCATCCAGCTGCCCGTGAAAGCCCTGCCTTCCGGTCATGCAGAAGCTGCAGTTCATACGGCAACCGGCCTGAGAAGAAACGCAGAGAGTCTTGCGGTCTCTGTCAGGAATCATTACCGCCTCAACAAAAATTCCGGAAGAGGCCCCGGCTTCAAAAAGATACTTTCTGGTTCCGTCCTTGCTGAGAGCGTATTTGAAGTAAGGCACCGCCCCCGTTTCATATTTACTGCTCAGCAGCTGCCTGGCCTTCAAAGACAGATTGGTCATCTCAGAGAAAGAAGTTACATGTTTACGGTACAGCCAGTTGCAAATCTGCTTTGCCGTAAAGCCCGGCAGGCCCTCCTGAAGGCAGACTTCCTTCAGTTCATCCAATGTCATGCCAAGCAGTTTCTGTTTCATAGACGCACTCTTTCAGACAAAGATAAGGCATTTGAACCCGTTTTGAAAAAATAACGAAACTTTTTAATCTTTGACAAGAGTTGTCAAAACCGGACTTTACTTTTGCATCGTGAAAAAACACATCGGTATTTTGATTATATTTGTAAGGTTATAAACACATCTAAAATTTTATACTATGGCTAAAGAGAAAGAGAATGAAGCAACTTCCGTGCAGAACGGGAATGTAAATGCTGAAAAGCTGAAGGCCCTGCAGGCCACTCTGGACAAGATTGAGAAGGATTTCGGCAAGGGTACGATCATGAAGTTGGGAGACCAGCCAAAATTTGATGTTTCAATTATCCCTACAGGTTCCATTGCGCTGGACCATGCGCTTGGAATCGGGGGCTATCCCAGAGGCAGGGTTATAGAAATTTATGGGCCTGAGAGCAGCGGAAAGACCACCTTGGCAATACATGCTGTGGCAGAAGCCCAGAAAGCCGGCGGCATTGCTGCCATCATTGACGCAGAACATGCATTTGACCGCACCTATGCAAAAAAACTGGGTGTAAATGTTGATACGCTTCTTATTTCACAGCCGGACAACGGTGAGCAGGCTCTGGAAATTGCAGACAGCCTGATCCGCTCCGGAGCAGTTGATGTCGTGGTTATAGACTCCGTAGCAGCTCTTACTCCAAAGGCTGAGATTGAGGGCGATATGGGAGACAGCAAAATGGGTCTTCAGGCAAGGCTGATGAGCCAGGCCCTGAGGAAGCTTACTGCAAACATTTCCAAGACTAACACCTGCTGCATCTTCATCAACCAGCTCAGAGAAAAGATCGGCATCATGTTCGGTAATCCGGAAACCACTACCGGCGGTAACGCCCTCAAATTCTACGCATCAGTCCGTCTGGATGTAAGAAAGCTCAACCAGATTAAAGACGGCGACGATCCTACCGGCAACCGTGCAAGGGTTAAAATCGTAAAGAACAAGATGGCCCCGCCTTTCCGTAAGGCAGAGTTTGACATTGTATTTGGCGAAGGTATCTCCAAGGTTGGAGAAATTGTAGATCTGGGCGTAGAACTGAATGTCATCAAGAAGAGCGGCAGCTGGTTCAGCTACGGCGATTCCAAACTGGCTCAGGGCAGAGAGGCTGTAAAGCAGCTTCTGAAAGACAACCCCGAACTCTGCGAGGAAATTGAAGCCAAGGTCAGAGAGGCCCTTAAGGAAGTCAAAGACTGACACTTAAGATGATAGATCAGGCAACCATAGCCCGTATCAGGGATTCCATTGACATTGTACAGGTAATCGGAGACTTTGTTCCGCTCAAACGGCAAGGCTCCGATTATGTTGCCTGTTGCCCCTTCCATCAGGAAAAGACCCCGAGCTTTCATGTTTCTCCTACCAGGCAGTATTTCAACTGCTTTGGCTGCCACGAAAAAGGCAATGCCATTACCTTTCTGATGAAGCATGAGCAGATGACCTACGTAGAGGCCCTGAAATGGCTCGGCAACAAATACGGAATAGAAGTAAACGACGTTCAGGAAAGTTTTGAGGAAATTCAGAAGAGGAATCATCGCGATTCTCTTCTCATCATAAACGAATATGCAGGCAAGGCATTTACAGACGCCCTTTTTGGCACAGAAGAAGGCAAGGCTGTGGGGCTGAGTTACTTCAAGGAAAGAGGATTTACAGAAAGAACCATTCGCGAATTTGCCCTGGGATATGCCGACAAAGAAAGAGACTCCTTTACAAGACAGGCCATTGCAGCCGGTTACAAGAAAGAGTTTCTGGTAGAACTCGGCCTTTCAGTACAAAAGCAGGACGGCCCCTATGCCGGAGAACTTTCAGACAAGTTTCATGAAAGGGTGATGTTCCCCATCCGTTCTCTCAACGGAAAGATAGTGGCCTTCGGCGGAAGAATTCTGTCCAAAGACAAAAGTCCGGTCAAGTACATGAACTCCCCCGAAAGCGAGGTATATCAGAAAAAACGCGTGCTCTACGGCCTGTATGAGGCAAGGAATGCCATATCGCAGAGCAAGAACTGCTACCTGGTAGAAGGCTATACCGATGTCATTTCAATGCACCAGGCCGGAATAGAAAACGTTGTTGCCAGCTGCGGAACGGCCCTTACCGAAGAACAGGTAATGCTCCTGAAGAGGTTCACCCAGAAAATCACCATAATCTACGATGGAGACAAAGCCGGAATAAACGCTGCTCTGAAGGGCATAAACATGTTCCTGCAAAAAGGCATGAATGTAAAGGTTGTGCTGATTCCGGACGGAGACGATCCGGACTCGTTCGCCCGCAAGCATACCAGAGAGGAAATAGAGGACTTTCTCCAGAGTGCAGAAGAGGATTTTATTCTGTATCAGTACCGTACGCTTTCAGCTAATCTCAGCGACGACCCCTACGAAGAAGGGCGTATGATTAACGAGATAGCCCAGAGCGTTTCCATGATAGACGATGCCGGCATAAGGAGTGCCTACATGAACAAGGCGGCCGAACTGCTGGGAGTAGGGCGCAGCGACTTTTCAGACAAGGTTGTTTCGCTCAGGCAGGAAAGGATGAATCAGGCTTCGCTGTATAAGAGCGGGCAGAGGAACTATGTAACGGCCCCAGACCCAACCGCATATCGCAGAGCAACTGAAAAAACGGCAGCCACCAGGGCACAGGAAGAGCTTAAGCGGAGCGAGGAAGACATTGTATATCTGCTGATTAAGTTCGGAAGGAACATTCTCCACAATATGCGCAACGCCATGGTTGGCGGAGAAAAGGTTTATGAACCCACCGTAGCAGAATATATCAGCGAAGCCCTCAGGGTTGACGGGCTGGAGATTAAAGACCCTGTTCTCAAAAAAATCTACGACATCTACTTTACAGAGGTTGGAGCCGCAGACAGCACAACAAAGGTGGAGAGGATGCTGGTAAGCAATATGGACCAGGAAATTGCCACAAGAGCCATAGACCTCCTTTCCGCTTCCTACAGGTTCCGTTCTTCAAAAATCGAGAGTTCCGTTGAAGGCATATCCAAGACCCTCACCTCGGCAGAAGGGTCCGCAGGCAATATTTCCAGCAGCCTGAACGCAATTTTGCCCAGAACGGTTTATGTTTACAAGTCAAAAGTTATAAATTCGCAGCTTGAAACTCTCAGAGCCAGACTTCTTGCCCTGGAGCCGGAAAAGGAAGAAGAAATAAAACTTCTTACGCAACAGATCCAGAGGCTGTCCATAGTAAAGAGCCGGCTGCTCAGAGAGGCCAAGTTTGCAAAATAATCAGATATGGAAAAGAATTTCAAGAGACATCTTGTTACCGCAGCCCTTCCTTATGCAAACGGAAGCGTGCATATCGGTCATCTTGCCGGAGTTTATGTTCCGGCCGATATCTACGTGCGTTACCTCCGCCTGAAGGGAGAAGATGTGCTCTTCATCTGCGGAAGCGACGAACATGGCGTTCCGATTACCTTCAAAGCCAAAGACTTAGGATGCTCTCCACAAGAAATTGTGGACAAGTATCACACCATCATAAAAGACAGTTTCAACCGTTTTGGAATAAGCTTCAGCATCTATTCCAGAACCAGTTCCAAAATCCATGCGGAAACCGCCGGAGAGTTCTTCAGGAAACTCTACGATGAAGGAAAGTTCATTGAGCAGGAAAGCGAGCAGTATTATGATCCGGCGGCAAAGGTCTTTCTTGCAGACCGCTACATCATGGGAACCTGTCCTAAATGCGGCAACGAAAAAGCCTACGGCGACCAATGCGAAAAATGCGGAAGCACACTCTCTCCGGATGAACTCATAGACCCTCACTCCAGGCTCAGCGGAGAAAAGCCGGAAAAGAAAAAGACAAAGCACTGGTACCTGCCTTTGGACAAATACGAAAACTGGCTAAAAGAATGGATAATAGACGGTCATAAAGAGTGGAAGACCAATGTTTACGGCCAGTGCAAAAGCTGGATAGACGGAGGTCTGAAGCCCAGAGCAGTTACCAGAGATTTGGACTGGGGAGTTCCCGTACCGCTTGAGGGAGCGGAGGGCAAGGTTCTGTATGTCTGGTTTGATGCCCCCATAGGCTACATTTCCAACACCAAAGAACTGCTGCCAAACGATTGGGAAAAATGGTGGAAGAGCCACGATACCAGAATGATACACTTCATAGGCAAAGACAACATAGTCTTCCACTGCATAGTATTTCCTTCTATGCTCAAGGCTTACGGCAACGGCTTCATCCTTCCGGACAACGTTCCGGCCAACGAGTTCCTGAATCTGGAAGGAGACAAAATTTCCACCAGCCGCAACTGGGCAATCTGGCTGGAAGAATATCTGGAACAGTTCCCCGGCCAGCAGGATGTCATGAGATATGTACTCTGCGCCAATGCTCCGGAAACCAAAGACAACGACTTTACCTGGAAAGATTTTCAGGCCCGCAACAACAGCGAACTTGTAGCCATCTACGGAAACTTTGTAAACCGCGCCCTTGTTCTTACAAACAAGTACTTCGCAGGTAAAGTTCCGGGTTACAGCCAGGATATGCTCACAGAAGAAGACCGCAAGATGACAAGTGCCATTCCTGAGATTGTTGCCAACCTGAACAATTACCTGGAACACTTCAAGTTCAGAGATGCAGTCAAAGAGGCCATGAACCTTGCAAGGCTCGGCAACAAGTACCTCACCGATACCGAACCATGGAAGGTCTTCAAGACCGACCCTCAGAGGGTAGCCGTAATTCTGAACCTATGCCTGCAGATATGCGCCAACCTTTCCATTGCATTTGAGCCGTTCTGCCCATTCTCCTCAAAGAAACTTCAGGCAATGCTGTCTCTGGCAGAAAAGAAAGATGAAATCTGCCCCGTAAGCGCACCGGAAGGAAACATCCGCTGGGAGAATCTCGGCCGCCTGGATTTCCTCAAGGAAGGAGACCAGCTGGGCACTCCGGAGCTTCTTTTCAGCAAGATTGAAGACGAGGCCATCAAGGCCCAGACAGACCGCCTGGAAGCCATCAAGAAGGCCAACCTGGAAAAGGAAAAGGCCGAACAGGCAAAGCAGGTTCAGCCCCAGAAGCCCGAATGTACCTTTGAGGAATTTGAAAAGATGGATATCCGCACCGCCACGGTACTTGAAGCGGAGGCCGTTCCAAAGACAGACAAACTCCTGAAACTCACCATAGATACCGGAATAGACCGCAGAGTAATTGTTTCAGGAATCGCCGAGTATTACAGACCCGAAGATATGGTTGGCAAGCAGATTTGCATACTTGCAAACCTCAAGCCCCGCAAGATCAGGGGAATAGAGAGCAACGGCATGATTCTGATGTCAAAAGACAGCTCCGGCAAGATGCGGTTCATCACTCCGCAGGAAGTGATGGTCAACGGAGCCTCTGTAGGCTAAAGTTTATAGTTGAGGATTTCGAGTTCTTCCTTGCTGTACAGAATCCTCTCAAGGTAAGGCTTAAGGTCTTCCCTGAAGAAATAAATCAGGACACAGGCTATTAAAACAACAGCTATGACTGTCAGCAAAGCCCAAAGCCATTTTGGGCTTTTGCTTTTGTCGGCTTTCTCCGCTGTTTTCCTCAGCGATGCTTTCTTTTCTTTCTCAGCCTTTTCAGCTGCTGCTTTCTCAGCTGCTGCTTTCTCTTCTGCTGCTTTCTGCTCTGCTTCAATGCGCTCTCTCTCGGCTTTCTCCGCCGCTGCCTTCTCAGCGGCTGCTTTCTGCTCTGCCTCAATGCGCTCTCTCTCAGCTCTCTCCGCTGCCGCCTTCTCAGCGGCTGCTTTCTGCTCCGCCTCAATGCGCTCTCTCTCGGCTTTCTCCGCCGCTGCTTTCTCCGCCTCAATCTTTTCCTCGTCTCTGAGGTCAAGCGTGGAGAGCCCGAATGTATCTCTGGAAATCATAAAGTCCGGAGAAGTCTCTATAGTATAGCCGTTTTCTTTGTCATAGACAAAGGTTCCGAACCCATCCAACTCAAAACGGCCTTCTTTCTCGGCGATATTCCTAAGTTCCTCCAGTTCGGCATAAAGGGCCTTTTTTGCAGCCATTCTCGAGACCTCTCTGGCAGAAGCATATTCGTTCAGCAGAATGTCGTTTGAAGAAAGGTTGTAATTGTCAAAATAGAGCCGCTTGGAGGGCGGAGTTACCACAAGCCCACCCTCAGAAAAAGAAGCCGGAACATCCTCAAGTTTAATACATCCCATAAACGGAAGTATCAGCTGATTGTGGCTGAGGATTATATCTCTGAATATTTGAGACAGAAGGGCCTTGTCCATAATTTCTGGTTTTACAGGGCAAAGTTACTCTAATTTGCCGATTTTGATTAATTCTGCGAAAAGATTTGGAACATTATCAAAAAAAATATACTTTTGCAGTCCCAAAACGCCTGCATAGCTCAGTTGGTTAGAGCACATGACTGTTAATCATGGGGTCCTAGGTTCAAGTCCTTGTGCAGGCGCAATAAAAATCAAGCACTTACAAATTAATGTAGGTGCTTGTTTTTTTGTTGCTCTGTGCCGGCTAATTCTCCTTTTTAAGAATGCCGTCTGCCGGCCGTTTCTTCCTCAGCCCCAGAGGGGTAAGTACAATGTCCTTGATTTTTGTTACGCCTTTTGCCCTGCCTCTGCTGCGGGCCAGTTTTTTGAGGAAGATGTTTTTGTCCAAATTTCTGAGCATGCAGTACCGGTCAACAATCACATCCATCATCTGGTCCGGAAAATGGATGCTGCTGAAATCCTTTGCGCATTTTTGGAGGCTGCGGTTGTGGAACTGCACACGGTTAAGGTCTATCAGCTGAAAACTGAGAGTTCTGTCTGTTTCCTTATAAAGGATGTTGTCTATGTTGAAGTCGTTATGAACCAGACCCTTTGAATGGAAATCTGCAACATAGGCGGAAAACTGGGTCAGAAAACTGTCCAGCCTTTGCCTCTGCGTTGCATCCGAAAGATTTATGTCTTTAAAATCTGCAATGGATGAATAATCTGTATAAACGCAGATATAGCAACCGGTATGGAAGAACGGCCCCTTGAATTTTTCCAGATAGGCTATAGGCTCCGGAACGTCTATTCCGTTTTTAAGAAGCCTTATTGAGTATTCGTATGAACGCTTTGCTTTGGTAGGCCGCAGGAAGCTGTAAACCACACGGTTGAATTCAGTAGGCTTCTTAAAGATCTTTACTACTGCATGTACTCCGCCAACACGGGTTTCTTCTACTATGTTCCTGAAGTTACGGTAGGTTTTGTCAACCTTGTAGGAGCGTTGCAGAATACCTGTAACAAAGTCTCTCAGAAATTCATATTTGGGGTTAATGACAATCTTCATGTACAGGAAAATAAAGGGGATGGCCCTTTGGTCATCCCCTCAGTTTCAGATAAGTTGATCTTTACTTGATAACAACTACGCGGTTGAGAGTCTTGTCGGTCTGGCTGAACTCCATAGTACCGCCGAGGTTCTTCTCGGAGATCTTGTAGTTTCCGCCGCAAGCCTTGATGATGTTGAGAACTGCGTCCAGACGAGCCTGGCCGAGTCTCTCGTTGGTCTTAGCAGAACCAGTTGCGCTGTCTGCTGCACCTGCAATTTCAAATACGCGGTCTTTGTTGTTAGCCATAGAAGTCTCAACAAAGTACTTGATGCTGTTCTTCTGGTCCTCGGTAAGGGTAGATTTGCCAAGAGGGAAGTAAACTGCAAACGGAGCCGGTTCGTACTTGGTTTCGCCAGGTACATAAACGGTCTTGCCAGTGCCTTCCTTTGCCTTTTCAGCGTCAAGATCTTCCTGAAGCTTCTTGTTCCTTGCGTTGATGTCCTGAAGAGACTTGTTCAGATCGTTGATCTTGGAAGTGTAAGAAGATACGTCAACAGGAGCATGAGCCCTTGAGAACTCTCTGTTCTTGAACTGATAAGCAAGACCGAGAGCTACAGTTGTCATATAGTCTCTGCGAGAACCTGCTTTCTGACCGTCAAAAGTGTCGTGGAAGAGAGTGTGGGTAATATCCAAGGTAACATCCAGTGCGCTGCATACTCTGAACATGTTGTAGATACCTGCAGATACTGCAATTTCTGAATTTCTGCTGTTAGGTCTGCCCTCAGCCAGTTTAGGGTATTTGCCAGGAATGCAGTTCTGAGCTACACCTGCTCCGATGTAAGGAGCAATATCCCAGAATCTGTCAGCTCTGTAGCCACCGATAGCGTTGGAGATGTTCCACATCAGATCACCTCTTACATAGTGAATTCTGAAATGCTGCTTGTAGCCATAGTCATAGCTGTCTGCAGGGTCAACATAAGCGTTGCCGCTCCATGCAGGAGGTGCAGGGGTTGCAGCATCGTCATTGTGGTAAAAACCACGTGCCTTAATTCCGTAGTAGCCGAGTCTGATACCGAAACTTGGAGTAATCCACTTTCCAACATAGCCCTGAACTGCCGGAGACAATCTGCGATGGAATGAAAGATGATGATCCTGCTCTGCCTGATACAGATTTACACCACCAGCTACACCAAAGAAGATGTTGTCGAATAAACGGTTGGTCTCATAAGGACCTCTAAGAGTCTGAGCCTCAGTGCCTTTGATAACCTGAGCGTTTGCACTTGCAAAAGCAAATACGCAAACGGCTGCTGTTACAAATAGTTTTTTGATGTTCATATAGTTAATAATTCTTAGGTTTATATTATTCATTCAATAACACTAGTAACCGCAAATATAACTATTTTTTGATTAAAAACAAGACTTTACGTAAGAAAATAACAAAAACGACACAAAAAAAAGCCGCCCATACGGACGGCTTAATTCTTCAGACAGAAGCCTGTTTACTTGATAACAACTACGCGGTTGAGGGTCTTGTCTGTCTTGCTGAACTCATCGGTACCACCAAGGTTCTTGTCAGAAATCTTGTAGTTTCCGCCACAAGCCTTGATGATGTTGAGAACTGCGTCCAGACGAGCCTGGCCGAGTCTTTCGTTGGTCTTTGCAGAACCGGTTGCGCTGTCAGCTGCACCTACGATCTCGAAAGTACGGTCTGAGTTGGTCTTCATAGCTGTTTCAACAAAGTACTTGATGCTGTTCTTCTGAGCGTCTGTAAGAGTAGATTTGCCCAGAGGGAAGTAAACTGCAAAAGGAGAAGGAACGGTCTTGGTTTCACCAGGAACGTAAACGGTCTTTCCACCCTTATCCTTTGCCTTCTCAGCATCCAGATCTGACTGAAGCTTCTTGTTGAGTGCGTTAGCATCTTCCAGAAGTTTGTTCAGATCCTTAATCTTGTTGTTGTAAGGAGTTACGTCAACAGGAGCGTGAGCTCTTGAGAACTCTCTGTTCTTGAACTGATAAGCAAGACCAAGAGATGCAGAAGCTATGAACTCTCTGCGATTATGGCGGGAATCTCCGTCATATCTCTGGTTAACGACGCTCTGGTTTACATCCAAAGTTATGTCCAATGCCTTGCTGATACGGAACATGTTGTAGATACCTGCAGTAACTGCAAACTCAGTGTCATGATGATGTGAACCGTCAACCTTCTTGGTAGTTCCGTTCCACATAGCACCTGCTCCGAGGTAAGGAGCAATGTCCCAGAATCTGTCAGCTCTGTAGCCTCCAATAGCGTTGGAGATGTTCCACATCAAGTCACCTCTTACATAGTTATGGTTCATCTTCTGCTTTCCGGCAAAAGTATGATAGTCCTCAGTGTAAGCGTTGAAACGAGAGAGGGTCTTGTCTGCGTAGTAACCCTTTGCCTGAATACCATAGTATCCGAGTCTGATTCCAACAGAAGGGGTAATCCATTTTCCAATGTAACCCTGAACTGCGGGAGCAAGTCTCTTAGCAAAATCGATCTCATGATCGTTCTCGCCCTGATACAGGTTAACTCCACCGGCAGCACCAATAAAGATGTTGTCAAAGAGACGGTTAGTCTCATAAGGGCCTCTGAGGGTCTGTGCCTCAGCACCCTTAATTACCTGTGCATTTGCGCTTGCTGCAGCTATTGCGCAAATAGCAACTGTCAAAAAGAATTTTCTCATAGTCATTTAAATGATTTTATAGTTTTTATGTTACTAAATCTTGTTGCATCAAGCCCTCCGTATGTTCACAAGAGCCCGATAATCGTTGCAAATATACGATTTTTTATTTCTCTGCCAAAAAATCTTTCAAAAAATCTGTCTTTGGGCGGGTTATTCCGGATTTTCAATGACAGTCAGCCTGTTTCCAGCCTCTATAATGGCTTTTGCGGCATTCTGCACATTTTCCTTCGTAACAAATTTGTCAATTTTTTCGTCCGTAAGCTGGTTGTCGTACCCGTACAGGTAGTAAGCTTCCAGAAGATTCCCCCAATATGCAGGGTTCTTTTTGCTTTCTGGAATGTTCTTTTTCAGCATCTCTATTGTCTTACCCATTTCTTCGTCGGTAGGACCTTCGGCGGCAAGGGCTTCTATGCCTTTATAGACCTTCTCTATAAGCACAGGAGCCTTTTCTTTTCCGGTTTCGAACGATACTTCAAAGTAATTTCTCTCACAAGGCAGATTTGAAATACTGCCGCTTACACTCGGGCTGTAAGTTCCGCCGTCCTCCTCTCTGAGAGAGGCTATGTACCTCATATTCATAATGTAGGTCATGGCTCTGGTTACAACCTTGTTCTCAAGGGTGTTCTTCTGAGGACGCTGGTAAACCACGGTGGCATAGGTATTGGGGTTTTCCATCTTCACGGTCTGCTCAACCACATTCACTCCGTCTGTCGGATACATCTTGTGATCCACTGCGGTTCTGGCCTTCTTGCTCTTTACGGGAAGAGATGCCACATACTTTTCTATCAGAGGCCTAAGAGTTTCTGCGTCAAAGTCGCCTACGACAAAAAGCTTTGCGCCCACTGCATCGCCGAAGAGAATGCTGTTACCCTTTCTGATATCCTCCGGACTGACCTTCTCTATCAGATCCTTTGAAAACATCAGAGCCCTGGGGTTGTTATTGGTCATAGCCTTACGGAGCATCTTCTGGTACTGGAACTGAGGGTTGCTGTCTATGTTGGCGGCTATGGCCTTCATCTGTGTCATGGAGGTCTCAAACTCGGCATCCTCGCACCTTGGCTGCGTAAAGGCCAGATACATAAGCTGGAGTGCCGTTTCTGCATCCTTGGTAGAAGAAGAACCGTTTACACCGCTGTGGGTTTCGTTTATGAAATTGGAGGCAGAAGCGTTCTTTCCGGCAAGCATCTTGTCGACCGTGTTGGCAGGGAACTGCCCCACTCCGGCGTTAGATGCATAAAAATACTGCACATTGTCCTCAAAATCAGGCAGCAGCTCCTGAGGAAGCATGCTCTGCCCACCATCCTGAATGAGAGTGAATGAAACTCTGTCTTTACGGACATCGGTCGGATAAAGGTAGGCCTGAATGCCGTTGCTCAGTGTCCATACCTTACATCCGATGTAGCCCTGGGCCTCTTTCTTAATCTTTCCGGCCTTGATGGTTGCTGGATCTATGAATTCCTTGGCAATTTCCTCGCCCTTAGGAGCCTCTACCTCGGCTGCAAAGCCTTCCTTGACAAATTCTACCAGCTGGGTCTCCGATGGAAGGGTAGCTTCGTCCTTCTTAGGACCTACCAGCATAACTGCACTGTTTTCCAGCGTAATGAGCCCCTTGGTAATTGCTGCATTTATCATTTCCGGTTTGATTTGGCTGAAAATCATCTGAGCAAGCTGATTCTCCACTTTAGGCTCGCAGTAAGGCTCGTTTTTGAGGAAGTACTGGACAATCTGCATTGCCAGCTGGCTGTTAGTACGGGTAGCAGCCCTGTCTTCGCTGGCCTGATATGAACGGAGGATGTTTGCCTTTGCACGGTCAAACTCATCCTGCGTAAAACCAAACTGGGCGGCCTGACGGACCATCTTTACTACGGATGTAACGGCCTCCTTTATCTTACCCTCTTTGGGAACTATGCTGAACAGGCTGGCATCCATAGTCTTAATCAGATTGAAATTAGAATAGGATGCGCTCATGAACGGACAGTCTGCCTTTTTGCTCTCGTCAGAAAGCCTTTCGTTGACTATGCTCAATATGATGTCTTTAAGTATGTCCTGCGAAAAATAAGCTACGGTGTTTCGCAGTTCCTGAGGAAAGGCAGGTTCCTTGTCTATGAAGATTATATTGGTGGTTATGATTTCAGGGTCTGTGAAAACCAGAGAAAGGGGCTCCTGATTTGAAGGCACGGTTATGACTTCCTTTACAGGAGGGTTCTCCTTTTTGGGAATAACGCTGAAAAGTTCCTTAATCTTTCCTTCTATATAATCTACATCAAAATCTCCTACAGCTATGATTGCCTGATTTTCAGGATAGTACCAAGTCTTATAGAAGTTTGTCAGTTCTTGAGGGTCAAAAGAAAGCAGGCATTGTTCGTCGCCGATGACATTGCAGTCTGCATACTTGGTGCCCTTGTAAAGAACTTTGTAAAGTGCCTCCTGCTGCCTGCGCTGGGCGGTGTTTCCGCTTCGCCATTCCTCAATTATGACTCCTCTTTCCTTTTCTATCTCAGCGAAGTCGTTGGTTACAAAGGCAGCATCGTTCTGCAGTATAACCAGAGCGGTGTCCATAAGAGCCTGCCTGTCTGTAGGAATTGTGCTGAGAGTGTAAACCGTCTGCTCAACTCCGGTCATAGCGTTTATATTGGCCCCGAATATCAGACCATTCTTTTCAAGGTAGCTCATCATGGTGTTGCCCGGAAAATCCTTGTTTCCGTTAAAGCACATGTGCTCCAGGAAATGGGCAAGACCTCTCTGAGCCGGAGTTTCGTTGATTGCACCTACATTGGTGGCAATATAAAACTCGGCCCTCTTTTCGGGATTGGCGTTCTGCCTTATAAAATAGGTAAGACCGTTGTCCAGTTTTCCTACCCTTACGGCAGGATCCAACGGCATGGGAGGCATCTGCTGGGCAAAACTTACACTTGCGGCAAGCATAAAGCCTAAAAGAATCAAAAATCTTCTCATATAATATAATTTTAGCCGTGCAAATCTACTCCAATTAAATTCATTTCAAAAATTATCTGCCCCAAAATACGGGAAACTTCAATCGTATGCCACAGAATTTGGAAGTTGGGCAGATTTGATTATCTTTGCAGCCCATTTTACTAACTAAAATTTAAGAGATGTTAAAGAATTACGAGACCGTTTTCATTGCAACTCCCGTTTTGTCTGAAGCTCAGATGAAGGAAACGGCAGCCAAATACATCTCCCTTATAAAGGAGAACGGCGGCACAGTTGTCAGTGAAGAGGATTGGGGACTGAAGAAACTGGCCTACCCAATCCAGAAGAAGACCTCCGGATTCTACCACCTTGTAGAATTCCAGGCAGAACCGGCTTTCATTGAAAAGCTTGAAACTCAGTATCGCAGAGATGAAAGAATCATCCGCTTCCTCACCTTTGCAATGGACAAGGATGCTGTGGCTTACGCAGAAAAGAGAAGAGCCAACTGGGCAGCTAAGAAGAATGCAGCCGCAGAAAAGAAAGAAACCAATCAGTAACAGGAGGAACAGTTATGGCACAGAGAAATGACGAAAATGCAGATATCCGCTATCTGAACCCGGTTACCGTAGAGGTAAAGAAGAAGAAATACTGCCGTTTCAAGAAGGCAGGTATCAAGTATGTAGATTACAAGGATGCAGAGTTCCTGAAGAAGTTCCTCAATGAGCAGGGCAAGATTCTTCCCCGCCGCCTTACCGGAACTTCTCTCAAATTCCAGAAGAAAGTGGCTCAGGCCATCAAGCGCGCCCGCCATATAGCTTTGCTTCCTTATGTTACTGACCTTTTGAAATAAGGAGGAGAGATTATGGAGATTATACTTAAGGAAGATGTCCGCCATCTTGGACACAAGAACGACATCGTTACCGTAAAAGACGGTTACGCAAACAATTTCCTTTTCCCTCAGGGTCTGGCAATTCTTGCTACGGCTTCCGCAAAGAAGCAGCTTGCAGAAACCATAAAGCAGAGAGCCCACAAGGAAGAAAAACTCATTGCAGACGCAAAAGCTATCGCTGAGAAACTCAATGCAGTTTCTGTAACCATACCTACCAAGGTAAGTGCTTCCGGCAAAATCTACGGTTCAGTCAACAACATTCAGGTTGCCGAGGCTCTGGCTTCCCAGGGTTTTGAGATAGACCGCCGCAAGATTGAACTCAAGGATGCCGACAAGGTCAACGAAATCGGAACCTATGATGCTGTCATAGACATCTACAGAGGTGTTGAGGCTACCGTCAAGGTTATCGTAGTTGACGAGGAAGGAAAGGTAACAGAAAAGAAAGAGGCAGCTGAATAATCTTCAGACATGGCCAAACAAAAAACCGGAGGCAGATGCTTCCGGTTTTTTTGTTTACAATGCAAAGAGTGTTATTTCTTCTTTGCAACTGCCTTCTTTGCTGGAGCTTTCTTTGCTGGAGCCTTCTTTCCGGCAGGCTTCTTGGCAACAACCTTCTTTGCTGGAGCAGCCTTCTTTGCTGGAGCAACCTTCTTTGCAACGGCCTTCTTTACTTCGGTATTCTTCTTTGCAACGGCCTTCTTTGCAGCAACAGCTTTCTTTTCCACAGCCTTCTTTGCGTCAGCAGCCTTCTTGGCTACGGTCTTCTTTACAGCTGCAGACTTCTTGACAGCAGCGGCTTTCTTTACAGCTACGGTCTTCTTTACAGCATCTGCTTTCTTTACAACAGCCTTCTTTACCTCAGCAGCCTTTTTTGCAACGGCCTTCTTTACGGGAGCTGCCTTCTTGGCAACAGCCTTCTTTACCTTTGCAACTTCTTTCTTTACTTCAGCAACTTTCTTTTCAACTGCTTTCTTTACTTCTTCTTTCTTTACTTCTTCTTTCTTTGCAGGAGCCTTCTTAGCTGCGGGCTTCTTTGCAGCTGCTTTCTTTACAGCTGGCTTTGCGGCGGCCTTCTTAACAGGGGCCTTCTTTACTTTTGTTACCATAATATTTGTTTGTTTAGTTAATTGTTTTCAAGCCGTCTTAGCCGCGTTTGGAAGCAGGAGCATTCTTGAGAAGCTCTACAAGATACTTCCAGCATTTGCCTACGCTCTCTATGTTCACTCTTTCGTCAGGTGAGTGAGGAGAGAAGATGGTTGGACCAAATGAAATCATATCCCACTCAGGATAAGTTGCACCCAGAATTCCGCACTCAAGTCCTGCATGGATTCCGGTTACCTCAGGATCCTTGTTGAAGAGTTTCTTATAGACTTCCTTGGATACCTTGAGGATAGGAGAATTCATATCGAGCTGCCATCCGGAATAACCTCCACTGAAAGTGCATTTTCCGCCTGCAAGTTCAACTATGGCTCTCATGCTTTCTGCAAGTTCCCACTTTTCTGAATCAATGGAGCTTCTCATGAGGGAGTGAATCTTGATGGTCTTTGCATCCTGCTGGATGATAGCCATATTGTTTGAAGTTTCTACAAAACCTGCAACGGTATCGCTCATTCTCCATACTCCGTTAGGAATTGAAGCAATTGCCCTGACAATTGAGAGAGCGGTCTTCTTTTCTATAGCCGGAGCCTTTTCCTTTACTGCGCTTGTAGTAATCTTGAGGTCTTTGTCTGTGTACTGGTACTCAAGGGTTGCCTCCTTGCGGATCTTTCCTACATGGAGAGCAAACTTCCTCTCGTTCTTCTTTGGAACTGCAACAACTGCGCAGGCATCTCTCGGAATTGAATTGCGGATGCTGCCGCCGCTGATACATACAAGACGAGCGTTGAGGTCTCTCATTACAGGAAGGATGATTCTTGCAAGAATCTTGTTTGCATTTGCCCTGTAGAGAACAATGTCCATTCCGGAGTGGCCACCAATCAGACCGCTTACTGCAACTTTCTTGAACACATAACCTGCGGGAACTTTTTCTGTGGTGTAGTTGAAAGCTGCCTCGCCGTCCAATCCGCCTGCACATCCTACATAGAGGATACCCTCGGTTTCGGAGTCAAGGTTCATAAGAATTTCGCCTTTGAGAATGCCTGGTTTCAAGGCTCTTGCACCGGTCATTCCAGTTTCCTCATCTACCGTAAACAGGCACTCTATGGGGCCGTGCTGAATGGTCTTGCTCTGCAGTACTGCAAGGGCCATGGAAACTCCCATTCCGTTGTCTGCTCCCAGAGTTGTTCCGGTTGCATAGACAAGGTCGCCAACGATGCGCGGTTTGATAGGATCTGTTTCAAAGTTGTGCTTTACATCGGGATTCTTCTGAGGTACCATATCCAGATGTGCCTCAAGAATCAGACCTGCCTTCTTTTCCATTCCCTTGGTTGCAGGTTTGCGGATGATTACGTTTCCTACTTCGTCTTTGATGGTTTCAAGACCCAGATTCTTTCCGAAGTTGTAAACGAATTCAACTGCCTTATGTTCTTTCTTGGAAGGACGCGGAACTTTTGCAAGTTCGTTGAAGATTGTCCAAACCTCTTTAGGTTGTAATTGATCTATGGTTTTCATCAGTATCTTGTTTTTAAATGTTATTTTCCAAGTGCCAGATCCAGCGGAAAGTACAACACCTTACCAAACTGGTAAACCGGAATTCTGGTCTGCCCCAGAACTGTCTGCCCGTCAAGGATTCTTGCATTGACAACCAGCGGAATCCTGTATGCCACCTTGCCTTTTGAAGAAGCCATTTCTTCTGCCGTAACTTCCGTAGCAATCTTTCCGTCGGTTACCGTAAGTTCCAGATATATAGGACGCCCGCTCATATTGTCGGCAGGCAGAAGACCCTGAGAATCAGAAATCCTGCAAATCACATAGTTCTGCTTTGCGTTCTTTGCCTTAGGCACAACTTCAAAGCTTGCCTGCTGAGTTGCCGTTGTAGTTTTGCCGGTAAACAAAGACATATATTCTTTCTCCAACCTGTCCATATTCCTCACTGCACTGCCCAGAGCTTGTCCGCTATAGTTGGCGTCTGTATCGCCGGTGAGGATGTCTATTTTTTTCTCCCTCAGACGGAAGATAAGCTGCGCTGTTTCTTCTGCTTTTTTGTCCGCAGTCTTGGCTACGGTCTGCGTCTGGGGAACTGCAACTTTTTCAACTTCCCCGTCTTCGTTTGTAACGTTTTTGTAAAGCTGGGTTGTTTGCGTACCGAGGTTTGCAACTGCCTCGTTGAACGTAGGTTGCATCGGCGATGGAAAACGCGACTGAGATGTTTCCGGAGTAAAGTAACCAGGAGCAATTATCAAACCCTGAGAAGAAAATGCAAGAAAGTTTGCGCTTGCATTCTTTGAATTTCCAAGATTGAGTGCAACGCTCAGATTCTGGTCTGCTTCAACCATAGGAGTAATTTCTATTTCTTCTATTGTGCAGGATTTTTTTGAAGAACGGTCTGCCGTAATTCCAAGATATTTTTCCGAGTATGACGCATAAGGCCCGGCAGTAAAACTGCTCAGCGAAACCTTTAGAGTAACCTTTACCGAAGTCTGCGGCAGAGAGTAGATGACCGCACCTTGCGGAGCTGCTTCGGAACTTTTGAAAATCTGTGAGTAAGAGGTAGTTGCACTAATCAGCAGAACGGCTGATGTTATGATGGATATTCTTTTTACAAGTTGCATCTTCTTAATTTTTCTGATTCTTTCAAGAGATGAATTGCTGTAATCATTTCCACATTAGGAAAATAACATTGTACAATTATAGCAATTATTTGCTTATGTTGTTGTCGTATGGTTCAATATTTCGCTTCCAGCGTTTGTGACTCCACAGCCAGTTGACCGGATTTTTTCTGATATCGGCCTCTAAAAGCTGAGCAAATTTTTCTGTTACATAATTTTCTCCGCGATTTTCTGACGGCTCGCTTATCTTCTCAAACTCAATATGATACCGACCTCTTGCAATCCTGTCAAACCTCAGATACACTGCCGGTATTCCAAGCCTTGAAGAAAGATATGCAGGACCTGGAAGCATGTATGTTTTCTGATTGAGAAAATCTACTACCGGATCGTGCTTTCCGATTGGATTCTGGTCTGCAATCATTACATAAGTTGCCTTGCTGTCTTTGTTTTTAAGGGCGTGACGCAAAACCTGTCTGCTCTCTACAACTTCTCCCAGAGAATGGAATTTTTTGTATTCGTGCATCCTCAGCATACGGAAAAGAATGTCTGAAAACTTACTTTCGGCAGCTTTGTAAACCATATATACAGGATGCGATGCAAAGCTATCTTCGGTACGGTCTTCGGGGCTGATTATCATACCACTGACCATTTCCCAGTTTCCGCAGTGACCCATGATGAGAATAACTCTTCCGTACTTTTTCTGAAGCTGATCCACAACCTCAACCTTTGACACCCCCACTCTCTTTCTTACAGCATCCGCACTGTGTGCAAGATCCCATACGCTTTCGCAAAAAAGATCACACATGTAGCGGTAATATTCTCCCGTAAGTTTTTTTATCTGTCCGTATTTCATCTGCGGAAAACTCCGTGCTATGTTGGTGGTAATTACAGAATACCTGTACCGTACTATCCTCCTGAGCACAAAGCACATTACAGCGGAGAAAAAATGATGCGCTCCCATCGGAAGCAGGCTGAGCGGCCAGAGCAGACAGAAAACGACTCTTGCAAGAAATTTTTTCATCGCGATAAAAACAAAATCTTAGAAATGTCAATCTGTAAAGGTATTAAAACATTCTGAACAGACAAAAAATAATGCCGCCGGAAACTCTGCCGATATGGATTTTGCAAGAATTAGTTATATTTGAGTTTTGAAAGACATGGCTTCCTCAAAGGACTTCAGGAAGTCTGTCTGAAAATTGATAATGAAAGTCCACAATAAAAAAGATTAGTTGACATGTTAAAACTTTGGGAAACCAATGCTACTCTGGTAATCTTGATTGCGATACTGATTGTTGTTGTACCGCTCTTGATTTTCTATCTTGTCAAGGCTAGAAAAGAGCATCCGAAGGGGTTGATTGCAGCTGCACTCAGCAACATGGGCGAAAGGTTCGGCTACTATATCATGAATGCCGTACTGGCCCTGTTCCTGGCATCCAAATTCGGCATCAGCGATGACGCTGCCGGTTGGATTTATGCCGTTTTCTATTTCTCTATTTACGTTCTCGCTCTTCCGGGCGGTCTGATTGCAGACAGGCTTCAGAACTACAAGGGCACAATCATTACAGGACTTCTGGTAATGGCCATAGGCTACGCCCTGCTTTCTGTTCCTGTATTTGGAGAATCGTTTGCAGCCACCACCGGCCACATCTCCGGCATCCTTGTCTTTACATGCTTTGCCCTGCTTCTGATTGCCATCGGAAACGGCCTGTTCAAAGGCAACCTCCAGGCAATTGTAGGTCAGATGTACGACAACTTTGAGGCAGAGGGCGCAAAAATCAGCAAAGAAGAACTCGAAAGGAGAAAGAGCAAGAGAGACCCTGGTTTCCAGATTTTCTACGTGTTCATCAACATAGGCGGCGTAATTGCTCCGTTCGTTGCTCCGCTGCTGAGAAGCTGGTGGCTCAAGAGCCATGACCTCATCTACAACTCCAGCCTTCCTAAACTCTGCCATCAGTTCCTCAACGACGCCTCAGCAATGACAGCCGAGCAGGCCAGCAACTTCACTCAGCTGGCAGAGTCTGTACAGAGCGGTGCCCAGGTTCTTCCTGCAAACGCAGAATTCGCTGAGAATTATCTGAATATATTCAACACCGGCGTTCACTATTCATACATAGCTTCCGTTGCTGCAATGGTCATTTCTCTCCTCATCTTCGTTGCCACCAAGAAGAAATTCCCTAACCCTGCAAAGAAAGAGAAGAAGGCCGTAACCAACTACACGGAAGAAGAAAGGCTTGCAAACGCAAAGGAAATCAAGCAGAGGATGTATGCCCTGTTCGCAGTTTTGGGTGTTGCCGTATTCTTCTGGTTCTCATTCCACCAGAACGGCCAGAGCCTTTCATTCTTTGCCCGCGACTTTGTAAACACTTCATCTGTTCCGCCGGAGGTTTGGCAGTGCATCAACCCGTTCTTCGTAATCATCCTCACACCTATCATCATGGGTCTGTTTGCCATGCTTGCCAACAGAGGAAAGAGCGTTTCCACTCCCAGGAAGATTGCCTTGGGTATGTTCATTACCGCACTTGCCTACATCTTCCTGATTATCATAGCCTGCGTTCACAACTACCCTTCTGCAGACACCTTCAACGGGCTCTCCGAAGCAATTAAGGAAACTATGAGGACAAGTCCTGCGGTGCTGATTCTCACCTACTTCTTCCTCACCGTAGCCGAGCTGTTCATATCGCCTCTGGGCCTGAGCTTCGTTTCCAAGGTTGCGCCTAAGCACCTTCAGGGAATTTGCCAGGGACTTTGGCTTACGGCCACCGCAGTAGGAAACCTCTTCATAGCACTCGGAGTTACAATGCTCCGCCACTTCCCCCACCAGTGGGAAACATGGGCCGTATTTGCCGCATTCTGCCTCATTTCCATGGCCGTAATGCTGGGTATGGTCAAGTGGCTTGAAAAGGTTACGTCAGACTAACAGTTGCAACTGCTGCATATTTGCATTTTGGCAAAAGCAGCAAGCTTATCAAATGCAGATATGAAGGTTGCAGTAGTGATATTGAATTGGAACGGCAAGGGCTTCCTCCAGAAGTTCTTGCCTTCTCTTTTCAACAGCCTTCCGGAATATGCAGACCTCACAGTTGCAGACAACGCCTCAACGGACGGTTCAAAAGAAACGTTCAACGGCATCTGCAACTCGCTGAAAGGAGGCCGGAATCAAGAAGCCGCAACCCCCGAACTGAACTGGATTCAGCTAGACAGAAACTACGGTTTTACCGGAGGCTACAACCGAGCCTTCAATATCATAAGGAATTCCGCAGCACATACAGCCTCTCCGGAAGAGAATTCTTCAAATTCTGCAAGTTCTCCCTACAAGTATTATGTGCTGATAAATTCGGACATACTGGTTACCGGCAACTGGCTGCAACCGCTTGTAAACTTTATGGAAGAACATCCCGAGGTGGCCGTCTGCCAGCCAAAAATCCTTTCATACGCAAGGCATCTGAAAGTTGTTCAGGAACCTCTCATCGCTGAGCAGTTTGAATATGCCGGAGCAGCAGGCGGTTTTATAGACAGGTGGGGTTTTCCTTTCTGCAGGGGAAGAATCCTCTCTTGTCTGGAAGAAGACCTTGGCCAGTATGATAATCCTCAGCGATGTTTCTGGGCTTCAGGGGCCTGCATGATTGTAAGAAGCAGCATCTGGCACAAACTCCAAGGCCTGGAAGAAAAGTTCTTTGCCCACATGGAGGAAATAGATTTCTGCTGGAGGGCTTCCCTTGCCGGATATGAGGTTTGGTGCCTGCCTCAGAGCAAGGTCTATCATGTAGGAGGAGGCACCCTTCCGAACAACTCTCCGAGGAAGCTATATTTCAACTACCGCAACAACCTTCTGATGCTGTGGAAAAACCTCCCCAAACGGCACAAAAACGCCAAGATTTTCCTCCGAAAATGCATCGACGGGCTCTCCGCAGTCTGCTATGTCTTCCAGGGCAAATTCAGCTATTTCAAGAGCGTAGTCAAAGCCCACCGCCATTACACAAAACTCAAAAAGGAAGTTGCCGTTTCCCCGCAGCAACAACCCTCCCCCACACCTCAGCCCACCTCCTCCGTAGCACGCCCCTTCGGAATGCTCCCCTTCTCCATCATCCTCAAGTTCTTCACCGGCAAAAAGAAGTTCTCCCAACTCCCTCAGAATTAATTCCACCCCAGCATGGCTACTTCTTCCCATTCACAATAACGGCAAAAATCTTATCTTCCATTTCTCGCTGCGGCTATCTCCCCGTTAAGAAAGCAAATCTTCCAAAATCACAACTTTCTGAAATATCCCACTGTATTCATTGTATTTCAGACCGAAGGTTGTCACTAATGTGGGATGGACAATATACTTCTTTGGTAGCTTCTCTTTCAGATCTGCTATCCTCTTCAGCATTTTCCGGAATTCCGTCTTATCTACGGAGTACTCTTCAGAATAGAACTTCATCTCGCAGAGGTTCACGACGTTGTCCTTTCGCTTAATCAGCAAGTCCGTTTGGCTGCCATCTCCCTCAATATCACCATGCAAGGCCCATGCGGAAATTTCTGTGGAAACTCCTGCTATTCCCAAAGCACGCTTGATTGCATCTGACTGTCTGAAACAGAAATCCTCGAATGCAAAACCACGCCAACTGACAACACTCTGTGAAAACTGGTTACTTGACCAGAAATATGGATCCTGGGTATTATTCTCTTTGACAAACTTGCTGTAAAAAATGCAGAACGGATCAACTAGCTTATAGTAGTCTACAGACTTCTCTCCGAACGGCCTGTACTTCTGAATGAAATCGCTGGCTATAAGAGCTTTCAACATTTTTGTTAAGGAACCGTCAGCTTCGATGTCCAATGTATCCGCAATCTCCATTCTGGTATATCCCTTCCTTCTTTTGCTGAGAACAAGAATTATCCGCTTCATATCTTCCGGGTTAGAAAACACGGAAGCGAACAGTTTGTCAAATTCATCTTTCAACTTAGCTTCATCATTCCAGAATAATCTGTCAATGTTCTGGGCGAAACTGTATCCCTTCCTGAAATATCCAAGGTAGTACGGTATCCCTCCCAATACCATATGAGTCTGGAGTATATCATACTGCGACAACAGAAGTCCTTTTGCCTTGAAGAATTCTCCGCTCTCATCAAAAGTGAATGGCTTGACTTTTATACTGCACTTTGTCCGGCCATAAAGACCGCCGTGATTGTTTATCAGATTATCCAGTATCCAAGAATTGGCACTTCCGCAAACAACGACCATAAGATTGTCACGATGGCATCCCCAACCGTTCCAAAAGCCTTCGAAAGCAGTCATAAAACCAGACCTCGGTGTATCCATCCATGGCAATTCATCAAGAAAGACAACCTGCCTTGATCCATTGTCTATTTCTTGCAGATGCTGTTCCAACATAAAAAAAGCATCAAGCCATGAAGTCGGACATTTACTCCTTCGTACCCCTTGAATCTTCAACGAGTTGTAAAAGTGCTTAAGCTGATCTTTCAGCAAATTCTTTTTACCCTTTTCATCCACTGGAGACAGACCAGCGTGACGGAACGTTATCCTTCCTTTCAAGGCTTCATCAACCAAAAAAGTTTTCCCTACCCGTCGTCTGCCATACACAGCAACCAATTGGGACTCGTCGCTCTTATATAACGATTCAAGTTCTTCTATTTCCTGTTTACGTCCAATTATTGTAGCCATCTGATGTTTTATTTACCTGCAAATATAAAAAATATCTCGATTTAGGTAAATATCCATCATTATTCGCCGAAAATATCGTTTATTTTCCTATTTGAGGTATATTTTGGTCGGTTTTAGGTGATTATCCCAAGTTTTGGTGGGAGAAGAAAGTTTAATTCTCCGGGTTTACGACAATTGGTGGTTTTGGGAAATTTTGACCTTAGGATTCATCAACTGTCCAGGAGAAGAGCCTCAAGCCTAACTGGGGCTTGAGGTTGTCTATTTCCATGAGCCGTTCTTTCAGCCTTTTGGCAGACTCATCATCTACAAAGGTTATCATGGCGGTGTTCATCGTAGGCCAGGCGTGTGAACCAAGATGCGGTTCGCCGTCTTTTGAGCCTCTGCCCGTTACCTGCTGCCACATGGTGTAGCCCTTGACAAAGCATTTTTCCATTGCTTCCAATACTGCCTCTGTCTGGGCTTCGTTATATGCTACAAATACTGCTTTCATTTTAATAACGCTTCATTTATAGTTGCTGAATCTAATTTGCCGTGGAAACTTCCTTGAGCTGGCTGTCCTGTTCCGCTTTCTGCTTGCGGGCCTTTTTCTTCTGGCGGTTGAGTCCGAATGCTGCAAAGATGGTGTAGAGTACCGGAACGAATATCAGGGTAACTACAGTGGAAACTGAAAGGCCCCAGGCAACGGTCATACCCATACCTCTCCAAACCTCTGAACCTTCTCCTCTTCCGAGGGCCAGAGGAAGCATACCCAGAACTGTGGTAAGGGTGGTCATGAGTACAGGACGGAGGCGGGAATGTCCGCTGTCAACAACTGCGCGGATGATACCCATGCCTCTTTCTCTGTTGAGGTTGGCATAGTCAACAAGCACGATACCGTTGTTAACTACAATACCTATTGTCATAACGGCTCCTACCATGGCCATGATACTCAACGGAGTATTTGTAAGTACAAGGCCTATGAGCACTCCCACAAATGCAAACGGAACCGCAAACATGATTACGAACGGATAGGTAAGGCTCTCGAACTGTGCGGCCATGACGATGAACACCAGAAGTACAATCAGAACCATCAGCATACCAAGGCTTTCAAACGTGCTCTGCATATCGTCGTAGGTTCCGCCAAACTTCCAGCTCACTCCGGCAGGAAGTCCGCCTTCCTCTATCTTTGCCGTAATGGCTTCATTCATGTCGGAAGCGGCCATTCCGTCAGGCAGAGGAGCCGTAACGCTTACATATCTTTCACGGTCTTTTCTCTGGATGGTAGGAGGAGTCATGGCTTCCTTGATAGTACCAAGTTCGCTGAGTTTGATGGCCTGTCCTGTATTGGAGTAAACGGTTATGTTCTCAATGTCCTGAAGGCTCTGGCGGTATTCCGGAGCGTAGCGGACGCGAATGTCGTACTCATCGCCGCTTTCGCGATATTCGGAGGCTATTGCTCCGTTGATGCGGTTTCTGAGGAATGTAGCAACGGTAGCAGTATTGAGGCCGTACATGGCTATCTTTTCTCTATCAAGATCTACCTGATATTCAGGAACATAATCATCGCGACTGATAACCGTCTGCCTTACGCCCAAGTCTTTGAACCATTGAGAAACCTGAGCCGCAGCCTCATCTGTTGCACTGAACTCATAGCCGTAAAGATCTACCTGGCAAACGGTCTGTCCGCCCATTCCGCCCTGCTGACCGCCGGCTACTACATTGAACCTTTTTATCTGGTTGTACTCAGCGAGTTCTTCCATCATTATGTTGGAAATTTCCTTGATGCTCCTCTTGCGTTTTTCCATACTTCCGACATTGATGTTCATGCTTATGATATGAGTTCCGTTGCTTCTCATACTTGCAAACATGTTATCTGAGTCGGCAGTTCCTTCTGTAAGACCAAGGCGCTGTATTTCAGGGAATTCTGCCCTCCAACGCTTGTCAAGTTCAAGAGCCAGGTCACGGGTGATTTCCTGACGGGTACCAACCGGGAGCTGGATTGTCACCGATATTCTTCCGTTGTCCTGCTCGGGAACAAATTCCGTCTTCATGTTAGGAAGGCATATTGCAAAAACTCCGGCAAGGAGCGCCACTGCAATGGCAACAACTATCCTCTTATGCCTTAAAGACCAGTCAAGAACCTTTGCATAGAATGCGCTCAGCCAGTCCAGGGCCTTGTTGATGGGAGTGAACAGCAACTTGAACCACTTGGAATCCTGCTGCTTGTTCTGTGTACGCATCATTGTTGAGCACATCATAGGCGTAAGAGCCAATGCGCAGAGGGTGGAAACGGTAATCACGATAGAAACCATCCATCCCAGCTGGCGGAACATGATACCTGCCAGACCGCTGACCAAGGTCATTGGAAGGAACACGGCAAGAGTTGTTGCGGATGAGGCAACAACCGCCATGGCAACCTCGTTGGTAGCATAGACTGCCGCCTGCTTAGGGTTGCTGCCCCGGTCTATGTGAGTGGTTATGTTTTCCAGCACCACAATTGCGGCATCCACCACCATACCTATTGCAATGGAGAGCGAACTCATTGATATCATGTTCAATGTATTGCCGGTTGCATACAGGTATATCAGCGATGCAAGCAATGATATAGGAATGGTGATGAGGATGATGACCGTAGCCCTCCATCGCCCGAGGAAGATAAATACAACGGCCATCACAATCAGAAGGGTAATCAAGATGGTCTTTTCCAGTGAACCAATGGTCTTGATGATGTTCTCCGTAGTATCTACGATTACATTAAGCTTGATGTCGGAAGGAAGCTCCTGCTCAAGCTTGGGAAGCATTTCATTTACCTTCTTGACTATCTGCACAGAGTTTTCGCCGGTCTGTTTCTGGATAATGACCATTCCTCCGATTTGACCGTTGGTATAACTTTCCTGAGCTCTTTCCTGCAGACCATCTACAATCCTTGCTACGTCTTTCAGATAGACATTACCGCCGTTGTAAGAGCCTACTACAAGGTTTTCTATTTCCTTAGCTCCTGAAAATTCCTTCTGGACCCTCAAAGCATAATTGTTTGAACCTATATCCATGGTTCCTCCAGGGATATTTTGGTTTTCGTATGCTATAAGAGATGAAATGCTTTCGATTGTAAGGTTGTAGGCATCCAGTTTGTAAGGATCGCAAAGGACCATTATCTCTCTCTTCGGAATACCGGAAACTGAAACGGAACCAACACCGTTTACTCTGGCAAGTTCGTTCACGATCTTTTCATCCATAATCTTGTACAGACCGGGCATACTTTCCTTGGCCGTAACTGAAAGGATAAGGATTGGAATATCGTCAGAACTGAACTTGAATATCACCGGGTTGCCGGCTCCGTCCGGCAGATACGACTTGACCATTTCCAGTTTGTCGCGCACATCGTTTGTTGCTACATCGATGTCTCTTCCGTACTGGAATTCAAGTGTTACAACAGAAACATTCTCCCTAGAAGAGGAAGAAATGTGCTTAAGATAGGATACGCTGTTGAGCGTATTTTCAAGGGGTTTGGATATGTTGTTCTCTATGTCAGACGCACTGGCTCCCGAATAGGAGGTCATCACCATGATCATGTTTCCTTCTATGTGAGGGAAAAGGTCAATCGGAAGTGTGACAAGAGAAAAAATACCGAAAATGGCTATCGCCACAAACAGCAGGGCCGTGGTGATAGGTTTCTTTACCGCTGATGCAAAAAGACTCATCTCTACTTGGTTTTTTCTACAAGATTATCTGGTGTGAATGAAGCAGGAGCTCCTTCTTTGGCATTTACCTGCTGGCCGTTTACAACTCTGTTCTGGCCTTCCACTATTACCATGTCACCTTCGTTGAGGCCGCTCTTTATCTCATACTCAGTGCCTGAGAGTTTGCCGAGCTTTACCTTGTTGAAGACAACCTTATCGTCCACTACGGTATATACATAATGGTCTCCGCTTCCCATCTGCTTTACAACAGAAACATCGGGAACTACAATGTTATGCTCAAATCCGCGGGAGAAGGTTACCCTGGCAAACATTCCCGGCCTCACCCTTTCGTTGCCGTTGGCTATGGTCACCTCAACCGGAAAAGTTCTGGATGCTGCTGTAAGAGAGGGATATACAAGATAAACCTTGCCTTCAAAAATTTCATCACCATAAACATCCAGAGTGACTTTGACGCTCTGGCCTTTCTTGATTTTTCCGTAAAGGCTCTCAGGCATATTGACCTTGATTTTCACAGGACGAATCTGCTCAACGGTGTAGAGAGGTTGAGCTCCTGAATACATATCGCCGGCATCATAGTTACGGGCTGTAACCACTCCGGAAATCGGCGAAATCAGATATGTGTTGGAGGAGAGGTTCTCGTAAGTGGTCTTGGATACCTCATAGGCCATTTTTCGTGTATCATATTCGCTCTGCGATGCACCTCCGATATCATAAAGCTGCTTTGTTCTTTCAAACTCAAGCAGGTTGTTTTCCATCTGGAGTTTTGCCTGCGTAAGGTTAGTGGCCTCCATCTGGGCAAGCTTCTGCCCTCTTCCTACATGGTCACCTACTTCTACGAATATCCTCTCGATTCTGCCTGGACTCTGAGGAGAGATGTTGTTTGTGTTGAAACCTTCAACCGTGCCTGTGAAGACATCGGTCTGCTCCACATCCTTGCTGGTTGCAGCCATGATTGTAACGCCGATTTTCTTCTCCCCCTGGGTTTCTGTAGATTCAGTTTTCTTGTCTGAATTGCAGCTTATTGCAGTAACGCAAAAAGCCGCCAGGGCAAACGATTTAATGATGTTGTAGTTCATATATTTTAACTTTTATAATTATCTGTAGTTCACCTTTCCAAACTGTTCCTTTTCTGTGCGGTCAATGCCCAGAATCAGGTCAAGAGAACTCTTGGCGGTAAGGTACGAATGGATTGCCTGACTGAGGTTCAGTTTTGACTGAAGGAGTGCAAGCTGGGCGTCATTGACTTCCAGTATGGTAGCCCGGCCTACCTCGTACATCTTCTTTGCTATGTCATAGCCGGTCTGAGCTCCTTCAACCGTAGCCTTAGCAGCCTTGTACTGCTTGAGCGCGGTTTCCAGAGAATTGAGGCTCTGCTTTGCGGCCACAACCAGCCCTCTTCTGGCATTTTCTTTCTGGAGTGAGAGCTGCTCCTGCTGAACCTTTACCTGGCGCACATTGTTGAGCCTCTGGAGTCCGGAGAAAATAGGAATCTGAAGACTCAGGGCCGCTACCGAGTAAGGGTTCCAGTCGTAGTGGAATATCTTGAGGTTGTTGGACATTGATATCCAGTTGTACTGGGCTGTAGCTGCAAGTGTAGGATAGTACTGAGCCATCTGCATACGGTAAGTCTTGTCCAGAATATCCTCCTGAATGTCCAGCTGCCGGATAGTTGAATTTTCCGACAAATCTATGGTATCTGCCGCCATAACTATCTGCTGCATCTGATAGGTGTAGTCCGAAAGAGAGCCCACACACTTGATGTTGGTGTTCAGGTTAATTCCCATAAGGGCCTTCAGCTGCCACAGGGCCAGCATCAGATTGTTCTGACTGTCATAGACATTGGGCTCTGCATTCTGCATGTTGACCTCGGCCCTTATCATATCGTATTTGGCCACTCTTCCGCTCTCGTACTTAGCCTTTGTCTGGCGGAAGTTCTCCTCGGCATTGCTGTAGTTTTCTTTGTAAACATTGCAGAGATCCGAAGCCAGAAGGCAGGTGTAGAAAGCCTGCTCTACCTGATTGATAAGGTCCTGACGGCTCTGACGGGCCTGCTCCACGGCAAGATCCACGCTCTTTCCTGAAATATCGAGGCTCCTCCAAAGGGCAACGTTCACCAGCGGCATGGAGGCACTGAAACCTCCGGATATGTTGTTGTCTGTACCCATGGATATTTTCTGGGACATCTCGCCCATCTTCATGACCATGGTCTGCTTCTTTATTGTCCTCTGGTAACTTCCTGAGAAACTGACATTGGGAAAGAGGTTGGCATAAGCCCCCTTCTTTTCGTAGCCTGTCTTCTCAATTTCCTTATCTGCAACCATTACCGTAAGAGACTTGCTGAGAGCAATATCCCACGCATCCTTCAGAGTAAGGGCAACGGTATCGGTCTGCGAAAAAGCAGGGTCTGCCGCAAACAGCAGCGCCACCGCTCCCAGCCCCATGAATTTCAGAATCTTTCTCATATATCTTTCTATTTTATATTCCATTTTTGTTCAAAATACCAAATATAACACCTTAAAAGCATATTTCCGAACCATAGGCTCAATTATAATTGTCTCTAAGTTCGTCCAAAACCTTACGCCCTCTCTGTGTACATACTCCGGCAAGTATCGTTATTACCAAATTGAAACAAAGTTGAGAAGGAAACACCTTCTGATTCTTGATTTCCTTGAAATCCTTTATGTTGTTCATAAAAACTGCAACCAGGCGGCTGGCGTCTTCCTCTCTGAGGTAACCTTCAGAAACGCAACGGCTAAGTAAAATATCTCTCTTGTCATGAAGCTCGGCCGTAACCTCCTGCCAGAAACTGCCTAGTTCTTCAAAGGACTGAACCTGGCTTACAAAGGCATCTGAAAACGCACTCCAGAACTTAACATTTTCTATGGCACAGAACACAATGGCAGTCAGAGGATTGGGCATGAGTTTGGTAATCTTGGCTATCTTCTGCAAAAGCTGTGGAAATTTATATTTCATACTCTGCACAAGAAGATCTTTCTTGCTGCTGAAAAACTCATAGAGAGTCTTCTTTGAAATTTTCATCAGCGATGCTACATCTTCCATTTTTACATCCTTTATTCCTCTGGTTGTAAAAGCATTGAAAGCTGTTTCCAATATCTGTTCCCTTCTGTCCATAGTAATAGTGTTGCCGGTTCTGAAAAGCGGGTGCAAAGATGCACCTAATCCTAAAAACATTTGTAGGCAATATTCGTATATTTTTAGTCTGAAACTATACAAATTACTAAATTTGCACCAGAGAGGGAGCCCTCCTCCATTATTTGAAAACGTTGGATTATGCAAAAGAAAAAAGACATTCCTCTGCTGAAAAAGAGAATTGACATCAACCCTGATTTCGGACAGATAGCAGCACTGATTGGCGGATATGCCTACAAAGACGATATTTTCATGATAAAGATTTCCGAGTTCAACAAGGAAACTATTGAAGAAGCGTCTTCAAGTCTTATAAACAACGCTATACGCCTGGAAGCCTTGTCCGTGGTCCTGATTCTTGAGGGCTCTCTGACACTCTCCATAGATTACAACGACATTACAATCCCGGAAAAATCAATGCTGATCCTGTCACCGATGAATACAATTACCGGAAGCTATATTTCTGAAGGAGGAAGGTTTTTTCTGCTGATGGTCAAGAGAGAGATTCTGGACAGAGTCGGCTCAGCCATAACCCCTAACATCGTGGTTCCGGTCACCCCTTCCTTTGTGGATTTTTTCAGGAAACCGTTCTTTATTCTGGAGAAGGATACTTTTGCTACAATGGAAGGAAGCTTCCAGATACTTTACCATTATCTTAAAGACAGACGGCAGGGAATAAAGGGATACCTTATAGACTATTCCCTTTCGATAGTAATGATAGAAATCCTGAACTACCTTTCTGAAAATACGGAACTCAATCTGGAAGGCAAGCCTCTGGTCAGAAAGAAGGAACTCCTGGCAAAGTTTATGGATTTGGTCAGAACTTTCGGAGAAAGGGAGCACAACCCATCCTTCTATGCCGGCAAACTGTTCATAAGCGTACAGTACCTGTCTCTGATATGCAAGCAGGAAACGGGCCGGAGCACATCAAAACTGCTGGCTTCGAATCTTGCCGTCAGAGCCAGAAACATGCTCAGGACCCCGGGAGCAACAATCAAGCAGACCGCAGAAGCCCTGAACTTTGCGGACCAGTCATCGTTTGGAAAATTTTTCAGGAAAGAAACCGGAATGAGCCCCAAGAAATACCTCAGCAGCCTCTGATATTACAGCAGGCCTTGGGGAATTTTCATCGCGATGGTCTTCTCATCGGGATTGAAAGACAGGATCAGATCTTCATGAAACGGAATGAGGGCCCGGGGTTCCTTGAGCTCAAGACAGATGTTGCCGGGAAACTCCAGGACCTTGGAAACGGTGCCGGCCGTTTTCCCGTCTTCACCTATTATTGCAAAACCTGCCAAAGAGTCTAAATCTTTAAAGATATCATCTTCAGCGGATTCAATGTACAGGTTTCTGCCCACGATTTCTTCTGCATGGGAAAGATCGCGGATGGTGGAAAAGGTCACCACCCAGGCGTTGTTGGATCTGTGATGGACGGACTCAATAAAAAAGGGAACCGGCAGTCCGTCAAAATAGATGAACACCGGTTCCTTAGAAATTTTCTCCTTGCCATGTACAACCTCTTCAGCCTCTTCAAGCAACTCAGAAAATCTGTCAGACTCAACTCTGAGAAGGATTTCTCCCTCTTTGCCGTAGGTCTTGGCTATCTGGGCGCACAAAGAAAGTTGCATGGACAGGGACGGTTTGGCTGAACTCTCAGCGATGCTAAATTATTCAGCCTTTGCTTCTTCTGCAGGAGCAGCCTCTGCAGTAGCAGCCTCCTCAGCAGCCTTGGCCTCAGCCTCAGCAGCCTTGCGAGCCTCTTCAGCAGCCTTTTCAGCCTCGGCCTTCTTCTTTGCAAGCTCCTCTGCCCTGGCAGCGTTAACCTTGCTTTCAGCCTCAACTGCGGCCTTCTTTGCATCGGCCTTTGAAACTTTAAGGCTCTCTACCTTCTTGGCAACCTTAGCCTCTTTCTCTGCAACCCATGCATTGAACTTGGCATCGGCCTGCTCCTGAGTGAGAGCACCTTTCTTTACACCCTCTGCAAGGTGTTTCTTCAGAAGCGCACCCTTGTAAGAGAGGATTCTTCTTGCGGTTGTGGTTGGCTGGGCACCGTTCTGGAGCCAGTAAACTGCTCTGTCAACATTCAGGACGATGGTAGCCGGATTGGTGTTAGGATCATAGGATCCCAAAAGCTCAATAAAACGGCTGTCACGCGGAGCCCTGACGTCAGTAGCTGTGATATGGAAGAAGGCATAATTCTTCTTTCCAAAACGTGAAAGACGGATTTTTACAGACATAACTGTGAGTTTTTAATTGTTTAAAGTAATTGTTACTTGTCCTTTCTACCCGAGAAAGGGTTGCAAATATAGTAAAAGTTTCAAAGCCCGCAAATTTTAGGGCTACAACAGGTCAAATATCTTCTCCAGGCCTACGGAATGCGAGCCCTTGATGAGTACGGCCTTGTTCTTCTGAGGGTTGTCCTTCAGATAAACCGCAAGAGCCGGAGTGTTTTCAAAAAGCAGTACCTCCGTATGTCCCCTGGACACTTTGATACATTCTGCGTTCTTGCTGTACAGATATTTGTAGGCGGCGGCAAACTCCTCACCTACCAGAAGCAGCTTCTCGGGAAGGAACCTGAGAGCCACATCCAGAATGTTGCGGTGTTCCTTCTGAGATTCCTTGCCAAGTTCACGCATATCGCCGAGTAGCATTACCTTGGAAAACCTGCGGCTGGAAAGTTCAAGAGCGGCAAAACTCTCAAGCGATGCCTTCATGCTGGTGGGATTTGCGTTGTAGGTATCTTTGATGAGTATGTTATGACGGGTTTTTGCCATCTGAGAGCGGTTGTTGGAGGGCTTGTAGTCTGAAATTGCCTTTACCGCCTCCGAAGTAGGTATGGCAAAGTATGTGCCTACACTTATGGCGGCCAGAACATTATCGGCATTGTAACTTCCTATCAGATTGGTCTTTATCTTTATCATCCTGCCGCTATGGCTGCCGGAAGGGTCTGCAATCTCAAGCTTCAGGAAAGGATCCTTGTCTGTATTGGGCAGAAGATGTGCGCTGTTGCTTGTGATTCCGTAGGGAACAATCTGCAGGTCCGGCCTCTTGGAAGCCATCTGCACAAGCAGAGGATTGTCTGTGTTTACAAAAGCTATCTTTTTGTGTTCCTGAAGATTGTCGTAGAGTTCGCCTTTGGCGGCCATTACTCCCTCAAGTGAGCCAAAGCCCTGAAGATGAGCCTTGCCTATGCTGGTAATAAGGCCAAAAGACGGACAGACAAGCTGAACCAGAGTGGATATGTCGCCGGGGTGGGAAGCCCCCATTTCCACAACTGCAACTTCCGTGTCTTTGTCTATGCGCAGCAGAGTCAGAGGAACTCCTATGTCGTTATTGAGATTGCCCTCGGTGGCAACCGTCTTGTATCTTGCAGAAAGAACGGCGTTTATAAGTTCTTTGGTAGTGGTTTTGCCGTTGGTTCCGGTCAGAGCCAGAACCGGTATCTTGAACTGCAGACGATGATGTTTGGCCAGTTGCTGCAATGTCTTAAGAGTGCTGTCAACCACGATTACCTTCCTGGGGTATTTCTTCTTGGCGGCGGCGGCCTTCTGCTTGTTGTCCGAAACTGCAAAAGCGGCTCCTCCGTCCAGGGCCTGCATCAGAAAGTCGTTGCCGTCAAAGGTTTCGCCTCTCAGGGCCAGGAACATGCAGCCCGGCTGAATCTTGCGGGTATCCGTACACAGGCCGCTTGTTTTCTGGTAGAGAGCATAAAGCCTGTAAATATCCGGCTTGCCTTCCTTGTTGGTTATCTTGGATACGGAAAGATTGCTGACCTTTACTCCCAGCCCCGTTGAACCAAAGCCGCCTTCGCCCCGGAGGGTTTCCGAAAGTTTCTCCACCTGCTGCCACTGAATCTGCTGATATTTGGCTATAACCATCTGTGCAATCCTCTCGCCCGGTTTTATGACAAAGGTTTCCTTGGACAGGTTTACCAATATTACTTTTATTTCTCCGCGATAGTCTGCGTCTATGGTGCCGGGGGCGTTGGCTACCGTAATGCCGTGCTTGGCTGCCAGGCCGCTTCTGGGACGGATCTGGGCTTCATACCCCTGCGGCAGTTCTATGAACAGGCCGGTGGGAACAATAGCCCTCTCAAGCGATTTCAGTTCTATGGGTTCGTCAATGTTGGCGTTAAGATCCATTCCTGCCGAAAGAGCCGTAGCATATTTGGGCAGCGGATAAGAAGACTGGTTTACTATCTTTACTATCATCTCAAGTTATATAAATCCTTTATTGTCTTTATGTTGTCATTTCTTCCTCAGCGATGAGAGGACATGGGTTTTCTTTTGCAGGAAAACCAGGAACACTCCCAGCAGCAGAGTATTTACTGCCAGTTTTACAATCAGCATAGGAACATCGCCCGTTCCGGCCGTACGGCCTGTAACCTTTTCCAGAGCCAGCTGCAGTGCCACAGCCACTATGTAGAGCAAAACTCCGGCAGCTATGTATGAAAGAATCTGCTTCCACCTGTAAGGTATGGGATAGTATTTCTGCCCCAGATATGCGCTCAGAAGCAGCATTGCAACACAGCTTGCCAAATGAACCCACACGGAAGCCCAGTAAGAGAACAGCGGCATGAAAATCAGGTTGCCCACTATTGTAACACCCAGCCCCAACAAGGTAATTACCACGGCATACTTTGTCTGACCGCTCAGTTTGTACCACATAGATACGTTAAACAGCATACCAAGCACCATGTATGCAATCAGCATTACCGGAACCGTTCCCAGGGCGCTGCGGAAATCCTTGCCCAGAATCAGCCCCAGGATATCCATATAAAAGACTATGCCCAAAAATATCAGCATACAGAAGGCCACAAAGTACTCCATTACCTTGGCGTACAGTTCGTTTGAACCCTTTTCTTTATATCTTGAAAAGAAGAACGGTTCCGCCGCATAACGGAACATCTGAATGAAAAGGTTCATTATCACAGCCAGCTTTATGGCCGCCTGATAAACGCCCAGGTCCGCCTTCCAGCCTTCTCCGGTAATGCCTTCTCCTACAAGGAACCTGAACAGGAACCTGTCTGCACTCTCGTTGATGATTCCGGGCAGGTTGGCTATCATCAGCGGAATGGAATATATCATCATCCGCTTCCAAAGGTTGGAGCTGAAGGAGAACTTTATCTTCAGAAGGTCCGGAATGAAAAGCAGGAAGCACAGGATGCAACTCAGAAAGACCGCAAATATGATGTAGGAAAAGTGTATCTGTTCAGGAATGAAAGCCGTAAGGAAATTACCCGGATGGGAGGCCATGTACTTTGGAACCACAAAGAAAAGCAGAAGGTTGAACCCCAGTTCGCTGATTATCTTTATAGACTTGAAAAGGGCAAACTTGAGGGCTTTCTGCTGATATCTCAGGCGGGCAAACAATATGGCCGTAACGGCATCCAATGCAAGTATTCCGCCCACATAGACAATCATCTTTGAATACCCCGGATATCCCATCGCTGAGGAAATGTTTCCACCAAAAAGCCAACAGGCGGCAAAGAAAAATACCGACAAGGTGGCTACTGTGGATAGAGCCGTGGAAAAGACGGTATGAGGGTTGTCGGACTTTCCGTCGTCGGCTGCGGCGGAAGTTGTTCCCCTGGAGGCAAACTTGAAGCAACCGGTTTCCAGACCCAGAACCAGAACTACCTGGAATACCGCAATGTAAGACATTATTTCAGCGTAAGAGCCATAGCCGTCGGTAGTCAGGATCCTGGTATAGATTGGAACAAAGAAGAAATTTATGATTCTGGCCAGAATGGTACTCAGGCCATATATGGCGGTTTCGCCCGCAAGTTTCTTAAGAGGATTTGCCATACTAGTCTTCCATAGATTTCTTGTTGAACAGAAGCAGTCCTATGTTCAGCTGTGGATACCATTTGTATTCTCCAAAGCTGTAATAGGTTGCAGACAGAGAAACGGGGCCTATGGGACTTTGCCATACAAGGGCTGCGTTTGCTATCCAGTGGCCGGTGGGCAGTTTTTCAGAATAGTGGAAACTCCAGCCGTCAGGATTCTTTATGATGTCTCTGTATGCCTGAAAATATGATGCCGTTGTATGCAAGTAGAATTTGTCTGTGAATTTCAGTACGGGGTGCAGAGCCCATCCAAGATAGCTGTTTGCCCTGTAACCCTCCATGAGCAGAGTTGTAGAATGCGGAACCGGCTGATAGACCAGCATTTCAAACAGGTTAGAATAATAGTTGGAAAACTTACCCTTGCGTCCTGCGGCAATTTCGGCAGAGAATCCAAGTGAAAAGGACTTACCAAGATCCAGATAACCTTGGCCGCTCATCTTTACAGACGGAAATATATGCTTTTTGCCTTTGACCTTTTCTGCGGTCAGGTTGGCCGAACCCGGAACATATTCCTCGTTGGCAAAGGTAAACCTCGACGAGCCCAGCCATAACTCACCTGCCGTGGGGTACAAAACATAGTTGAGGGTATTCTTCCTTACTACCGCCTTGGGAACAACAAAGAATACGCTTCCACGGTCGGGCCTGTCTGAAGACAGGAACTCTTCGTTCAGATAAAAACTGTGATAGCTTCTGCCTATATCAAAGCCTCCCTGGGCTATTATATTGTGCCTCAGCGATATAGGGGTTGCAATGCCTATTCTGCCGAAGAACTCCTTGAACTGGATGTTCTGAGGAAGTTTGTTGGTCCTGAGAATATTCTGATTGCCGTTATAGAAATCAAACTGATGAGCGGTAAAATCCGCAAAGTAATAAGCCAGTGGCTTTACTCCTATATCGTGACGGAAATAGGTTCTGATGCCCCTGTAATATTTCCCGGCATTCACGCTGAGCTTGGCCCTCCACGGATTCATTCCGGGATGAATGTATTCCGCCCCCAGAAACACCTGGTTCAGAGAAGACGAAGATGTGTTGCCGCCAACGCTGAGTTTCAGGGGATGGGCCTTGGTAGCCCTGATGTTGAGGGTAAAGACGGAGTCTTTTGCAAAGTCCGGGTTTTGCTCCGCATCCAGAAGCAAATCCGGATAGAATGTATTTACCACGCCGCTTTGAATGATTCTGTAATAGCCCTTCATCAGCTGAGGATAGCCGAAGTTTTCTCTGCGGTCTTGGCGGATGGTCCTGCGGACGAACCTTGCCGCCTGGGCCGGAATATCTCCGGTTACCACAATATCCTGGCTGAAGCGCACCGGTTGCAGCTTCTGCTTGAACGATTGCCGTTTGGAGGCTATTTCTTCTGAAGAAACCCTTCCGGATGTCTTTTGGCGGATCTTGTCTATATTGCTCAGGGCCAGTTCATAGCCGAGCTTTGATATTTCGTCTGCACGGCCAAACTCCATAGCCCCAAAAGCGTCGTAACTCCCCTTGATAACCATACCCAGAGAGTCCGGAATATCGTAACTGCTGTTGCTTACCAGAAGCCCCATCAGCAGCGACATTGCATTTTCCTCGTCCATGTTGTAGTTTCCGGGAGAACAGTCAGAACCTATGATGAATTCCGGGCTGTAGTATTCTTCCATTTCCTTCCAGGGGAAGTTGTTGTATATTCCTCCGTCGTAAAGAAGGTTGCCCTGATCATAAACTGGTTTGAAGACCAGGGGTATAGACATAGACGCCCTGATTGCCTTGCCCAGATAGCCGGAACGCTCAACTTTCTGAGTCCGGTTGTTCACGTCTGCGCTTATGCAGAAGAACGGCACCATCAGGCTGTCAAAATCAAAGCCGCAGGCACGGCTGGCCGGAGCCATCAGTTCCAGAACAGCAATATCCATAGGATATGTGGAAATCAGCGAAGTAGGCAAAGCTACCTGAAACCTCTTGGTTGTATCGCCTGTCATTTTCCTCAGCGAACCCATGGCAAGGGTTGCCATGGCAGGTTCAGGGTCTCCCTTGTAGAACGATTCGGCGTATGGAATCTCCGCTTTACCCTTGCTCCAGGCAATGAACGCAGGCGATTTGACAAACTCCAGCATCTCTTCGGGAGTATAACCCATGGCATAGAGCCCCCCGATTATAGCCCCCATTGAGGTTCCGCAGATATAGTCTATGGGAATATTGTTCTCTTCCAAAGCTTTTATCACCCCTATGTGAGAAAGGCCCTTGGCCCCTCCGCCGCTCAGCACAAGCCCCACGCCATGACGGCCCTTGGCGGGCAGTGTGTCCTGGGCGCCTGCGCTGACAAAAGAAAGCAGGGCTGCTGCAATGGCAATGACAAAAACTCTCATATAGTCTCCAAAGTTAATCAAATAATCCACTCGCTATAACCCGGATTTTTCATATTGATTATATTTGTTGTGAATTTATGCCTTTGGAGCATTACAGACAGAAATCAATTTCAAGAATTATGAAACAGATATTTATGTTAGCAGCAGCATGTTCATTTTTGCTCTTCTCCTGCAAAGGCGGAGATAAAACCCAGCAGGAACAGCCAGAACAGCCTCAAACTCAGCAGGCCGAAACGGAAAAGAAAGCCGAACCGGAACTTGCTTTCAACCCAGATTCTCTGGGAGCAGAACCTCAGTTCGACATTGTCACAACCATGGGCACCATCCGTGTAAAACTCTACGAAGACACACCCAAACACAAGAAAAATTTCATTCGTCTGGCTTCCGTAAAGTTCTACAACGACATTACTTTCCACCGCGTCATCCGTGGCTTTATGATTCAGACCGGAGACCCCTACACCCGTTCTTATCCTGACCGTATAGATGTATTCGGAACCGGCGGCCCTGGCTACACCATTCCGGCAGAAATGCGCTCGGAAGACGGCAAGCCTCTGCACCTGCACAAGAAGGGAGCCTTGGCTGCAGCCCGCAAAGGCGATATGTCCAATCCAGAAAAGGCTTCTTCCGGCAGCCAGTTCTACATTGTACAGGATGCTACCGCCTGCAAGCAGCTGGACGGAGACTATACCGTATTTGGCGAAACGGTCAGCGGACTTGATGTGGTTGATAAGATAGCCAGTGTTGCTACCGGAGCTCGCAAAAGAGATCTCCCGAACACCGACATAAAAATAATTTCAATATTACCTGTAAAATAAACCATTGAAAAATAACGTTTTAGATAAAAAGCACAGAAACCTGCAACTTTTTTCTTCAGCGATGAAGATTTGTGGCACGGGCTTTGCAATATCTAAAGCGTAGTTTTTTCATAGGTTAATTTTTAGGTTTGAGAAATGGGTTGGCAAAAGCCAACCCTTTTTCATTTCCATCAGTCGTCTATCCTGAACGGCGTTGCGGTTGCCGCAGGGGCCGCAGCCTTCTGCCTCTGGTCTGTAATGGCACGGCGCACTCTCTCATAGAGGAAACGGTTGTGTGCCCCGTTGAGGGTGGTGGTAGTGGCAGATGCTGCCTTGAACTTGTTCTGCAACATCTCCAACTGGCCGAGTATCATAGACGACACATCGGAGTTGCCGTTTTCTTCGGGAGTGTAAATCACTATCATTCCGCCGCTGGAGTTGCCGTTGCCGCTTCCGGTGTACATATCGCAGAGTTTCTGCACATATATCTTCTGCATGAGTCTGCGGTAAGCGGCCTCCTGAGGATCAGCCGGCATGGGCGCAAACACAATGGCATTCATGTCTGTGAAGAAATTCTCTATGGTATAGGCAGCTTTGCCGTTCATGACCTCAGCCTTGCAGAGGTTATCCAGGACTCGGTTGTCCAGAAGCTTGCCCAGGGTACCGCTGTAGATACCGCTCATGATATCGGTCTTGTTGCGCTTGGTCTTGAGGAAGACCTCGTCTTTGAGCAGCCACTTTGGCGTGGTAAAGAAATGCTTCTTGAGGAAAGCGAGAGCCTCCTGCTGCTTTGCCTTATCTACAAAAGTGCGGATGTTGCCGGGTTCGTCGGAGAGTTTCTCCTCGGTGTAGATTCCTCCGATATACTTGGCTGCATGGTTGATGTAACGCTTGTACTGGTTTACAACCTGATCATAAATATCGCGGAGATTGTCATAAGGCTCGTTGGGAGTTGCAGTCCACTTTTCTATGTTGGCCATTATGACCTTGAGGTTGTTCATTCCTATTTCGTTGCTTTCTATCTGGTTTACTCCCAGGTCTTCGCTCTGGTAACGAGGGTCTGAAGGGTCGCTCTCCGTACCAAACTTATAAACTCCTGAAGGATCTTTGAGCTTTTCAGTAACTACGGTCTTGAGGTACTCGTTCTCCTTTACAGGGTCTGTGAACTGAGGATAATACCTGTAACCCCATTCAATTGCCCACTTGTCGTAAGGACCTATGTTAGGGAACAGAAGGTTCTGGGGTATGTTGTCCTTTTCTTCTGCAAGGTACAGGAAACGGGCATAGTCCATGATTGAGGAAGCATGTCCGTACTTCTTTAGGAACTCTACGTTCTTCAGGTTCTGAACCGTGTAGATGGGGCAGTTGCTGCCGGCAAAATTATGCCTCAGACCAAGGGTGTGGCCCACCTCGTGAGAAGATACAAAACGGATGAGTTCTCCCATGAGTTCCGTAGGCAGCTGCATGTTGCGGGCCATGGGGTCGCTCGGAGCACATTGAACAAAGTACCAGTTCCTCAGAAGGTTCATCACATTGTGATACCAGTTGATGTGGGTTTCTATGATTTCGCCGCTGCGGGGATCTGAAACATGGGGGCCGCTGGCATTGGCTACATCGGACGGCTTGTAAACTATAGCCGAATGGGTTGCATCGTCGAGGCTCCATGTAGGATCTTCTTCCTTTGAAGGAGCCTGGCGGGCCACAATCGCATTCTTGAAACCGGCCTGCTCAAAGGCAGCCTGCCAGTCGTTTACGCCTGCTATCAGGTAAGGAACCCATTCCTTTGGAGTGGAAGGGTCTATATATATCACGATGGGCTTCTGAGGTTCTACAAGCTCTCCGTTGAGATATTTCTGTAGGTCTTCTTTCTTGGGTTCCAGTCTCCAGCGGGCTGCAAGGCTGACCTGCTTTACGCCCTGAGGATTCATGTCAAAATCTGTGTAACGGACTGTAAAGAAACCTACTCTGGGGTCCATGATACGGCCCATCATAGGCTCCTTGGGCAGCAGAACCAAAGAAGCGTTGTATCCGTAGGTTGCAGAGCCGCCGTTTTCCTTTCCGTATGTTACAACTGTCTTGAACTCAGTGTTGATGGGATAGGTCTTGATTTCCTCTACGTAAGAACGGTCTCTTGCAATGTTCTGAAGGGTGAAGGAGCGTTTGAGGAATCTGTTGAAGTGAAGCAGCGAGTTTTCCGTGAGAAGGAAGCTGGAAACATCTATCAGGTTTTCTGTCTTGTCCTGGTTCCAGGCAACGATGTCAAACGAAGCTACGATGGCTGGAGTGTTGGAATTCTTTACGTTTTCCGCCATGCTTCCCGTGGCCCTTTCGCGTAGCATAACCTGATGCAGGAATATCTTGTTGTCAGGCCCTTTGGAGAATCTTACCATAGCCTCGCCTACAACATCTCCGGCATAGCCGTTGAAGCCTCTTCTTCCGCCCTCGGCGCTCTTGCCTATCCTGGAAACCAGTTCAAGGTCTCTGCCTATGATGGAATCGTTGATGCTGATGTAGTACTTGCCTTCCTGGTTATAGACCGTGGTAAGGCCCTTCATCACCTTTGCATCTTTCTTTACAAACTTGTCCAAAGACTCAGGGCCTTTCTTTTTCTGAGCCTGCTGGCCAGGCTGACCGGGAGCTCCCGGCTGACCCTGAGCGGCTGGAGGAGTACCCTGACCGCCGTTAGGATTTCGCTGAGCAAAAGCCGGCTGAGTACTGAAACTCAAGACTGCGGCAACGCAAAAGGCCGACATCAAGTAAGTCAGCCTGATTTTTAGATTCTTGTTCATATATGAAAATTTTTAAGTTCTGAGTTCATCTGCTCCACAACCCAATCTACTGCTGCAGCTGCGGGACCTTCCGGCTCAATGAGTTTTGCATTGTTGTAGGCTTCAAGAGCCTCACGGTAAAACTGGCTCCGGCTGTAGAGGTTTCCAAGAAGATACCAGGCATAGGAGTTGAGGGGCTCCTTCTTCAGAAGGGCCTTCAGGCAGCCGAGGGCTTCCTCGTTGCGGCCTTCCCGCATCAGAGCCTCAATCTCCACTGCGGTAATCAGTCTGCCCAGTATTTGCTTCTTGTCCTCTGCCATAAAACCTATCGCTGAGTAAAAACTATACCATGCCCTGGAAGCCCATGAAGGCCAAAGCCAGAAGGCCGGCGGTAATAAGAGCTATGGGAGTGCCTCTCATTGCCTTGGGAACGTTGCTCAGTTCCAGCTGCTCCCTCATTCCGGCAAACAGGATGATAGCTATTCCAAAACCTATTGCAAGGCTCATGGAATAAACCACGCTTTCTCCCAGGTTCATCATGTGAGACTCAACTCCCTTGGCAGCAAATTCCTTGGTTACAACCAGAATGGAAGCCCCCAAAACTGCGCAGTTGGTAGTAATCAGAGGAAGGAAAATTCCCAAAGCCTGATACAGCGTAGGATTGATTTTCTTGAGTATGATTTCTACCATCTGAACCAGAGCGGCAATCACAAGGATGAACACTATGGTCTGCATGAATGTTATGTCTATCTTCTGTCCGAACCATGTGTTTATCAATACATAGTTCTGGATGAGATATGTAACCAGGGTGGCAAGGCCCATCACAAGCACAAGGGCAAGGCTCATTCCAAAGGCAGTGGAAACCTTCTTGGATACTCCCAAAAACGGGCAGATTCCAAGGAACTGGCTGAGTACTACGTTGTTTACGAATACAGCCGATATTATGATAATCAAATATTCCATAATCTTTTCTTTTAAGAATTACACTGCTCAGGCTTTTTTCTTGCGGTCTTTGAGCCTGTTGAACAATACCATCAGGTAACCCAGAACCAGGAAGGCTCCGGGAGCAAGTACAAATACCAACATTCCGTCAGAAGAAGAGAACTTGTTGTCAAAGGCTGAAAGATTGCCCAGCAACTCTCTTACCAGACCGATGCATGTGAGCGCAAGAGTAAAGCCTATACCTATGCCTATTCCGTCCAAAGCACTCTCGCCAACAGAATGTTTGTTGGCAAAAGCCTCCGCACGGCCCAGAACAATACAGTTGACCACAATCAACGGAATAAAGATTCCGAGGGTCTCGTAAAGGCTTGGCGTAAAAGCCTGCATTACAAACTGAACCACAGTTACAAATGCGGCAATTACCACAATGTAGCAAGGTATCCTGACCTTGTTCGGAATCACCGGAGCAAGCAGGGATATAACCATGTTGGAACAGATGAGAACAGCCGTGGTGGCAAGTCCCATACCCATACCGTTTATGGCCGAAGTGGTAGTTGCCAGCGTAGGGCACATACCCAAAACCAGAACAAACGTAGGGTTGTTCTTTACAATACCGTCTATCAGATATTTGAATTTGCTCATAGTCTAATGTTTTTCGGTGGAAATATTGTTGAAGACATTGGCGGCAATCTCCATAGCATTGCAGAAAGCCCTTGAAGATATGGTAGATGCGGTTATGGCATCAATGTCTCCGCCATCTTTCTTAACTGTAAGGTTTACGCTTCCGTCCGTAAGGTTCTTGTCTTTCCACTGGGTAATAAAATGACTGCCCTTGTCTGTAATCTTGGCTCCCAGACCTGGGGTTTCGGAGTGGGAAAGAACGGAAGTGTTGTAAACTTTTCCGTCCGGAGTAAAGCCCACCATAATGGTGAACGGACCGCCAAAGCCCTTCTTGGTGGTACTCTCTATAGCATAACCTACAATCTCTCCGCCCTTTCTGGCAACATAAACCTTGTTGGTTTCTGCGGGGTTCTGAAGGTCGGCCACTACCATCATGGTTTCTTCTGAAGGATTGTTGTCGAACGAAGGAACAACTTCCTCAATCGCCTTGTTGGTCTTGTCTGCAACGGCAGCGGCGATAGGATCTTTAGTAACAGCGTAAACAACTGCTACTGCGGCAGATGCGCCCAGGCATACCAGCGTGAGCACAACTACCATGTTTCTGAGTGAAGATTTTATAGCCATTACTTTTTCTGCGCCTCCACCGCAAATCTCTTAGGCTGGAACCTGTTCAGCAGAGGAACGGTTGCATTCATAATCAGAATGGCAAACGAAACTCCTTCCGGATAGGCTCCGAACTCTCTTATCAATATGGTTATTATACCTATGCCTATTCCAAAGATAACCTGACCTTTGGCCGTCATAGGGCTTGTTACATAGTCTGTTGCCATGAAGAATGCTCCCAGGAGCAAACCTCCACTCAGCAGATTGAATACCGGATCTGTGAATTTAGCCGGATTGGCAAGCCAGAGAATGCCTGCAAAAACAAATACCGTAAGCAGTATGCTCAGCGATATCCAAGGCTTTATGACCCTTCTGCAGAGAAGGTAGATAAAGCCTATTATCAAGGCTATTGCAGAAAGCTCTCCTGCGCTGCCGCCCAGCCTTGCAAACAGAAGCTGAGTGTAGGACAGCCCCGGGGTTGCCATAATTTCCTGCATAGGCACTCCCTTTGCCAACTGCTCTTTTACAAACCCCAGCGGAGTTGCACCGGAAGTGGCATCAAGGGCTGTGGCAGCTACATCAGAATTGCCGAAAAGGTAACCGGTTTCGGGAGCGTGGAATGCAGTTGAGGTCATAAGAACCGGGAACGAAACCAGCAGAACCACACGGGCTACAAGAGCCGGATTGAACAGGTTCTGGCCAAGACCTCCGAATGTCATCTTTGCAACGCCTATTGCCACAAAGGCACCTATGACGATGAGCCACCAAGGAGAGCAGACCGGAAGGTTCAGAGCCAAAAGCACTCCAGTAACCACTGCGGAAAGATCTCCCACGGTGCTTCTTCCTTTAAGAAGCAGTTTCTGGATCAGATACTCAAACACAACGCATGAGAGTACGCTCACGCATACCAGATGTATTGCACTCAGGCCAAAGAACCAGATCGAAACCAGAACGGCGGGCAGAAGTGCAATAATCACATCGCCCATTATCTTTCTGGTTGATTCCTTCCCGTGAACATGAGGAGAAGGAGATACAATCAATGTATTCATTTGTTGAATGTTTTTAATAATCTTACAAATACGCCTCCCCTGTTATTTCTTAGGACGGCTCCTCATTATTTTCATCACCGATGCCTTGCTCTGGCGGATGGTATCCAGCAGAGGAATATATGCCGGACAGGTGAACGAGCAACAACCGCACTCGATACAGTCATAAACATGGTGTTCCTCAAGTTCGTCCATCATTGCAGCCCTGCCGAGTTTATTCAGCAGATAAGGCTCAAGGCCCATAGGACAGGCACTTACGCACTTGCCGCAACGGATGCAGTTGCTCTCCGGCCGGCGCTTTGTCTGAGCCTCGGTCATATAGAGGATGGAGGATGTTCCCTTGAGCGTAGGAGCATCTATGTTGGCAATGGCCTTGCCCATCATAGGTCCGCCGCTTATTATCTTTACGGCATCCTCCGGAACACCTCCGCACTGTTCCATGATGAAACTCAGCGGGGTTCCAACCCTGTGCAGATAGTTCTTCTGCTCTTTGGCGCAGTCTCCGGTAACGGTCATTATGCCCTCAAACAAAGGCTTGTTTTTCTGAACGGCCTCATAAACCGCAAAGGCGGTACCTATATTCTGGACTACGGCTCCGGTATCTACCGGAAGTCCGCCGGAAGGAACCTTCTTGCCTATTACGGCATCTATGAGCTGCTTTTCTCCGCCCTGCGGATATTTTTTCTTGAGCGTAACAATCTCAACGCCCGGATATTGAGGCGCCAGAGAAGAAAGTTTCTTAATTGCCTCCGGCTTGTTTTCCTCTATTCCCACATAGCATTTATCTACTCCCAGGGCCTTCATGAGGATGGTTCCGCCGATGAGCACCTGCTCCGGCATTTCAACCATTACTCTGTAGTCGGAAGTAAGATAAGGTTCGCACTCCGCTCCGTTTATAATCACACATGTAGGCTTTGCCGTAGGAGGAGGAGAAAGCTTAATGCTCGTAGGGAATGTAGCACCTCCCAAACCAACTACGCCACAGGCCTTTATGCGGTCTATTATTTCCTGTTTTTCCAGTTTGATTTCTCTGACGATATCTTCCGAGCGGTCTATGTCTTCCATCCACTCGTCGCCTTCAACTTCTATGGTTATGGTGTTTACCGGCCTCTTTGCAAGGTCGTTGACCATACTTATAGCCTTTACCGTACCGCTGACCGATGAATGTACCGGTGCAGAAACAAAACCTGTAGGATTTGCAATCACCTGCCCGACCTTAACCTTGTCGCCAACTGCTACACACGGTGCGGCAGGAGCGCCAAGATGCTGTGCCATTGAAATATACACAAGCTTTGGAATAGGCAGCCTTTCTATTTTAGCGTCCTTGGATATTTTTTTGTCTGCAGGATGGACGCCTCCCATTTTGAATGTTCTCATAACCTATTCTGTTTTTTGTACCGGAATTTCTACTTTCTTTTCTGCCGGAGCAGTTGCTGCTGCGGGTGGTGTTGCCTGAGAGGCTGCTGCGGGTGTTGCTGCCGCAGGTTTTGCCGCTGCAGGTGTTGCTGCCGCAGGTTTTGCTGCTGCGGGTGTTGCCTGAGAGGCCGCTGCGGGTGTTGCTGCCGCAGGTTTTACTGCCGCAGGCCTCGGAGGAAAGTTTACTTCATGGATTGCTCCCGTAGGACATTCGGTTACGCACTTGCGGCACATACGGCACTTTGTAAAGTCTATGTAAGCAAGGTTGGTTTCAACCGTAATGGCTCCGAACGGACATACCTTTGCGCACTTTCCGCAGCCAATGCAGGCAGACAGGCAGGCCTTGCGTGCAACGGCCCCCTTATCCTTGTTACGGCAAGCCACATAGACCCTCCTGCCCTTAGGCCCTTTGTTCCTCAGTTCCAGAAGGAGCTTTGGACAAGCCTTTGTACAGGCACCGCAGGCGGTACATTTTTCTTCGTCAATTTCCGGAAGTCCGGTTTCGAGATTGATTTTAAGAGCGTCGAACTTGCAGGCAGCCTGGCAGTCGCCATAACCCAGACAGCCGAAAAGGCAGTCTGTTTCTCCGCCGTAAAGAGCGGCCACGGTGGCACAGGATGTAACACCCTCGTACTTTGTGGTTTTCTTTCTCTTCTGGCAGTTGCCGTTGCATCTCAGAACAGCAACCTGAGGGTCTTTGGCCTCAACTGTAAGCCCAAGAGCCTCAGCAACTTTCTGCATAGTAGCATTGCCGCCTAAAGGGCAGAAGAGATTGTCCAGACCATCTTTTACGGCAGATTCTGCAAATGCCCGGCAACCGGCCTTTCCGCATCCTCCGCAGTTTGCTCCCGGCATCAGAGACTCAACGGTGTCGATCCTGGGATCTTCCTCCACCTTGAATTTCTGAGCAACAATGTAGAGCACAATCGCCAACAGCAAACCCAAAATTGCCAGTGTGACGACAGTAAAGATAATTGTATTCATTTAGTTAATTGTTAGTTGTCCTTATCCTTGGGAGTAAGCACAAAATTGAATTGACGGCCTATCCGCTTCCTGAAAATCATCAATATCAGAAAGTACAGGGCCAAAGCACCCAAAACACTCAATCCTGTAGCCAGTTCGCTTACGCCCAAACGTTGCAAATATAACAAAAATGTTACTAAAATTAACGCAGGAATGGCGTAAACCAGCCAGACTGCCCTCATTCCCATTTTCTCTTCAAGATTCACGCAGACCTGATCTCCTAACCTGAACCTTGATGTATCGGCGTCCTTAACATCAATGATTTTGTCCGACATTTCAGACGCAGAGCACAGTCCCTTGGCATGACAGGCCGCACAGGCGCTTTTAGACACAATGGAAACCCTGTAGCCCCAAGATGTCACTTCACATATCACTCCATCGTGAGCTATTACACCTTTTTTCATCGCGATAAAAATAAAGACCTGACCTTACTTGATCTTTGAGGTGAGAGGATATTTGTTTCCTGTTATGGAGCTTACACGGCCCTGGACCTTGCCCACAATCACAGGCGATTCAAAGAATACCGGAATTTTGTTCTGGTCGTCAGTAACCCAGATAAGCAAGTCTTCCTTACCGTCAAACACATTGCCTGCCACCACCTTAGCTGCAAACTTCATGGTGTTGAAAGTACCTGCCCCGGGAACTCTTTTCTTTTCCTTGCCCAGATAAATGAAGTAAAGGTTGTATATTTCCTTGTCTATGACAAATTCCAGAGGTTTCTTTACTCCGATGCTGGATTCGGAGAAGTCCATAGTACGGTACTTGAAGAAGAGGGTGAGCAGATCCATTGTGTTTACACTTCCGCTCAGAAGGGTGTCAACAGGCTCGCGGTTCTTCTTCTGGGTTCTGCTTGATATTGAAAGGTTCTTGTTGAATGTCAGGGTATTGTTCATGTAATACTTACCCTCCGAAGCCTCTCTGTGGAACCTGAGCGGCCGGAACGAGTCTTCATAGAACCTTGCCTCAAACCGTTCTCTGACCTTGAAGAACGTATCAAAGAACCGGTAAGTCTTTCCGGTAAGCAGGATATTGTACTTGCCGTCTGCGTATGTAGTTACGCAAGTTGCACTGCCTACGTCAGTTATAACGTTGCCCCATGTATAGTTCATAACAAAGTCCAGCCTCTCTCCAGATTTGAAGGGATAGTCGTTGTTTTCCTGGGCATAAACAGCCCCGCAGAAGACAAACAAGGAAATCAGAGTCAGCAAATGTCTAAATTTCATATCCGTAGTTTTTATTGATTCATCTATACAAGTTCAAATATTCTGCCACACCGGACTACATAGGGTCATATTCATCTTCCGGAGTGGTGACAAAATCATCATATCCGCCCGAATTGATTCTGGACTGGTAGGAAATAGGAGACGGAGCAGAAGGAGGCATGGAAGCGTAGAAATCGTTACGGTCAACAAATTTCATCTGCGATGCAATGAACTTGAGCTGCACTTCGCCGGTAGCTCCGTTACGGTGCTTGGCAATGATGACATCTGTCAGTCCGGGCTCTACATTCAAATCTTCAAGGCCGTAATACTCAGGGCGATGCAGAAAGAGAACTATATCGGCATCCTGCTCTATGGCTCCGGATTCCCTGAGGTGGGTAAGCTGAGGTTTCTTCTGGCCTCCGGTGGCTGACTCTGCCTGACGGCTGAGCTGTGCCAGGGCAATTACCGGAACATCCAGCTCCTTAGCAATTGCCTTCAGCGATCTGGAAATCTCGGCAACTTCCTGCTCGCGGTTGCCCTTGAGTTCCTTGCTTCCGGTCATCAGCTGGAGGTAGTCTATGATGATGAGCTTTACGCCGCTGCTCTTTACAAGCCTGCGGGCCTTGGCCCTCAAATCCACAATGGGAAGCGAAGGAGTGTCGTCTATGTAGATTGGAGCCTCAACCAGACGCTTGATGCTGTCGTCGAGCTGAGTCCAGTCTGCCTGAGTCATCTTTACACTTCCTTTAATCTTTTCTGAAGGAAGGCCGGACTCAGCAACCAAAAGCCTTTCTATCAGCTGCGTAGGAGCCTGTTCCAGAGAAAAGAACGCAATAGGAATGTTAAAGTCAACGGCCATGTTGCGGGCCATAGTAAGCACGAACGCCGTCTTTCCCATTCCAGGACGGCCGGCAATGATTACAAGGTCTGACGGATGCCATCCGAAGGTAACCTTGTCCAAAGCCATATAGCCGCTCTGAAGACCTGTCTGACCGCCCTCCTTTGTCTGAAGTTCTTCCAGATTACGGAGCTTGTTTGTTATGATATCCGAAATTGTCTGCTCCTTGCGGCTCATGTTCTTTTCAGACAAATCGAACAGCTTCTGCTGCAAAGAGTTCAGAAGATCGTCAACAGGCTCGCTCTCGTCGTATGACTTGCGGAGAGAATCGTTTGTGATAGAAATCATTTCTCTCTGAATGAACTTGTCAACCAGAATCTTTGCATAATAGTTCACATGAACCGCGGCTCCGATATCGGAAGTAAGGCGGGTAAGATAGTCCAGCCCTCCGCTGGCGTCAAAATCGCCGTTGAATTTCAGACGGTCTGCAACAGTCATCATATCCACTGGACGGGAAGCTGCGCTGAGTTGGCTTATGGCCTTGAATATCATTCTGTTTTCCGGTTTGTAAAAGCACTCCTCCTGGAGAACCGTCATAAGTTCCTCCACAATGTCCTGATCCAACATCATGGCTCCCAGAACGGAAGCCTCCACCTCCGGAGCCTGCGGAACCTTCACTCCATGTTCCAGGGCGCTCACCTCAAGGTCAACCTCGCCTTTTTTGTTTCTTACAGTCTTTGCCATAGTCTCCTAAAGTTTGTCCAACGCCCTCCTGACCGCATCAATTCCAAGGTCAAGTTCCTCATCTGTAATGCAAAGCGGAGGTGCTATCCTGAACGATGTAGGTTGGAAAAGGAACCAGTCCGTAATCACTCCCTCATCGAGTAGTAAATATAGCACTTTTTTTGCCTTCTCCGCATCGCCCAAATCCACGGCCAGCAGAAGTCCGGCCGCACGTATCTCTTTTACAGCAGGATGAGATATCAGCGCATCATAAATTTTTTTTGATTTTCTATCTACATCCCCCACCCAGTCTTTTTCCAGCAGCAGCCTCAGCGATGCCAGGGCTGCCGCACAGCTTACCGGATGTCCTCCGAAGGTTGTAATATGTCCCAGCGGAGGATCCGTCTGCCAGAAGCTCATCTTCTGCTGCGATGTCACCATGGCTCCCAGCGGCATACCGCCTCCGAGTGCCTTCGCAAGCGTCAGGATATCGGGGACCACTCCAAACTTCTGGAAGGCAAACATCTTTCCGGTGCGGCCGAATCCGGTCTGCACCTCGTCAAATATCAGAAGCGCTCCGGTTTCATTGCATCTTTTCCGGAGGGCCTCCAAAAATCCGGGTACGGGTATCTGCACACCGCCTTCTCCCTGAACCGGCTCTATTATGACTGCCGCCGTCTGATCAGATATGACCGAAAGAGAATCCATATCGTTGAACACAATATGTTCTACCATGGGAAGCAACGGCCTGAAAGAATTTTTGAAATCCTCGCTGTCCATCAGGCTAAGGGCCCCCTGAGTGCTTCCATGATAGGCGTTACGGCAAGATACCAGATGCCTCCTTCCTGTAATCCGCTTTGCAAGTTTTATGGCCGCCTCGTTTGCTTCGCTTCCGCTGTTTACATAGTACACGCAGTCCAAAGACTCCGGCAGTATAGATGTAAGGAGCTTGGCGTGAAGCACTTGCGGAGATTCTATCATTTCGCCGTAAACCATCAGGTGGGCATAGTTTTCCGCCTGCCGGGCAATGGCCTCAACCACCTCCCTGCGGCAATGCCCAACATTGCTTACGGAAACTCCGGAAATGAAGTCGAGGTATCTCTTGTCTTCCGAATATAAAAAGACACCCTCCGCCCTTACTATGGATAATCCAAGCGGGGAAGAGGATGTCTGTCCTACGTGCCTGAAGAAGAGATCCCTTAATGTATAGGACCTGCTCTCCATATCACTTTTTCTTTGCAGCCTTCTTTGCAGTCTTTTCCTCAGATGCAGGTGCGGAATCTTCCTCAGCAAACCTTGAGCTTACAAGTATTCTTCCGCAATATTCGCAAACTACAATCTTACGGCTCTCGTCTATGTCTATCTCCCTCTGCGGAGGAATCTTGTTGAAGCAACCGCCGCAAGCACCTCTTACAACGGTAACTACGGCCATCTTGTTGCGTACATTTCCTCTTACCTTTTCGTATGCGGCCAACATTCTGGCATCCAGTTGCTCCTGATAACCGGCACTAACCTGACGAAGCTGCTCTTCTTCCCTTTCCGTCTCTTTCTCAATGTTTTCCAGCTCCTTCTGCTTGTTTTCAAGGTCTGTCTGACGGCCCTTCATTTCCTCGGCGATGAGTGCAAGTTCCTCTTTCTTTTCCACCAGCTTCTTGGTGCCTTCGTTGGCTCTCTTTTCTGCCAGCTGCACCTCCAGCTGCTGGAACTCTATCTCCTTGGAGAGCGATTCGAACTCGCGGCTGTTGCGAGCCTCGTTGCGCTGCTGCTCATACTTCTTGATAGAGAGCCTCCGCTCTTCCATCTCGTTTTTCTTGTCGGCGATAAAGCCCTCTATTTCCTTGATTTCCTTCTGGACAGCGGCCTGTTTGGTCTTCAGGCCGGCTACCTCGTCCTCAAGGTCTCTCACCTCCAGCGGAAGTTCTCCCCTGAGCAGGTAAATAGCGTCTATCTTGGAATCTGTCTGCTGAAGTTGATACAGAAGATGGAGTTTACGTTCCATCTCCGCAGCATCTGCATTCTTGGTTGAAATCTGCAGCGATGTAAAGGTTTCACCGCTCACTGCAGGATTGGTTTTCTTATTCTTTGTTGTTGCCATATCAAAAATAAAATATCGGGCTTTTGTCTGCCTCGCTCAATAGGACGGCAAATTTAGGAAAATTTTTCTGAATAATTGATTTCAGGAGCTGCATTGCACAAAGTTCCGAATAATGATGCCCTATGTCAATTACCATAAACCCGTCCGGCGTGTAGAAATTATGATGCGTCACGTCCCCTGTTACCAAAACCTGAGCTCCGGCGCAGACTGCATCTGCAATGGCGCCCTGCCCGCCGCCGCTGCTTACGGCAACCTTGCGGATTTTCTCCCTCAGAGGCCTGGAGCAACGGATGACAGGAGCCTCGAAGGCTTTCTTTACCTTGTCTATGAATGCCTTGCACCCCACAGGCCTTGCAAGGACACCAACCCTTGAAAACCCGTCCGAACCTAAAAGCTCAATATTCCCAAGACCCAATCGCTGAGCCATAATGTCATTCAGACCTCCGCAGGCCCTGTCCAGAGGGGTATGAGAAGAATAAACCGTTATTCCGGACCTGACTGCAAGCATTATGGTGTCAGACCTCACATCCCCTTCCAAAATGGAAAGAAGAGGCTTATGGACAATCAGCGGATGGTGGGTAACTACCATGTCGCAACCCTTTTCCACGGCCTCCTGCATCACCTCAAGAGAACAGTTAAGGGCAACCAGTGCCTTGGAAACCTCTGCGGAAGGATTGCCCGCTGTAAAACCGCTGTTATCCCACTCGGCCTGAGTGGAAACAGGTGCAAACTCTTCAATAGCCTCAGCGATATCGGCGGCCTTTACCTTAAAAACCTTGTCTGCCATATTATTCAACCTCCTTTTCTGCAGGATTCTCCGCCACACTCATATCAGGACCTTCGTCCAGACCCTCCTCGGAGCCATCCTCAGGATCTTCCTGATCCTGCATTACGGCCACAAGCCTGGCCCTGATGGACCTAAGTTTTTCTATGACCTCCAGTTTGCTGTCGGCACCGGAGAGGTTTTGCTTGAGCCTCAGACGGGCACCTTCCAGCGTCATTCCGCTTTCCTTGACCAGATGATGAATCATCTTGAACGTACCTATGTCTTTCTGAGTAAAAAAGCGGTTACCCTTCTTGTTCCTTACAGGTTTTATGAACTGCCCGAACTGGTCAGACCAGAACCTTACGAGAGATGCGTTCTCGCCGAGAATCTTGGAAACATCTCCTACTGTGTAATATAGTTTGCTGCCTTCTTCCATACCTTGCAAATTTAATCAAGAAATCCTTTAACTCCCGCAATTAACAAAAAAATGGCGCAGCAACGAAAGGAACCTTTTGTATCGGATCCAGGATTCCGCACCACGGTGTCAATACGATAGTATCATTATTCGGTAATAAATATTATTTTTGTACGATTATGCCTAGTTGTCGGCAATGCTGAACTTTTTTGGCTGTAAAATTGAAGTTTGACTTGTTGATTGTTTAACTTGTTGATTATTTAAGTTGTTGATTATATGGAATCAAGAAAGATAAGAGAAACGTTCCTGGAGTTTTTCAGAAGCAAGGAGCACGCAATTGTGCCAAGTGCACCGATGGTTGTAAAGAATGACCCTACCCTGATGTTTACAAACGCCGGAATGAATCAGTTCAAGGATATATTCCTGGGTAATGCCGCTCCATTTGCAAAGAGGGCGGCGGATTCGCAAAAGTGCCTTAGGGTAAGCGGAAAACATAATGACCTTGAAGAAGTTGGGCATGATACCTACCACCATACGATGTTTGAGATGCTGGGCAACTGGAGCTTTGGAGACTACTTCAAGAAAGAGGCCATTGAATGGAGCTGGGAACTGCTGACAAAGGTCTTTGGAATAGATCCGGACAGGCTGTATGCTACGGTATTTGAGGGCTATGAACCGGACGGACTCGGTATGGACGAAGAGGCTAGAGACAACTGGCTGAAATATCTTCCGGCAGACAGAGTGCTCCTTGGCAGCCGCAAGGATAACTTCTGGGAGATGGGAGAGCAGGGACCGTGCGGCCCTTGCAGCGAAATCCATATAGACCTCCGCGATGATGCTGAAAGAGCCGCCGTACCAGGAAGGGAACTTGTAAACAAGTCTGACCCTCTGGTAATTGAGATATGGAACCTGGTGTTCATGCAGTTCAACCGCAAGGCAGACGGAAGCCTTGAGAAACTCCCTCACAACAATGTAGATACGGGAATGGGATTCGAAAGGCTCTGTATGGCACTTCAAGGCAAGAAGAGCAACTACGACACAGACGTGTTCACCCCTCTTTTGGATAAAGTGGGAGAAATTGCCGGAAAGGATTATGCTGCATCCGACGAGAAAGTCCGGATTGCAATTAGGGTAATAGCAGACCATGTAAGAGCCATAACCTTTTCCATTGCAGACGGGCAGCTGCCGTCCAACGTAAAGGCCGGATATGTAATCCGCCGGATTCTGAGAAGGGCCGTAAGATATGCCTATACGTTCCTTGGCGTAAAGGAACCCCTGCTGTATAAACTTGTACCTACTCTGGTTAATCAGATGGGCAGCTTCTACCCCGAAATCCAGAAGCAGGAAGGCCTGATATCCAAGGTAATCAAAGAAGAAGAGGATGCCTTCCTGCGCACCCTTGAAAGAGGCATCCGCCTGATGGATGACCTGGTTACAAAATCCAGAACCGAGGGCAGCCGTACAATAAAGGGAGAAGATGCGTTTGTATTATACGACACCTTTGGATTTCCTATAGACCTTACTGAGCTGATTGCCAAGGAAAACGGTCTGGAAGTAGATCTGCCAGGGTTTGAGGCCGAACTCAAGAAGCAGAAAGAAAGGAGCCGCAACGCAGAGGCCAAGAAGGAAGGAGACTGGGTATATGTCTCTGGTCCTGAAACAGAGTCCGTTTTCACGGGCTATGACCACACCATGGAGGAAGGAGTAAAGATCATCCGCTACAGAGAAGTAAAGACCAAGGGCAAAGACCTGTTCCACATAGTTTTGGACAGAACCCCCTTCTATGCCGAAAGCGGCGGGCAGGTAGGAGACAGCGGATGCATACAAGACTCCGTAGGAGAAAAAATCGCAATAATAAATACAATAAAGGAAAACGGACTTTCCATACATGTTACAGAAAAACTTCCGGCAGATGTGGATTCTGAATTTACCGCACAGATTGATGAGCAGAAAAGGATGGCCACCACTGCCAACCACAGTGCAACCCACCTTCTGGACTTTGCCCTGAGGAAGATTCTGGGAACTCACATAGAGCAGAAGGGTTCGTTTGTAAGCCCTCAGGTACTCAGGTTCGACTTCTCCCACTTCGAGAAAGTACAGCCAGATAAACTCAGAGAAGTGGAGAGGCTGGTAAACTCACTCATACGTCTGGATATCAGGAAGGAAGAGATGAGGGACATGCCTATAGAGGAAGCAAGGAAACTCGGAGCCATAGCCCTGTTCGGCGAAAAGTACGGAGACAGGGTGAGGGTCATAAAGTTTGGAGAAAGCGTAGAGTTCTGCGGAGGAACCCATATCCCTTCCACCGGCATGATAGGATATTTCAAGATACTCAGCGAAAGCGCCATTGCCGCCGGAGTAAGGAGGATAGAGGCCACCACCGGAAAGAATGCCGAAGATGTGATATATGCGGCTGAGGACATGATGATTAGCCTGAAGGAACTCTTCAAGAACGCTCCCAATGTAATGGACAGCGCAAGAAGGATGCTGACAGAAAATGAGCAGCTCAGAAAGCAGGCAGAAGACATGATGAAGGAAAAGGCAGCAGCAATAAAAGACAGGGCCAGGGATTCTGCCGAGAATATCAACGGAATAGATTTCATCTGCATAAAAGGTGCATTCCCTATGGAACTTGTCAAGACCGTGGCCTTCATGCTCCGCAGCGAATGTAAGAGCACGGTCTTTGCTGCCGGAATAACCGATGAGGCAAAACCCGGGCTGGTTATGATGTACACAGACGACCTTGTGGCAAAAGGCATGAATGCAGGAAAGGATATAAGGGCAGCTGCCAAGTTCATAAACGGCGGAGGCGGCGGGCAGCCCTTCTTTGCAAGCGCAGGCGGAAAAAATGCCGAGGGAATTACCGCAGCTTTGGACAGCATCAAAGAAAGCTTGAATAAATAAACTGCTGAGAATGAGCCAACAGGAACAGGATAAACTGCCTTGGACCAGAAAGGTTAAGGAAAGCTTTAAGGCGTTTCTTAAATCTATTGGTGTAAAGACTTTGGATTTTTACATGCTGAAGTCTTTCCTGGGGCCGTTTGTGGCTGTATTTGCCATAGTTACCTTCATACTGATGATGCAGTTCCTGTGGCTGTACATCGATGAGCTGGTAGGAAAAGGGCTGAGTTTCAAGATTATCGTACAGTTTTTGATGTGGGGTTCGGCCACGCTTATTCCATACGCCCTGCCTCTGGCCACACTTCTGGCATCTATTATGACGATGGGCAACCTCGGAGAAAACAGCGAACTGCTGAGCATGAAGGCTGCCGGCATTTCCCTGCCGAGGATAATCCAGCCGCTGAGCTATGTTGCTGTGGTGATTGTGATAGCGGCGTTCTTTGCTTCCAACAATCTGATTCCGGTGGCTTACAACAAGATATATACTCTCAGAGAAGACATAACCAACACCAAGGAAGAAATCAAGATTCCGGTGGGCATATTCTACGACGGAATAGAAGGGTTTTCCATCAAGATCGGCTCCCGCGACGATAACATGCTCATGCACCAGATCATGATTTACAACCACACGAAGGAAGCCGGAAACTCAGACCTCACCGTTGCCGATTCCGGAAGAATCTCCATTACTCCGGACAAGAAGGGTCTGCTTATAACTCTCTATAACGGAATTAATTATAAAGAGAACAACCAGAGAACATACCAAGATACCTCACTTCAGATGCAAAGGATAAAGTTCTCTTTCCAGCAACTTGCCATACCGCTTGAAAACTATGCCTTCAACCAGTCCAAGGAGGGCCGGTATTCCGGAGAAGTTATGGCCAAGAACCTTTCGCAGCTCAGCAAAGACAAAGATTCTCTGACCATAGCCAACGACTCGTCGCTCAATTACCATACCCAGAGGGCCATGCATGCAGATTACATCGGACACAGAGACCAGCTCGACACTGCACGCAACAAAGGTTACAAAAGGAGCTTCAAGTCAGACGAACTCTACCACTGGAAAAGCCAGGGCGACAAAGTCAATGCCCTCCAGAGCGTATATGGTGCGCTCAATACGGAAATGGTTTCCCACTCCTTCTACAGCGCACAGATTTACCAGACGGCCTATCCGCTCAGAAGAACCATCATAGAACGCTATAGGAAATTTACCCTCAGCCTTGCCTGCCTCATATTTTTCTTCATAGGAGCACCTATAGGAGCCATTGTAAGAAAGGGAGGGCTTGGTACTCCGGCCATCATTTCCATACTGTTCTTTGTGCTTTATTGGGTGGTGGATATCAGCGGCAAGAAACTGGCAAACGACGGAGCCATTTCGCCGTTTCTGGGAGCCTTCATCTCCACTCTGGTTCTTGCACCTCTTGCGGCATATCTGACCTGGAAATGCACGCAGGACAATGTAACCTTTGACATAGACCAGTTCCTGAAGAACATCAAAGGCTTCTTCCAAAGGCTGTTCAGCAAGGCCAAGAGGGTGCAGCACCAGCTCAACATCCAAAAGATTCTCAAGGAGGAAGAGGAAAAGATGAAACTCCCGGACGAGGCTTCAGAAGAAAAATACGCAGATGGACAATAACCTCAGAATCATATACATGGGTACTCCGGAGTTTGCAGTGGCTCCGCTAAAGGCATTGCTTGATGCGGGCTGCATCATTCCGGCTGTGGTAACGGTTCCGGACAAACCCAAGGGCCGCGGCCTTCAGCTTTCTGAAAGCGATGTAAAAAAATTTGTTCTGGACTACAACCAGACAAGCGGCAAGAACATAGATATCCTACAGCCCCTCAAACTCCGCGATGAACTCTTCCTGAACCAGCTCAGAAGCTACGGTGCAGACCTTTTCATTGTGGTGGCTTTCAGGATGCTGCCCGATGTAGTATGGAAGATGCCCAAACTGGGCACATTCAACCTTCACGCATCGCTGCTTCCCAAGTTCAGGGGAGCCGCCCCCATCAACTGGGCCATAATCCAGAGAGAAAGGGAAACCGGAGTTACAACATTCTTCATCGATGAGAAAATAGATACCGGAAAAATCATCCTTCAGGAAAAATGCCCCGTTGCCCCAAGAGAAACGGTCGGGAGCCTTCACGACAAACTGATGGAATTGGGCAGCCTCCTGGTACTGAAGACCGTAAATGACATAGGAAACGGCCGGATTGAACCTATGGCTCAGGATGTTTCCATCCTTACTCCTCAAACCGCCGCAGCCCCAAAGCTCAACAAAGAAAACTGCCGCATCAACTGGTCCAGAACTGCAGAAGAAGCCGATGCTCTGGTAAGGGGTCTTTCGCCATATCCGGCAGCCCTGACAACTATGAAAACCGGAAGCGGAGAAACCATAGACATGAAAATCTTTGCAGCCGAGCCTGCGGACGGCATAACCTTAGGACCGTTGGGGCAAAAACAGAGCGGATCGGCCATTGTATCGGACCGCTCCATATTGGTCATGTGCTCAGACAAACCGCTTAAAATCACATCTCTGCAGCCCGCCGGAAAAAAGAGGATGGGAGCTAAGGATTTCATAAACGGCCACAAAAATCTCATCAGCGATGAAAGCATCCGTTTCTTCTGAAAATACCTTGTCCAAGACCTTCATCATCCTCTGCGACGGAGATTTTCCTTCCAAAGGACCGGCCCTGAAACTTTTGAAAAAATCTCGGAGAAAAAAATGCGACAATATCCTGATTGCCTGTGACGGAGCAATCTTGAACCTCCTTAAAAACGGTATGGAAGCAGACTATATAGTCGGCGATATGGATACCCTTCCAAAGACTTATCAGAAGAGGTTTGCTTCAATAATCCACAAAGAGGAGGAACAGGATTTCAACGATCTGTCAAAGGCGTTCCGGTTTGCGGTGGGCATGATTGAAAAAGACATTGACCTCAACAAGGCCATAACAGACTACGACATAGTAATAGCCGGAGCTACGGGCAAAAGAGAAGACCATACGCTGGGCAACATATCCTATCTTCCGGACTTTGCACAAACTCTCCGGAAAAAATTTCCAAGACAAAATATATCGGTCTCTATGGTAACAGATTACGGCGTTTTTGTGCCCATCCTCAACACTACGCGCCTGAAAGGTGAACCGGGAGACCGGATATCCATCTTTGCCTTTGACCACACTCTCCGGATTAAATCCACCGGCTTGGAATACAAGACAGACAACGTGGTTTTTGATATGTGGTGGAAAGCCACTCTCAACACATTCAAAAAGCGGGATGTCCTGCTAAAATTCAGTCACCCCGCTGAAGCATTATTGTATTTTCCTTACTGACAGCCCTTAAGCCAGGAACATACCTACCATTGCGGCAGATACCAAGGCTACGAGTGCGGCTCCGAGCAAAGCTCTGATTCCGTATTCGCCGAGTATAGACTGCTTGTTTGGAGCCATACCTCCCACACCTCCTATAATGATTCCTATTGAGGCAAAGTTGGCAAAGCCACAAAGCACATATGTTGCCATCACAATGGACTTGGGTGAAGAGAATACGCTGTTCTGGAGCATTTCAGTAAGAGACTGGTATCCAATAAATTCAGTCAGAATCAGTTTTTCTCCAAGAAGCCTGCCCACATAACTTATGTCGGCACTCGGAACTCCTATCAGCCAAATTACCGGATAGAAAATCCAGGAAAGAATACATTCGAGGTTCAGATCTGTATAACGGCCGTCCGTTATGGCTGTTATCCAGCGGTCCATAGCCGGAAAACTTATGATATTGAGTATATAGTTGACTCCGGCTATCAATGCGTAGAACACCAGAAGCATTGCTGCCACATTGGCTGCAAGCTTGAGGCCCTGGGTGGTTCCTATTGAAATGGCGTCCAGAACATTCTTTCCAAGTTTGTCCTTTGAAACCTCAACGGAGTTGTCTATTTCTTCCGTTTCCGGCTTGAGGATCTTTGCCATTGCAATTGCTCCCGGAGCTGCCATGACTGAAGCACTCAGCAGATGCTTTGCAAATTCAACCGTCATTACCGGATCTCCGCAACCAAGCATTCCTATGTACGCTGCCAGCACTCCGCCGCTCATCGTTGCCATTCCAGAAACCATGATCAGCATAAGTTCGCTGCGGCTCATCTTTGGAATATATTCCTTTACCATCAGGGGAGCCTCGGTCTGACCAAGGAAAACGTTTCCGGCACATGAAAGCGATTCTGCTCCGGAAATGTGCATCAGCTTGGTCATTACCCAACCCATGGCGTAAACAACTTTCTGAAGTATTCCCAGATAGAAGAACAGACTTGTAAGGGCAGAGAAGAATACGATTGTAGGGAGTATCTGGAATACAAAGATGTAACCGACTCCCGTAGTATCCATCAGAGGTCCGAACAAGAAATCTGCTCCGGCCTTTGTCCAGCCAAGTACTGCCACAAAGCATTTTCCAAATACCTCAAAGAATTTCTGAACTGCCGGGAACATCAATACGGAGAAGGCAATGATGAACTGCAGCAACAAAGCCATTCCTACGGTTCTCCAGTTCACTTTCTTGCGGTCTGTAGAAAACAGCCATGCTATCAGGATGATTACGGCTATTCCCAAAAGACCCTTTGCAATGTTTCCAAAGCTGAAATGGAGCTGCTTTTCCTGAAGGATCCTGGAGAACATTTCCTTTCTCTTGGCAAGGGCTTCTGCTTTTTCATCTACCACAGTCTCGTCTGCTGAAATAGAAGACTGACCTTCAACAGGCTCTGTCTGAACTGCATCGGCAACAGGTTCTGCCACCTGAGAGGCAGTCTGAGGAGTTTCCTGAACCGGTTCTGCCACCTGGGTAGCGGCAACAGGATCGTTCTGAGGGGTAACGGCTGCATTCACCATGCCGCACAGGAAACCTACGGCAATTATCACCAATGCAACCTTCAGAAACTTTGGCCCCATAAATCCTATTCTGGGACCATTTTTCTTTGTAGTGTTCTTCATATGATATTTGGTTTTACTTTCAGGTTGTGAGAGTAGGTACAAATATACAATTTTTCGTACTTTTGCCGTATATGTTTTTTGAGCTGGTTAATAATAATCCCGACAGCTGTGCAAGAGCCGGAATCCTCCATACTGACCATGGAGACATTCCCACTCCTATATTCATGCCCGTAGGCACCGTGGGAAGCGTAAAGGGAGTATTTCACAGAGATCTCATGGAGGATATCAAGGCCAGGATAATACTTGGAAACACATACCATCTCCTTCTGAGGCCCGGTACAGATCTGATAAACAAGGCCGGAGGACTGCATAAGTTTGTCGGCTGGGACAGACCGATACTTACAGACAGCGGCGGCTTTCAGGTTTTCTCACTTGCGGCAAGGCGCAAGATAACGGAAGAGGGATGCACATTCCAGTCTCACATAGACGGCTCAAGACATATATTCACACCGGAGAACAATGTGGATGTGCAGAGGATGATTGGAGCCGACATAATAATGGCTCTGGACGAATGCACCCCCGGAACGGCTGACTATGACTACTCCAAAAAATCCATGGAGCGCACCCACCGCTGGCTGAAACGCTGCATTGCAAGATTCAAGGAAACCGAGCCCCTTTACGGTTACAGGCAGTTTTTCTTTCCGATAGTCCAGGGTTGTGTTTATCCCGATTTAAGAAGGGAAGCTGCAAGGATAATCGCCGATGCAGATATGGACGGATGTGCAATAGGAGGACTGAGCGTTGGAGAACCCACTGAAAAAATGTATGAGATGCTGGACGTGCTCAAGGAAGAACTGCCAGAGTCCAAACCCCGCTATCTTATGGGAGTGGGTACCCCGGCCAACATACTGGAGGGCATAGACCGTGGAGTGGATATGTTCGACTGCGTAATGCCAACCCGCAACGGAAGAAACGGAATGCTGTTCACATGGGAAGGTACAATTAACATCAAGAACAAGAAGTGGGCGGAAGACTTTTCGCCTATTGACCCTCAGGGCACATCATTTGTTGACCATGCCTATACCAAGGCTTATCTCAGGCACATGTTTGTTGCAGGAGAGATGCTCGGGGCCGAAATTGCAAGCTATCATAACCTTGCCTTCTATCTCGAACTGGTGACAAGGGCAAGAGAGCACATAGTTGCGGGAGACTTCAAGAAATGGAAAGAAGAAACTGTTGGAAAGATGAGCCGCAGGGTACAGTAAAATATCGCTGAGAAAAATGGCAAAACTGAGTGCTGAAAAAATAAAACAGAGCATCCGCGATTTCAAACCGCAGATTACAACCATAGACCGGTACATAATAAAGAAGTTTATCGGCACCTATATTGTTGCGCTGCTTGTTATCATAGGCATTGTTATCATCTTTGACCTCAGCGAAAAGATAGACAAGTTTGTAACCAATCAGGCCCCTCTGAAGCTCATAATCTTTCAGTACTACGCCAACTTCATTCCCTACTTTGTGAACATGTTCAGCCCTATGTTCGTGTTCCTTACGGTAATTCTGTTCACATCCAAGATGGCGGCCAATACAGAAATCATAGCCATTCTTGCCGGCGGAATCAGCTTCAAGAGACTGATGTGGCCCTACTTTGTTTCGGCAACCGCAATAGTTATTTTTTCTCTGATACTGAACCTCTATGTCATTCCTCCCTGCAACAAGGGAAGGCTGGCCTTTGAACAGAAATATGTCAGAAAAAAATACACGGAGTTTTCTCGCAATGTCCACTATCAGATCAGCCCGGGAACCTTCCTTTATGTTCAGAGTTTTGCCCCGTCCAACAACACGGCCTACGGCTTTTCTCTGGAGAGCATAGAAGACAACCAGCTGTCTTCCAAACTTACGGCCAACGAAGCCCAGTGGGATTCCACTATACAAGGCTGGAAAATGAGAGACTATGTTCAGCGCAAATATGAAGAGGGAGTGGAAACCGTAACTACCGGCCGCTATAAGGACACCTGCATTGCCGTTACCGTGGAGGACTTCTACCGCAGGAGAAACACCGTACAGACCCTTCCGGACGGTCAGCTCCGGCGGCTGATCAGAGACCAGAAAGCACGTGGCGATAAAGACGTAATGTTCTCACTCATAGAGCAGAACGAAAGATGGTCCATGCCGTTTGCGGCATTCATACTTACACTTATAGGCGTGTCGCTTTCTTCCAAGAAACGAAGAGGCGGAATAGGCCTGAACATAGGCATAGGCATTGCCCTTAGCTTCTCCTACATATTGTTCATGAGGTTTGCACAGATGTTTGTATTCTCAGGAGCGCTCCCCCCGTTCATAGCCCTCTGGCTGCCGAACGTTCTCTATCTGGGTATAGCCTTCTACCTCTACCGGATAGCCCCGAAATAAGATCAATACTCTCCTCTCTGGACTTTGGCCTTGCAGACTTCAAGCATGTCGTCTATCATCTCCTGGAGGCCCCATTTTGGATTCCAGCCCCATTCCTGACGGGCGCAGCTGTCATCCATGACGTCAGGCCAGCTGGCAGCTATGGCGGCTTTTACAGGGTCTATCCTATAGTCCCAGGTGAAGGACGGAATTCTTTTCTTGATTTCTGTAAAGAGCTGCTCCGGAGTAAAACTCATAGATGCTATGTTGAAGGAGTTGCGGTGGACGAGCTTTGAAGGGTCCGCCTCCATGAGCTGGGTTGTAGCTTCCAGAGCATCAGGCATATATACCATATCCATATAGGCATCTTTTGGAACTTCGCAGGTATATTTTCCGTTCTTTACCACCTCATAGAAAACCTCCACCGCATAGTCTGTTGTACCCCCGCCGGGCAGGCATCCGTTGGATATGATTCCAGGGAAACGCACGCTGCGGGTATCTACTCCGAACCTCTTGTGATAATAATCGCTGAGAAGCTCTCCGGAAACCTTGCACACTCCGTAGATGGTGTCCGGCCTCATTATGGTGTCCTGAGGGGTTTTGTAGTGAGGAGTATTGTTTCCGAAAGCGCCTATTGAAGAAGGGGTGAAGAGGGCGCAATGGAATTCTCTTGCAAGGTTGAGCGAATTGAGCAGGGCTCCCATATTTATCTTCCAGGCAAGGTCCGGATTCATCTCACCCTTGGCGGAAAGAAGGGCAACAAGGTTGTAGATCCCATCTATGCCGTACTTCTTTATGGCATTTCCATAGCCCTCAAAATCAAGGGCGTCCAACTGTATAGCCTCGCTTGTCAGGGAGAGCCTCTTTACAACGTCGGGCCTGACTTCTGCTGCTATTACATTATCTGCTCCGTATGTCTTCTGCAGGTGAGGAACCAGTTCAGTTCCTATCTGACCGCCTGCGCCAACAACCAATATCTTTTTCATATATCCAATTCCTTAAAAGTGTCTTACAAAGATTCTTGCTATAAACTTTAAAGCATTTGCCTGTTTAGTGGAACAAAAATAACAAAAATCTCATGTACAGGATGAGATTTTGTCATAAATCTCTGCTGCTGCCCTATGAGAAATCTTATTAATTTTGCATTGGTAGCAAAAAAATCCTGACCGCAGGTTTGAAAATGAACGCAGAAGAAACTATATCAGGCAAAGAAAAACTCTGGAACGGCATCCTTGAGATGGCGCAGCAGATGGGCTTTGCCGCCTGCGGATGCGCAAGGGCTGTTCCTCTTTCCGGAAGCTTGGAGGAGCAGCAATATATGCAGGCCCATGAAAAGGGGCATTTTGGAAGGATGGAATATCTCCGCCGGAATATAGACAAGAGGATGGACCCCGCCCTGCTCTTACCCGGTGCTAAAAGTGTCATAGTTTTTCTGGCTCCCTTCTCCGGCGGCGGGCCCTGCATCAGTTCAGACGGGCTCAGGATTTCTGAATATGCCCTTGGAGAAGACTATCACAAAGTTATAAAGGACAAGCTGTTCAGGATAGCCTCCTTCATAGAAGACAGCATAAAGACAAAGAAGAGCTGTAGGGTATTCACCGATTCGGCTCCGGTAATGGAACGGGCCTGGGCTGTAAGAGCCGGGCTCGGATTCATAGGCAAAAACAACTTCCTCATAAGCCCGCAGGCCGGTATCAAGAACTTCATAGGCACTGTAATAACCGTTGCAGAATTACCTTATGCGGATAAAACAGTTCCAAACGGATGCGGACAATGCTCCAGATGCCTGGATGCCTGCACCGGAAAGGCCCTTTACTCCCCCTACAGTATTAATGCCTCAAAATGTATGTCCTACAAAACAATAGAGGCTCCGTTGGAAGATGCGGACAACGAGCGGACAACTTATGACCCACCCGTTTCATATTCCTATAAATGGATATTCGGCTGCGATGACTGTATGAACGCCTGCCCTTGGAACCGGTTCAACAAGCCCGGTTGGAAAGAGTTCTCCGTAAATTGCAAAGTGCTGGAAGGATTTTCGGCCAAGGGCTGGATGGATATGGCTGAAGAAGATTTCAATGAAAAGTTTGGGAACAGTCCTCTGCTGAGGGCCGGGCTGAAAAAAATAAGACAAAACATATTACGATGAAAATACTTACACCGGTTGAAATTCCAAAACCTGAAAGGCTCATAGATTTTGATTCTAAAATCCTGACCCTTGGAAGTTGCTTTGCAGACCAGATGGGAGAAAGGTTCAGGATGTATGGCTTTGACTGCATGGTAAATCCGTTTGGAACTCTGTACAACATCTGCTCCGTATTCAATTCTCTGATGAGGCTTGGGGCTGTTTCCGGCCTTCTAAGAAGCAAGGATAACCCGTTGTTTACAAAGGACGATGTGTTTCTGAGGCCGGACGGCAGGTTTGTTACCTGGAGCCACCATTCCAGGTGCGGATTGAAGCAGAGCGAAGGCTTTTCCGCTGAAGACTTTCTCAGGAAAGCCAACCAGGACCTGCAAGATGCCGCAGACTTCTTCTGCAAGGCAGACACGGTGATTGTAACACTCGGAACATCATTTGTCTATAAACTCAAAGGGACTGACTTTGTGGTTTCCAACTGCCACAAATTCCCTGCAAAGGATTTTGAACGGGTATTTATCCCTTTCCAGGACACAAAAGAAATGATAGGTCAGATTGTAGGCATGTTCCCCAAAAAACGCTTCATCTTTACGGTAAGCCCTATCCGCCATCTTGCAGACGGAGCTCATGGCAACAACCTGAGCAAAAGCGCATTGCTTCTTGCAATCTCTGATGCCGGAACAGAGTATTTTCCGTCTTACGAGATTATGATGGACGAACTCCGCAGCTACCGCTGGTATGCGGAAGACATGGTGCATCCTTCCGAAGCAGCAGTCAAGTATATCTTTGAGCGGTTTGCAGAAACTTTCATCGCCGAGCAATGCAAAGAAAAAATGCAGCTTAACCTGAAGGCTTACAAGGCCTCTCTCCATATCGTAAAATAAAACCAAGCTATATGAAAAAAATTATTCTCACATTGGCTCTTGCCGCTGTCTGCTCAGCGGCTTTTGCCGGCAAAATTGTTACAGACAGCATCTATTCCAAGACGCTGAATTTCACCCACAAATACAATGTGTACCTGCCGGACGGCTATGACAGGTCTGACAATAAATATCCGGTGGTTTATCTTCTGCACGGAATGTACGGGGGATATTCAGACTGGCAGGAAATGGGCCGGATGAAACTTGTGGCAGACGAACTCATATCCAGCGGCGAAGCCTGCCCTATGGTAATTATTATGCCAAATGCCGGCGACTGGGATATTTACAAAGTCCAGAACGGATATTACAACATTCCGGGCTGGAGATATGAAGATTTCTTCTTTGGCGAATTCATGCCGGAAGTGGAGAAGAAATACAGAATCCTCAGCGATAAAGGGCACCGTTCCATCATGGGCCTGTCAATGGGTGGTGGCGGATGCGTGGTCTATTGCCAGAAGCACCCCGATATGTTCTCCTCCTGCTATGCAATGAGTGCCTGGCTGGACACCCAGTATCTCAACGATGAAAAGGCAGACAAAGGAGATATGCTGTATATGCTAAACCGCAGCGTAAGAGAGAATTCTGCACTTGCTTTCGTAGATAACGCAGACGAGGATACCGTTGAAAAACTCAGGAGCGTAAAGTGGTTCATAGACTGCGGCGACGAGGACAGCCTGCTGGACCAGAACGTGCTTTTCTATCAGAAAATGAGAGCAAAACGCATCAAGGCGGAACTCAGAGTCCGCAACAGCGGCCACAACTGGGAATATTGGCACACAGCCCTCAGAATTGCCCTGCCGTTTGCATCGCGGAGCTTCAGATAATGCGTCTTTTTTTGCTATTTTTGGGTATTGGAATTATTTATCGCGATTATGAAAAAACTTATTCTTTCTCTGACCGTACTTCTGGCTTTCTCCATGGGGGCAAATGCCGGCAAGGTGATAACAGACAGTCTATACAGCAATAATCTCAAGTGCTGGCAAAAATACAACGTATATCTTCCTACCGGATTTGAGAAGTCCGAACAGAAATATCCGGTGGTTTACCTTCTGCACGGGCTTTACGGCGACTACTCCAACTGGGACAAAACCGGCGGCATGAGACTGGTGGCAGACGAACTCATAGGCAGCGGCGAGGCCTGCCAGATGGTTATCATAATGCCGAATGCCGGTTCCGCAGATGTAAGGAACTATCAGAACGGCTATTTCAATGTAGAAGAATGGCCCTACGAAGACTTTTTCTATCAGGAGTTCATGCCTGAAGTGGAAAAGAAATACAGAATCCTCAGCGATAAAGCCCACCGTGCCATCATGGGCCTTTCAATGGGCGGCGGCGGCAGTGTTGTATATTGCCAGAGGCATCCAGACATGTTCTCTTCCTGCTATGCAATTAGCGCATGGTTGGACAACAAGATGGGAACTGTAGGAGGCCAGAACCTCAAGAAAGACAAACTGTGGATTGTATGCCAGAGCGTATGCGACAACTCGGCGGTTGACTTTGTTGCAAATGCCGACGAGGAAACCGTTAACAAGCTCCGCACCGTAAAATGGTTCATCGACTGCGGAGACGATGACATTCTGTTTGATGTCAATGTCCTATTCTTCCAGAAGATGAGAGAAAAGAGAATAAAGGCGGAACTCAGGATAAACAACGGAGTCCACAATTGGGAATATTGGCATCTGGCGCTTAGAAACGCCCTGCCGTTTGCCAGCCGCAACTTCGGCCGCTGAGCCTCATTCCCGGAACCATAAACAGGAAAAAGCCGCAACCAAATCGGTTACGGCTTTTTTGCAGGTCAGGTTTTATGACCTTCTTGGCCTTATTCAGCCTTCTGTTCCTCTGCCTTAGGCTCTTCGGCCTTTGGAGCAGCCTTCTTTGCGCGGCTTCTTCTTGTAGAGGTCTTCTTTTCGGCCTTTGCTGCCTTTTCTACGGGAGCTGCTGCAAAATCAACCAACTCAATATATGCCATGTCAGCAGCATCGCCGGCGCGGAAGCCTGTCTTGAGAATACGGGTATATCCTCCGGGACGGTCGGCAACCTTAGGAGCAACTGTACGGAAAAGTTCCGTAACGGCCTCTTTCTGCTTCAGATAGCTGAACACGACACGGCGGTTTGCTGTAGTGTCGTTCTTGCTCTTTGTAATCAGAGGCTCTACATAGGTCCTCAAAGACTTTGCCTTTGCAAGTGTTGTTTCGATATGCTTGTTAAGGATAAGCGATGAAGCCATATTGGAAAGCATAGCCTTACGGTGTCCGCTCTTTCTGCCAAGATGATTTACTGTCTTATTGTGTCTCATTTCTTAAACTATTTTTCGATGTTATACTTGCTGATATCCATCCCGAAGTGGAGGCCGTGCTTATCTACAAGGGCCTCTATCTCTGTCATAGACTTCTTGCCAAAGTTGCGGAACTTCATAAGTTCGCTCTTCTGATGGCTGACCAGATCTGCAAAGGTTTCAATGTCAGCAGCCTTAAGGCAGTTGATTGCCCTTACTGAAAGGTCTTGGTCTGTGAGCTTGTTGTTGAGAAGCTGACGCATTCTCATGTCGTCCTCGTTCAGAGAATTGTCTTCCATCTTTCCGGGATCGTCTATCTCCAGTTTGTCTTCCGAGAAGAGCATGAAGTGACGTATCAGAATCTTTGCAGCCTCCAGCAGCGCATCCTTTGGATTGATGCTTCCGTCTGTTGTAATTTCAAGGGACAGACTCTCATAATCTGTCTTCTGTGAAATACGGCAAGGAGCCACGGTGTACTTCACATTGATTATAGGAGTGAAGATGGAGTCAATTGCAATGGTTCCTACAGGAGCATTCTCGTTCTTGTTCTCTTCAGCCGGCACCCAGCCTCTGCCCTTTCCTATGGTAAGAGCTATGGTAAGTTTTACAGACTCTTCCATTGAGCAGATATGCTGCTGAGGATTCAACACTTTGAATGATGAAAGCCTTTGGGATATATCATCGGCGGTAAATTCTTTCTTACCCCCTATTGTAAAGGACACGGATTCGCCCTCTTCTGTCTCAATCATCCTCTTGAATCTCACTTTCTTGAGGTTGAGGATAATGTCTATCACACCCTCGATTACTCCGGGTATGGTGGCGAACTCGTGGTCCACACCCTCGATCTTTACAGAAGTGATTGCAAAGCCTTCGAGTGAGGAGAGCAGTACTCTTCTGAGTGCATTGCCTATTGTGATGCCGTATCTTGGTTCGAGAGGTTTGAACTCGAACTTTCCGATAGTGTCATTAGACTCGAGCACCAGAAGTTTTTCGGGTTTTTGAAATGCTAATATCGCCATATCAGTTATTATTTAGAGTAGAGTTCAACGATAAGCTGCTCATTAATGTTTTCCGGTATCTCGGTGCGGTCCGGAAGGTTGAGGAACTTGCCCTCAAGTTTCTCAGGATTCCACTCGAGCCATGAGTAGTGGGAAGGAGCGGCAGCCAATGAAGCCTGAATGGTTTCAAGACTCTTTGACCTCTCTCTTACACCTACTATGTCACCAGGTTTTACATGAGCGGAAGGAATACCCATTACATTGCCGTTGAGAACAATGTGGCGGTGGGTTACAAGCTGCCGGGCAGCTGCTCTGGTAGGAGCAATGCCGAGCCTGTAAACGATGTTGTCCAGACGGCTTTCGAGGAGCATGATCAGGTTGACACCCTTGATGCCCTTCATTCTTGAAGCCTCTGTGTAAAGGTTACGGAACTGCCTTTCAAGAACACCGTAAGTATATTTTACTTTTTCCTTTTCCTTCAACTGAGTACCGTACTCTGAAACTTTCTTTCTCTTCTTGGCGGCACCGTGCTGACCGGAAGGGTAGTTCTTGTTGTCGCGTACCCTCTTTTCATAAGCTTTGTCGGGTCCGTATATAGGTTCGCCGAACTTGCGGGCGATCTTTGTCTTTGGTCCAGTATATCTAGCCATATTCTTATACGATTAATCAGTTAAACTCTACGGCGGCCCTTAGGACGGCAACCATTATGAGGCAGAGGAGTAACGTCAACTATTTCGGTAACCTCAATACCTGCGTTATGAATAGTCCTGATTGCAGACTCGCGTCCGGCGCCGGGACCCTTTACATATGCCTTTACCTTACGCAGCCCTGCGTCAAAGGCAACCTTTGCACAATCCTCGGCTGCTACCTGAGCAGCGTAAGGAGTGTTCTTCTTTGATCCTCTGAAACCCATTTTACCGGCAGAAGACCAGCTGATGACCTGACCCTTTGAATTTGTAAGGGTAACTATAACGTTGTTGAATGTAGAAGATATGTGAGCCTGGCCCAAAGCATCTACCTTAACAACTCTCTTTCTGTTTGATACTACTTTCTTTGCCATAATCTAAGTCCGTTTATTTGGTTGCCTTCTTCTTGTTGGCAACGGTCTTTTTCTTTCCCTTTCTTGTACGGGCATTGTTCTTAGTGCTTTGCCCTCTTACAGGCAGACCTAGTCTATGACGGATACCTCTGTAACATCCGATATCCATAAGACGCTTGATGTTCAGCTGAGTGGCGGTACGAAGTTCGCCCTCAATCTTATACTCGTCTGCAATCGTCTTTCTTATTGCAGCAATCTGGTCATCTGTCCAATCCTGCACCTTGATGTTACGGTCAATGCTGTTCTTGTCAAGGATTTTTTGGGCAGAGCTGCGACCAATTCCGAAGATATAGGTAAGACCTATTTCTCCCCTTTTGTTTTTTGGTAAATCTACACCGGCTATACGTGCCATATTCTATTTTTTGCTTTGATTTTATATTTTTCTGTTATACAATCAATTGCAGGGTTATCAACTGATCAGCCCTGACGCATCTTGAACTTAGGGTTCTTCTTGCAGATGATATAGACGCGTCCCTTGCGTCTTACTATCTTGCAATCTTCGCTGCGCTTTTTTACTGAAGCTTTGACTTTCATTGTATTTAGTTTTTTTAGATTATTCTTTCAGAGCCGATTACATTATTTGTACCTGAATGATATGCGGCCTTTGGTAAGGTCGTAAGGAGACATCTCCACCTTTACCCTGTCGCCGGGAAGTATCTTGATGTAGTGCATCCTCATCTTTCCGGAGATGTGGGCTATAATGATGGGACCGTTATCGATTTCCACCTTGAACATAGCGTTGGACAGTGCTTCCAGAATTACGCCGTCTCTTTCAATAGCTTCTTGTTTTGCCATATCAATATTCCTTGATCTTGTTAATGTAATCGAATGTAGTCAGTATTTCGGGTTTGCCCTTGCGGACTGCCACGGTAAACTCAAAGTGAGCTGATTTCTTGCCGTCTGCGGTAGCTACTCCCCATCCGTCTCTCTTCTCATATACTTCCTTTACTCCCGCATTTATCATGGGTTCAATGCAAATTACCATTCCCTCCCTGAGTTTCTTTCCGCTCCCGGGGCGGCCGTAGTTGGGAACCATCGGGTCTTCGTGCATGTCTTTTCCTATTCCGTGCCCTACAAGTTCTCTTACAACAGAGAACCCTCTGGCCTCGCAATAAGACTGAACAGCGTGTCCGATGTCTCCCGTGCGGTTTCCCTCAACGGCTTTCTCCGCGCCCAGGTACAGACTCTCCTCCGTAGTCTTCAGAAGGAGAGCTGTCTGCGCATCAACCTGTCCTACCGGAAAAGTGTAGGCAGAATCGCCGTAAAAGCCCTTGTAAACGGTTCCGCAATCTACAGAGACGATATCACCTTCCTGAAGTACATAGCCATCGGGAATCCCGTGCACTACCATGTCGTTTACAGACATGCACAGTGTTGCCGGAAAACCTCCGTACCCCAGAAACCCCGGCACTGCTCCGTTGTCGCGGATGAAGGTTTCGGCAATCTTGTCCAGCTGTTTTGTGGTAACACCCGGGGCAATATGCTTACCTACCTCTGCCAAAGTCTTTGACACAAGGATGGCATTCTCTTTAAGAATGGCAATCTCTTCCTCTGTCTTGTAGTGTATCATCTTGTTACTGACTCTGTTCTCTTAAAACTTTCTGCTATCTTCCCTTCAATCTTCCGGTCTTGGTCAAGCCGTCATAGTGCCTCATAAGCAGATGACTTTCTATCTGCTGCAACGTATCCAGTACAACTCCTACCATAATCAGCAGTGAGGTACCACCGTAGAACTGTGCAAACTGGTTGTTTACTCCAACAATCATGGCCAGTGCAGGCAGGATACCTACAATTGCCAGGAAGATGGAACCAGGCAGGGTAATACGGCTCATTATTGAGTCTATGTATTCGGCCGTATTCTTTCCGGGTTTTACACCTGGAATGAATCCGCCGTTCTTCTTCATTTCTTCTGCCATCTGAGTTGGGTTGATGATGACAGTAGTGTAGAAGTAGGTGAAGATTATGATAAGGAATGCAAATACTGCGTTGTACCAGAAGCCTTTTACATCTGAGAATGTAGCCGCAAAGCCTCTTGTGGAATCAAACTGCGCAAAAAGCAGAGGGAACATCATAAGTGCCTGGGCAAATATGATAGGCATTACGTTGGCTGCATTGATTTTCAAAGGAATGTACTGTCTTACACCGCCATACTGCTTGTTGCCTACAATACGCTTGGCATACTGTACGGGCACCTTGCGGGTTCCCTGAACCAGTGCAATGGTAAGAGCAAACACAACAAACAGAACTATGAATTCCACAATAAGCATCAGAGGTCCGCCTACGCTTGCAGTCATTCTTGTACCTATTTCGGCAAGCAGGGCGTGAGGGAGCCTGGCCACAATACCAATCATGATTATCAGCGATATACCGTTACCGATTCCACGGTCGGTAATTCTTTCGCCGAGCCACATGATGAACATTGTGCCTCCGATCAGCACCAGAGTTGCAAAAATATTGAAGAATGTACCCTTGAGCAGGAAAGCCTCAGCCGGAAGCTGTGCATGAAGGTTGGTCAGATAAGCCGGACCCTGAATTGCAAGGATGAGGATGGTCAGATAGCGTGTCCACTGATTCATCTTTCTCCTTCCGCTTTCACCTTCTTTCTGCAGCTTCTGGAAGTATGGAACCATAATGCCGAGGAGCTGGAGAACGATTGATGCAGAGATGTAAGGCATTACACCGAGTGCAAATATGGATGCGTTTCCGAATGCTCCTCCGGAGAACATATTGAGCAATCCCAGAAGGCCCTCGGAAGTCTGGCTGGTCAGATTGGAATCTGCAATCAGATGAGGGTTGATTCCCGGCATTACTACAAAGCTTCCAAGACGATAGACCACGATGAGCAGGAGGGTGTAGATTATCCTCTTCCTCAAGTCTTCAATCTTGAAAATGTTCCTTATAGTTTCTATTAACTTCTTCATTTTAAAATCAGATTACTGTTGCGGTACCGCTCAGAGCCTCTATCTTGGCAATAGCAGACTTTGAGAATGCGTTTGCAGAAACATTGAGTTTGCTTTTGAGTTCACCGTTTCCGAGAATCTTTACGAGATCGTTCTTGGAAACAAGTCCGTTCTGAATCAAAGTTTCGCGGGTGATGGTGTCAGCTCCGAGCTTTTCGCTCAAAGACTGAAGCGATGAAAGGTTGATGACCTTGTATTCGATCTTCCTGATATTGGTGAAACCGAACTTAGGAAGCTGCCTCTGGATAGGCATCTGACCGCCCTGGAAACCAAGCTTGGAAGCATATCCGCTGCGCTGCTTGGCACCGTTCATACCGCGTGTAGAAGTTCCGCCATATCCGCTTCCTTCTCCGCGACCGATCCTCTTTTCTCTTCCCAGAGAGCCTTTTGCTGGTTTTAATGTATTGAGTTTCATCGATAATCCTCCTTAAATTTCCTCAATCGTGACAAGGTGACGGACTTTCTCTATCATACCCTTGACAACTGGGGTCAGTTCAACTTCTACGGAATGGTGAATCTTCTTGATTCCTAAAGCCTCAAGATTGGCAATCTGCCTCTTGGTAGCGCCGCTCTTTCCTCTTACCTGTGTAATTTTAACCTTAGCCATACTGAATCTCCTTATCCGTTAAATACATTGTTCATAGGAACGCCTCTCAGACCTGCAACGGTGTAAGCGTCTCTCATCTGTGAAAGTGCTGCGATTGTAGCCTTTACCAGATTGTGAGGGTTGGACGAACCTTTTGATTTAGCAAGCACGTCGTGGATGCCTACACTCTCGAACACGGCACGCATAGCACCACCGGCCTTTACTCCTGTACCGGGAGCTGCAGGCTTCATAAATACTTCTGCACCGCCGAATTTTGCTGTCTGCTCGTGAGGAATGGTGTGCTTGTAAATAGGAACCTTTACAAGATTCTTCTTTGCATCCTCGATAGCCTTTGAAATAGCTGTAGTAACCTCGTTGGCCTTGCCAAGTCCGTAACCTACAACGCTCTTTTCATCGCCTACCACTACTATGGCTGCGAAACTGAAATGACGGCCACCCTTGGTAACCTTGGTCACTCTGTTAATAGCCACCAACCTGTCCTTGAGTTCAAGGTCTGTAGTTCTGATATCTTTGTTCTTGTTAATCTCTGCCATAGCTCTTAGAATTTAAGACCGCCCTTGCGTGCGGCGTCTGCCAAACTTTTAACTCTTCCGTGATAGAGGTAACCTCCGCGGTCGAAAGCTACTTCTGCAATACCCTTGGAAGCGGCTACCTTGGCAGCCTCTGCTCCTACAAGAGCTGCAATCTCCGTCTTGGTCTTGCCCTCGGTCTGAGCGGCAACGGCCTTGTCAAGAGATGAAGCAGCGGCGAGAGTTACGCCATTAACATCGTCGATGAACTGAACATAGATCTGCTTGTTGGATCTGAACACGCTCATCCTTGGTCTTTCCGGTGTACCGCTGACAACCTTGCGGATACGGTAGCGGATTCTCTGTCTTCTTTCTATCTTATTCATATCCTATCCTCCATTATTTAGCTGCAGCTGTCTTACCAGCCTTTCTGCGGAGAACTTCTCCTACAAACTTGATACCCTTGCCCTTGTAAGGTTCAGGCTTACGGAATGAGCGGACCTTTGCGGCTACCATTCCAAGAAGTTGCTTATCGCTGCTTCTGAGAATGAGAATCGGGTTGGCACCCTTCTTGACCTGAGGAACCTCAGCGGTAACCTCGTCCGGAAGCTGGAGGTAAATATCGTGAGAATAACCGAGGCTGAACTTCAGAAGCTGGCCGGCGGCCTCTACACGGTAACCTACGCCCACGAGTTCCTGTTTGGTTTCAAAACCTTCGGAAACTCCGACAACCATGTTATGGATGAGAGCACGGTAAAGGCCGTGCATAGATCTGTGGCGCGGTTGGTCTGTAGGTCTTTTTACAGACAGCACGCCTCCCTCAACGGAAACCTCAATATCCGGATCTACCTTCTGAGTGAGCTCTCCCTTAGGGCCTTTAACCTTTACCACATTGTTATCTACGGAGACTGTCACTCCTTGTGGAAGGCTTACAGGTAATTTTCCTATTCTTGACATATCAATAATGTTATTCTGTTAGTAAACATAGCAAAGCACCTCGCCGCCTACATTCTGCAGCCGTGCTTCCTTGTCTGTGATTATACCTTGCGATGTAGAGAGGATGGCAATACCCAGTCCGTTGAGGACTCTCGGCATGTTCTCTACTCCCCTGTACTGACGAAGACCCGGACGGCTTACCCTTACTATCTTCTTGATGGCGGGAGCCTTGGTCTCAGGATGGTACTTGAGCGCAATCTTTATTGTTCCAACGGGCTGGCCTTCAACTACCTTGTAGCTGAGGATGTAACCCTTTTCGAAGAGAACCCTTGTGAGTTCTTTCTTCATCTTTGAAGCAGGAATTTCAACAACCTTGTGGTTGGCCCTGTAGGCGTTCCTGATTCTTGTCAAAAAATCTGAAATAGGATCAGTCATTGTTGTAAAATTTAATAATCGATATCCTTTGTTAAACTATCTTACCAGCTGGCTTTGCGTACTCCGGGGATGAGGCCCTTTGAAGCCATTTCCCTGAACTGTATCCTGCTGATTCCGAAAACTCTCATGTAACCTTTAGGTCTGCCGGTAAGAGAGCAGCGGTTGTGGAGCCTTACAGGAGAAGCGTTCTTGGGAAGCTTGTCCAGTGCTGCATAGTTACCCTCGGCCTTGAGAGCCTTGCGTTTAGCGGCATACTTGGCGCATAACTTCGCACGCTTTACCTCGCGTGCCTTCATTGATTCTTTTGCCATAAATTATCTGTTTTTATTATTTCTTCTTGAACGGAACTCCAAAGGCTGCCAGAAGTGCGCGTGCTTCCTCATCCTTGGTAGTGCTGGTTACAAAAGTAATCTCCATTCCGAGAACCTTTGAAACTTTGTCTATATCAATCTCCGGGAAGATGATCTGTTCCTTCAGGCCGAGAGTATAGTTACCCTTGCCGTCGAACTTTTCTTCAACTCCTTTGAAGTCTCTGATTCGAGGAAGAGAAACCTTGATGAGCCTCTCCATGAATTCATACATCTTTGCCCTTCTGAGAGTTACCTTACAACCGATAGGCATTCCCTTTCTCAGTTTGAAGGAAGCGATATCCTTTCTGGAGTAGGTAAGTATGGCCTTCTGACCGGTAATCATAGCCAGTTCGTCTGCAGCGTTCTCAACAATCTTCTTGTCTGCAACACCTGCTCCTACGCCCTGGTTGATGGTTATCTTCTCGAGCCTCGGAATCTGCATCGTTGACTTGAAACCGAACTGCTTCTGAAGCTCACCGGCTATTCTTTCTTTGTATTCCTTCTGCAGGTTAGGAATCCATCCTTTGGGAACTACCTGCTCGCCGCCTTTCTTGGACTTAGACTCGCCCTTTGACTGCTTTGCATTCTTTGCGGCCTGCTCTTTCTTAACTTCCTTTGCCATTATTTGATTTCCTCCCCTGATTTTTTAGCATAACGTACAAGCTTGCCCTTATCGTTGAGGCGGCGTCCGATTCTGGTTGGACCGCCCTTTGAAGGATCTACAAGCTGAAGATTGGAAATATGTATAGGAGCCTCCTGCTTGATAATTCCTCCCTGAGGATTGTCGGCATTAGGCTTTGTATTCTTGCTTACCATGTTGAGACCTTCAACTATGGCGCGCATATTCTTGCGGTCAACTCTGAGGATCTTACCGGTCTTGCCTTTGTCGTTACCGGCGTTTACGAAAACCATGTCACCTTTCTTAACGTGGAATTTTACATTCATTGCAATACCTCCTATTATTAAAGTACCTCAGGGGCAAGTGAAACAATCTTCATATAGTTGTCGCGGAGCTCTCTTGCAACAGGACCGAAAATACGGGTTCCCCTTACTTCGCCCTGATTGTCCAGAAGCACGCAAGCATTCTCGTCAAACCTGATATAGGAACCGTCTGCACGGCGGATTTCCTTCTTAGTTCTTACAACTACTGCCTTAGACACAGAGCCCTTCTTGGCGTCTGCTCCCGGAATAGCACTTTTTACTGCTACTACGATCTTGTCTCCAACACCGGCATAACGGCGGCGGGTACCACCCAGGACACGGATGCAGAGGACTTCCTTTGCACCGCTGTTGTCGGCTACCATTAATCTTGATTCCTGCTGTATCATAGCTTATTTAACTTTTTCAACGATTTCAACTAATCTCCAGCGCTTTGTCTTTGAAAGAGGACGGGTCTCCATGATCCTTACGGTATCACCTTCAGAGCACTCGTTCTTTTCGTCGTGCGCTACAAACTTTGTGGTTTTATTTACGAACTTGCCGTAAATAGGGTGTTTCTCTTTGGTCTTTACAGCTACAACGGCACTCTTGTCCATCTTGTTGCTGACTACAACACCTACTCTGACTTTCCTAAGATTCCTTTCCATTATTTGCTCTGTTTTTTATTCTCGATCTCAGTCAGGACTGTGAGCATCCTGGTGATATCTTTCTTGGCTTTTCTAATCTGAGAAGTATTCTCTAATGGAGAGACAGCGTGGTTGAGAAGCATCTGGTTAAGGGCGGCGCGGTTGGTTTCTATACGCTCGCGGAGATCCTTCTCGCTCATTTCACGTATTTCTTTAATATCCATAATACTAATCTCTTTTACTGTTTAACATAATCCCTTCTTACCACAAACTTGGTGGAAACAGGGAGTTTCTGAGCTCCGAGTCTGAGAGCTTCCTTGGCAACGTCCATAGGAACACCCTCTACCTCTATAAGCATTCTACCGGGGGTAACGGGGGCAACGAATCCCTCAGGACTACCCTTACCCTTACCCATACGTACTTCTGCAGGTTTCTTTGTGAAAGGCTTGTCCGGGAATATACGGATCCAAACATATCCTTCACGCTTCATATAACGGACCACTGCCTGACGAGCTGCCTCTATCTGCTGACCGGTCATCCAGCAAGACTCAAGGGTCTTGATACCGAAAGAACCGAAAGCAAGCTGTGTTCCTCTGTGGGCCTGTCCTTTCATACGGCCCTTCTGCATTCTTCTGAATTTGGTTTTCTTTGGTTGTAACATAGCTAAAATTGCTTTATCTTGTTAATCCTCAACACTTTGGCTGTAACGGAACCAAAATGTCGGGCTGCAAAGGTAAAACAATTATCTGAATATGCAAACTTTTTTGAGAAAATTTTGCAAAGTTTTGGCTAAAAATTTTTGATGGTCAAACCGCCAATTCTCAGCCATTTATAAAAATGAAAAACCTGGAAGAAAACCCACTTTTGGATTTCTGGTCAGAAAAAAAATCACTTGAACTGTGCGGCATAGTCCTCGCAGGCCTTCCAGACGCGGAGAAGATTTCCGCCCCAGAAGGCTATAAGTTCTTCAACCGTCCAGCCTCGTTTGAGAAGCTCTACGGTTAGGTTTTTCATCTGCGAAGAGTTGTCGAGCCCTATGACTCCGCCGCCGCCGTCAAAATCGGTACCCAGACCTACATGACGGTAGCCTACCAGATTTTTGATATGGTCTATGTGGTTTGCCAGAACCTCCACACCAACTTTGTAGTACGGAAGGTCATCGCTGAGGAAGAAACGGCCGGTGCCTACCTGAATAACTCCGTCCACGGCGGCAATGGCGCGGATTTCGTCGTCGGTGAGGTTACGGGTCTGGGAAGGCTTGAGGGCCTTGCAGGATGAATGTGACGCCAGCACAGGGGCTTTGATTATCTTGAGCACATCCACCAGCGATTCGGACGATATATGGGAAACATCCACCATTATGCCCAGCTGCTGCATCCTTTCCACAACCTTTTCTCCAAACGGGGAAAGTCCGTGACCGGTCTTAGGATACCAGTAATAAGTGTTGGGGTAACGGCTGCCGTCGCATATCTGGTTTGGAGTGTTGTGCGAAAGGGTTATGTACTTTACGCCCATCTTTGCAAACTCGTCCAGATCCTCAAGGGTGCGTACCGGATATCCGTTCTCTATGCAGAGCACAACTATCCTTTTACCCTCTTTCTTAAGACGATAGACATCGTCTGTGGAATATGCTATGCCGGCCTTGTCCGAATGACTGTTGTTCACATAGTCTTTCCACATCTGGAGTTCGCCATGGCACCATTGATATGCAGAATCCAGAGATTTGGAGTTCTGCCACGGGCCCTGGTCGAGATATATGGCAAAGAAGGCTCCGTCCTGGCCGCCCTGCTTCATGAGTTCAAAGCTCACCTGCCCCTTGGCCACGGTGTAACGGCCCTCCGGATGAAGGGTATATGTAGGTGTATCTACGTGGGTGTCAAACGATATTGCCACTTTATGGATACTGTCGGCAAGGGCCATGTATTCTTTGTCGGTTAGGTTCAGGGCTCCGCTTCTTTTACACTTTCCACAATGGTCCTGAGCGTAAAGGTTGCAGGTCAGAAGGCCCAGGATTGATATAAGGCAGATAATCTTTTTCATATTCGTCATTTCTGTATTCATTTTGCTTGTTCAGAAGATTGGCTTTGCATGGCAGCCCGCTTAGGATTCCACCATTTCATGGAACGGGCCAGGATTAAAAGCACTGCGCTCAATGCAAGGCATATCCACATCAGAAGCCCTCCCCAACCGGCGGAGAAAGATATCGGAATCAGCGTTATCAGTATAATTTCCACGGGAGCTATGGGCAGATATGCAAGCGCATAATCGTCCATGGTCTTGCTCTTCATCTGAGGGTCAACTATCCTTTCCAGAGCTATGCCCATTGCCATTGTACCTGTCCACCAGCCCCAGGCAAAGATGGACCTTTCAAACCAGTAACTGGGGCTCAGACGCCTTCCGAAGTAGAAGGTTATGAAGAAGACCACGGCCACTCCTATTACTATCAGCACAAGCAGAGGAAGCCAGTACTGGACCACAACCCCTGTCTTGATGGAAGCTACGCCGCAGGTTACCAGAAGATCCGTAAAGAAACTGCCCTCTCTCTGGACGGTATGGTTGCTGACATATTCAGACACTTTGCACAGGTCAAATAGCTTCTTGAGCAACAGTCCGGCTACAAAAGCACAGGAGAATACCGGCAGTTCCAGACCGTTGTAAGGAGCCTGAAGACCGCTGCACCAGTTCTTTACCGCAACGCTGAGCACATAGCCCAGAAATGCCACAAAGAATACTATTGCAAAATGGAAGGTATAATGCTCTATGGAAATGGACGACACCGTAGCCTCTCCCAGAGAATCTCTCTTGCCTTTTGGAAGAAGCCCGCTTCTGAGTTCGTTCGGAAGATCTTTAAAATCAGCGATGAAGGCCGTCTGCTTTTTGCGCGCAGCCCACTTTATGATGACCAGGCCTACAACTATTGCCATAACAACGCCTACGGTTGCGGTTGTCATTCCGAGTGTCATTGCGTCTTCCCATTTGAGAGAACCGCCAAGGTTTTCAAAGGCACTGCCTATGGCCGCAGCCGTACCGTGCCCTCCGTAGAAACCGGTAGGAAGCATGGCTCCGAAAGCCTGATGCAGCGAGGGCCATATAGCCCTGAACAGATAGATTCCCACAAGACCCATGATGCCCCATTGCAAAAGCATGCCTATCTGGGCATAAACCCACATCGGACCCACCCTTTTGATAACCTCTTTGGCAGAGGATTTCTGCGATGAAAACGGCAGGGTTGAAAACACCAGGGCAATCAGCACCGCCGAATAAGAAGACAGGTTTCCGGAAAAAGGAAGCCAGCCCAGACCGTTTGGCCCGAAAGCCAGACCCAGAAAACCGGCTATAAGACTTGGCGGAATGAACAGCTTCTGTATAAGTTTGACCTTTACCCTGATAAACTTTCCTGCCAGCATCAGGCCGAAGACCAGGCCCATGTCAACCAAAAACACCCAGGGAGTGAACCCTTGAAAATGGAAAAAATCATTCATCGCTGAGAAAATTTCCGTAAAGATACAAAAAGAACGGCTTTTGCAGTAACCAATTTGCTTCTTAAATTTGAGGGCTCAAAAATGCTGCTTATGATTAAAAGACTCTCTGGCTCAGCGATATTTCTGGCTTTGATCCTGACAATTCTGCCGGACGGGGGCCTTTTTGCCCAAAACAGCAGAAGACAGGAGCGGCAACGCAGGAAAGAAATTGAGTTGGCGCCGGCAGACAATCCTGCAATGGAGGCCAGGATGGGTTACAAAATAATTGACGGAGATACAGTTTATGTGGGCAGGCTTTCGCCGGTGTTCAAGTTCGGGAGAATGAAGGGCAACCGGAACGGAAAATCCTGGAGGCAGTACAGGCGGCTGGTCTATAACTTCAAGGCTGTTTACCCCTATGCCCTGCAGGCCAAGGTAATAATCCGCGAAGCCGACAGCGTTCTGGCTACAAACGAGTTTTCCAGAGCCGAAAGAGAAAGATATATCTCAGCCTACCAGAAACAGCTTTTCAAGAAGTTTGAAAAACCGCTCAGGAAAATGACCGTAAGCCAGGGCAAGCTTCTTATGAAACTCATAGACAGGGAACTTGGACGGACATCGTTCTACATCATAAGAGAATACCGCGGCAAAATAGCCGCCGGATTCTGGCAGACGGTAGCCAAGGTCTTTGGCAACGACCTCAAAAAACCTTACGACCGCTTTGGAGAGGACCGCATGGTTGAAGATCTGATAATGATTTACGATGCCGGGGAATTTGACGCCCTTTACTACTCCCTGTTCTACAAATGAGCCTAAGGGGCAGGCTGCCGGTATTCAAAAGTCCTGCGTTGCAGAGTCTTGCCGTCAAACACCAGATAGTCAGGATGGTGTATCCATTCGCCGAGTATTGAAACATCTCCTCCGCCCTCTACTTCTTCCGTAAATGATGTATGATAGTGGCCAAAAATGAAATGGTCTATCTTTTTGTCCGGAGCCTGCTTCTTCTGAAAATCGGCGGCCCAGGCGGAACTTCCGTCAATAATTTTCTGAAGGTACTCCTTCTGAGACTTTTCGTCCTGGTTCTTGAATCTGGTAAGGCGGTTATGACGGCTCCAGCCGTGCCCCAGAAGAAAAGCCCACCTCGGATGCACTCCGCTGAAAAGCACCTGAAGGAAACGGCATTTGAAGACCCTCTGCAAAAAACTGTAAGAAGCACTCTTGTCCCAAAGGCCGTCGCCGTGGCCAAGGCAAAATCTTACGCCCTCTATTTCAACAATCCAGGGCTGAGCGTAAATTTTTACGCCCAAATCCTGCTGTAGATAGCTGTAGGTCCAGATGTCGTGGTTGCCGTTCATGAAATTCACTTCAACCCCTCGGTCTGCCAATGCGGCAATGGCCCCCAGGGTGCGGGTGAACCTTCGGGGAACCACATCCTTGTACTCGTACCAGAAATCAAAGATATCGCCGAGCAGAAAAACCTTGGAAGTTTCGGTGGGGAGAGATGCCAGAAAAGAGGCAAAGGCTTTCTCCCGCATTTTAGGGTCTTGATAATCTAGCCCAAGATGAGTGTCGGCTATGAAATAATACAGGGCCATTGTTTAACCTATTGCATAAGGGAGAACTATGCAAAGCACTCCGGCTATGAAACAGTAAACCGCAAAACCCCACAGCCTGAACTTCTTGAGCAGGCCCACCATCAGGGTGCAGGCAAAAAGCCCCGACACAAAGGCCGCTATGAATCCGCAAAGAACCGGCAGGGAGAAGAAACCGCTCATGCCGCCGCCATGCAGACCCTTGATTATCTCCAGAAAAGCCTCGCCGAGAATCGGGATTATTACCATTATGAAGACGAACTGTGCAAGGGAGGTCCTGCGGACTTTGGCCATCAGGCCGGTAGCTATGGTGCTGCCGGAACGTGAAAGCCCCGGAAGAACAGCAATGCTCTGAGCCACACCTACAAGGAATGCCTGCCAGTAATTGATTCCGTTCTGGAGCGAGAATATCTTTCTCCTCTGAGGCCCCGTCATATCTTCAGTTACGGTCATACGGTCTGCAACCTTCTGTTCCTTATCCTCCCCATCCTTTCCGTTCTTGAGGTCTCTTACGGCTGAAATGATTTCGCTGATAAGAAGGAGAACAGCCGTAACTATCAGGCAGATACCTACTACCAGCAGAGGATTGCCGGTGTGCCTTGCAACCCGGCTCGTATCAAATATCCTCTCCACCACATCCTTCAGGAGAAATCCTACAAGAAGTATCGGAATCATTGATACAAGGATTTTGAGAATATAATCCTTTTCGCGATTCATTCCTTTGACAAACAGCCCTTTGGACAAATTGAACAAAGGCTTCCAGAAAATCACTACGGTACTCAGCACCGTGGCTACATGAACAGCCACGTCGAAGGCCAGATTGCCCTCTCCGCTGATTCCCAACGTTTCCTGCATAATAGTAAGGTGTCCGCTGCTGCTGATAGGAAGAAACTCTGCCAGCCCCTGAACCAGACCCAAAATCAAACCATGCCACCAGTCCATATATAATTTCTTTAATTATCCTTGTTAGACTTTCCTCTGTGCATAATAGCAAACACTATCAGCCCGCAACCTAATATTATGACAATAGGGGCAAGCACCAAACGCCTGAAACTGAATATTTCCGGAGAAAAGACCGACGCCTCGCGGCTGCCGCCTCCGCATAGCAGTATGTAACCGATGACCATAACCGCAAAGCCGGCGATGATCCACAGAAGATTCTTCCTGGGAAGAGCAAAATTTTTGTTTTTCTCTGCCATAAACTATCCTAATAATATAGCCTGTCCACAGACATGGCCGTCATCTTTCTTACAACTAAAAAAGTGCATATAAAGCACATGAGCACTCCCAAAACGAGCAAACCCAGACCGCAATATACAAAAGTTTCCGTTCCGATGACCGAAGAAAGCTCCGGAATCTGCCTTTTAGCCAGCATTACACACACTCCCAGAGATGCTGTGGCTATCAGGGCGCTCAGCACCCCCTGTACTATGGAATTCAGAAGGAAAGGACGCTGAATGAAGCCTCTTGTAGCCCCCACCAGCTGCATGGTTCTTACAGAAAATCTTCTGGAAAAGATGTTCAGGCGCACCGTGTTGTTTATCAGCACCACGGAAATCAGGGCCAGCAAGACTATGAAGCACAGCAAGACTATGGCCAAAAGGCTCAGATTCTTGTTTATTGTGGTAATTATTCCTTCCTGATAAATTACGTCTTCCACCATAGGGTCCTGGCACAGAAACTCTTTCAGGTCGGCTATGCGTTCGCTGGTGAAATAGTCTTCGTTCAGCCTGAGTTCCACCGATGCCGGCAGGGGATTAGATTCAAATATGTCCAAGAAATCTTCTCCCAACAGCTCTTTCATTTCCCGGGTTCCACGTTCCTGAGAAATCAGTTCGGAAGAATAAACCTGAGGCATACCTGCAAGATTCTCAGAAAACTGTTCGGCCTGAGACTCTGAAACGTTATCGGCGAGTATGACAGAAATCTTCACATTTTCCTTCAGATAGGCCGAAATCCTTCTTGCACTGAAATACAGCATGGCAAACAGTCCTACTATGAAAAGTACCATGGAGATACTTATCACCGACGAAATGTATGAACGCCAGAAGCGCCGCCTGATTATGCCCTTTTCTTTCCTGTTCATGGTCCCTTTAAGGCTAACATCCGCCAAAGATATAAAAATCAGTCGGGATTGTTAAAAAAATTCTTATCTTTGCATAAACTACATTACGGATGAAAGCGCCTGTTAAAATATTGTACATAAGTTCGGAAATAACTCCTTACGTACCCGACTCTCCTTCAGCCACGGTTGGCAGGTTCATGCCACAGGCTGCGCAGGAAAACGGTATGGAAATCAGGTCCTTTATGCCCAAATACGGCTGCATCAACGAAAGACGCAATCAGTTGCACGAGGTCATAAGGCTTTCCGGAATGAACATAGTCGTAAACGAAATAGACCGCCCGCTGGTTATCAAGGTTGCCTCTATATCGCAGGCCAGGATACAGGTTTATTTCATTGAAAATGAAGACTATTTCAAGAGAAAATTCATCTTCCGCGATGAAAGGGACCAGTTCTTCCCGGACAGCGACGAAAGAGCCATACTCTTTGCCAGGGGAGTGTTGGAAACCGTCAAGAAACTCAGATGGCAGCCCACGATAGTACATTGCAGCGGTTGGCTGGCCAGCCTGGCTCCGCTTTACATCAAAAAGACATTCAAGGCCGATCCTATCTTTACGGACTGCAAGATTATATTTTCGCTTTACGACGAGATTGCCAAAGAACGCTTTTCTTCCGGCTTTGCCAAGAAAGTCATAGCCGGAAACATCAAACCATCCGATGTTGAACTGCTGAACAGCCCAACTGGTATAAATCTTGCTAAACTGGCCGTCAAGTATGCAGACGGAGTTATCTACGGCAGCAAGAACATAAGCAAAGAAATTTCCGACTATGTTTCTGCACAGAAGATACCTTCACTTGCCTACTCCGAAATTACGGAAGGCAACACTGCTGCATATACCAACAGATATATTAAGTTTTACGGAAAATTTTTGAAAGACTGATGCATTCGATATTAAAGGCAACTGCTCTGGCTTTTGCCATTTCAATTTCGTTTTTTGCCACATCCTGTATAGACGTAGACAAAACCTTGGGAATAGACAATATTCCCGATGACCAGGCGTTGCACCTCCAGACCGCCGTTTTTCACCTGCCGGTTCAGACAAAAATGATGGACAGCCTTCAGGCACTTTCCACCACAAACGCCTTGCTGGGAGCCATCAGGACTCCCGAAATGGGTCTGATAACCTGCGGATTTGCAACAAACTATGCACCATATTCCACATCTGAGATGAACTGGGGCACTTCCAGAAAGATCAAGAACATCTATCTGACAATGCTCAAAAGTTCGGTTACAACCATGGATGACAACCAGACCGGTCTGCCCCAGAACATCCATGTCTATAGGATGAACCGCTGCATAGACACCACCTCAAGGTACGGCTTCCTGAAATCTTCCGACTACAATCACACCCCCGTAGATACAGGCAGCGTAATCTATACCGGAAGCGACACCCTCAGAGTATGGCTGAAGAACAGCTTTGGCCAGGATATCCTCAGCGTTACGCAGCTTGAGCTGGATTCCACCACCAAATTCATGGACCATTTCAAGGGCCTGCTTTTTACCTGCGACTCTCCCGAAGACGGAACGGACGGCGGAAGGGTGAACGTAATTTCATGCTCGGAAGCATACCTGTATGTAACGTTCTCATTCCAGCCCACCTGGGCAAGCGGGCTTGAGCCCAAAGACACAATAGTGATGATTCCTCTGGCATCCGATTCCTACACAGAAAACTTTATCACATACGAATCTAAGCCTATGGAGAGCTCTGCTCCAGCAGAATATATCTACACAGAGGGTTTAGGCGGTCTCAAACCTTATGTAGATCCGCTCATCCTGAAAGACACCCTTGACAACTGGGTTGCAAAGAAAGGCTATGACCCCAAGAAGATCCTCATAGGAAAGGCCACCTACAAGCTGCCTTTTGTAACGGACAATTCCACAGTCAGCTTTATAAACAAGTGTTATCCGGCAAGCCTGTACCCCATGCACAAAGAATGGGACACTACCAGCAAATTCTACTATTTTACACCTCTGGAAGACATATATACCATTTCCAACAAAACCGGAGATGTAAACAGGTCTTTAAGCTGCTACATGGGAGATGTTTCCAGTACCGTGCAGAAACTCATCAACAAGGATAAATCAGAGATTATGTCTTCGTGGAAGAGTTATGCAATGTGGTTTTCTGCAGTAACCAAGAACACCTCAAGCAGCTACTACACATCAACTACAACAACTTCCTACACCACCGACAATTATACTTACTATGTAGGCAAGCTGAACGGTCCGCTTCACTCAGATTATCCTACGCTGGAAATCATCTATGCCATCCTGAACGACTGACCACAAGCCCCCTCGGGCGGGCAATAAGCTCAGACAATAAACAAAAAGGAGATAATCAAACGATTATCTCCTTTTTGTCATAGACTGACCTTCCTTAGAAGATCAATCTCAGTCCGAACATCATACCCCAGGTTGAGCTTGTGGAAACTGTCTTCTTCCAGGAGTTTGCGTTGTAGAAGTTATCTATTACGCTCTGAGGATCGTTGGCAGTTGCACTTGCATTCAGTCTGAATGTAGGAACTCCGCCGGTGTTGCTTACGAAGGTAAGAGGACGGAGGTTGTCGTAGCTCTGGTTGGTCATGCTCTTGTAAGCGCCCCATTTCTTGTTAAGAAGGTTACCTACGTTTACGATATCCAAGCTGGCCTGCAGGGTGAATCTGCGGTTTGTGCCAAAGTTGGTGAAGATATCCTGCATGACTTTGAAATCCCATCTGTTGTGCCAAGGAGCAACATAGCCGAAACGCTTTGCATACTGTCCCTTGTGCTTGCGCAGATACTTGGTGTCATTTACATACTGCCAGAAAGCAGACTGAGCCAACTCAGCAGGAACCAGTACGTTGTGCTTCGTTCCTGTGCCGTCTGTCCATGTGTAGGTAGCATCGGCAAACTTGATGTCTGCAGAGGATGCAGGTATGTACATAAGGTCGGCAGTGTAGCCGTCTTTGTTCATATCGTTTGAATACATCCAGTTGCATCTTCCCTGAGCGCTTCCGGTGTAGAGGAGGGAAACGGTGGTTGCAAAGTGATTCAGCCACTCGAACCTGTAGGAGATGTTACCTACTACCCTGTGAGGAATTGCAAAGTTGGAATAGCTGAGTTCAGGATCGTTGAGCTGATAGATTACAGGGTTGGAGCTCCAAGCCGATGCAGCTGTAGAACCCGGGTTGGATGTAACGTCCTTGGCTACGGTATAGGTATAAGCAATGCTTCCGCTCAGACCCTTGCTTGCATTCTTGGTCAGCTGGGCAGTCAGAGAGTTCTGGAAGCCCTTGTGAGTGTTGGTCAGGAGCATTGCAGAACCGATGTTGGAATTGATCTTCTGGGTTGTCCAGTAAGGCCTGTTGTCTGAACCGGTGTAGTATCCGGCAGCATAAGCCATATTGATGTTCTTCTGCATTACTGCATTGATATCCTTGGTGAAGATTTCCTCAAGGGTGAATACCATGTTCCAAGGAAGTTCAAAATCTACTGCAATGTTGCTTCTCCAAACCTGAGGCATGCGGAAATCCTTGTCAACCTCAGCGAATGCAGGGTTGTTAGGAAGCTTGCCGGGAGTTGTAGGCAGGAGGGTAGGATTGGCTTCTATCTGCTTGCGGAAATCAGGATTGAACTTGATACCGGCAGTTGCAAGGGTGTTTACGCTGGTGATGGTAACCTCAGGAGACTGAATCATACCTGCTCCGTTAGGCTGGTTGGTGAACCATACGAAAGGAAGGAAGCCTGTGAACAGACCGGAACCTCCGCGAATCTGAATGCTTCTGTCACCGAGTACATCCCAGTTGAAACCTACCCTTGGAGAAACCTGTACCCTGCTCTTGGGCCACTTGCCGCTCTGAATATTGTAGTTCTTTGAAGCCTCTACGCCTACCTGATAGTGATCTCTGAACTTGTTGCTCCACTTGTTGAAGCCAACTTCGTCAACGGCTGCATTGGCATCCAGATCGTTCAGATATATAGGCATTTCTGCCCTCAGGCCGTAAGTGAGTTTGAACTTGTCGGAAACCTTCCACTCGTCCTGTGCGTACAGAGATGTCATACCGAATGAAAGCTCAACGCCCGGTTTTTCACCTGCATTGTATGCATACTGGATAGCAAAGGAGGTAGGAGTTGCACCTGCATAGAAGGCCTCCATACCGTCTGCATAAACGATACCGGTTGCAGGGTCAGCGGTGTTGTTGTAGTTATACCTGTAATAAGAGGTACCCTCTCTCATATAGTTGTTCTTGAAGTACAGCTGATCATAGCCTGCACCTACGGTGATGTTGTGGTCGCCGAGTGAGAATGTCAGGTTATCCTTGATTGTGAGGGTGTTGTTCTTTACATCGTTGTTGTAGGAGAAAAGTTCATATCCGAAAGACATGTACTGGTCGCCGCCTTTGTAGATATCTACGAACGGGAATATGTCGGAATCTGAAGTTCTCTTGTCTTCAATCATGGTGTAGGAAGCCAGGAAGTTGTTTGAAACCCTGCCCCAGTTGGAGTTGAGCTCGGCTGTGATACTTCTTACCGTGTTCTCAAATCCGTACCATGCATTCTGGAAAGCTATACTCTGGGCAGACATTCTGCCTGATCCTCTTGTTCCAGGAGCGGAGGTAGCGTTGGTAAGAACATCGTAAGTTCCTACAACCTCGTTGTAGCGTACGGTGAACTTGTTATGCTTGTTGATGTTCCAGTCAAGTCTTGCAAGGATCTTGTGGTTCTTCTCCTCAAAGTTGCGGAAGTTCTGATATGCTCCTGCCTCATATCCGTAAGTTGAAAGCAGGTAGTCGTGCATCTTCTGAAGGTCTGAAACCGTGGCCCTGGAAGTTCTGGTGGCTGCATCTGCAACTCCTGCAGTGCTGGGCTCCCATGCTCCTGAAGGTTTTGTGGTCTTTTCCATTTCGCCGCTTACAAAGAAGAACAGCTTGTCTTTTATGATAGGACCGCCCAGGGTGATACCCAAAGTCTGAGCCTTGGCATCGTGGGCACCTGAAACCTTGCTGTTTCCTACCTTGTCTCCGGTGAAGGATTTAGGTCTGAAATAAGTATATACGCTTCCGGTATAGGTGTTGGTACCGCTCTTGGTCACCGCATTGATGGAGGCACCGGTAAACTGGCTCTGGCGGATATCGAACGGAGCAAGGTTTACGGTAATTTCCTCAATTGCATCCAGAGCTATAGGCTGAGCCTGTCCGCCAGGAAGTATCTGAGTTGTACTGAGACCGAAGTTGTTGTTGAATGCGGCACCGTCAATGGTAACGGTGTTCATTCTGTTATCCCTTCCGCCGAATGAGGTTCCGTTGGCCTGAGGGGTAAGCTTGGTAAAGTCGGTAATACCCCTGCTGATTGAAGGGAGCTGACGGAGCTGTGCGGTGCTGATATTGGTGGAAGCACCGTCTTTGTCTGAATTCAGCATCGGGTTAACCACACCGCCTCTTACAACAATGGCGTCCAGAGCAACAGCTTCCTCAGCGATTGTGATGTTGCGGACAAAGTTCTCACCCAATTTGAGGTAAGCACCTTCTGTCTTTGCATCTGCATAGCCCAGGAGGGTAGCCATAACTTCATAAGGACCGCCAACACGCATGTTGGGAATTCTGTAGTTACCGTTATTATCGGTAACAGTGTAGTACCTGGTTCCAGATGGAGTGTGGGTTGCAATTACGGTTGCACCGGCCACTCCGGTTCCGTCCTTTTCGCTTACCTTGCCGCTCATAGACGATGTAGTAACCTGAGCGTAAACGCTTGAGGCCACAAACATGCTGAGAGCCATCAAGGCAAACAGTTTAATTGTTTTTCTCATAAAATTAAAAAATAAGGTTGGTTGATAATTTTTCGGGGGCGAAAGTACAAAATAGCAAAGAGATTTCCCAACAAAAAAACACTGCTGTCAAATAAATATGATTTCTCTTGCATGGTGTTTTTTTTTATGATATTTTTGCAACGCTTATTCACAATTGGTGGACAGATTTGACTGCTTGCAACCACAATAAAAAATGCTAAAACGAACAGGGGCCGGAGTTTCTTCCTCCCCGATTCCATGCACAGGTCAAACCAATCCGCCGTAACAGAACAGATTATGGCATATTTATTTACATCAGAATCAGTATCTGAAGGCCATCCCGACAAGGTGGCCGACCAGATTTCGGACGCTATCCTGGACGAATTTCTCTCCCTTGACCCCCAGAGCAAAGTTGCCTGCGAAACCTTTGTAAGCACCGGCCTTGTAGTCATCGGAGGCGAGGTACGCTCGGAGGCTTATGTTGACATACAGCAGACTGCCCGCAACGTAATAAACCGGATAGGTTATACCAAGGCCGAATACAAGTTCGACGGCAACAGCTGCGGAATCCTCTCCGCCCTGCATGAACAGAGCGACGACATCAATCGCGGAGTTGACCGCAAAAAGCAAGAAGACCAGGGAGCCGGAGATCAGGGCATAATGTTCGGCTATGCCTGCCGCGAGACAGAAGATCTCATGCCACTGCCTATATGGCTGAGCCACAACCTGCTGATTACCCTGGCTGACATCCGCAAGAATACGGATCTTATGCCTTACCTCAGGCCGGACGCAAAGAGCCAGTTTACCATAGAGTATTCAGATGACAGAAAGCCTCTCAGAGTACACACCATAGTGCTTTCTACCCAGCATGATGAGTTTGACAAAGACTCGGCAATGGCAAGCAAGATAAGGAAAGACGTGCAGGAAATTCTCCTTCCAAGAATGTTGGAAAAGATGCCCGAAGACATCAAAAAACTCTTCTCCAAGGGCTACAGGCTGTATGTCAACCCTACCGGAAAATTTGTGACAGGCGGGCCACACGGCGATACCGGACTTACCGGACGCAAGATAATCGTAGATACATACGGCGGAAGAGGAGCTCACGGCGGAGGAGCCCTCAGCGGAAAAGACCCGAGCAAGGTAGATCGCAGCGCCGCCTATGCCGGACGCTACATAGCAAAGAACCTTGTTGCCGCAGGAGTGTGCGACGAGTGCCAGATACAGATATCCTATGCCATAGGAGTTGCAAAGCCTCTGAGCATATTCATCAACACATTTGGCACGGCAAAGGTCAAGACCGGCGGAAAAACCATTTCAGACGGGCGTCTGGCAGAAGCCGTAGGCAAGTTGTTTGACCTGCGCCCGGCCAAGATAATAGAAAAGTTCGGGCTCAAGAACCCAATCTACGAGCCTTGTGCCGCATACGGCCACATGGGACGCAAGCCCTATGTTAAAGAGGTTACATTGCTGAGAAACGGTAAGAAAGTAAAGAAGAATGTACAGTTCTTCGGATGGGAGCTTACAGACTCCGTAGAAAAAATCCGCAAATACTTCAGCCTTTAACCAAGGTCCACCACTGTTATACCTGCTCCGCCGAAACGCACGTCCTCGTCGGAGCAGTTTTTTACGGATGGATTGGTTCTGAGCCACTTGCGGACTTCTTCCTTGAGAACTCCCGTGCCTTTTCCGTGAAGTATGCGTACGGTGGAGGCTCCTGCCAGAATGGCATCGTCCAAAAATCTGGACACGCTGTCAAGGGCCTCGGAGAGCCTCTGCCCGCGGATATCTATTTCGTCCTTGAACTCAAGCCTTCTCTGGCTTATGCTTTCATCTACCACTACCGAATAATTCCTCAGCGATGAAGCCTCCCTTTCTCCCGTAGTCCTGTATTCCTTATTGGATATTACGGTAACAGAATCTTTCTTTACACGGCTGGAAATATCGCCGATGGATATGGTCACCCATTTGCCGGTTATACTCATAACTTCTCCGGTAAGACCGCTTGGGTTAACCTTGACCTTACACCCTACCTCCAGAGTCAGAGGCTCCGGTTCCTTGGGCTTGGCAGAAGGCTTTTGTTTTTCCAGCATGGCCTTCCGCTGCTGCCGGCGAGCCTTTCTTTCCATCAGAGACTTGATTTTTGCCTCCATCTGAATGTCCTGACTGCTGCTCTGAGCGGCATCAATCTTGTCCGAAGCCTCCTTGAGGGCGGCCCTGGCTTTCTTGGTAGCTTCTTTTTCGGCTTGAGCTTCCTTAATCTGCCGGATTGTAGATTCCACCTTACGGTTTGCCTCGGCGATAATCTTACGGGCCTCCTCCCTTGCCTGCTCTATAATCTGCTTTTTGGTCTGGCGTATGTCGGCCAGTTCCTTGGAATATTTCTCCGTTACAGACTCCAGGGTTTTGTCTGTAGTGCGTATCCGGGCAAGCTTTTCGTCCAGCTTGCGCCGGTTACGGGATATGGTTCTGAGCTGGCGCTCAAGATCTATGAAGTCTTCGCCGGCTTTTTCTTCTGCCTTCTTTACAAGATGCTCCGGAAGGCCGGTCTTTCTGGCCAGATCAAAGGCAAACGAGTTACCCGGAACTCCGGTTTCCAGCCTGTAGAGAGGGGCTATGTTCACGCTGTCAAACAGCATGGCCCCGTTTATGACCCCGCGGCTGCCCTCGGCATAGACCTTGAGGTTTGTATAGTGGGTTGTGATTACTCCGTATGTACCCCTGGATTCCAGTTCCTCAAGTATGGTCTGTGCAATGGCTCCGCCGGCTGCCGGTTCCGTTCCGCTGCCGAACTCGTCTATGAGAACCAGAGAGTCGGAAGTGGCCGACTTAAGTATATTCCTCATGTTCATCAGGTGAGAACTGTAGGTGCTGAGGTCGTTCTCAAGGCTCTGCTGGTCGCCTATATCTATGAAGATGTTGTCAAATACCCTGAATTCGCTCTTCTGGCTACAGGAAGGCGGCATACCCCACTGGAACATGTACTGCAATATGCCCACCGTCTTCAGGGCCACCGACTTGCCTCCGGCATTAGGGCCGGAAACCACAAGTATGTGCTTTGCCCTTGTAAGGGCAATGTCCGTAGGAACTATCTTCTTGCCTTCTTTGGTCAGTGCGCTTTCCAGGAGAGGATGCCGGCCCTCGTAGATTCTCAGGCTGCCGTCGGCCGATTCAACCGGCTTGCCGGCCCTTATCTGATGGGCGAGGTCCGCTTTGGCCCTTATGAAGTCCACCTCCCCTATGAATCTTGCTCCGTCCATGATTTCCGGAATGTAGGGCCTGAGGAAATCCGTAAATTCAAAAAGGATGCGGGCAACTTCTCTTTGGCGGTCAAAGGTGAGGCGGCGGATTTTGTTGTTCAGTTCCACCACTTCCAGCGGTTCTACAAAGAAGGTCTTTCCGCTGGCCGAAGCGTCCTGCACTATGCCCGGCAGGCTGCGTTTGCTGGAGGCATTCACCGGAATGAGCATCTTGCCGTCCCTTACGGAAACCGAAGCGTCCGGGTCGGCTATGTTGTCTTCCTTGGCCTTCTTCAGCAGAGATTCAATCTTGCGGCTGACGGAATTACGGGCCTGATTGAGTTCGGCGGATATCTTCTGAAGTTCAGCCGATGCCGAATCTTTTACCACTCCGTTCTTGTCCAGAATGACATTGATCCTCTCCTTTACTGCCGGAAAATACTGAACCGGCTGGGCCAGGGCCCTCAGCTGCGGATATTTCCCCTCCTTGGTGCCGCTCAGGAAAGAAGTCACCTGGCGGAGATTATCCATAAATGCAGCCAGCCGTGCCATATTCTCCACGCTTATGCTGCTGCTTTCTTTCTTCAGGGCCGGCAGAAAACCGGTGCAGTCTGTAAATCCTCCCTGCGGAAACTTGCTCTCCATTATGCTTATCTCCATCATCTCATCTACAAGAGAAAGCCTGCGGAAAATTTCGCCGGTCTCACAAGAAGCTTCCTCCTCCTCCGCCCGGGTAGCGGCGTACGAAGTGGTGCACCTGTCCTTTATCTTCTGGCGGATGAAACTGAATCCGATTTTATTTTCCAACTGTCTGCTGTCCTGCATCATAACAAGGTTTATCCTCTACGGCCTGTAGAGTTGGGGTTTCCTTTTTTCAAAATAGGTAAGGCGGTCAAAACCGCAGCTGCTGCAAACGGCTGCAAAAGTTTCAAACTTATCGCAGAGCCTGGCAGCTTCATGAGAATCGGAACCCAGAGTCACAAATTCTCCTCCGAGCTCCTTGAACCTGCGGAGTATCATCTGGTCCAGCACCTGGAGATGATTTCCGTGCATATCATAAGTCTTTGTGTTGATTTCCAAGGCCTTTCCTTCCTGAGCCAAAAACCGGAGCAAGGTATCGAGCTGGTCCGGAAAGTCTGCATACCTTATGTCTCTTACCTGATAAGGCGCATAGCGGGCAACATAGTCAAAATGGCCTGCCACATCAAAATCAGAAAAATCTCTGGCGGTAAGATATATCAGTTCCAGCACCCTGCCGTATGCCTGCCTGAAATCCTTGCCCGCATAATAGTTTCCGTAATACGGGTCTTCCGAATCTACAAAATGAATGGAGGCAATTATCTGGTCAAACTCATAGCCCGAAATAAACTCCCTGCTATGGACTATGCTCTGGGGCTGAAGCCCTATTTCTATACCTCTCAGCACCTTGCAGCCGCCATCAGGAAAAATATCATGCTCCGCCTCAGCCATTTCCCTTTGCTGGTCGCCTATTGAGAACTCAAAAAGCCCCGGATTGCGTGGAGCGTCCAGATCCAGATGGTCGGTAATGGCAATTCCGGCCATATTCAGCTCCTTGGAACGGGCAAGCAACTCCCTGACAGTCGTCCGGCTGTCCGGAGAAAACTGGCTGTGAGTGTGCGTATCAATAAATTTACCCATACAAAAGCAGATTTTTACCTTCCGGCAGGCAAAATTATCAAATAATTTCCAACTTGCCCCAAACGGCATAAAGACTATGGCAAACAAACTCTTGAACACCGTACTCCTTTGGACAAAAAGCATTGCGTCCTTGTTTGTGGGCAGAGAATGTCTGGTATGCCGGTGCCGTCTGAGGGCCTTTGAGAGCGACCTGTGCACGGCCTGCCTTGCAGACCTTCCGCAGTCCTACACCTGGATTCAGGAAGTATCTCCTGCAGATATTGCATTTTGGGGAAGGAGCCACATAGAAAAGGTAAACTCCCTTTTCCTGTACGGCGGAAACTACAGAAAGCTCGTTCACTCCATAAAATACAAGGGGAACGTCCGCCTTGCCCAAAGGCTCGGAAAACAGCTCGGGCAAATTATCGCTGAGGAAGATATAGACTGTATAATTCCCGTTCCCCTCCATCCGAGAAAGAAAAGGCAGAGGGGCTATAACCAGTCTGAACTCATAGCAAGGGGAATACTCAAGGCAATGAAAAAGACAAATCCTTTTATCGCCATAAAAAAAGACCTGATCCTCCGCAGAAGCTTCACATCCACACAGACCCAGAAAGACCGTATTGACCGCTGGATAAATGTCCGCAACGCCTTTAGGATAAATGCCAAAGCTTTAAACAGACTGAAAAAGAACCTGCCCAAAGACCGGCGGCCTCACTTCCTGCTCACAGACGATGTGCTTACCACCGGAGCCACGCTGGACGCCTGCGCCACAATCCTGCATGAGAATCTGGACTGCAAGGTAAGCATAGCAACCCTTGCCTACGTCCCATAATTTCTTAACTTAGCAGCCTGATAAAACATGGATTATGCTGGATTTTATTAACCTGCACTGGATAGACATAGTGGACATACTTCTGGTAGGCCTCCTTATCTATCAGATTTACAAACTGATAAGAGGAACGGCCGCAATGAGTATCTTTGTAGGCATCATCATTCTTTACTTTGTATGGCTGATTGTAAAGACGGTTCACATGGAACTGCTTTCGGCCATCCTGGGGCAGGTTTTGGGTGTGGGAGTTTTGGCCCTGATCATAATTTTCCAGCCGGAAATAAGAAGGTTCCTGCTGCACCTTGGAAACAATTCCATACACCGGAACGGCAATTTCATTACCCGCAAACTCTTTGGAACCAAAAACGGAGCCGTTCCGCTGGCAACCCTTGACGAACTCACGCAGGCCGTAAGAAAGATGTCCGAAACAAATACCGGAGCCCTGATAGTTATGACTCACAGGTCTTCGTTGGAAAGCATAACCGAAACCGGAGACCGCATAGATGCCATCATAAACCGGAGGCTTATAGAAAACCTTTTCTTCAAGAACTCCCCGCTGCACGACGGAGCCCTTGTAATGGATACTTCAAAGTTGATAGCCGCAAGATGTACGCTCCCGATTTCTGACAATCAGAACATTCCTCCGCAGTACGGAATGAGGCACAGAGCCGCTGTGGGCATTACGGAACAGACAGATGCCACCGCCATAGTGGTATCCGAGGAAACCGGCGGCATTTCTTTCGTAAAAGACGGGGTGATAAAAACCATAAGCTCCCTTACGGAGCTCAGGTTGGCTATTGAGGATTCTTATTCTGCTTCTTGAGTTCCGACTTCAGATACCATTTGCCGTCCTTGCCCTTCTTGTAATCCTTTCCTTTGCCGATATATCTCAGATAGCCTATGTACTGCTGGTCGTCCAGCACTTTCTTCATGGCGTCCATGGTTTTCTGCTGCCACATCTCGTTGACATGACGGTAATTGTCCGGGTCCTGCATTCCGGAACGCTGCATATCTTCCAGGGCTTCCTTCAGGGCAACATAGTTGTGCACAAGGATAGAATCCACATAGAACTCCTGGCTGTCGGAAAGGTTCAGCTTCCTTACAAGATCCTTAGTATGCTTTTCCGCAATTTCCTCCATTGTAGGTTCTTTGTCTTGGTTCTGGGCATACACGGAAATGCTGCCTATGGCAAGAAATGCAATCATTACGGCCAATATCTTCTTCATGGTTCTGTATTTGATTAAAAAGCGTTATCTTTAACTTTGTTTTGGCAAAGTTATGAAATATATGAAACACAAACTAAATTTTATCGCCCTTGCTGCGGCCCTCATGTCTTTTGCATTCTGCCAGACAGGTGAAGCCTGCACCAATATTATCGTAACCAAAGGTGCTTCAAAAGACGGAAGTGTAATGGTTACCTACGCTGCCGACTCTCATACCCAATACGGAGAACTCTACCACCACAACGGCGGAGTTTGGCCAAAAGGCACAATGATAAAAGTCTATGAGTGGGATTCCGGCCGTTATCTTATGGATATTCCTCAGGTCAGCCGCACCTATTCCACTATGGGCAACATGAACGAATTCCAGCTCATAATTACAGAAACCACCTTCGGAGGGCTTGAATCTCTGGTAGATACAACCGGAGGCATAGACTATGGCTCCATAATATACCTTACACTCCAGAGGGCAAAAACCGCCCGTGAGGCCATAAAGGTTATAGCCAGTTTTCTGGAAACCTACGGCTATTGCTCGGAGGGCGAAAGTTTTTCCATAGCAGACAAGGACGAAGCCTGGATTATGGAAATCGTGGGCAAGGGAGTAAAACTCTCAAAGAACGGCAAGAACCTCAACAAAGGAGCAAACTGGGTGGCAGTGCGCATCCCTGACGGCTATATCAGCGGCCATGCCAACTGTTCAAGAATCAGCACTTTTCCTCTCAACGATCCGGAAAATTGCCTCTACTCCAAGGGTATTGTGGAATTTGCAAAAGAAAACGGATATTACACCGGACCGGATAACGAATTCAGCTTCTGCGATGCCTTTGCTCCGGCAAGTTTCGGAACCCTCAGGGGCTGCGAAACCAGAGTCTGGAGTTTCTTCAACATTCTCGGAGGCGGAAAAATCGGAGACCAGGATGCTTCGTTCTATGTAGATTACGCCGCCGGCCTCAATCCGGCCAACAAGATGCCCCTCTACATAAAGCCGGCGCATCCGCTTACCGTAAAGGATGTTGCAGATGCAATGAGAGACCATTTTGAAGACACTCCGTTCGACTTCCGCTACGACCTGGGAGCCGGCCCTTTCAACAACCCCTACAGATGGAGGCCCATGTCTTTCATGTCAGACGGCAACAAATACGAGTTTGAACGCTCGGTAGCCACCCAGCAAACCGGATTCTGGCTTCTGGGCCAGGCCAGAGGATGGCTCCCCGATGTAATAGGCGGCATAATCTGGTTTGGTGTGGATGATACTGCAACCAGCTCACTTACACCGGTTTATTCTAGCGGCGTAGAAACTCCGCTCTGCTTCAGGGTGGGCAACGGAAGCATGGTCCGCTATTCAGACAGTTCCGCCTTCTGGCTGTTCAACCGCATAGCCCAGTTTGCATACAGCCGCTACAAGGACATTCAGCCCGAAGTCCGCGCCGTCATAGATGAGCACGAAAACGGAGCTCTCAAGATAATTCCGGAAGTAGATGCCAATGCTCTGCGAATCCTCAACGAGAGCAAAGACGAACAGAAGGTAAAGGGTTATCTTACAGAATGGTCAAACATGTTTGCCGACAGAATGTTCCGCCGTTTCAAGAAACTGGATGAATACCTTCTTGTAAAATACATCGACGGCAACATCAAAAAGCAGAACCCGGACGGCAGCTTCAAGACCATCTACAACGAAGACAACGCCGTCATGCCCGACCAGCCCGGCTACCCGCAGAAGTGGCTGGATGCCATAGGCAAGGAAATGACTCCCATCAATCCGAACGAAAAGACCTATTAAACTGGCCGTTACATAAAGCAAAAGAGGGGGCCGGATTCTGCCGGCACCCTCTTTTTTACAATCGCAGAGAACTATTCTGCTGCCTCTTCTACAACTTCCTGAACTTCCTCTGCAGCTCCTTCGGAATCATCCGTAAGATCTGAGAACAGCCCACCGAGCTTGCCGAGAATTTCCTCGCCCATCTGCTCGTACTGCTTGTCATACTCAGGGCGGATCTTCTCTACGGCTGCATCAAACTTGTCCTTGAGTTCTGCATTCTTTGAATAGAATTCGTCAAAAGCCTTTTCAACCTTGTCCATTTCCTCTCCAATCTCGGTAGCTTTAGTAATCTTGAAGTCTGCAAAAGCGGCCTTCATGTCCTTAGTTGCCTGAAGCTGATAGTCCATCAGAGCCTTGGCGTCTTTCTCAACATCACCGGTAGGCTTTACTGTTGAACCGGAGCAGGAAACCAGAAACAGTCCTGCGGCAAAAATTGCCAGATAAATAAGTTTTTTCATCGCGATAAAAATAAAAAATTGTTAACGGATGCAAGATAATAAAAATAAGGGATGAACAGATGTCCACCCCCTACTTTACGAAAGGAAAAGCCTAGTTCTGAGCGTTCCTGGGTCTGCGTCCGCCTCTTGAACCGCCTCTTCTGCGGTCTGAACGTCCGCCCTCTGAACGAGCTCTGTCGTTGGCATTTACACCTGCGTTAGGAGTAAGATCTGCCTTTCCGTAAACCTCGCCGTTGCAAACCCATACCTTGATACCGAGAACACCTACCTTGGTATTTGCCTCAGCCAATGCATAGTCTATGTTTGCACGGAAGGTATGCAGAGGAGTTCTGCCTTCCTTAATCATCTCGCTGCGAGCCATTTCGGCGCCGCCAAGACGTCCGCTGATCTGAACCTTGATACCCTCGGCTCCGCTTCTGATGGCGGAAGCTATGGCCATCTTTATGGCTCTTCTGTAAGATACGCGGCCTTCTATCTGGCGTGCAAGGCTGTTGGCTATGATGTTGGCGTCAACCTCGGGCCTCTTTACCTCAAAGATGTTGATCTGAACATCCTTGTTGGATATCTTGTTGAGTTCTACCTTCAGTTTGTCAACCTCGGCTCCGCCCTTACCGATGATAAGACCGGGCTTTGCAGTGTGGATAGTAACTGTGATGAGCTTAAGAGTCCTCTCGATGACGATCTTGGAGATGTTTGCCTTTGAAAGTCTGGCATTCAAATACTTTCTGATCTTGTCGTCTTCAAGGATCTTTGCAGCGTAATCATTTCCGCCATACCAGTTGGAATCCCATCCGCGGATGATTCCAAGTCTGTTGCTGATTGGATTGGTTTTCTGTCCCATATTACTTTTCCTCCGCCTTTACTGCCGGTTTTTCAGCGGCTTTGTTTTCCTTCTTGTCCAAGATGATGGTAACGTGGTTTGAACGCTTGCGGATTCTGGAAGCCCTTCCCTGAGGAGCGGTTCTGATTCTCTTGAGCGTACGTCCTTCGCCCACCATGATGGTTTTTACTATAACGTTGCCGTTATCCAGCTCTTTGCGGTCGGCTTCGTTCTTGCTCTCCCAGTTTGCAATGGCACTCTTAAGGAGTTTGTAGAGCTTGTTGGAAGCTTCCTTCTTGGAATACTTGAGAATATCCAGAGCTTTGTTTACCTCTACCCCTCTGATAGTGTCTGCGCTGTAACGCATCTTCCGCGGAGAAGTAGGAACGTCATTCAGCTTTGCTACAGCTGTCTGCTTCTTTATCTCTTTCTGGCGCTCGGCCATTTCTCTTTTTCTTTTTCCCATTTCTGTAATTCTTTAATCGTTAACTCTTAAAGCCTATTTGTTCTCCTTGCGGTTTCCAGAGTGGCCTTTGAATGTACGGGTAGGAGCAAACTCGCCGAGTTTATGACCTACCATATTCTCTGTTACGTAAACGGGAATAAACTTGTTACCGTTGTGGACGGCTACGGTGTGACCTACAAAGTCAGGGGAAATAACGCTTGCCCTGGACCAAGTCTTCACAACGTCTTTCTTGCCGGATTCGTTCATGGCAAGAATCCTCTTTTCCAGAGATGCCTCGATATACGGGCCTTTTTTAATTGAACGACTCATAATCTTAAATTTATTCCGTTACTTCTTTCTTCTTTCAATGATGAACTTCTTTGAAGTCTTCTTGGGGTTACGTGTCTTGTAGCCCTTTGCCGGAAGACCCTTGCGGCTACGTGGATGACCTCCAGAAGCGCGTCCTTCACCACCACCCATCGGGTGATCTACAGGGTTCATTACAACGCCTCTGTTGCGAGGACGGATACCCATCCAACGCTTGCGGCCAGCCTTGCCGTGCGATTCAAGATTATGGTCCGGATTTGAAACGATACCAACGGTTGCGCGGCAGGTTGTCAGCACCATTCTCGTTTCGCCTGATGGCAACTTGAGAACTGCATGACGGCCTTCCCTTGCAACAAGCTGAGCATAGCAACCTGCGCTGCGTGCCATAGCACCGCCCTGACCAGGAATGAGCTCAATGTTGTGAACGTTTGTTCCAAGCGGAATCTCTGCAAGAGGGAGAGTGTTACCAATCTCGGGGGCAACTCCGCTGCCGGATGCAATCACCTGGCCTACCTGAATGCCCTTAGGAGCAATGATGTAACGCTTTTCTCCGTCCTGATATACTACAAGTGCAATTCTTGCACTGCGGTTAGGATCGTATTCTATTGTCTTTACGGTGGCTGTGTACTCGTCTTTGTTCCTGAGGAAGTCAATTACTCTGTACATCTTCTTGTGGCCGCCGCCGATGTAGCGCATGGTCATGCGACCTTCGTTATTACGTCCGCCACTGCTCTTGCGAGGCTCCAGAAGGCTCTTCTCCGGAGTGTGGCAGGTAATATCGTCAAACGCGCTTATTATCTTGTTTCTCTGACCGGGTGTTACCGGTTTGAATTTACGTACTCCCATCTCTAAATGTTGCTATAGAAATCAATCTTGTCTTCTCCGGCAAGGGTTACATAAGCCTTCTTGAACCTGTTGGTGCGGCCCTTAAGCAGACCGGCCTTGGTGTAGCGGCTCTTTGCCTTACCATTATAACTAACTGTATTAACGTCCTTTACCGTAACGTTATACATTTCCTCTACAGCCTTGCGAATCTCAACCTTGTTGGCGCTGTAGCTTACGATGAATCCGTAGCGGTTTCTCTTTTCGCCCTCTGCGGTCATCTTTTCTGTTACTATCGGCTTTATCAAAATTCCCATAACTGTCAGGTTTTAACGTTTGTACTCTGTTTTAAGAGAATTCTGGGCACCATCCACAAACACAACTGAATATGCACGCATGATATCGTACGTGTTGAGATTGTTGGGAGTGGCAACCTTTACATTCTCCAGATTACGAGAAGACAGGCTTATGTTCTCATTTCTTTCAGGAACTACAAAGAGAACCATACGGTCATTGACCTTGATGTTCTTGATGATAGAAACAAACTCCTTGGTCTTGGGAGCGTCCATGGTGAACGGCTCAATAACTGCTATTGCATCTTCCTTTGCCTTGTAAGACAGGGCTGAGAAACGTGCAAGCTGCTTAACCTTCTTGTTGAGTTTGAAATCATAGTTCCTTGGACGAGGACCATGAGCCCTTCCGCCGCCTACATAGATGTTGGACTTGATAGAACCGTGTCGTGCACCGCCGCTGCCCTTCTGGCGGATAATCTTCTTTGTAGAATAGGCAACTTCGCTTCTGTCCTTGGTCTTGCTGGTTCCCTGTCTGTGGGCGGCAAGATACTGCTTGACATCCAGATAAATAGCATGGTCGTTAGGTTTAATGCCAAATACTGCATCGTCCAGAACGGCCTTCTTGCCGGTATCGGTTCCGTCTATTTTCAATACTGCAATTTCCATAAACTATTCCTCCACAATTACATAAGAACCGGCTGCTCCCGGTATGGAACCCTTAACTAACAAAAGATTGCTTTCAGGAATAACCTTGATGACCTTAAGATTCAGAATCTTTACGCGGTCACCGCCCATTCTTCCAGCAAGTCTCTTACCTTTGAAAACTCTTGAAGGCCAAGAGGATGCACCCATAGAACCAGGTGCGCGGAGTCTGTCGTCCTGACCGTGGGTCTGACCACCCACGCCGCCGAATCCGTGGCGCTTTACAACGCCCTGGAAGCCTTTACCTTTAGAAATTCCGGTAACGTCAACCCAAGTGTCCTCGTTTTTGAAAACGTCGGCAACACTGAGAGAATCGCCCAATTTAAGTTCGCCTGCAAAGTCATTCTTGAACTCCACAAGCTTACGTTTGGGTGTGGTATTTGCCTTTTTGAAATGTCCCATAAGAGACGCGCTGGTGTGTTTTTCTTTCATTTCGTCATAGGCAAGCTGTACAGCGGCATAACCATCTTTTTCTTCTGTACGAATCTGCGTAACAACACACGGACCAGCCTCGATTACGGTGCAGGGAATGTTCTTGCCATCAGCACCGAACACGGAAGTCATTCCGATTTTTTTGCCAATCAATCCAGGCATTTTACTATTTGTGTTTTAATTAAACATCAGCTGCATAGCCATCTGCGGAGGCACTGCCTTTGCGGCATTGCGCGCACCTGGATACAGCTCCCTGCATTTTTTGCGGGGGTGCAAAGATATAAACATTTTCTGAACAGACAAGTTTTTTTAAAAGAAAAAAGCCCCTGCCGCAAAATGCCGGCAGGAGCCATGTCTTCATAACATTCCTGAACTCCATATAATTTCTCTGGAAACTCAGGAGAGCCTTTGTCTATTTCAGGTAATAGGTAACGGTTGTAACAACCCTCACTTTCTTGATGTAGTCGGTAGTCTCGTCAAGGTCATCTATTGAGAACTGGCCCTGGCTGGCGGTCTTGATCTTGCCTATGGAACTGCCGCAGTTGTCTGCAAACCTCTGGGCTGCTTCTCTGGCGTTTGCGGTAGCCTCCTTGATCATGTCCGGCTTGATTTCATTCAGACCAGAGAAATCATACGATGCGTAATCGCTGATGATGATGCCCTGTTTGAGCATTTCTGTGGTTGTTGTCTTTACCAGTTTTCTTATTACATCAACCTTGTCGGTTGAAATTGTCATGGACTGGTTTATCTGCCACTTGTAGTCAGGACGGTTGTTGGAATACCTGTACTGGTCTTCCAGATTACTGACAGAAGGTGAAGACTCAAAGATTTCTTCCTCAGCGATGCCGGCTTGCTTGATGAAATCCTTGACGGTCTTGGTGTTGGCGTCAACAGACGAATAGAGAGAAGACAGGTCGTTGCCCTGACGGCCGAAAGACACTCTCCATATAGCCTTGTCGGCCGGAACCTGTCTTTCTGAAAGGCCTCTTACGGAAACTACGTTGTCCATGGATTTGAACTTTACGATACCGCTCCTCAGGCAAAGGCCCAGAGCCAGAAGTCCCACGGCAATTATGGCAGCCGCAAGAACTTTGTTTCCTTTTTTAATGTTATCAGTCATAGCTTAAATGTATAAAGGTGTTTATTATATCTGCAGGTCAAAGTCAGAGCAAATATACGCAAAAAGTGTGCAGAAATTGCTAAATTTGCGGCAAAGTTCGGGAAATACCGCGGGCGGGCCATCTGACAAGCCTGCATAACTTGAGATATTAACTTTATAAATAGCTTATAATATGATTATTGTAGATGTACAAGGCAGAGAAATCCTCGATTCCAGAGGAAATCCCACCATTGAAGTTGAAGTCACCCTGGATTCTGGTTTCAAGGGTGTTGCAGCCGTTCCAAGCGGAGCTTCCACAGGAGAGAACGAGGCTATAGAACTCCGCGATAAAGATCCCAAACGCTATGGCGGAAAGGGAGTTCTCAAAGCTGTCAAGAACGTAAATGACATCATAGCTCCGGCCATCATAGGCATGGATGCTCTCCAGCAGAGAGACATAGACAAGCTTATGATAGAGCTCGACGGAACAAAGAACAAGGCAAAGCTGGGTGCCAACGCCATCCTTGGTGTTTCCCTGGCAGTTGCAAAGGCCGCTGCAGAAGAGTTGGAAATTCCTCTCTACAGATATATCGGCGGAACCAACGCATACGTGCTTCCGGTTCCTATGATGAACATCATCAACGGCGGTGCGCACTCCGATGCTCCAATAGCCTTCCAGGAGTTTATGATCAGGCCCATCGGAGCCAAGAACATGGCAGAGGGAGTCAGGATGGGTGCCGAGGTCTTCCACGCCCTCAAGAAAGTGCTCAAAGAAAGAGGTCTTTCCACCGCAGTTGGCGACGAGGGAGGTTTCGCTCCTGCCCTCAAGGGCATAGACGACGCTCTGGACTGCATCGTAGAGGCCATCCAAGCCGCCGGTTACAAGCCCGGAAAGGATGTTACCATTGCACTGGACTGCGCAGCCAGCGAATTCTCAGTAAAGAAAGGCACCAAGTATTCTTACGACTATTCACAGCTGAACAACGGCACCAAGAAAGAGCCTAAGGGCAAGTGCCTTACAGCAGACGAGCAGGTTGCATACCTTGAAAAACTCTGCAAAAAATACCCTATCGATTCCATCGAAGACGGAATGGACCAGAACGACTGGGACGGCTGGGTAAAACTTACCAAGGCCATCGGCAGCAAAGTTCAGCTCGTAGGAGACGATCTTTTTGTAACCAATGTCAACTATCTGGAGAAGGGTATCAAGAAGGGTGCTGCAAACTCCATCCTGATTAAAGTCAACCAGATAGGTTCGCTGACAGAAACTCTGGACGCCATTGAGATGGCTCACCGCAACGGCTACACTACAGTTACCTCACACCGCAGCGGCGAAACCGAAGATACCACCATTGCAGACATTGCAGTTGCTACCAACAGCGGTCAGATCAAGACCGGTTCGCTCAGCCGCACAGACCGTATCGCCAAGTACAACCGTCTGATGAAGATTGAACTTGAGCTTGGTTCCACCAGCCGTTACGGATACAAGAAAATCAAATAAGTGGACAAGAAAGAATTGATGCGAAGAGCAATCCAGCTTTCAGATGAAAGCGTGGAGAGGGGCGGCGGACCTTTCGGGGCCGTGATTGCCCGTAATGGAGAAATCGTGGCGGAAGGGTCGAACAGCGTTACGCTCACCTGCGACCCTACCGCTCACGCTGAAGTTACGGCAATCCGCAATGCCACAAAGAAGCTTGGAAGCTTTGACCTTTCTGGCTGTGAGATCTTCACATCCTGCGAACCCTGCCCCATGTGCCTTGGCGCAATCTACTGGGCACATCTTGACAAGATATACTACGCCAACAACCGCAAAGACGCTGCAAAGATCGGATTCGACGATGATTTTATCTATCAGGAGATAGAACTCAAACCCGAAGACCGGCAGAAGAAATCGGAGAAGCTTCTCAGAAAAGAAGCCCTGGAAGTCTTCAAGAAATGGCAGGACAAAGAAGATAAAACGGAGTACTGAAAAGCACTCCGTTTTACTTAAAGTAATATCCGATTCCCAATGCAAATTGGACACTTCTGTATCTTCGTTTAATATACCACCCTTTATGATAGTTTATCCCAGGTAGTGGTGCCGTCTTTGTTGTCTTTGAGCTGAATGCCCAGAGCTTTGAGAGTATCGCGGATATGATCGCTCTTTGCCCAGTCTTTGGTGTCCCTTGCAGTTTTCCTGTCTTCAATGATGTAGTTCATAAGGCCGTCAATAACCTTTGAAGTGTTGGACTGGCCGTCGGCAGACTGAGCTGAATCTTCATCTACCAGACCGAGAATATCCGTGACAACCTCCTTGAACAGGGCGGTTACTGCTTCTTTTTCAGGCTTTGCAACCGCAATTCTCCCTTCCTTGATATTGTTTACAGCCTTGACGAGTTCATATATGCCGGAAATTGCTACCGGAGTGTTCATGTCATCGCAGAGAGCGGAAAATATGTCCTCACGCAGTTTATTTATCTGCTCAGCGATACCTTCTGTTGACTTTTCAGACTCTTTGAGCCCCTCTGAATCCCTGACTGCCTGCATCAGACGTTTAAGCCCTTTCTCCGCAGCCTGGAGCGCAGAATTTGAGAAGTCCAAAGTTCCGCGGTAATGGGCCTGAAGTATGAAAAAGCGCACCGTCATAGGAGTGTAGGCCTGCTCCAGAAGAGGGTTGGACCCGCTGAAAAGTTCATCCAGTGTTATAAAATTGCCAAGAGACTTGCCCATCTTACGCCCCTCAATGGTAATCAGGTTGTTATGCATCCAGTAACGGACTCCGCCAGTACCCCTTTCGGCAAAATTCTGAGCCATTTCGCACTCGTGGTGGGGAAACATCAGATCCATTCCGCCGCCGTGAATGTCAAACTCCTTCCCAAGGTATTTTTCTCCCATGGCAGAGCACTCCATGTGCCATCCTGGAAATCCTTCGCCCCAAGGAGAAGGCCAGCGCATAATATGTTCGGGGCTTGCCTTCTTCCAAAGAGCAAAATCTGCCGAAGAATGCTTGTCATTCTGCCCGTCAAGTTCGCGGGTATTGTGAATCATCTCGTCCAGATTACGACCGCTCAAGGCCCCGTAGTTGAACTTCTGGGCATATTTGGTCACATCAAAGTAAACAGAACCGTTGCTCACATAGGCATAGCCGTTGTCAAGTATCTTCTTTATGAACTCTATCTGCTCAATTATATGGCCGGAAGCGTTTGGTTCTATGCTTGGCGGAAGCACATTGAGTTTTGCCATAGCCTGACGGAAATGCACCGTATAGGTCTGTGCAACCTCCATAGGTTCAAGCTGTTCCAAACGAGCCTTCTTGGCTATTTTGTCTTCTCCCTCATCGGCGTCATGCTCCAGATGCCCTACATCCGTAATGTTACGTACATAACGCACCTTGTAGCCAATCTGCCTTAGCAGACGAACCAGAACGTCAAAGGTTACGCCTGGCCTGGCATGGCCAAGATGAGGATCGCCGTACACGGTGGGGCCGCACACGTACAGACCTACTCTGCCGGGGGTTATGGTCTTAAGAAGTTCCTTTCTTCGGGTGAGTGTATTGTAGAGATAAAACTCCCTTTTGATTTCTGCGCTCATAAAATAACCGGCGGCCTTTGTTCCGCCGGTTGCAAAGTTAAGAGATTGTTTGAGAAAATTGCGATTTTCTCAGTCGAGTTCCGGCAAAGACATTTTCAACGCCACTATTTCACAGGAGAACTTTTCTTCTCCGGTTTTGGCTATGTACTTGTAATAGCGGAGCCTTCCCACCACTTCCAGAAAGGCCCCCTTACGAACCTTGGAAAAATCCATCATCCCCTTGGAAGACCAGGCGGCAATGTTATGCCACGTTGTTTCTTCTTTGAACTGACCGTCTCTGCCCTTGAAAGACTCGTGTGTTGCAAGGGTAAAACGCACCACCGATACGCCTCCCTCCAAATTGGTCACCTTGGGATCCGCTCCTACGTTGCCCCTCAGTTCCACTCTGTTCAATGTTCTCTCCATAAATCATTTAAATTAACCGTGGGCAAAGAAAACATCATAAAAAAACCTAAGCCAAATCATATCCGGATATAATCGGTTATAATCGTTTAAGTTTTTGTTAATCAATTAACGGTTTCTGAAACGGATAATCCCGTAAAACCGGGCAAAAATTGCGTTTCCGGATCTTTAAACAATTACGGAAAAGTAAGAAAATATCCCTCTGTTTTCGGCCTCTCTTTCCACACACAGACTATTTGATTACATTTACCGGAAAATATTGTCAGGCAATTTTTGAAACATCTGATTGTTAGAAAGATGGAAGGGAACAAGGTGGCGGTCAGAAGGTGTCCGTCCTGCGGAAAGGAAGTAATAGGACGTACAGACAAAAAGTTCTGCAGCGACGAATGTAGGATATTCTACAACAACTCCGCAAGAAAAAGAAAACGCATAAGAAACCAAAGAAAAATCAGGGCCATAATTGCAAATACCCGGGAACTGGAACGGGCCGATGCCAGGTTTTTGTTAAAAATGCTCGAAAGAATCAGCAAAGTATTCAAATTATTGAGTACCTTCGCTAAAACAAGACATTGACAGATATGACTTCCTGCAAAACCCCAATCAGAATTTTTGCAACGGCTCTGACCATTGCTTCCATTGCTTTTTCAACAACTTCATGCGTAGAAAATTCCGCAAAATACCGGGAGCTTCAGGCTCAGCTTGATTCGCTTCAGGGAAACTATGGTCAGCAAAAGAACCAGCTGGATGAAATCTTTTCCATAATCAACGAAGTTGAAGAGGGCTTGAACGACATCCGTACAACAGAAAAAATTCTCACTGTGGAAAACAGCAAGGAGAATTCCAACATATCTGAAAACCAGAGAACAAGGATGCTCTCCGATGTCAATGCGGTCAAGGAGGCCATAGCCCGCTATAAAGAAAGGATAGAGGAACTCAAGAAGGAAAACAGCATCAAGAGCGTGGAATTCAGGAAAAGGCTCAACGCCCTGACCAAGGAACTGGAGGAAAAGGCCGAAATTATCAACGACCTTCAGCGCCAGCTTAAGGCCAAAGATGTCATAATCAGCCGTAAAGAACAGACTATCGACAGCCTCGGCCGCCATGTCTCAGACCTGAAGGAAGACATCTCCGCCCTTACCGGAGAAAAGGAAGATATGCAGCAGACCATAGCCACTCAGGACAAAGCCATCTACTCCGCCTATTACATCATAGGCAGCAAGAGCGAACTGATTGATGCCGGCGTTCTTTCAAGGGGAGGCCTGTTCAAATCTGCAAAAATCTCATACGAAGCAGAAAAGACATCCTTCATCAAAATAGACTACCGCGAAATATCCACCATCAACACCAACTCTTCAAGGGCCAAGGTCCTGTCAAACCATCGCAGAGGCACATATTCCATAGAAGAGGTTGACGGGCAGGACATCCTCACAATTTCAGACCCCGAAGGCTTCTGGGAGCAAACCAAGTATCTGGTCATCCAAACCCAATGACCCATCAATACCAGAGATTCGATGAAAGGAAACATAATTCCCGTTCCTCAAATCTGAGGTACGCAGGAAGGGCTGCCGTGAATATGAGATATAACGGCTCGGAGAACGGCTATTTTCTGCTCGTCCTCTTCCAGCAGAAATTTATCAGGCATCTGCATTGACGGTGATTACATCGCTGAGGCTGGTGGTGTAGTTTCTTGACAGATGCTCACGCCTCATTTCCCACTGTTCTTTCCGCTCAGCGATGCCGGAGGCGGCCCTGCGGTTGAAGACTGCACTTTCTCCCTGAACGGCAAGGTGAAGGGTGCTGCGGCCGTAGCGGCGGTTGACTTCATCCATCAGCAGATCCACTTTCCTGTTGCGCTCGTAGTCGGGCTGATAATAAAGGTTCTGCTGTATGTGGCCGTTTGGAACTATTCCGCTTACGGTAACTCCGGCCTTCTTGTAGGCTATTCCAGGGCGATATATCTTGTCCAAAGCACTAAGGCAGCCCTCCACGATTCCCATGGAACTGTCTTCCGCCTCAGGAAATTCCACCATGGCCCTTGGATAATACTGGGGCATGTCTTCCCTAAAAAAACTTGTCATGAGAAACACCGTTGCATAGATGGCCGAGCTGTGCTGGGCCCTGAGCTTTTGGGCGCATGAAGAGGCAAAGTTAGACACTGCCGTACGCAGCTGACCAAGGTCCGTAACAAGTTCCCCAAAGCTGCGGCTGGTGGTTATGGTCTGCTTCATTTCCCTGTGATCCAGATGTATGACATCATAGCCCAAGAGCTCCTGATAAGTTCTCATGCCGCACACACCCATACGCTGCTTTATCCAGCAGGAGCCTTTTGCCACAAAGTCCGCAGCAGTTTTCATACCCATCGCAGAGAACTTTCTCAAAGACCTGTAGCCAACGCCCCACACATCTTCAAGCGGCAGCAGGGAAAGAGCCTTCTTCCTCCGCTCTTCGGTATCAATCATACAGAATCCTTTGTAGCCGGCATATTTTTTGGCAAACCTCGTGGCCGCCTTTGCAAGCGTCTTTGAATGAGAAACTCCCACAGATACAGGAATGCCTGTCCCTTTGCTCACGCATCTGACAATTTCCTTTCCCAGAGTCCCAACCTCCCCGGCCTTCATATTCCCAAAATCCACAAACGCCTCATCTATGGAATATACATCCACGGCTTTGCCTGAACATCCGGCAGGATTCCCCACAACGCTCTTCAGAATCTCCATAGCCCTGCGGCTCATATCTCCGTAAAGCGTATAGTTGGAAGAGCACATGGCCACGTCAACCCCTTTTCTGATAAACTCTTCCTCTATTTTGAATGCTGGCATTCCCATCTTTATCCCGATGACCTTGGCTTCCTGACTTCTTGACACCGCACATCCGTCGTTGTTGGAAAGCACCACAACCGGCCTTCCCTCCAAAGACGGATCGAACACCCTCTCGCACGAGACGAAGAAGTTGTTGCAGTCCATAACTCCCACAAACCGCCGGTTTCCTTCACTATCCATTTCTCAGCGATTTATTTTCTTTATTGAATATGTAACCACTCCCCATACCATGAAATTCTGGTCCGAAGTAACTCTTATCTTCCTGTACTTGGGATTCTCCGGCACTAGCCACAGCACATCTTCCGCCCCTCCGCCTGCCTTCTTCTCCACACGAATCCTCTTGAGCGTAAACTCTCCGTCTATAAAACATACGGCAATATCTCCATCCGAAGCAGGGATGCTCTTGTCTATGACTATCAGGTCTCCGTCTTCTATTCCCGCCCCTGTCATGGAATCTCCGCTCACCCTCCCGAAGAATGTTGTTTCCGGATTCTTCACCAGCTCCTTGTTCAGATCTATTCCGCCCTCAAGATAATCTTGTGCCGGTGAAGGGAAACCTGCCTTGATTCCACCTTCCGCCAAAGGCAACACCAGTGACTTTTTTTTCATTAAAATTAAACTCAGATGCCTGTATTAATTTGCGGCAGTAGTATAGTTGAAAATAAAACTAAAAAATGCTCGGTTTTATTGGCTAAAACAGTATCTCAACTCTAATAACAATATAATCCTAGATGCTTCATTTGAATTTCGTTTAAGAATTTCTTTAACATCATTAAAATAGTCGCTACAAAGCATTTCCCAGTCATTCTCCGTTTCTAGCAAGGAGCAATAGCTGTTATTGTTTTTTATGAACAAACTTGATGAATTCGGAATACTAGATATAATAAATAATGAATCTATAGCTGAATCATAACAAGTAACGGCTTTATATATTGTGAAACGGCGGTTGCCAGATATAGGACTTGTCGGGTCTGAACTCTTTATAAAGATATTATTTACATACGTTTGTTCCAGTTTTCCTATCAATGTATCTATCTTACAATAGTTATAGTCAAAGCAATATGTTCCGTCTTTACGATATGCCGCTGTATTAAAATGCCACCAATAATCTGTGCGCTCTATAGGATATAATTCAGGATGTTCCAACCAGTAAATAGGATGTCCTATTACGCAACATCCAGTTTTTTGAGAAGGAAAATAAATAAAAACAGAATCTTCAAAGGCAGTCATTGAAAATGATTCTTTTTTCAAAAAATGAAAAAGTTCATCATTTATCAAGAAACTTGCAGAATCTTCTTTCCTCCAATTTTCCAAAAAATCAATAATATCTTGTTTGCTGCGAGGCAAACTATAATAACATCTTCCGTAATATTCAATAACTCAAGTTTCGCAAGTGAAAAATAATTGAAATAAAAAGGCTAAAGGTTTTGATAATTCATTGATTATCACTATCTTGTGTTTACAATACTAATAGATAGTTGCCCTTTAGCCATGAACAAAAATAGACAAATAATCTCTGAACTCAAAGACTTTTTCAA
>ERZ842401.73-NODE-73-length-122359-cov-8.375204_pt1 | contig 122359 bp, 138 predicted proteins | sample MGYA00521270_ERZ842401 | MGnify/ENA primary metagenome ERZ842401 (study PRJEB31892, sample SAMEA3878208) | bioreactor metagenome | biome: Moose rumen | place: Sweden | collected 2011-10 | study: EMG produced TPA metagenomics assembly of the PRJEB12797 data set... | reverse complement strand
CCAACTAAACGAGCTCCTTTTGGTCGCTCCCAGTTTCTTGCACGCTCCTAGTATCATATTAATTGGGCGGCACAGGACGGGCTGTTTTTATTCCTAAAACCTAAAACCTAACACCTAGTATCTATTTCCTGCCGCTGATAACCCGCCATTGCGTTACAATTATTCCCAATATCATCATACAGCATCCAAAAATTTCTCTGTCTGTCATTTGTTCGCCAAGTATCAGCCAACCTGACAACGCGCCGAAAATACTTTCAAAACTCATTAAAATTGCCGCCGCCGCCGGTTCAGCGTATTTTTGCCCGTAAATCTGCAACGTAAATGCAACGCCCGAACTCATCACGCCACCATAAAAAATTGGAAACGCCGCACTTTTTACAGCGTCAAGCGTTGGGTTTTCAAAAATCAGCATTGCCGTAAAACTTAAAATCATTGTCATAAAAATTTGCGCCGTCGAAAGTTCCATTACGTCAACTTTGTTTGCAAATTTATCAACAACCAAAATATGTGCCGTCCAGAAAAACGCGCTGAAAAATAAAATTATATCGCCGCGATTTATCGAAAATTCTTCGTTTATCGCCAACAAATACAGTCCAATTATCGCCAAAATTGCGCCGATCCAATTTTCTTTTAAAATTTTTTTGCCTAGAAATGACGCGCCTAACGGTACGAACATTATATAAAGGCACGTGATAAAAGCCGCCTTGCCCGCCGTCGTGTAAAGCATTGATACTTGTTGCATTGAACTTGCGATAAATAAAAATATTCCACAGAATAAGCCAACCAAAAAGCCGCGTGAAAGTTTTTCTTTTCGTCGTTCAATGACGCGAGATTTTTTTGTGTAAATTAAAAGTCCCGTTAAAAATATAAATCCCAAAAAATATCTTGCCGCCGCGTAGGTAAATGGTCCGATCCCTTCCATTCCCGTAAGCTGCGCTACAAATGTTGTTCCCCAAAAAAATGACGCGCCAAGTAACATTAACGCACCTTTAATTTGCATTGTAAATCCTCCTAAAAATTTTTTAGAGTACTTTGCTAAAATCGTTTTTAGAGTACTTTGCTAAAATCGTAAAACACAGAATTTATATTTCTGATAAAAAATTTTACCACGAAATAACATTTTTGACGAAAAAAAATAACCGCCCTGTAAATGTGACTTAGGACGGTTTTTTTTAGTTGCAGAAAAATTTTATTTAATGACAGGTTGCGGAATACCTTCACCGAGCGTGTAGAAAGTTATATTTTCCAAATTTACTGTACCACCGTTTGGAATGAAAATAATATCCTGCGAAGTAGTTTTAGGATAAACACGAGTTGACATAACCGCTTCGCCGCCGTTTACAAAAATTTCAATAGACGATCTGTCAAGGAAAATTTGCAAGTTAATTTTGTTGCCGGAAATTTTAACTTCGCGTTCGCCTGTAACGTTCCCGCCGGCTTTATCGCGGTTGAGTTTCAAAAGTCCGCTGGATTTATCGTAACTTAACACGGTTTTTTCACTGCCGCCGCTGCGAAGTTCAATAGAAAAACCATTCGCCAAACTTGTATCAATCGTTGCCAAAAGTTCGCCCGTTTCGCCGCGTACGCCGTCAAGCTTAGTTTTTTTGCTGATATTTAAATTGCGATAGGATTTTTCGGCAATTCTCAAACTTTCCAATTCAGGAACAGGAACGCTTATAATTTTGCCGTTTTTAATGTGAAGTTCACGCGGTACAGTCATCATACAAGACCAGCCGTCAGTGTATTCAGAAAAAATATTGCCTGTCGGCGGATCCCACATATCAAGCCAGCCGATTAAAATGCAACGCCCGTCGGGAGTCTGTGTAATTTGCGGCGCGTAAAAATCAAAACCATAATCAAGCGTATCAAATTTGCCGTGCGTAAAAACGCCTGTATCGTAATTCAATTTGCCAATCATATAACCGGCTTGAAAGAAATTCAAATATTTTTTGCCTTCAGGTTTCATACCGATAGGCGACATAATAATAGCCTCTTGCCCGTCAATTTCGGCGAAATTCGGACATTCCCACATTGTACCTTCATTGCCTTGACTGTACGCCATAATATTTTTAAATTTCCAGTCAAGCATATCTTTTGATTCAAAAAGCAACATTTGCGCCCTGTCACCGGCTTTATTTTTCGAGCCGATAACAACATAATAAGTATCGCCATGTTTCCACATTTTGGGGTCTCTGAAGTCGCCGCCGTGAATATTCCCCAAATTTGAAGGCGCGTAAAGTACGGGGTTGCCTGCATATTTTTCAAAAGTAATTCCGTCGTCACTAATTGCAATATTTTGACTTTCGATTCTGTCTACACCTTCCGGCGTCAAAACGGGTAAATCTACGTGTCCCGTGTACATTAAATAAAGTTTGCCGTCCTTTTCCAACGCACTGCCACTGAAACAACCTCCGCCGTTGCCGCTTGCGTCGTAAATACTGTTCGGCTCCAGTGCAACCGGTAAATGTTCCCAGTGAACTAAATCTTTGCTTTTAACATGTCCCCAGTGCATTGGTCCCCATTTCGTGTCGTAGGGATAATGCTGATAGAAAAAGTGGTATTCGCCTTTGTACACGCAAAAACCGTTGGGGTCGTTCGCCCAACCTGCATAAGGCGCAATGTGATACAAAGGATACCACCGAGCATTTGTCACTGTAACAGGTGTTCTTTCAACCGCTGCCTCAACTTGCGAGCTTACAGGCATAATCAAGCAACCAGCCGTTATTGCCGCCGTAAGCATTTTCTTGAAAAATTTCCTCATCAAAATACCTCCTATAAAAAATTTTATATAAAACACTACTATAGCCACTATATCAAAAAAAATATTTTGTCAAGCTAAAATTTTAATTTAAAAGTTTTGCCGAAAATATTTTCAAAAGCTGATTCAAAAAAATTTTTCAGATAAAATAAAGGTTGCCGCGCAGTTGACGTAGATTTTTCAAAGTGCTAAGATTTATTAAAATTTTCACAGTACTTTTAAGGAGTGTGGTATTTTTATGATTGATATTACAGATCGCGTCAGAAATAAGGATCTGCAAAGTAAAATTGTCACGGCTGAAGAAGTTGCAAATTGGATTAAGCCCGGTATGACTTTGGCTTGTAGCGGCTTTACCGCGTCTTGCTATCCAAAAGCAATTCCTTTGGCACTTGCCGAACGTATGAAAAAAGACCCTTTCCAAGTCAACATTTGGACAGGTGCCTCAACCGGTCCCGAATTGGACGGCGCATTGGCTGAAGTCAAAGGCATTAAACAGCGTCTTCCTTATCAAACAGATTCAAAACTTCGCCCCGAAATTAACGACGGTACAGTTAATTATTTGGATTTGCATTTGTCAGAATCAGCGCAACTTTCAAGAGTCGGTTATTTGGGCAAAATTGACGCGGCTATAGTCGAAGTTTGCGCCATTACCGAAGAAGGCAATTTAATTCCTACAACTTCGCTCGGCAACGCGGCAAGCTACGTGCAAAGTGCTGATATTGTTATTGTTGAAGTCAATACAACTCAACCGCTTGCACTTGAAGGGATTCACGATGTTTACGTTCCGTTAGACCCGCCTAACCGTTTGCCAATTCCGCTTGTAAAAGCTGATGACAGAATTGGTACAACTTACATTCCTTGCACGCCCGACAAAATTAAATTTATCGTGCCGTGCGATATTAAAGACCATACCCGCGATCTTTCTCCGATTGATGAAAATTCTAAACAAATGGCGGCTTATACGATTGAATTTTTGCACAAAGAAATTGCCGCAGGTCGTATGCCGAAAAATCTTTTGCCGTTGCAAAGTGGCGTTGGCAACGTTGCAAATGCAGTTTTGGCGGGCTTTGTAGATTCTGATATGCAAGATTTAACGGTTTATACTGAAGTTATTCAAGATGCAATGCTTGACTTAATCGACGCGGGAAAATTAAAAATTGCGTCGGGTACAGCGTTTTCGCCTTCGCCCGCCGGTATGGAAAGATTTTACAAAAACGTTGACAAGTACAGAAAATATATTTTATTGCGTCCTGAAGAAATTTCAAATTCGCCGGAAGTTGTCCACCGTCTCGGCGTTATCGCTATGAATACCGCGCTGGAAGTTGACATTTACGGCAATATTAACTCAACGCACGTTTGCGGCTCTAAAATGATGAATGGTATTGGCGGCAGTGGCGATTTTGCGCGTAATGCTTATTTGACAATTTTCTACACGCCGTCAACTGCGAAGGGCGGAAAAATTTCTAGCGTTGTGCCTATGTGTTCACATATTGATCACACTGAACACGACGTGGATATTATTATTACTGAACAAGGTATTGCAGATTTGCGCGGACTTGAACCGCGTAGCCGTGCGCTTGAAATTATTAACAAGTGCGCTCATCCAGATTATCGCCCAATTTTGCTTGATTATTATGAACGCGCCCTTGCTGAAACTAAAAAAGCCAATACGCCGCATTTAATCGACGAGGCTTTAAGTTTCCATTCCCGTTTCTTGAAAAACGGCGATATGCATAAATAGGAAACAGACTTTAGAAAACAGGAAACAGATTGTAAACCCTGTATCCTGCTTTCCTGTCTCCTGTTTCCTAAAAAACTGACTGAAAGGAAGTTTTTAAATGAATTTTAAAGACGCTGTGATTAACCGTCGCACAAATTACGCACTCGGCAAAAATATTCCAGTACTTGAAACTGAAGTTATTGCCGTTGTCGAACGTATGACTAAGGAAGTACCTTCGCCTTTCAACATTCAAAGTCAACGCGCTGTTGTGGCAATGTACGAATATCACGAAAACGTTTGGGATATTACAATTTCAAAAATGCAGGAAATTTTGGACGAAGAGGCATTTGCAAAAACCAAACAGAAACTTGAAGGTTTTAAAGCCGCTTACGGTACGATTTTATTTTTTGAAGAAAGTGACGTTGTTCACGGAATGCAAAAGAAATTCCCAATTTACGCGGACAACTTCCCAGTTTGGGCGTCTCAAGCTAATGGAATGTTGCAATTTGCAATTTGGACGGCGTTGGCAGAAATGGGCTTAGGCGTCAACATTCAGCATTACAACCCGCTTATTAACGTGGATATTATAAAGGCGTTCGACATTCCGGACAGTTGGGAACTTGTTGCTCAAATGGTTTTCGGCGAAAAATTGAGCGAACCTGATAAAATTGATAAAATTTCCACAGGTAAGAGAGTTAAAGTTTTTAGATAAAATTTTTTAGGAGGTTTACGAAATGTTTAAAATTTTGGGCGTAGATCATATTGGTATTGCGTCAACCACATTGGAAGACGGCGAATTTTGGAAATTGCTCGGCTTGCAATATACCGGCGATGAAACTGTTACAGATCAAAAAGTTACAACGGCTTTTTATCCTACAACCGAAGATAAACAGCACGGCGAAATTGAACTTTTGGTTGCGACTGATGAAACAAGCCCTATTGCAAAATTCATTGAGAAAAACGGCGGACGCGGCGGCATTCAACATATTGCATTGCGCGTTGATAATCTTGAGGCGGCACTTGCAGACTTGAAAGAAAAAGGCGTTAAACTCATTGACGAAAAACCGCGTAAAGGTGCGGGCGGCGCAATGATCGCGTTCATTCATCCTAAGGCAACTCACGGCGTACTTTTGGAACTTTGCCAGCGTGATTAGTTAAGGAAACAGGATACAGAAAACAGGTTACAGGGGAAAAATCCTGTTGCCTGTCAGCTGTTTCCTGTTACCTAATGAGCGACTGAAAGGAGCGAATTAAATGGCGACAGTTCAAGAAAAAATTGATTTAATGCACTCGAAGAAAGAAAAAATTCTTTTGGGCGGCGGCGAAAAACGTATTGAAGCCCAACACAGCAAGGGCAAACTTACCGCCCGTGAAAGAATTGAAAAATTCTTCGACGAAGGCACTTTCATTGAACTTGATATGTTTGTTAAACATCGTTGTACAAATTTTGGACAGGAAAAGAAAGAATTACCCGGCGAAGGTGTTGTAACGGGTTATGGCACTGTAAACGGGCGTTTGGTTTACGCCTTCGCGCAGGATTTCACTGTTGAAGGCGGCAGTTTGGGCGAAAAACACGCTCATAAAATCTGGAAGGTTATGGATTTGGCAATGAAAATGGGCGCACCGTTAATTGGAATTAACGACAGCGGCGGCGCACGTATTCAAGAGGCAGTTGACGCTTTAAGCGGTTACGCGGGGATTTTCTACCGTAACACGGCGGCTAGCGGCGTAATTCCTCAAATTTCCGTAATTATGGGACCTTGCGCGGGCGGCGCGGTTTATTCCCCTGCAATTACCGACTTTATTTACATGGTAAAAAATACCAGCCAAATGTTTATAACAGGTCCTGCAGTTATTAAATCTGTTACGGCTGAAGAAGTTACCGCTGAAGAATTGGGCGGCGCAATGACTCACAACAGCCGCTCCGGCGTTGCACATTTTGCCGCCGAAGACGAAGACGACTGCATTAACCAAATCAGATATTTGTTAAGCTTTTTGCCGAGTAATAATTTGGAAGATCCGCCAATGGTTGACACGGGCGACGATCCCGACCGTCAGGAAGATTTTCTCAATACAATTATTCCCGACAATCCAAATGCGCCTTACGATATGAAGGAAGTTATCAAAGGTATTGTTGACAACGGCGAATTTTACGAAGTCCACAAATATTTTGCAACAAACATTATAACTTGTTTTGCGCGTTTCGACGGGCGCACAGTTGGAATTATCGCCAATCAGCCTGCAGTTATGGCAGGTTGCCTTGACGTTGACGCATCAGATAAATCTGCGCGTTTTATTCGTTTCTGCGACGCCTTTAATATTCCGTTGGTTAATATTGTTGACGTTCCCGGCTTTTTGCCCGGCGTTGATCAAGAATATAACGGCATTATCAGACACGGCGCAAAAATGCTTTACGCTTACAGTGAGGCGACCGTTCCCAAAGTTACGGTTATTACTCGTAAGGCTTACGGCGGCAGTTATATTGCTATGTGTTGCCGTGAATTGGGCGCAGATCAAGTAATGGCGTGGCCAAGTGCTGAAATTGCAGTTATGGGACCTGCGGGCGCGGCTAATATTATTTTCCGCAAAGACCCCGACAAAGATCAAAAAACTGCAGAATACGTCGAAGAATTTGCTACACCTTACAAGGCGGCTGAACGCGGTTACGCTGATATGGTTATTGAACCAAAAGAAACTCGTCCGCTTGTCATTACGGCTTTAAATGCACTTGCAAGCAAACGCGAATCTGCACCGACTAAAAAGCACGGCAATATCCCACTTTGATTAGGTTTTAGGTTCTAGGTTCTAGGTGTTAGGGGAATAAACCCTAAAACCTAATCTCTAAGACCTAACACCTAAAAACTACCGAAGGGAGTTTTTAACGTGGCTGAAAAAGTTAAACCTGAAATAATTGCAGTCATAACGGCGGCAATTCAAGAAATTTCAAAGGGCGGCAAAGTTGTAGCCGTCAAAGTTAAACGCAATGAAAATTGGACGCTTGCAAACCGCGTCAAATAATCGGAGGTTAAAAAATGGCAACGAAAAAATTTAATGTAACCGTAAACGGTACAACTTATGAAGTAGAAGTTGAAGAAGTAAAAGCGGCGGGCTCATCTGCTCCAAGACCTGCGGCAGCTCCTGCTCCTGCACCTGCGCCAAAACCTGCGGCAGCTCCTGCACCGGCGGCGGCTCCTGCTCCTGCAAAAGTTTCAGCGGGCGCGGGCGAACATTCCATTGATTCACCTATGCCCGGTAAAGTTATCAAACTCGTAGCAAGCGAAGGCGCACAAGTTAAAGCGGGTGAAGTCCTTTTGATTCTTGAGGCTATGAAAATGCAAAACGAAATTACCGCAGACGCAGACGGCACTGTTAAAAAATTCAACGTTGCGGCAGGTCAAAGCGTCAAGGCTCATGAATCCCTCGTTATTCTCGGTTAATATAAATTTAAAAATTTCCAAAGTCGCTGAAAAAATTCGGCGGCTTTTTTTACTATCAATCTAAAAAGGAGACTTTCAATGAAAATTTTAATTGTTGTAACAAATGAATACAGCGAAGAAAATTATAAAAAATTTTTATCAATCATTGAAGATACCGGCAACAATTTTGCAGGATTTATCAGTGTTTACGAAAATGAAATTTGCAATCTTCAAATTCTCGATAAAAAATATACCATGTACCCTGCAAAATATATTCCACAACTGGAGTATGACAAAATTTTAATTGCCGATAAAATTCAAAGCACTGCAACTAATATCTATCATAAACTGCTCAATTTTGAAATTCCATCAGAAAAAATTGAAGAAATTTTTTGGCTGATTAAAGAATTTATGACGGCAAAATATGAAGACTGCAACGATAACATTATTTTGGAAACTTTGAATTATTGGAAGACGCACGAAATAAATGTTTTCAATCAGCATCTTGCAAATGTTGCAGATTCTTTCAGTGAAGTTTTTATTGATAAATCTTGCGACCTTCCTTATATTGTTATCGAAAGTATTACCGGCAAGAAGCATAAAATTTATTATCCCAAAGACGGCGCGGGAAGTTTTTATAATATTAACGGCAAAAATTATGTAGTAAATATTTTTAGAGAGCAACTTCCGACTTCGCCGCATTTGTATATGAAAGACAGCCACAAAATTGACGAAGGCGATATTTTGATTGACGCCGGAGTTTGCGAAGGAAATTTTGCACTGCGAAACATTGATATTTGCTCCAAAGTTTATCTTTTTGAACCTGATCCGAAATGGGAAAAGCCGCTCTGGTACACTTTCAAAGATTTTGAACAGGAAATTATAATGTTCCCAAATTTTCTTTCAGGCGTAACAGAGGGCAATTCAATTACTTTAGATGATGCAATTCCCGAATTGAACGGCGAAAAAATTTTTCTGAAGATGGATATTGAAGGCGCGGAACCTGCCGCCTTGCGTGGCGGTAAAAATCTTTTGACAAACAACAAAGTAAAAATTTCGGCTTGCAGTTATCACAACAGCAACGATATTGTAAAAATTAAATCCATTTTGAAGAATTACGGTTATAAAACTCAAACAAGTAACGGGCATATGGTTTTTCTGTACGATCCAAATATTTGGGATACTATGGATTTTCGCAAAGGCGTTGTTTACGCCGAGAATTATTAAATTTTTCAGTCGCCGGAGAAATTCGGCGGCTTCTTTATTGGATAAATATTTACAGATTTAAAAAATCAGCGGCTTTTTTAATTTCGGCAGGAAATATTTTAATCTTTGTTGAAATAAGCACAAAAGGTTAAAAGCTTAAAATTTTGGTTAGGTGGTATAAATGGACTTAGTCAAATTGGATAAAAATTCAAATGGTAAATTTGTTTGCCCAAAGTGCAAGGGCGAACTTCGCAAAGTTGAAGGCGGTGGCGTTAAAATTGTAGATGGTAAAGTTGATATGGAAGCAACTCAACCGCGCCATATTTGCGACGAGTGCGGAACTTTTTACAAGGAGCTTTTACATTCCGGTTACTACAATGTTTTTGATTTGCCGGAAAATGAACGTAAAAGTAAAAAAAATCTTGTCGATGTAAAAGATATTCCGCCTCAACAAATTAAACGTGAATCAGACGGTAAAGCCCCTTGTCCGCGTTGCGGCGACAGAATGGACTTTGTACCGGCTGAACCCGTTAAAATCGTTGACGGCAAGCCGGATTTTTCCAACACGATGGATCATTTCAAATGCTCACATTGTAAATCTGTTTTCAGAAAAATTGCCGGTACAGATTTTTACCAATGGTCTGAAAAATAGGAGTTAAAACGAATGAATTTTTTGTTATTGATAAATTCCGATTCAGATAAAGATTATAGTAACTTTCTCAAAGCTATAGAAGATTTACAGTATAATTTTTTAGGTTTTCTTGCATTGGACGGGAAAAAATTATTTGAAAATATCGAAGGCTACACGATTTATCCTTTAGATTATGTGAATGTGCTGAAATTTGATTTAATTTTGGCGGAATGGGATCCAGATAACACAAAAAATTTATTGGCAACGCTTGCAAATTACAATTTCCCTGTTCAAAAAGTCCGTTCCGTTTATTGGCTTCTTCAACAAATTATGCTGAAAAAATATGAAGACTTTGAAGAGCCTACAATTCAAGAAACATTGAGATATTGGAAAACTTCAAATGATTTGACGGTTTTTAATCAGCATATTGAAAATTATCCCCACACCTACAGCGAAATACTTATGGATTCAACTTGCGATTTGCCGTACATAATGTTTGAAACTATCGAAGGCAAAAAGCGCAGAATGTACCTTCCAAAAACCAGTGCCGGTATGGGGGTAAATGACTCTACCCCCCCCCCCTACAGATTTATATGAAGGATATTTTGAGAGAGCAGCTGCCGACTTCGCCGCATCTTTATATCAAAGACGAACACAAAATTAACGAAGGCGATATTTTGATTGACGCCGGAGTTTGTGAAGGAAATTTTGCTTTGCGTTACGTGGATATTTGCTCAAAAGTTTATCTTTTTGAAATGGATACAAAATGGATGAAGCCGCTTTATTTTTCGTTTAGAGATTGTTGGGACAAAGTCGAACTGATTCATAAAGCCGTTTCAGATACAACAAAAGGCATGAACGTGGCACTTGATGACGCTGTAAATTGTGCAAAGGACAGCAAAATTTTTGTTAAAATGGACATTGAAGGCGCGGAGCCTGCCGCCTTGCGCGGGGCTAAAAACCTTTTAACCAATAACAAAGTAAGGGCGTCAGTTTGCAGTTATCACAATTCCGACGACGCGTGGAAAATTAAATCTCTCTTTCAAAAGTACAACTTCAAAACTTGGACAAGTAACGGTTACATGGTTTTTATTTGGGACAAAAATATTTGGAACACTGCGGATTTTCGCAAAGGTATTGTCTACGCTGAAAATTATTAATTTTTAATTGGAGGTATCTATGAAAAAACACAACGGCTTTAATTGGTTTGCTTTAATGATGTTTGTTGTTATTGCGTACTTCGGCACGGTGTTATTTTCTCAACAGTTGCATTTATCGCACGTGGCAGAAAATCAGCGCATTGCAGATAAAAAACTTGCGGCGGCTCAAGCTGAAAACGCCGCCTTGCGCAAACAATACGAAGAACTTCAAAATTTAGATCACATTGAAAAAATTGCGCGTGAAGACTTGGGACTTGCCAAAGATGGCGAACTTCCATATCAAATTGCGCATTGATATACAAAAAATTTAGGGAGGACAATTTGTTTTGGCTATTGAATTGGGTAGCGTAGTTGAAGGAAAAGTTACGCGCATTATGAATTTCGGAGCTTTTGTTGAATTGGAGGAGAAAAAAATCGGACTGGTACATATTTCTGAAGTTGCCGACGAATACGTTAATTCTGTCAGCGATTTTCTCAAAGAAGGAGATATGATCCAAGCAAAAGTTATCAGCATTGACTCAAACGGCAAAATTGCACTTTCAATCAAAAAACTTAAACAGCAACAAAAACAGGAAGCAGAAAAACAATTTCGCAATCAAAAAGGTAAACCGACAGGGCGCGGCGACTTTAAACCCAATCGCCAAACGTCCGCTTCATTTGAAGACAAATTATCTAAATTCTTGAAGGACAGCGACGAACGACTTACAGACTTGAAAAGAAAAACGGACTCAAAGCGCGGCGGGCGCGGTTCGAGACGTGCGGACTAAAATTCCCCTTGCGCGTTCTTTCGCAGGGGGCGATTTTTCTTGTTAAATAAATTTATTGAACTTTGCCAAACTGAAAAAATTTTTCCCGTTCAAAAAATCGTTGTGGCAGTTAGCGGCGGCGCAGATTCTTTAGCGTTGGCTGATTTATTAAATCGTTCCCGCCAAAGATTCAAACTTGAAATTTGTATTGCGCACTATGAACACGGCTTACGCGGCAAAGATTCAATCGACGATGCTAATTTTGTAAAAGAATTTGCTGAAAGTTTAGGCGTAAAGTTTTTTTGTGAAAGTGGCGACGTTCAAAATTTTGCAGTGGAAAATAAAATATCAGTCGAAACGGCGGCGCGAATTTTGCGCTACGAATTTTTAGCAAAAGTCAGACATGAATTAAATTTTGACGCAATAGTTTTAGCACATCATGCCAACGATCAAGCAGAAACAGTTTTACTGCGGTTATTGCGCGGCTCAACTTTAACCGGACTTTCTGCAATGAAATTTTTGACGCCTTCACCTTACGGGCTTTTAATTCGTCCGTTACTGCGTTTTAAAAAATCTGAACTTGAAAGTTACTGCAGTAAGCGCGGAATTGTTCCGAGAATTGATGCTACAAATTTTGAAACGGTTGCAACGCGCAATAAAATTCGGCTTGAACTTTTACCCGAGCTTGAAAAATTTAATCCTGCGATTGTCGAAACACTTTGCAGATTTGCTGAAACTTCGGCGGCTGAAATTGATTTTATTAATTCTGAAGTCGAAACGGGCTTTTCAGTTGCAGTAAAAAATGGTAAAATTCTGCGCGAGGAGTTTGTAAAACTTCATACGGCTTTACAACGTGAAATTATCAAAAAATTTATCGCAGAAAATACTGGAAGTGTAAAAGATTTTAGCTTTGCAAATTTTGAGGCAGTGCGAAAAGTTTTAATAAATAATTTGTCCGGCGTCGAGTTGCCAAAACATTTTCGCGCAGATTTAAAACGCGGCAAGTTATCAATTACGAAAAATTTTAAAATTGAAAATAAATTGAAGGGACTGGTTACATTGAAAACCAAAGAAGATTACATTGAAAAGGTACTTTACAGCGAGGAGGAAATTGCAAAGCGCGTCAAGGAAATTTCTGAAAAAATCAGCGAAGACTACAAAGATATTTCTAAACCGCTCTTGACAGTCGGAATTTTGAATGGCGCAGTTATTTTCTATACTGACATTGTGCGCCGCCTTACAATTCCCGTGCATTTCGATTTTATGATTGCCTCCAGTTACGACGCCAACACTCACACCAGCGGCAAAGTTAATATCCTCAAAAATCTTGACAACGATCCTAAGGGGCGCGATATTCTTTTGGTTGAAGATATTATCGACTCCGGCACTACCATGAATTACTTAATGAATTATTTCAAGGAAAAAGGCGCGGCAAGCGTCAAAGTTTGCGCCCTTTTGAATAAACCTTCCCGCCGCAAAGTTGAAGTTAAAGTTGATTATGTCGGCTTTGAAGTCCCTGATGAATTTATTGTCGGTTACGGCTTAGATTTTGCACAGCATTATAGAAATTTGCCGTATCTCGGAATTTTAAAGCGCAGTGTTTATTCAAAGTAATTAGTTGAGGTGTTGCCTGGAAAAAATTTTGCCGTGTGTAAGTGTTTGTTTTGTTAGAAGGGGACGAATTTAAATGTTGAAAAAAGTTTTTTCTACTTTGTGCATGGCAGTAATGATTTTATTTGCTGCGAACAGTCAAGCAAATGCTAATGAAGTTTCGGTAGTTTTGGATACACCGGCTGGATGGTTTTCTGAACCTGAAACAGTTTATAAAACTGTACAAGAATCTTTAGATAAAATTTTTAAAGGCTCTTCATTCAATGTAAAATCTGTTAGCGAATGTGATGCTTACGTTCAAATTTACCGCGAAGAAAACAACTTGGCAGGCAGTTACGATAACTCCTACGGTTCAGATGCCGCCCGTGATTTAACTTTCAAAAAAGAAGATATTGCAAGAATGTGCAACCACTTCGGCGATGATAATTTAGTTTATATTCGTGTTATGACTACAGGCGCACGTTCAACCAGTGGCGTCTTCACTTCCGGACAAAAAATCAATGTTGTTTTAGATTTTCGTATTTGGTCACGCGCAAAAGGTGATTTCAGCTATATGGCTCGCAAAACTACAACCGGCAAATCCAATACAGTTAATATTACTGCGTTTGGTTCAGGTTCAGGCAGTGCCGAACACGCTGTTGAAAAAGGTTTAAAGAAAGGTCTCCAAGAAGTTGAAAAAGATAGAAGCAAGATTTTAGCTGCTATGGAATAGTTGATTATCTGAAATTTTACTTGAAGACCTGCGAATACAAAGGAGCGTTTATCTATTGAATAGTTTTTTACGAAACGTCGGCTTTTATTTGTTGGTGATATTTGTTGCAATAACGGCGTATGATTATTTTTCAATCAAGCCGCAAAATGCAATCGAAGAAACAAGTTACTCGCAATTCCTGCATCGCGTAGAAAATGGCGAAGTTGCAAAAGTCATCTTGACTCAAAATTCTATTAAAGCTACGAAAACAGACGGTAAAGAATTTACAACCATTGCGCCGGATTTTCCCATTGGAGACGATCAACTTGTAAGCAAATTGGAAGCTAAGGGCGTCGAAATAACTGCACAGAATCCAAAAGAGCCGCCATGGTGGACGACGCTCCTTTCTTCGTTCCTTCCAATTTTATTGCTGATAGGTTTTTGGTTCTTCATAATGAATCAAACTCAAGGCTCGGGCAGTAAAGTTATGTCATTCGGGAAAAGCCGCGCCAAAATGTCAAGCGGCGATAAAGTACAAGTTAAATTTAGCGACGTTGCAGGCGCAGATGAGGCGAAGGAAGAACTTCAAGAAGTTGTAGAATTTTTAAAACACCCGAAAAAGTTTAACGACTTGGGCGCACGTATACCAAAAGGCGTTTTATTGTTTGGTCCTCCCGGTACAGGTAAAACTTTGTTAGCTAAGGCGGTTGCAGGTGAGGCGGGCGTTGCTTTTTTCTCAATCAGCGGCAGTGATTTTGTTGAAATGTTCGTAGGCGTTGGCGCGTCTCGTGTTCGTGATTTATTTGCTACTGCTAAGAAAAATTCGCCTTGTATAATTTTCATTGACGAAATTGACGCGGTAGGCAGACAACGCGGCGCAGGTTTCAGCGGCGGACATGACGAACGCGAACAAACTTTAAATCAGTTGCTTGTAGAAATGGACGGCTTTGCGGCGAACGAAGGAATTATAATCATTGCAGCAACTAACCGCCCTGACATTCTGGATCAAGCACTTTTAAGACCCGGTAGATTTGACAGACAAATAGTAGTTGACAAGCCGGACGTTACAGGCAGAATTGCAATTTTGAAAGTTCACTCAAAAGGTAAACCTATTGGACGTGACGTTGATTTAGATGTTTTGGCGCGTCGTACTCCTGGATTTACCGGCGCAGATTTAGCTAACCTTGTAAATGAGGCGGCACTTTTGGCGGCGCGGCGTGACAAACACGAAATTAATATGACTGAAATGGAAGAATCCATTGAACGCGTAATGGCGGGACCTGAAAGAAAATCTAAAGTTATGTCTGACGACGAAAAACGATTAACCGCGTATCACGAAGGCGGGCATGCACTTGTTGGAATGATTTTGAAACACGCCGACCCCGTTCACAAAGTTACAATTATTCCACGTGGTCGCGCAGGCGGTTATACTTTAATGTTACCGAAGGAAGACAGAAGTTACGCCACACGTTCCGAGCTTTTTGACAGATTGAAAGTTGCAATGGGCGGGCGCGTTGCCGAAGAAATTGTACTGAATGAAATTTCAACCGGCGCATCTCAAGATATTCAACAGGCTAGCAAAATTGTTCGTTCAATGATTATGCAATATGGTATGAGTGATGTTTTGGGTCCCGTTGCATATGGCAGCGATCAAGTTCAGCAATATTTTGGACAGAATCAGCGCAATTATTCTGAAGAAGTGGCAGGCGAAATTGATAAAGAAGTTCACAAATACCTTGACGCGGCTTATAAAGCTTGTAAGGTTATCATTACCGAACACCGCCACGAATTGGATTTAATCGCGCAGGCGTTACTAGACAAGGAAACTTTGACAGCCGCCGAATTGAAGGCAATAGTTTTTGGCGAACCGGAAGAAAATAAAAAGACTATGAATATTCTTGCTGAAATGTCAAGCGATTTTGTCGAATTGGCGAAAAATGAAAAGAAAGTCCCCGCGCCCGAATTTGCGCCTGATGATTCTAATCCTACACCTGTTTGAAATTTTTTAAATGAAATAAAGTAATTCGGCGGAGTTTAAAATTCTGCCGAAATTTTTTTGAAGTTTTGAATCTACTTTCTTTTCAGTCGAAAAAAGAAAGTAGCAAAGAAATTCTTTTCGCCCGTCCGCCGCCTAAGGTTTTCGCACGCTCCAACTAAACGAGCTCCCATGGGGTCGCACTTAGTTTCTTGCACGCTCCTATTTGTAGTTTATTGGGCGGCAAAAGACGGGCTGTTTTTACAAGTTTGATTTGTTTTTACAAGTTTGATTTTACGTTTTACGAAATAACAAGGTGAAGTTTTAAGTTTTAAGAATTTTTTGGAGGAAATTTTATTAGCGAAATTGTTTTACACTACACACGCGCAGGACACGTTGAAAATATTCATCGCGGCGACGTGGCGGCGGTAAATTGCGCGGGCGAAATTGTTTCAGCCGTCGGCAATGCAAATTTACCAATGTTTTGGCGCAGTGCCGCTAAACCTTTTCAAGCGTTGCCGTTCGTAAAAAATGGCGGACTTGAAAAATATAATATCACTGATGAAGAATTAGCCCTATTAGTTTCAAGTCACAGCGGTGAAGAAAATCACGTTGCACTTGTACGAGAAATTTTGAAAAAACTTGGGCTGGATGAATCAGTTTTAGATTGCGGCGTTGTTCGTCCAATGAGCGGCAAGGCTTTTAAAAATCTAATTGCCAAAGGCGAAAAAGTTTTACCCGTTCACAACGCTTGCTCCGGCAAACATTCTCAAATTATCGCCCTTGCAATGATGTTGGGCGTACCCTTTGAAGGTTACACAAAACCTGAACACGCGGCGCAGAAATTGATTTTCAAGCACGTTGCAATGGCGGCGAAAGTTCCAGAAGATAAACTTGAAATTGGAATTGACGGTTGCGGCGTACCGGTTTTCTATTTGCCGCTGTATAATATGGCGTTGGCTTATGCAAGACTTTCGACGCCCACTAAAGGCGATTGGGGCGATTACGAAATTGCCGCGTTAAAAATTCGTGACGCAATGAGCAAATACCCGCAAGTTCTTTCCGGCACCGGCAGAATTGATTTAGCAGTTTCTGAAGTTACTGGCGGAAGAATCATTGCGAAAATTGGCGCGGACGCGGTTTATTGCCTTTCCGTCAAAGATGAAGATTTGGGAATTGCTTTTAAAATTGAAGATGGCGACTACGCGGCGATTAATCCAATGGTTATTGCAGTTTTGAAAAAGTTGGACTTGTTGACGAAGGACGAGGCAGCGGCACTTGATGAAAAATTTCCGCCCGTTTTGAAAAATCATCGCGGCGAAATTATTGGGACGATTGAGGCTGTATTTTAACAATGAAGAAAAAAATTTTAGAAATGCTCCGTGACGCCAATAAAAATTTTGTTTCAGGTGAAAGTATCGCCGAAATTATGAACGTTTCACGCACGGCAATTTGGAAACACATTCAAAGCCTTAGAAAGCGCGGCTATACCATTTCAAGCAGTGAACGGCTCGGCTACAAACTTGAGCAAATTCCTGATTTACTTCGTCCGGAGATTGTTCAATTTGAATTGCAAACAAAAATTCTTGCAACCGATTCAAATTATGTTTACAAAAATTCTATCGAATCGACAAATGAGCTTGCAAAAAAAATGGCGTATCACGGCGCGGCAGATGGTACGGTTATAGTTGCGGAAGAACAGACCGGCGGTAAAGGCAGGCTTGAACGTAGTTTTTTTTCGCCGAAAGAAAAAGGTATTTGGTTTTCAGTAATTTTGCGTCCACACTGTATGGCAAAAGACGCGCCGAAATTTACGCTAATGGCGGCGGTTGCGGTTGCAAGGGCAATGGAAAGATTTAACCTGCGTGCTGAAATTAAATGGCCAAACGATATTATGTATGACGGGCGAAAACTTGTAGGAATTTTAACCGAAATGAGCGCGGAAATTGGACACGTTAATTATATCGTTGTTGGAATTGGAATTAACGTAAATGTTTGCCGTGAAGAATTTCCTGAAAGTATCAGAGAAATTGCGGCGTCCCTTTCTGAAATGGCAGGCGAAAATATCAGCCGTACAAAATTTTTCCGTGCATTGCTTGAGGAATTTGATAAACTTTACATTGCAAATAATTTTGACGAAGTTTTTAAAATTTGGCGAAAATTCAATATCACGCTCGGCAAAAAAGTTACAGTCCTTTCAGCTGAAACGGGCGATATTTTTACAGGTATGGCGGTTGACATTGACAAAGACGGCGCGTTAATCGTTGAAACTAATGAAGGGCGAAAAACTGTTTACGCGGGAGATGTTTCAATTCGTCCGGCAAAATAAAAAAATTTTACAAACTAAAAAAGCGGGTTGCCAATTTGACAGCCCGTCTTTTTTTATGCTATTTCGCCATTGCGGACAAGTTCCCGCGCCGCCTTGCCGCTTATATGTTCAATTTCAAGAATCAAAATTTTAACGGCGTTTATTCTGGAAATTTCCTTTTCACGCAGATTTTTATCAGCATTGGGCGAATATTTATCTGCCAAAAGTTCAAGTGCATGAGTTTTTTCGGCGTCGTCGTTAGAAATTCTGATTTTGCCAAAGGCTATAACGCTACTAAAATAAGTTGTAAATTCACTTGGTACAACGTCATGCCTATCCACTACGCAAAACGAAACTTTAGAATTATTTTGTATGGCGTCGATTTTATGACCTGTCAACGCACTGTGAAAATAAATTTTGCCGTCAGAAAAAGCGTAGTTAATTGGTACAGCGTAGTTGTAGCCGTCGTCGCCTGTAAGTGCCAAAACGCCATACGAACCTTCGCGCAGAATTTTTTCAGCCGTTTCAGATTTCAAAACACACTTTTTGCGCCGCATTTCTCTAAACATAAAAAATCACCTACCGGCGGAAACGCCATCCTTGACTAATTCATAAAGTTTAGCAGTTTCTTTGTCAGCTGTTTCAATTTTAAGCAGTTCATTTCGGCAATCGTGCAAGCCTTGAATGGTTGAATCAATTTGTTTGATTGTAAGTATTTCATCAGTTTCAGCAAGTTTTTTCAGCGACATTTTACAACTGTTTGAAATTTTTTCGCGCAAATTTTCACGTTTCTTATTTTGCTTGTTAATCGCATCTATGACATTTTGCAGTTGTTCCATTGTGTGAACTGCCGCCAAATAATCATATTTCAGTTGCGCCGTCATTTTTATAGATTGTCCGTCGCCTTCTATTTCGCCTTTTTGTAAAGGTTCTTTAAATCTATCAATCGTTGTCATTTTTAAAACCTCCCGCTAAATAACCTTCAGAAATTATATCAAAAATTGCACAGTTTGCAACTTTAAAATTTTATCTGCCAATGGTAGAAAATTTTTATTTTAGGCGTCTTATAATATCGTTGAGGTGATTTAAATTGGCAACTAAAAGCGTAAATTGTCCACATTGCGGCAGAAAGTTGGGTTCTTATCAATATGATCAGCCGCGCCCTCAACGCACGAGCGGTACTTGTCAATGTGGCGGGCGTTATACTGTTGAATACGGACAGGGCAAAATTAAAATCAAAAAAGGTTGATGCTATGACTGAAAAAAATGCAACTACCGCGCTTGTTAAGTTCAGCGATTTAACTGTTGACGCCGGTTATAAAATTTCTTACGAGCTTACAGAAAAAACTTTACCGCCGAAATACGCCGCTAAAGTTGAAAAAAATCTGCGCGACGCTACGAACAGATTGAAGGCAAAAAATAAATCTGATATTGAAACTGAAACAGTTGCACTTGTAAATTCAAGCGTGGCGGCAATTATAAGCGTTGCAAAAGATGAAAAATCTTTCGACGAGGCAAGCCGCGAACTTGTTGCACAAGGTAAAACTGCTGTCAAAAATGTTGTTATTGAAAACGCCAAAGAAATTGCACTTGAAGAATCTAAAAAAATTGGCGCAGATATTTTGAAAAAAAGCGGACTGAATATTTTAAAAAGCGGCGGAAAAGTTAATCCTGCCGTTAATGCTTTGATTCTCGGAGATATGATAAAAGACAGCGCGTTGAAATATTTGGACGGCAAAATTTCTGAAGAACAATTTATCAAGGAAGTTGCCGCCAAAGGTACAGTTTTGGCAGTTGAAACTGTCGGCGCGTTTGTTGGAAGTTTCGCAGTGCCAATTCCCGTTGTTGGCGCAATTATCGGCAGTACGGTTACTTCAGTTGCTTGTAACGCGGTTATTTCTGTTATGAATGCCGCTGAATCACTTTATAAGGCGTCGAAAATTAAAATGGCGGCGGACAGGCGGCGGCGTATTGAAAAAATTAAATCTGAAGCTTTAGCCGAAATGAAACACCAACGCGAAATTATGCAAAAGTGTTTTGCAGATGAAAAATTTCAATGGGATAAAAATGTTCAAACGGGCTTTGAGTTAATCGCCGCCGGTACTTATGAAAACAACGTTGATACAATCGCTCAAGGACTGGATAACATTTTAAAAAATTTCGGCAGTCAGGTTGCGTTTTCAAATCGTCAAGAATTTCGCGCAGATTTCAGACGCAGGAAAATTGTTGTAAATTTGTGAGGTGATTTTATGGCTCTTCCGCTCATTCCAATAGCCATTGGAGCAAAATTTATCAGTGACATTTGGCAAGCTGACAAATACGCCAAAGAGGCGCGTAGCGTCAACTACGAGGCTTATTCAATGGTTGAAACGGCGCAGAGAAAATTACGTACTCAAAATGAAAAACTTGAAACTACTCTAAAAAAATTGGCGAATCGCAAAAAAGGAATTATGAATGTAACTTTGCCAAAATTTGTTGAAATTCATAAAAAAGTTGTTCAGATTAACTTTGAAAAATTCCGTCATTCTAACGCCGTTCAAAGTTTGACATTACCCGCCGAAAGTTTGAATAAAATTAACACAATGATTGCGGTTGCCGGTGTTAATATGTCAGACAAAGAAATTTTGGGAACATTTTTATTTTCGTTTGAATATGGCGGAATTGGCGGCGCATTGAAAAAAGACGCACGAATAAATTTAGACGTTGCCTACAGTCGCAGTGATGAGGCTGAAGTTATCGCCTACAATATCGATAATACAAGAATTGCGCTTGAAGGTATTAACTCAAAGGCTGAATCAGTTTTAAAGTTGCTCGCGCAGATGAACGCGCTTTTTTTGAAAAGTATGCAGTACACCGAAGAAATTATAAATCGCAACGGCGTTGAAGTCGAAAATTACAGCGATGATGAAATTGATGCAATTATGAACTGCATTAACTTTGCAAAGGCGTTATCAGATATTTTAAAAGCCCCGCTTTTTGATTCTAACGGTAAATTGAGCAAACAAATTGATGACACTTTGAGAACCGGCAATGAATATGTTAGAAAAATTCAAACTGCAAATTAAATTTTTTAAGGAGAGCTGATTATGTACAAATTGAAAGTGGAAAGCGGCAAATGTAACGCCTGCGGCGCGTGTGCGCTTGAGTGTGACATTTTGCAAGAAAATGCTGAAGGCACTGTTGAAGTTATTGGCGAAGGAATTTTTAACGATTCCGAATTGGAAAAATACGAAAACATTGTTAAACTTTGTCCGACGGGTGCACTTAGTTTGATTCAAGAAAATGTTGACGTTAATCAAAAAATTTCAGATTTAAAAGCCAAAATGAACGCGCCGCTTGAATTTAATCCGCCGTCAGTGGATGAATATCGTTTTGACTTGGAAGATAAAGACGCTTATGCAAAAGAATTGTATGTAACTTCGTCGCTTGATGGCGAATATGAATACGATTATAAGTCTTGGGATTCTGCGAAGTCTGCAGGTGAAAGAGCTTTTCGCAATGAAATTTATTCGCAGGTTGAGGCACTTGCTCAACAGGTTATGGCAATGTATGAACAGCGCAAATTGAATAAAGTTGCACGCTACGCCGAAATTCCGACAAATTACAAATACAGCGTTCATCAACGTTTGATAAATAATTTGCGTTCCTTCGTCAACGAAATTGAAAGTTACACCGGCAAAAAAATTTCTGTGCCGTCAGATTTTTACACTTTCAGAACGAAAGACACGGAATATATTAACAATCGTCAAGATCATGTGAATGAATGGCGTGCAGATAATATTAAAAGCGAAATGAAACCGGCAAGCGAATTTTATACCTGCATTGGAATTGAAAAAACTACAGAAGAGGAACGCGTCAGCAGTTGGTTCGGCGATGACAAATGGAAGACTGTTACCAAATATTGTTATTATCTTAGAAGCGAAAAAATGGAACGCTTTTATAATAACGTTGCCCGCGCCGCGTGGTATGGCGGAAAATATAGTCACAAATTCGGTACAGAGGAGCTTAACAGATTTCACAAAGAAATTACCGAAGAATGGAAAAATAAAATTTCATACTTGCTGAATCAATTTTAAAAGTTGTTAAAAAATTTAAGGCTCTGCAAAACGATTGAGCAAAATTTCCGAATTGCAGAGCTTTTATTTATCGAAAATTAAAAGTTCGCAATTTTTTTCGTCAAGCAAAATATTTGTTTTGACAAGGTTATATTTTTTCTCCAGTGCAAAAATAATAATGGCGTCAAATTCTCGGCGTGGATAAAGTTCAGCTTCGCCCGCGTACTTCAAAAGATGTTGCGTTTCGTCCAATGAAAATTTTAATGCAAGTGCAACGGCTAAAAGCATTTTTCTATCTGGATTATTTTTCATTGTTTTAGGCGGTTTTTCTCGCGCAGGAATAATTTGGTACAGGTACGATTTTGAAATTCCCGTAATTTCGGCAATTTCGGAAATTTTAATTTCTTCGCGGCGGCTCTTCATAACGTCCTTGATGTATTCGCCAACTTTCGGACTGTAGGAAAATTCATTTTGATTATCATCCATAAAAGTTTTAAAATCGTCTTCGTCGGCGTTTTGGGCGATTGAACGAATAGAATTAAAAATTTCGGTGGTACTTTTTTTGTGTTCGCCAAGCAACAGGCGATCGGGTTTATCGTAGTGCATTTGAATTTCCTTTCAAAAATTTTTTAAAATTATAGCAAAAGGAGCGGTAATTTTGAAGTTGCCAAAAAGTTTTCAGGAACGATTTAAACTTTTAGAATTGCTTTACGAAACTGAAAAAACCGAAATTTGGCAAGCTGAAGAAATTGACACGAAAAAAATTTACGCCCTGCGAATAATTTACCGCACTGATTCAGCCTACAAAGAAATTGCCGCCGTCAAGCATAAAAATCTTTTGGAAATTTTTGAAGTTGAGGAAACGAAATTTGCAACTTACATTATCGAAGAATTTTTGCAAGGTGAAAATTTGGCAGATTATATTAAAATTCACGGAGCATTTGACGAAGAAAAAGTTTGCCAAATTGGAATAGAAATTTGCAACAGCCTTGAAAAATTGCACGAACGCCACATTATCCACCGAGATATTAAACCTGAAAATATTTTTCTGAATGACGCGGGGATTTTTAAGCTGATAGACTTCGACGCGGCAAGAATTGAAAAATTTGGGCTTATGGCAGATACAACGATAATGGGAACGCCCGGTTACGCCGCGCCGGAACAATACGGCTTTCAGCAAACTGATGAGCGTACAGATATTTTTTCATTGGGCTTGACGCTAAAAAAGTTGGCAGGTTACGACGACTACAGCGGCTTTTTGACGCCAATTTTTAAAAAGTGTACGTCATTCGACCCTGACAAAAGATACAATTCCGCAAAAGATTTACGCGCCGCCATTATTCGCAGTCAACGTATTTACAAACTAAAAAGATTTTTCATAATTGGCGCAGTGATTTTGGGGATTTATTTTTTTGCGACAAATGAACAATCTGTACAAATTGAAACGCCTCAACTTGAAGAAAAAATTTCCGTGCAAGAAACGCCAAACATTAACGAGAATAGCCCTAAAATCGACGAGAAACCGCCTGTAACAAATTTTCCACAAATTATATATCCTGAAACTGAAATTCAAATTTCGCCCGTTTATGTGCCAATAACGCCGCCTGTAGAAATTTCAAGTTTTGACGCTGAAAAATTAGTTGTCGAAATTACAAAAAAAGTTGACGCCCTAAATTTAGAGCCTCCCGCAAAAATGCCTTTCCGTGATTTTAAAAATCAAATGCGTAATTTAAATTTGTCTGATGAAGAATTGCAGAAAAAATACGCCGAACATTACAGCAGAATTGCAATGAATCAGCGTATTTCAGAATTTAGAAAACTTTTGCCGAAAAATTTAGCTGACGAAGAAATTAACGCGGCTGAAATGCTTTTCATTCGGCAAGAAAAACAACGCTTTAATTTAGATGACTAGTGGCTGTTGAATAATTTTTTAGCATATATCAAATTTAATTTTTTAATTTTAGATGTACTTTTCTTTTCCGAAGCATGCGCGGCTGCGTAGCAGGCGTGCTCTTTAGCGAAAGGAGCAATGCTCCTACTCGTCGCCTTGCAAGTACCAAAAGAAAGTGCTTTTTCCGCCGATAATCACATCACGTGATTAACCGGCGGCGGCAATCATCCGTGACTGCCGTTTCTCACTTATTCAACACGCACTAGGTGCTGATTAACTGACAATCTGAAATATTATTTAACATAACCAGAAATTAAAATATCTGTACCAATTTTTTCAGCAGTTAAATTTTCCAACTGCACGGCGTCAGAAAGTTTTTCAAAGCCGTCGCCTTCAACGGGCGAAAGTGCATTTTTGCCGCCAATAATTTTTGGTGCAACGAACGCAAAAACTTTATCAATTAAACCTGCGCGAAACATTGAAAAATTCAAAGTGCCGCCGCCCTCCAAAAGTACCGAAGTAATTTCACGGCGTGCAAGTTCCGCCATTAAAATTTTTAAATCGACTTGCGAATTACCTGCAACAATAATTTCTGCGCCCAAATTTTGAAGTGCGGAAATTTTTTCTGTTGGAGCATTTTCAGTAACGGCGATAATATTTTTAGCCGCGCCGTCATTGAGAAATTTAGAATTAAGCGGCGTCCTTGCCATACTGTCAATAATAATTCGCACGGGATTTTTGCCGTTGTCAATTCTAGTAGTTAAGCTGGGATTATCTGCCAAAATTGTACCAATTCCTACCATAATTCCATCGTTAATATCGCGCAGGTGGTGTACAAAATTTCTTGATTCTTCGCAAGAAATCCATTGACTTTCGCCCGTAACAGTTGAAATTTTGCCGTCCAAACTGCAAGCAAATTTCGCCGTCACGAACGGAATTTTTTTTGTGATATATTTTAGAAAAACTTCATTCAATTTGCGCGATTCATTTTCCAAAATTCCAACTTCCACTTCAATACCGGCGGCTTTTAAAATTTCAATGCCGCGCCCTGCAACAAGCGGGTTAGGGTCTTTCATTGCCACTACAACTTTTTTAATTCCCGCGTCAACAATTTTATTTGCACAAGGCGGCGTTCGTCCAAAATGACTGCACGGCTCCAAAGTCACGTACATTGTAGAATCTTTTGCAAGTTCGCCCGCCATATTCAGCGCGTGTACTTCTGCATGCGGCGTTCCGGCTTTTCTGTGCCAACCTTCGGCAATTATTTTCCCGTCCTTGACGATAACCGCGCCGACCATTGGATTTGGTGAAACGCGCCCTTCAGCGTTTTTCGCAATTCGCAACGCCTCCGCCATAAATTTTTCATCTGTCAATTAAAATCCGCCTCCTGCCGACGTCTTATTAAAATTCTTTGATAAACTTTTCTGCCGTCAATAATTCCTGCCGCGTTTAAATCATATGTGCCGGGCTTGCCAAACAGTTCAAAATAGCGGGCTTTACATTCTTTGGCAGTGTAAATTTTAGTTTTCAAGCCGTATAAATCAAGGTTTTCTGTCATTCCTAAAATTTCAAATTGATTGGGATTATATTTATCCAAAAAAGTAATTGGTACGCCCATAACGCCAAAATAATCGCAGGGTATTTGTGCAGTCTTTGAAACTTCTATTGCGTCGTAGTTGTCATAGTGCGGATATTTTTCAGGATTTTCATAATAACTGCAAACAAGCGGTATTTCTTCCAAATATTTTTTCAATGGAATATTTGTATACCAAATTGCCGCCGTGTTTTTTAATTTTACGCCGTCAATTTCTTTATCATAAATTCCGGGAACTTCTGAAATAAACCATAAGCCGCCCGCCCATTTCGTATAACCTGCCCAAATTTTATTTTGTTGAATCAGCGGGAAAATTTCCTTGTAGGTAATGGCGTTTTTATTTCCAAGAATCACAAATTTTTTCTCGTATTGCATTAACTGCGCGACGTATTCACGGAACAAACTGAAAGGCGGATTGGTAACTACAACATCAGCCTCCTGTAAAATTTCGATACATTCGGCACTGCGAAAATCGCCGTTACCTTTCAAGCGTTCCCAACTGCCGCTGTGCGTCAAAATGTACTGCTTAATATCTTCCAAGTCTTCCCTGCCGTCGCCGTTCCAGTCTTTAAACTCGTTGATAACAACTTTGTAGGCGTATTCATTGCGATGCTTTTTGTCAAGCGTGCCTCCGTCGTCAAAATTCAATTCAGTTTGAGCAACGGGCGAACCGGCGTAACAAGTTACGATTAACTTTTTGAGTTCAAGCGCGTTGAAATTCATAGCAAAATATTTAAAAAACTCACTTTCATAAGGATCATCGCAGTTGCAGAGAATCGTTTTGCCCTTGAAAAATTCTCGGTATTCTTCGTGATTGAGTTCGCGTTCAATGTCTTCAAGTTGCGTGTAAAATTCGTCCTTTTTAGCTTTTGCCGCGTCGTTCAAATTTCTATTTTTGTTCGCCATAAAATTTCCTCCGCACCTACAAAAAGAGCCGCCCTTTCGACGGCTTAAAAATTTTTTAATTTGTAAATTTATTTCTGTAAAAATTTTTCGGTAGTTTCAGCGATATTCGCCGCCCAAAGTCCAAAATATTCCATAAGTTCATCAGCCTCTGCAGAAAAGCCGAAAACGTCATTTATACCAATTCTTTTTACGGGGACAGGATAATTTTCAGCCAAGACGCCGCAAACTGCCTCACCGAGTCCGCCAAAAATTGTATGCTCCTCAACCGTGATAATTTTTTTACATTCTTGAGCCGCTTTAATTGTAATTTCGGCGTCAAGCGGTTTAATCGTTCCCATATTTATAATTCGCGCAGAAATATTTTTAGATTTTAAAATTTCGGCGGCTTTAACGGCTTCAGGCAAAACAATTCCCGTTGCAATAATTGCCACGTCCGAGCCGTCAACTACAACTTCGCCCTTGCCTATTTCAAATTTATAATTTTCGTCGTGATAAACCGGCGTAGCACTACGCGCAAAACGAATATAACAAGGTCCGTCGTATTCGTGGACGGCTTTAACCATTTGCCGCGCCTCAATGTCATCTGACGGACACATTACAAGCATTTTTGGAATTGTACGCATTAAAGCAAAATCTTCGCAACATTGGTGGCTTGCACCGTCCGCGCCAACTGAAATTCCGCCGTGACTCGCGCAGATTTTAACGTTCAAATGTGGATAACCGATTGAATTTCTAATTTGTTCATAAGGGCGGCAAGCGGCGAACATTGCGAAAGTTGACACAAAAGGAATTAAGCCCATAGTTGCAAGACCGGCGGCAACGCCAATCATATTTTGTTCGGCTATTCCGCAATTAAAAAATCTGTCAGGAAATTCCTTGCCAAACATTCCGCTTTTTGTAGAACCTGCCAAATCTGCGTCAAGCACTACAATTTTTTTATCAATTTTGCCAAGCTCAACCAAAGTTGCGCCGTAACTTTCACGGGTTGCAATTTTTTTTATTTCAGCCATTTAAATTTCTCCTTGTAAATTTGATGAGTAAGAAAATTTACTCTCGAAATTTAGGGGTTAGTGATTAGGGGCTAGGGGTTAGGGAATTGCTATGCAATTTTGGATTTATCCTAACCGCTAACGGCTAAAACCTAACACCTAAATATTTTTGCGGGCAGTTTCCAATTCTGCAAGAGCTTTTTCACATTCGGCGGGCTTAGCGGCTTTACCGTGCCAACCAGCTTGATTTTCCATAAACGAAACGCCTTTACCTTTAATCGTATTCATCAAAATAACTGTCGGCTGTGTACCGCTTTTATTTTCGTGGAAGAAATTAAACGCCTTTTCCAATTCGTCAAAATTATGCCCGTCAATTTTTATGACTTTGCAACCGAACGCCTCAAATTTTTTGTCAAGCGGTTCAGTATTCATAACGTCAGAAGTTTTGCCGTCAATTTGCAAGCCGTTCACATCAACTGCAACGCAGAGATTTTCAAGTTTGTAATGTGAGGCAAAAGTCATAGCCTCCCAAACTTCGCCCTCTGCAAGTTCGCCGTCGCCTAAAAGCGCGTAAACATTTATATCAAGCCCCAAAACTTTCGCGCCTTTTGCCATACCACACGCGGCGGAAATTCCTTGACCTAAACTGCCAGTACTCATATCAATTCCGGGCGTTGAAGTTAAACAAGGATGCCCCTGCAAATGTGAATTTTTTTTGCGAAGGTTAATTAAATCTTCAACTGGAAAAAATCCTTTGTGCGCCAAAACTGCATACAGCGCGGGTGCAGCGTGCCCTTTCGACAAAACAAAGCGATCTCTATCAGTTTTTTGTGGATTTTTTGGATCTATGTTCATTTCTTTGTTGTACAAATATGAAAGATAATCTGCGGCAGATAAACTCCCGCCCGGATGTCCGCTACCTGCGGCGGTCGTACTTTTTAAAATGTCCTCTCTAACATTCAGGGCGAACAATTCAAGTTGTCTTTTTTCTTCTTGTAACATAAAAAATTTTTCCTCCTTATACAAGAATCTTGCTAACAATAGCAGGATTTTTGCATTATGTCAAAATTTTTGTTGCAAGTTTTTTTTAGTAATGATAAAATTTGCGCGGCAGGTAGTCGAGGCAATCGCGGCTGATTCAGTTGAGGAAAGTCTGACCTACACAGGGGAGCGTACCGGCTAACGACCGGCGGAAGTAATTCCAGAGATAGTGTCACAGAAAAGAAAACTACCGAAGTTTTTCGGTAAAGGTGAAAAGGCGAGGAAAAAGCTCACCAGCTAGGCGGTAACGTCTAGGCTTGATAAACCTTACGCGTAGCAAGCCTAAATAGGGAATGGTTTTAAAGATGCCCCGTCCACATTCCGGGTAAGGTGCTTGAGTTGTGCGGTAACGTACAATCCAGATAAATGATTGCCATTATACAGAAGTCGGCTTATTGACTGCCTGTCTCCGCCTTGTGCGGAAGGTTTATTTTTATACGCAATAGAAAATTGACTAATTTCCGTTTCGGTGTTACAATCTTGATTGAAAGAAAAAGATCAACACTGAAAGGCAATCAGCCAATTTTCATAGGCAAATTATAAATCGTCTTTCGGTGATTGTCAAACATTGGAGGCGGTTTATGTGAAAACTGAAAAAGAAAAGGCGCAGACGAAATTACTGTATCGTACAAAATGGATTCCTACGTTTCTTATTTTTATTGCGTTCTATCCTTTCCATTTGGAAGATTTGCCGGGCGAAGTTTGGAAATGGATTTTCGGATTTGAAGGACTTTACCAGATTAGCAATTTTGGACGTGTAAAATCTTTTTATGTTAGAAAAGGTAAGCAGGGAATACTGATTCTCAAGCCTCACTTGACTAGAAACGGCTATTTAAATATTAAGTTAAACAAAAATGGTGAAGGTAAAGATTTTTTAATTCATCGGCTTGTCGCGCAGGCTTTTATCCCGAATCCTGAAAATAAATCAACAGTAAATCATAAAGACGGCAACAAATTTAATAATTGCGTTGAAAATCTTGAATGGCAAACTCAATCGGAAAACAATCATCACGCTGTGAATACAGGTTTATCAAAATCTGGAGAGGATTGCAAATTTTCCAAACTCACAAATGAACAAGTTCGTTATATTCGTGAAAATTATATTCCGCGTGATTCTGAATTTGGAGGAGCGGCATTGGCTAGAAAATTTAATGTAAGTAAAGCCAATATTTCAAATTTATTAAAAGGCAAGACTTACAAAAATATTGATAAAAATGAAGGAGTTGAAAATTTTGAATAAAGCAGTTTTTATGGACAGAGATAACACAATTAACGTAGACACTATCAATTTGCACAAAATTGAAGACTGGCAATGGATAACAAATGCTAGGGAAGCCATTAAATATTGCAATGATAACGGCTACCTTGTAATAATTGTCACGAACCAAAGCGGCGTCGCGCGTGGACTTTTCACTCTCAACGATGTTAATAGAGTGCATAATTTTGTTCAAGGCGAACTTTATAAAATTGGCGCACGTATTGACGCTTTCTATATTTGTCCGCACGTTGACGACGGAACCGGAAAGGTTGAACAATACAGCATTGAATGTGAATGTAGAAAACCCAAGCCCGGACTTATTTTACAGGCTTGCAAAGATTTTGATATTGACGTTTCGCAGTCTTATATGACAGGCGATAAATCTCGCGATGTTGAATGTGGAATTAACGCAGGTTGTAAAGGTACTTGCCTTTTTGACGGCGTAGACTTGTTAAAATCTGTAAAAGAAATGTTACAAGATGGCTGAAATAATTTTGGTAACGGGCGGCGCACGGAGCGGCAAAAGTGTTTTCGCCGAAAAATTGGCGTTGAAACTCGGCAACAATCACGCCGCTTATATTGCAACTTCACAAATTTTTGATGAAGAAATGGCGCAGCGCGTCAAAATTCATCAAGCGCGTAGAAATAATAATTGGGCGAATTATGAAGCTCCTTTCGACGCAGATAAAATTTTTCCAACCGTAACTGAAAATGTGATTCTTTTCGACTGCGTGACAATGTATTTAACAAATTGGATTCTGACTAAAAATCTTGACGACGAAAATATTTTTTCTGAATTTGAAATTTTTATTGACAAACTAATAGCCGCCGCTCAAAAATCCTGCGCGACGGTTATTTTTGTTAGCAATGAAGTTGGCGGCGGAATTGTACCCGCTGATAAATTATCTCGTGTCTTCAGAGACTTTGCAGGGCTTGCCAATCAGAAAATCGCAACTCAAGCTGAAAAAGTTTTTCTGGTTACGGCGGGAATTGCCATTGACATTAAAAAAAATCAATTTCAAATTACCGAACCAAATATTTTGAAAGAAATTAAAGTTGTACTTAACGAACGTAAAAGAATTTGCGTAACAACTCAAGACGAATGGTACAACGGTATACAAAAATGTTGCGATAAAGAAATTGAAATTCTTACTCGTGACATAAAAAAGACGATTGATTTTATCGAAAATAAATGCTCCAATGATACTTTTTGTTGGATTAGTGAAGTTTTTTACGAAGTGGCTGAAATTACGCAAAGCAAAGAATTTATCAAGGCGATAAAAAAACGCGCCGAATTTATAAAAGATAAGGAAATGCGTCGCAGTGTCGAAATTGATATTAATTGGGCTGAAGATGCAATTTTATAAAAAAATTTGAGGTGATTTTATGAATTTGGGAATTTTGGGAACAGGTAAAATTGTACAGGAATTTTTGCCGGAAATTGGCAATTTGAAAATTGGTTACAAGGCGATTCTTGGAACGTTGAGAAGTAAAGAGCGCGTTGAAAATTTGGCGGCGCAGTATAAACTTGATAAAATTTATTTCGACTACGACGAACTTTTGGCAGATGAAAAACTTGATACAATTTATGTTGCACTGCCTAACAACTTACATTACGAATTTGCAAAAAAGGCGTTGCTTGCCGGAAAAAATGTTATCGTTGAAAAGCCCGCAGTTACAACTGTTGAAGAATTTCAGGACTTGAAAAAAATTGCCGCTGAAAATAAAAAAATTTTGATTGAGGCTTTAACAGTGCATTATATGCCCGCGTATTTGAGCATTCGCGAAGATTTAAAGCAACTCGGCGATATTAAAATTGTCAGTATGAATTACAGCCAATATTCCAGCCGCTACGACGCTTTTAAACAGGGTGAAATTTTACCCGCGTTTGATCCGAAAAAAGCCGGCGGCGCGTTGATGGATATTAACGTTTACAATATAAATTTTGTTGTTGGACTTTTCGGCAAGCCCAAAAGTTTCACGTACACGGCGAACATTGAACGCGGGATTGATACAAGCGGCGTAATGGTTTTAGACTATGAAAATTTTAAAGCCGTTTGCATTGGCGCAAAAGATTGTCAGGTTCTTACCGCCTCAACGATTCAAGGCGATAAAGGCAATATTTTTATGGAAATTCCGGCAAATATGATTGATGCCTACATTGTCAATTACAACAACGGCGACGGCAACGTTCAAGCTTTTGACGAAGATAAACACCGTATGCTTTACGAATTTGAAACTTTCATTGAAATGATTGACTCACAAGATTTTGAACGCGCCGAAGAAATGTTAAATATCAGCGGTATTGTCGCGCAGATTTTACAAGGCGGACGTGAACAAGTCGGAATTGAAATTTGAGGAGGCTTTACAATGTCAAGAAAATTAGTTATCGCCCACATTGGCAACGGCAAAAGTACAAATCGTTATCACTTGCCGTTTTCATTGAATCGCCCCGACAAAATTAAAATCAAGGCAATTTATCAGCGTACACTTCGCCCAAATGTTTGGGGAAATATTGAAGGCGTCGAATACACGGACGACCTTGAAAAAATTTTGAACGACCCTGAAATTGACGTGGTAATAGTGAACACGCCGAGCGAAGCTCATTACTCAATGGCTAAAAAAGTTTTGGAGGCGGGCAAACATTGTGTGGTTGAAAAACCTTTCGCTACAAATGTTGAAGACGCCGCCGAACTTTTCAAACTTGCCAAAGAAAAAGGCGTAACCGTGCAATGTTATCAGAATCGCCGCTTTGACAGCGATTTTTTGACTGTGCAAAAAGTTATTGAGTCCGGCAAGTTGGGAAAAATTTTTGAAGTTTGTATGCACTACGATTATTACCGCGCCGCAACTCCAGAAAATGAAAAAACTTACAACCGCGACCACGCTTTTTTATATACGCACGCTTGTCACACAGTAGATCAAGTTTTGGCGTATTTCGGCAAGCCGCAAAAAGTTAATGCTGACGTTCGGCAACTTTTGGGCGCGGGGCGTATGAATGATTATTTTGATTTAGATTTTTTCTACGACGGCTTTAAAGTTACGGTACAATCAAGTTATTTCCGCGCTAAAATTCGTCCGAGTTTTGAAGTTTACGGCACACGCGGCACATTTATAAAAGCTGAACAGGACAGGCAAGAGGCTGACTTGAAAAAATTTTATCTTCCTGCCGGTCACAGCGATTTTGGAATTGACGCGCCGGAAAATTACGGCACAATTATTTATTACGACGACGCAGGCGAATATCACGAAGAAAAAGTTAAATCCGAAGTTGGCGACTACGCAAGATTTTATGACGCGCTCTATGAAACAATTATCAACGGTGCGCCGCAACTTGTTACCGAAGAACAGACGATGGAGCAGATGAAAATTTTGGCGGACGCGGGCAAAGATTTAGCGTAAAAAAATTTTTAGGAGCGATAACGATGAGCGATAAAGTTTCACAAGCGGTTGAATATATGAGCGGCGCGTACAGTTGTTCGCAGTCTGTACTTTGTGCATTTTGCGAAGATGCCAAACTTTCTCACGACGAGGCTAAAAAAATTGCCGCGCCATATTCCGGCGGACGTGCGATTAAATGCGGCGCACTTTACGCGGGCGAATTGGTTTTAAAAGCGAAATACGGCGAAGATACTAAATTGGTTGACGAGCTGGATAAAAAATTTTTAGAAAAAGTCGGCGCGGTTAATTGCAAAGATATTCGTAGAAATAATTTGCGCCCGTGCATTGGTTGCGTTGAAGATTCGGCAACAATTTTAGAAAATATTATTTCCGCCAATTAAAAAATTGCTTGCAAATTGAATTGATATTTTAATTAGGGCGTGTTGAATAATAACTTTAAACGAAGGGGAAACACGGCGGTCAAGGATGACCGCCGCCGAATATTGATTTAGGAAAGAATCATATTCGGTCAAGAGAGCACTTTTCTTTTGGTACTTTTCTTTTCGCTAAAGAGCACGCCTGCTACGCAGCCGCGCATGCTCCGGAAAAAGAAAAGTACATTTAAAATAAAATCTTTGAAAAATTTTAGCGAGTTGTGAATTATTCAACACCGCCTAGTATAACAATCTGATAGATTCACGGATTGTTATTTTTTTTACCAAAATTAAATTCATCAGCGTTATAAAATTTAAATTCAAAAATTTTTCACTACCTTAAAAATATATAAAAAATCAAATTCATTGCAGGAATAATTTATGTAAACTTGAATAATTTCAAATGTTGTTTGTGCAACAAAATTTTTTTTGGAGGTTTAACATTATGAAGAAAAATTTATTAAAACTTCTTCTGGCAACAGGTTCAGTATGCTTATTTAGCACAGCTATTGCTTCAGCAGCTGAAAAAGCCCTCCCCTACGCACGCTGATACAGAACGCTTAAAAGCGGCTGAAACGCTCATAAATGGCGCAACTGAAGAATCTGATAAAAAAGTTTTCAAATTTTCGATTGAAGGCAGATATTTTGCGCCGCACATGGATATTAAAGTTCAATCTGACAAAATACGTTATAGAGATGGCAGCGTTGGATTAAAAGATGATTTAGGTTTTGGCAACGATAAAGCACCGGAGCTTATTTTTCGTTACAAACGTTTTACAATGGATTATATTCGCGTTCACGGCGACAGAATATTTACAAGGGCGAATCCGCTTTTATTCGGCGGAACAAATTTGCGCGGCAATGTTCATTCAAAAAGCGATTTTCACTATTTGAAGTTGCAAATTACAAATCCAATAACTGAAAAATGGAATAGCGGCGTTGATTGGAGTTACGGCGTTACTGGAATTTATTGGAAGGGCTCGGCAACAGGTACAGCCGTTAGTACAAGGCAAGATTTAAATAATCAAACGCGCACTGAAAGTGAAAAAATTGGCGTACCCGTTCCAACTTTGGGAATTGGTGGACATACGCAACTTTGGGATAATTTGAAAGCCTACGCTCATATTTCCGGAATGTATTTTGGCGGTTACGGACACTTCTACGATTTTGAGGCAGGTATTCGGTACAATCCGCATGAAAGATTGGGAATTGACATCGGCTACAGAAAAATTCATGCCAATATCAAACACAAAAACGATCACGGAACTTTTAATTTACAAGGACCGTATGGCGGTATTAGATATGAATTTTAATTTGTAGCGGAGGTAATTTCAATGCTTAAATCTATCAGAAAAAATATTGGAAAGAAAAATTCAGATACGCTTAAAAAAATTGTATTGTGCGGAATTGTTGCAAGCTCCATGACGTTTTACAGCGGCGTTGCCTTTGCTGAAAATATAGTCCTTACAGATGAAGATATTAATTCATTGACGGGCGACAATGAAGAATACTACTCCGGAAACGAAATTATTGCAGGTTATGATGCCCTGATTGTAAACGGCTACAGAGTGAATCGCGGCGAATCCGTGACGATTAATGGCAGAACTTATACATATGATCAAAATTTAGAACTCAAATATACCGGTTCGGTTACCGGCGGTAGAGCAACTTTTAACGAGGCAAGCTATAATAAAATTACAATCAGCGACGGTGAAGCTCATATCGACATTAACGACGGGGATTTTACCGGCACGCTTTACCAAAATACTTTCAATTTCAATAATATAATTTTGGAATTAAATATTAGTAATGCAAGCGATTATAAATTAAATTTTGACGGTAACACTTTTACAATTAACGGCGGCAAACATAGCAATTCTTATGTTTCAATGCCAAATGCAATTTCTACGAATAACACGGTAAATATTTTCGGAAATCCCGACCTTTCAGGCGCGTACATTTATTCAAATTATTTTGGCGACGCGGGAACAACTTCCGGCAACACTTTGAATATTTATTCAAGCGGTTTGACTGCTAAAAATATTTACGGCTTTGATAATTTAAATTTTCATATTCCCAGCAACACTACAAGCAGAAATACAATTTTGACGCTTACTGATTCTTCAGGTACAAATATTGGAAATTCGGCGATAACTGCTTATGTTGGTGCTGATAGTCTCCTTAAAACCGGCGATTATGTTAATTTACTTTCAAATTCCAATGGTATTACAGGTTCGCCAAGTTCAAGTAATGTAAAATTTGCTGAAGGCGTATCGCTGATTTACGACGCAAATATTACAAACAACGGAAATAATTTGGTTATGACGCTCGGCAATGCTGTAGTAAACGAAGATTCAAAAGCCGCCGCTCAAAGTGTGGCAAATGCAAATGAATCTGTTTCACGCGGTACTGATAGAATTATGGATTGGTTGCCGCTTGAAGAATTGGAGGAGGCAGCCACTGACGCCAACGCTGATAACGATGATAAAAGCGCAGTTACCGGGCAAATTGCCGCCGTTATAAATAAAAGTTTTGGCGTTTTTGCAAGTATGGACGGCGGAAGATTAAAAACTAAAACCGGCGGTGGTTCTTACATAAAATCCAAGCCTGCCGGTATAGATTTAGGATTTGCTCGCGCCATTGAAACTCAATCAGGCAATACGTGGGTTTTTGCGCCGCTTGTAGATTATGGAAAATCTGACTTTGACAGTTATTTGCCAAACGGTACACACGGCAGCGGAAGTTCAAAATATTTTGCCGCCGGATTGATTGGGCGAAAAATTCAAAATAACGGCTTTTATTATGAAGCAAGTTTTCGTGGCGGTAAAACTACTACAGATTGTTCTTTTATTTCTGAAGTTTTGAAAAATTACAACTCCCCCAATGTAATTGGTTATAATGCCTCCGCGCCGGTTTTCGCAGGTCATTTAAGAGTTGGTAAACTTATGCGCCTTAACAAAAATAATTTATTGCACGTCTATGGAATTTACGCGCACAATCACATTAACGGAATTACAGCTGATTTAACGACAGGCGAACGTTATAATTTTGATTCAGTGGACAGTGGCAAATTTAGACTCGGCTACAAACTTACAACTCGTGTTAGCGGCTTGAGTAAAATTTATACCGGTCTTGCGTATCAGTACGAATTTAACGGCGGTACAAGTGCGAAGTATAAAAATTACAATACTGCTGAAAGTGACGTTAAAGGCTCAAGCGCAATGATTGAACTTGGTTGGCAAATGCAAGCCAACAAAAAAAGCGCGTGGGTCGTCGATTTTAATGTTACAGGTTGGATGGGTATTCAACAAGGTGTAACCGCGTCTGCAAAAATTAAAAAAACTTTCTAATTTTTGATAAAAATACTCTGCAACTATTGAAAAAAAATATTATCGCCGCCAATTAAAAAATGCTTGTCAAATTGAAAAGTCTGTGTTAATATACCGCGTGGGAGACTTGTCAATGGCGATGACAAGGAAGGGTATATGGCGACAAAGAAGAGCACGTTCGGTAGTGCTCTTTTTTGGTTGTAGGAAAAATTGACTACTCAAAACTAAATTGATAAAATAAATTAATTCTTACGCATAAAAAAATTTATGAATGAATTGAATTTAAAAACCGCTAAAAGTTTCTGTTGAATGAATTTAACTGCAAACTTGAAATTATAATTTTTTGACACTCAAAATTAAATTGATAGAGTGAATCTATTTTTACGGCAGGAGGAAATTTTTTTGAACGAACTGGAATTAAAATACGGTTGCAACCCGAATCAAAAACCGGCAAAAGTTTTTGTAGAAGGCGGCGAATTGCCTTTTGAAGTTTTGAACGGCAAGCCGGGATATATAAATTTGTTGGACGCTTTAAACGGTTGGCAACTTGTAAGAGAACTGCGCGAGGCTACAAATTTACCGGCGGCGGCGTCATTCAAACACGTTTCACCGGCAGGCGCGGCGGTAGGTTTACCGCTTGACGAAACTTTGAAAAAAATTTATTTCGTCAATGGCGAACTTTCAGACGTGGCGGCGGCTTATGTACGCGCACGCGGCGCAGACAGAATGAGCTCCTACGGCGACTTTGCAATTATTTCTGATGAAGTCGATGAAACTTTGGCAAATTATCTAAAAAACGAAGTCAGCGACGGAATTATTGCGCCATCTTACACAGATAAAGCGTTGGAAATTTTGAAATCCAAACGTAAGGGCAGTTATTTAATTTTGAAAATGAATCCCGCGTATAAACCGGCGGCGATTGAACGCAAGCAAGTTTTTGGCGTGACTTTTGAACAACTTCGCAACGATATAAAAATTTCTACGGATTGTTTAACAGACGTTCCGACGGCGAATAAAAATTTCACTGACGCGGCGAAACGCGATTTACTTATTGCGCTGATAACTTTGAAGTACACGCAATCTAATTCTGTTTGCTACGTCAAAGACGGGCAAGCTATTGGAATTGGCGCGGGGCAACAAAGCCGCGTTCATTGCACGAGACTTGCAGGCAATAAGGCTGATTTTTGGTTTTTGCGCCAAAGTCCGCAAGTTTTAAATTTGCCGTTCAAAGCTGATATTAAACGCCCCGACCGTGATAACGCTATTGATGTTTACATTGGCAATGAAAGCGACGATATTTTGAACGATTGGCAGCGCGTTTTTACCGAACGTCCCAAAAAATTCACTGACGAAGAAAAAATTGCGTGGCTGAAAAATTTAAAAGGCGTGGCGTTAGGTTCAGATGCTTTTTTCCCGTTTGGCGACAATATCGAACGCGCCCATAAATCCGGCGTGGAATTTATCGCACAAAGCGGCGGCTCCATTCGTGATGATAACGTTATTGAAACTTGCGACAAGTACGGAATTGTTATGGCGTTTACACATATTCGCCTTTTCCACCATTGATAACTATGATAGAAAATTTTTCAAACATAACCGAAATTGAAAAGCGCACATTTTACTATTTGTGCGGCTTTTCTTTATTCTTGCCAATTTCAAAGGCGGCGGGAAATATTTTTATGGTGCTGTCGATTTTAGGAATGATTCACAGACTTTATCGAAAAAATGACGACGTAAAAATTATTTTCAGCGAATACAAAAAAATTTTCGCCTCAATAGCCGCGTTATTCGTAGCGGTGTTAATTTCCGCGCTGACTTCAGAAGATATTTTATTTGGCGTGAAAAGTTGGCTGGATAAATATATAGGGCATATTTTAGTTTTGTTTCCGGTAATGTTCATTTGCCTTGACAGGAAAAAAATTTTAACGCTGGTACAGCTGCTATTTGTCGGCGTTTTCATCAGCAATTTGTCGGTAATAGTGCAAGGATTTAAAAATTTTGATGGCATTTGGAGATACGGCGGATTTTTAACGCCAATGGCACAAGGCAGCGTTATTGGAATTTTCCTGCCGCTGTACGTCGTTTTATTTTTACAAATTCAGAAAAAATCACTGCGAATTTATTTTACGGTTGCGGCGTTTGTAGGAATTGTGGCGTTACTGTTTAACGGTACGCGCGGCGTTTGGCTGTCCACAATAATTTTAATCCCGCTGATGGTTTTGCTTTATTCCCGAAAAAATTTAAAACTATTCGCCGCCGTCGTTGCAATTTTGATAATTGGCGGAGGAATTTTTGTAACCGCGTTGCACTCGTCGAAAAGTGCAGATACTACAAGCGATTTGCGGGCAAAGTCAAATTCTGAAAGAATGTTAGTTTGGACAAGTGCGTTTCAAATGTTCAAAGACAATCCAATTTTTGGCGTAGGTTACGGGCAATATAAAGACGCGTACCAAACAAAGTACATTTCGCCGGACGCTAAAGAAACTTATTTGGAACACGCTCACAGCAATATATTTCAACTGTTGGCGGAGTGCGGAATTATCGCCGCGTCTACATTTTTGTTGATGTGGGGATATTTTAGCTGGTTCAGTTTACGGCGTTGGTTCAAAGACAAAAATTTTGAATGGCTGGTATTTTTCTGCGTACTTTGGGGCTTTATGTTGCACGGTTTGACAGAATTTAACTTTGAAACTTCAGTACCCAGCAGAATTTTCTGGTACTCTTTGGGATTGTGCATTGCTTACAGCAAAATTTCAAAAAATTTATCGCTCGGAGATTAATATGAAAATTTTTAAAAACGATTGGGCAAATTTACTTGATGACGAATTACAAAAACCGTACTATCAGGAACTGCGAAAATTTTTAATTGGCGAATATCGCACGCAAGAAATTTTTCCTGATATGTACGATATTTTTAATGCCTTGCATTTTACAAGTTATGCTGATACAAAAGTTGTAATTTTGGGACAAGACCCGTACCACGAGCCGGGACAAGCGCACGGATTAAGCTTTTCAGTTTTGCCGAATGTTCCGCCGCCTCCTTCACTTCAAAATATTTTTAAGGAACTTCGCGCAGATTTAAATTGCACAATTCCAAATAACGGCTGCTTAAAATATTGGGCAGATCAGGGCGTTTTACTTTTGAACGCGGTTTTAACGGTACGGGCGCACGCGGCAAATTCTCATAAAGGCAAAGGCTGGGAAATTTTCACAAACAGAATCATTGAACTTTTGAACGAACACGAAAAGCCGTTAGCGTTTATCTTATGGGGAAATCCTGCGCGAGCGAAAAAGGCGATGATAACTAACCCGCGCCATTTTATAATTGAATCAGCGCATCCAAGTCCACTTTCTGCCGACAGAGGATTTTTTGGCAGCCGTCCATTTTCCAAAGTAAATAATTTTCTAGCGTCGATTGGCGAAAAACCTATTGATTGGCAAATTCCCGATATTAGGAACTATAACGTGTTTACAAATTCTTAATTTAGATTTTTTTAAAACGGCTTTTCTTTCTTTGGCGCAGATTATATCGCCATCACGGCGGAGCAATGGTCCTTGCGCGGCTGCGTTAGCAGGCGTGCTCTCTAAGTCGCATTGCAAGCGCGGCGGGCGTCCATCCTTGGACGCCCATTTTTTCCAAACTTGTTTGTAAACATATTCTAGTGGATAGTGATTAATGGTTAGGGAATTGCTCCGCAATTTGAAGAAAATACTAAACGGAAACACTGCCGCAAATTTTAAAATGTTGACAAAAATATACAGCTTGCAATAAAATAACGTGAAAAAATCTTTGCAAAAATTTTTGAATGAGGCAATTTGATGAGTAAAAAAACAATCATTGGGGTTATTTTAGTGGCGTTGGTCAGTTCTATTGGCACAATCGTTGGGCTTTGCGTTGCCTTGAGTTTCGACGCTAAAAGCGTTGGCAACCTTGCGCGGCTTATTGGCGCAATGAAATTTATAGAATCCCAATACGTTCGCGAAGTCGAAGAAGATTCACTTGTAAACGGCGCAATTAGCGGAATGGTGCGCTCTTTGGACGACCCGCACTCAATTTATCTTGAGCCAAGACTTTATAACCAACTGAAAACTGAAACAAGCGGAAGTTTCGGCGGTATTGGCGTTTATATGGGTTTTCGTGATGGCGGCGTTCAAGTTTTGGGCGTCATTCCTGAAAGTCCCGGCGAAAAAGTCGGCTTGCTTGCGGGCGATTCTATTTTGGCGGTAAATTCTCAACCAATCAGCGAAATTGAACCGGGTGAAGTTGCTATGAAAATTCGCGGCGAAGTAGGTACAAATGTTGAACTTTTAATTCGTCGTGAAGGCGAAGAGGACAAAACTTATACAATTACCCGAGACGTTATCCAAGTTAAAACCGTAGCCGGAAAAATGCTTGACGACCGCGAAGGCTACATTAGAATTTCTAATTTCAGCGAAAATTCCGGCAAAGAATTTAAAAATATCGTGCAAGAATTGGAAAGTAACGGAATGAAGGGCTTGATTTTAGATTTGCGGCAAAATCCCGGCGGCGTCATTACAAGTTGCGTTGAAATTGCGCAGGAAATTGTTCCCGCCGGTACAATCGTTTCAGTTATAAAACGTGACGGCGAAAAGGAAGTTTACACCTCAAATTTGCAACAGCCGAAATTTCCAATAGTCGTTTTGCTGGATCAAAACAGTGCAAGCGCGTCCGAACTTTTGAGCGGGGCTTTACAGGACACTAAGGCGGCGTTAATCGTCGGTAAAACTTCCTACGGCAAAGGCTCGGTACAAACTGTTATTCCAATGTTCCACGACGACGGCTTGAAATTGACAATAGCAAAATATTACACGCCGAATGGTCGCAGTATCGACGGTATCGGAATTGTTCCGGATGTTGAAGTTGATTTGAAAACTCCTTTGCAAATGTCACGGGATATGGATTTGAATGACTTTGAGGATACGCAACTGAAAATGGCTGAAAATATTTTGTCCACTCAACTTGACGCAGGGAAAATTTTGTTTGATTGAAATGTTTGAATTTGAATTTATGAGGAACGCGCTTTGCGCAATACTTTTGGTAACTCCGCTGTTCGGTATCTTGTCAACAATGGTTGTATCAAACCGAATGGCTTTTTTTTCTGATTCATTGGGACACGGCGCATTTACGGGAATTGCACTTGGCGCAATTTTCGGCGTCGGCAGTGAAATTTTCGGCTTGATAATTTTTTCAATAATTTTTGCGTTGCTGATAACTTACATAAAAAATAAAGCGCACAGCGGCGCAGATACGGTTATTGGTGTGTTCAGTTCGACGGCTATTGCACTTGGTTTAATGCTGATGTCGGCGGGCGGACAATTTAATAAATTTTCAAGATTTTTAATTGGCGATTTACTTTCAATTTCGCAGGAAGATTTAATTTATTTGTCGATTGTATTTGTTTTGGTTTTTGTAAGCTGGATTTTTTTATTCAACAAGCTTTTAATTTCGTCAGTAAATAAAACGTTGGCGCGGAGTCGTGGAATTGACACACAAAAAGTTGAATCAATTTTCGCGGTAATTTTGGCGGTAGTAGTTGCACTTTCAATCCAATGGGTAGGAATTTTGATAATAAACGCGCTTTTAGTTTTACCGGCGGCAGCGGCAAGAAATGTTACAAACTCTGTGAAGGCGTATCACGTTTTCAGTGTGGCAACGGCGTTAATTTCCGGCTTGACGGGATTATTTTTAGCTTATGAATTAAATTCTGCGGCAGGTTCAACTATTGTAGTTTGTGCGGCGGCAATTTATTTCGTGACGTTGATTTTAAAGCCGCGTTTTGTAAAATAATTAGGAGGTTTTAATTGTGGAAAATTTGACTGAAATGATTTTTATTCTGGATCGTAGCGGTTCAATGAGCGGACTCGAAAAAGATACTATCGGCGGTTTTAACTCAATGCTCGGCAAACATAAAAATTCAGAAAATGCCGCGCTTGTTTCAACCGTACTTTTTGACCATGAATCCGAAGTAATTCATGATAGGTTGCCAATTTCTGAAGTACCAATTCTAACCGAAAAAGAATATTTTGTACGCGGAAATACGGCTTTACTTGACGCAATGGGCGACGCCATTAAACATATCAGAAATATTCACAAATACGCCCGCCCTGAAGACGTACCCGCCAAAACGATTTTCATTATTACAACTGACGGTGAAGAAAATTCAAGCCACAAATACAGTTACAACGATATTAAAAAACTTGTCGAAACTCAAAAAGAAAAAGGCTGGGACTTCGTATTTATGGGCGCAAATATTGATGCGTTTGACGTTGCAAGTCATCTTGGAATTTCCAAAAATCGAACGGTAAATTATCACAATGACAGCAGCGGAACGCGGGCAAGATATGCCTCAATGTCAAAATTTTTCGGCGCGGCAATGGCGGCTAAAAGTATGGACGAAGTTGCCGACGAATGGCGCGAAGACGTTGACGAAGATTTTAAATCCAGAAAATAAACCTGCGCGAAATTTTTTAAAAGCCCTGAAGAAATTCGGGGCAATTTTTTTATTTAAATTGAAACTGAATGTGATATAATTGGAAAAAATTTTGAGGAGGTTGTTTGCAATGTTGAAAAAACTTTTAATGGTTGCATTTTTGGCAGTTGGAATATTTTTGAATTTTACTCCGCAAGCAAGCGCACGCGAAGTTTATTGCGGAACGGAACCACTTTTTAAAACTAAAATTTATTTGATGACTGAAACGATTAAATATAATGAAGAATTGGGGAAAGACTGGTGGGCGCACAGAGGCTCATATTCAATAATTGTATACGTGAAATCAAAAGAAGTTCGTGAAAACGGCGCAGTAACTTATCCATATTATTATTTTACTCAAAAGACAAACGGCGAAGTTCTTTTTCAAAAAAATGATAATCCTATTGGAATTCATCTTACTGACAATAATTATCCAATCGAGCATAAAATGTGGGAAACAATTCAAAGTGAAATTGCCAACAGAAAAAATTGATTTTTTTAAAATAAATTTAATTCGTACCTTGTAAGGCACGGGCTTTTTTATTTTATTGAAAATTTTTGCAGGGAAAAAATTTTGCGCGGCGAATGTTTCAAGCATGAGACAGGTAATTTTAAGATTCAAGCGCGGCTATAAGATTTTTCTTGCAGTAGCCGCAATGTTAGTGATACAATTAATTTCCATTGGACAATTTTATTTGTGCGGCTCGGTGTTTATAGGCGCGTTGTTGGCTTTTTTTTATTTCCTATCGACGGCGGCGCGGCTTGAAACTGCGGCAAATATGAATGTTGCACAGGCGAAACGCACAATGTTAATTGGATTGTTATTGCGGTTGCTGATGATTTCAGTAGTTTTGGCGGTTGCCGCTAAAATATCGACGGAGTTATTTATAACGTCGTCGGTGTGTTTTATTGTTTTCTACGTAACCGCGCTAGGTGTTTTGGTGTATTTTGAGAGGAGGTGAATTTATGGAACATATTGGCGTTCGTGAGACTGTTCAATTTATGGGCTTGACTTTCAACATTGAAACCTTAGAAATGACGTGGCTTGCTATGATTATTGCTATTGCTGTCTCTTGTCTTGCCGTCCGAAGTTTAAAAGTTATTCCAACAGGCTGGCAAAACTTCATTGAAATAATCGTAGAATGGTTGCACGGGCAAATTGAAGGTATGATGGGCAAGCGCGGAATGTTTCTTGCGCCGTTTATCGTGTCGCTGTTTTTATTCCTGCTGACAAGTAACCTTTTGGGCTTGATACCATTTCTTGAATCGCCGACAAACGATTTAAATACAACTTTGGGATTAGCTTTAATGGTTGTTTGTTTGGTACATGTCTTGGGATTATATTTCAAGGGCGGACACTATATCGCGCACTTTTTCCAGCCTATAGCCCCGTTCGTCGTCATCAATGCGATTGAAGAAATTGCAAAACCTATCACGTTGGCTTTTCGTCTATTCGGTAACATTCTCGCGGGCGAAATTCTGATTATCGTTTTACTTCATTTGACGGAAAATCCATTCTGGTTATCACTTCCGAGCGTGGCGTGGTTGGGATTTAGTATTTTTATCAGCTGTGTTCACGCGGTTATTTTTACGATGCTTAGTATGGCTTATTTAGGTAACGCTGTTAAGGACAGCCACTAATTTAAAAGTGGTTTTTAGTCAAACTGTTAAGGAGTAATGCTTGTGCCGGAAAAATTTTTTCTTGTCGCAATTTTAATTACAACAATTTTTTCTACTGCAACTGCAGGCGTTCGTGATCCTCATTCTGACGAGAATTTAAAAGTTTTCTATCAGCATCAAGGTTACGAATATTTTCTGAAAAAGGACACTTTAACTTTGGTAAATGAAGAAACGCCCTGCATTATTTCGTTTAACTACTTTGTTTTTGACAGCATAAAACCTGAAAATACTGATTGGAGCAAGGAAAATGAAATGATGTTTGCTTACGACGTTGGCGAAAGAAAAGTTTATTTCGTTGACGAAGACGGCAACTTTTCATTTTTAAATCCAAACGGTACAGTTGCTGAAGGCAGCGGTTACGCAATGGGCGCGGAAATTGTTTACTGGCTTGTTTTTGGTGAAAAATTTTACGGCGTCTACGATGAAGATTTTTACAATTCTATTGATGGATAAGTTAATTTTAAATTTTAGGAGGATTTTTAAATGGAACAAGCAATTATGGTAGCGGCGGCTCTTATTGGAGCAGGTATTTGTATGGGACTCGCAGCGATTGGCGCAGGTCTCGGTGATGGTATTGTTACAAGCAAATTTATTGAAGGTATTACACGCCAGCCGGAAGCTCAAGGCACACTTTTTACAAACACGCTTATTTCAGTCGGTTTGATTGAAGCTATGGCAATTATCGCCGCTGTTGTTGCGTTGATTATGCTTTATGCTAACCCGTTGATTGGCGGTTGATTCTTAGTTAGGAGAATGACTTTTGAAAAAATTTAATGCAATAAAACTTGTAAGCTAATCGGGAGGTTGCTTACAAGTTGCGCCTCCATAAAAATAAAATTTTGGAGGTAAAAGCATTGAATAGAGAAAATAAAAGAAAACTTTTTGCCAAAGGATATTATAAAAATCACGCTTGCGACGAGCCGTTTATTTGCAAAAATTGCGGGCGGCTTGTAGTTGAAACGGGCGCGGGAACTAATCACCGTAACCATTGCCCGTATTGTTTGACAAGTCAGCATTTGGACGACGAACCCGGCGACAGAGATGCTAATTGCGGCGGAATTATGGAGCCGGTTGCAATTTGGATAATGAAAAATGGCGAATGGAAAATTATTCATCGTTGCAAAATTTGCGGCGTACTGCACTCAAACAGAATTGCCGCTGATGATAATCCCGTTAAGCTAATTTCTTTGGCAATGAAACCAATTTCGTCTCCACCGTTTCCGCTTGACAGAATCGAAGAAATTACAGATTTAATTTGCGGCGACGGCGAATAAAATCGGAGAGGAGGAATTTCTTTTGATAGAAATAAATGCAACAATGATCGCGCAGGTTGTAAACTTTTTGATATTAGCGGCAATACTGCGTGCGTTGGCTTATGAGCCGGTTGCAAGAATGTTGAAACAACGCTCTGACAAAATTAAAGAAACTATCAAAAAAGCGGACGACGACAAAAAAGCCGCTGAAGAAACTTTAAAGCAATATAAATCGCAGTTGGCAGACGCACAAAAACGCGCCGCAGAAATAGTTGAAAAAGCTGAACTTACGGCGCGGCAGGAACGTGAGGCACTGGTTGCCGAAACTAAAAAAGAAATTGAACGCTTAAAGCAAAACGCGCAACTTGAAATTCAAAACGAACGCGCCCGCGCCTTTGAGCAAATGCAAAAAGAAATTGTAACCTTGAGTTTGGCGGCGGCTGAAAAAATCGTCGAAAAAAATCTTACTTCCAAAGAAAATGATAAACTTGTAAGCGATTTTATAGCCGGTCTTGATAACATTGAAGGCGTAAAGTAGAGGTGGGCTAAATGTTAAATATTCAGCTTGCCACGAAGTACGCTCGCGCAATTTTTGAACTTGCATTGGAAGAAAAAAAACTTGACGCTTACGACAAAGATTTAAAACAAATTCAAGAAGACGTTTTCAATTTGCCGGAAGCAGTGAAATTTTTTCAGAATCCGTTAATCCCGCATCAAGCGAAAAAAGATTTACTTGCAAAGGCTTTCAAAGATGAAATTTCAGCCGAAGTAATGAATTTTTTACTGTTGCTGGTTGATAAAAATCGAATTGGAATTTTCAACGAGATTTACGAAATTTTCACGGGCTTAAAAAATCAGGAGCAGGGAATTTTGGTAGCAGATGTAGTAATGGCGTTTCCGCTTACAAAGACGCAGGAAAATCAGCTTACTAAAAAACTTGCGGCAGTAACCGGCAAAAAAATTCAAATTCGTAAACACGAAGATAAATCAATTTTAGGCGGACTGATTGTAACGATAGGCGATAAACGAATTGACGGCAGTGCGGCAGGACGTTTACGCAGTTTGAAAGGTACGCTTGCGGTAAATTCGGCGAATAGAGGCTAGTTAAATAATGGAAAAAAAAAGCGCGTCCTGTGCCGCCGTAAAAAGTTAAAGTTGGAGCGTGCGAAAAACTACGCGCCGCCTCTGGCGGCTCACACGGTTGGAGCGTGCGTAAACCCAAGCGGCGGACGCGCGATAAAGCGTCTTTCTTTGGTACTTTCTTTGACGCACACAAAGAAAGTACATACAAAAAATAAAAAAAATTAGCCTTAATCCCAAAAGAAGGTGACTCAAAAAATATGAAAATAAATCCAGATGAAATTACTGCTATAATTAAGGATCAGATAAAAAATTACAACGTCGATTTAAATGTTGATGAAGTCGGCACGGTTATAGAGGTCGGCGATGGTATTGCACACATTCACGGCTTAGATAAAGCAATGTCCGGCGAATTGTTAGATTTCGGCAATGATATTTTTGGGCTGGTTCTTAACCTTGAGCAGGATAACGTTGGTGCGGTTATACTCGGACGCGACAACGAAATTAAAGAAGGCGCAACGGTAAAACGCACTGCGCGAATTATGCAGGTTCCGGTTGGCGATAATATGATTGGGCGCGTAGTTGATGCACTCGGACGCCCTATCGACGGCAAAGGACCTATTGAAACAACTCAAAGCCGCCCTGTCGAATTTAAAGCTCCCGGTATTGCTGACAGAAAATCAGTTCATGAGCCGTTGCAGACAGGTTTAAAAGCGATTGACGCGCTTGTACCTATTGGACGCGGACAACGTGAATTGATTATCGGCGATAGAGGTATTGGTAAATCAGCTATTGCGATTGACACGATTATTAACCAAAAGGGGCAAAATTGTATTTGCGTTTACGTGGCTATTGGACAAAAAGCCTCGACTGTTGCACGTGTCGTTAAAACTTTGGAAGATCATGGCGCAATGGAATATTCAATAGTTGTTGCGGCAACTGCGGCGGATTCTGCGCCTTTGCAGTATCTTGCACCTTACGCGGGCGTTGCAATGGCTGAATATTTTATGTACGAAAAACACGGACATTGCCTTTGCGTTTACGACGATTTAACGAAACACGCGGCGGCTTATCGTGCAATGTCATTACTTTTGAGACGCCCGCCCGGACGTGAAGCATATCCCGGCGACGTTTTCTATTTACATTCAAGACTTTTGGAACGCGCCGCCAAACTTTCTGACAGACTCGGCGCAGGTTCAATTACTGCCCTGCCAATTATCGAAACTCAAGCGGGCGACGTTTCAGCTTACATTCCTACAAACGTTATTTCAATCACAGACGGACAAATTATGCTTGAAACAGATTCATTCTATTCAGGTATTCGCCCCGCAATTTCAGTCGGTTTATCAGTTTCACGTGTTGGCGGCTCGGCGCAAATTAAAGCTATGAAACAAGTTGCCGGTACAATGCGTTTGGATTTGGCGCAGTACCGTGAGTTGGCGGCGTTCGCACAATTCGGCTCTGACTTGGATAAAGCTACAAAGGCGCAACTTGACAGAGGCGCACGTATGGTTGAAACTTTGAAACAGGCGCAATATTCGCCGTTGCAGGTTGAAGATCAGATTTTAACGATTTTTACTGCAGTTAGAGGATTTTTAACTGATATTCCCGTTGATAAAGTTGTTCAATTCCACGCAGATTTTTTGAAATTTATGCACAGCCGCCACGCCGAAATTGGCAAGAAAATTGTTGAGAAAAAGAAACTTGATGATGCACTTGAGGCGGAAATTAGCGCGGCGATTAAAGAATTTAAAGAAACTATCAACTACAAAACTGCTGAATAGGTTTTAGGTTTTAGCGGTTAGGTATTAGGAAAGTGTAAAACCTAACACCTAACACCTAATCCCTGAAAAAGAAAGGAGGTTTTTGTATTTGGCAAATTTACAAAATATTCGCCGCCGTATTCGCTCGGTTAAAAGTATCCAAAAAATTACCAACGCAATGGATATGATAGCGCGTTCACGTTTCAACGCCGCTAAAGATACGTTACTTTCAAATATTCCGTACGTTGAAAAAACTCGTGATATTATCAAAAGAATTATGTCGCAAATGTCAACTGATGAAGAAAGTCCTTTTGTAATGTCACGGCAAGCACTGATTGACGCGCAAACTAGAACTGACGGCAAATTTTTATTTTTGGTAATTGCGGCAGATAAAGGATTGGCGGGCGCGTATTCCAGCAATATTTTCAAAGAGGCTCATGCAACAATCGAATATGACGGCACGTCCCCTGAAGAATCTGATGCAGACAAAGAAGAAAGTTTCCATAAAAAAAATTTTGACGCGGTAAAAATGGCAAAAGGTATTGACGGCGATCAACTTAAAGCGCAAAAAAGTTTGACTAGAGCGGGCGCACATCGTCACGCAAACAATACTCAAAATATCAGTGTCGCGCAGGACACTCACGACGCAGATTATGTTGATGACATTGAAATTATAACGGTTGGACGCAAGGCAACTTCACATTTCAAACAACGCGGCTACAAAATTATTAAAAGTTATCACGGTATCAGCGAACGCCCAAGTTATCATCACGCCAAAGAAATTGCTGATTTAATTATGGAAAGATTTTTGAGCGGCGAAATTATTGACGTTACAATGGTTTACACGCGTTTTAATTCTGCGATTAGTTGTACGCCGGAAGATGTTACACTTTTGCCGTTGGTAACTGATGACTACAAGCGCACTACCAATTCAAAGGAAGAATACATTTACGAGCCGGACGTTGTGACGGTTTTAAATGATTTTCTGCCGCGCCGAATTGCTACAAGAATTTATGGCGCAATGTTGCACAGTGCGGCGTCTGAACTTTCTTCACGTATGAACGCAATGAGTAACGCAACTGATAACGCTCAAGAATTAGTTGGCAAACTCAATCTGTACTATAACAAAGTACGTCAAGCCGGTATCACTAACGAAATTAACGAAATTGTTGGCGGTGCTAATGCTTTGGAGTGATGAGATTTAAATGCCATTAACTGCAAAACAAATGGTACGACTATTGGAAAAAAACGGCTTTATCAAAGTCAAAAGTCCTGACGGCTCACACCAACATTTTTATAATCCGATAACGAATCGTAAAACAACAGTGCCAATGCACAACGGCGATCTTGATAAAGGCACGGAGCAAACAATACTTAAACAGGCAGGATTAAAAAGAAGGTAAACGCTATGAAAATTTATTATCCGGTAATTTTTTTTCAGGGAGAAAGCGGCAAATTTATTGGTATAGTACCTGATTTGCAAGGCTGTCTTACTCAAGGCGACGATTTAACGGCGGCAATGTACTGGATTAAAGACGCTATGGGAACGTATTTATTTGATGTTGACAAAAAAGATTTTCCGCCGCCTTCAAAAATTGAAGATATTGACACTTCAGAATATCCAAATCCTATAGTTAATGTTATTGAATTTGATTTTGATGAGTGGAAAAGTTCGCTGGACAATCCAATTCGTCATGCGCGTCAAAATGCCGGAATACCTGTAAATCGACTGGCAAGGTTAATGCGTGCGCCTTATCGTACAATAAAAAATTATGATAAAGGCAAAACAAAGCCGCCAAAGTGGTTACAAAATTTAATCGTTGAGAAAATTGAAAACAGTATCTAATATCCCTAAAATTCCTAATAAGGAGGAATTTAATTGGCAAAAGGAAAAGTAGTTCAGGTAATCGGCGCAGTTGTTGACGTGGAATTTCCCGCCGGTGAACTGCCCAAAATTCTGAACGCAGTACATATAACCGGAAAATCCGGCGATGTAGAAATAGATTTAATCGCTGAAGTTATGCAACATTTGGGCGACAGCGTTACCCGTTGCATTGCGATGAGTTCGACTGATGGACTTGTGCGCGGTATGGAGGCTGAAGACACGGGCGCACCTATAACAGTTCCCGTTGGTGAGGCTTGCTTAGGGCGCGTCTTCAATGTTTTGGGGCAAACTGTTGACAACAATCCAAAACCTGTTGGCAACAAAGAAAGTTGGCCAATTCACAGACCTGCACCAACTTTTGAGGAACAAGAAACAGCCGCGCAAATTTTGGAAACAGGAATTAAAGTTGTAGATTTAATTGCGCCGTATGCTCGCGGCGGTAAAATTGGACTTTTCGGCGGCGCAGGTGTCGGCAAAACAGTTTTGATTATGGAGCTTATTCATAACATTGCAACGGAACACGGCGGCTACTCGGTATTTTCCGGCGTCGGTGAACGTACCCGCGAAGGTAACGACCTTTGGACAGAAATGACAGAATCCGGCGTTATTGATAAAACCGCGCTGGTATATGGACAGATGAACGAACCGCCGGGAGCTCGTATGCGCGTTGCGTTGACTGGCTTAACAATGGCTGAATATTTCCGCGATGTTGGCGGACAGGACGTTTTGTTATTCGTCGATAATATTTTCAGATTTATTCAAGCAGGCTCGGAAGTTTCCGCACTTTTAGGGCGTATGCCTTCCGCCGTCGGTTATCAGCCTACACTTACAACGGACGTTGGCGCACTTCAAGAAAGAATCACTTCAACCAAACACGGCTCAATCACTTCAGTACAAGCAGTTTATGTTCCTGCTGACGACTTGACAGACCCCGCGCCTGCCGCAACATTTACGCACTTGGACGCTACGACAGTTTTAAGCCGTCAAATTGCAGAATTGGGAATTTACCCCGCAGTTGATCCGCTTGATTCAACTTCAAGAATTTTAGACCCGCACATTATAGGACAGGAACATTACGAAGTTGCACGCGGCGTACAGGCAGTTTTGCAGAAATATAAAGAATTGCAAGATATTATCGCAATTCTCGGTATGGAAGAACTTTCTGAAGAGGACAAATTAACAGTTTCACGCGCCCGCAAAATTCAACGTTTCTTGTCTCAACCGTTCGCAGTTGCTGAAGCGTTCACAGGTTCGCCCGGTAAATACGTTGCGTTGAAAGATACAATTCGTGGATTTAAAGAAATTCTTTCCGGCAAATATGACGACTTACCGGAAGGCGCGTTTTACATGGTCGGCGGCATTGAGGAGGCAGTCCAAAAGGCGGCTAAACTCAAGGAGGCGTAAGCAATGGCGACTATTCGACTTGAGTTGGTTACACCTGACAAAGGCGACGTTTTATCAAAAGATATAAATATGCTGATTGTACGTTCAACTGCCGGTGAATTGGGAATTTTGCCGCGCCACGCCAATTTATTAACTGAACTTTTACCGCACGCAATGAAAGTTAAAATGGACGGCGGCGAAACTTTGGTAGCGATAGGCGGCGGCTTTATGGAAGTTACGCCGGAGCAAATTACAATTTTGGCAGATTCTGCTGAACTTCCCGAAAATATCGACGTTGACAGAGCTAAAAGAGCAATGCAACGCGCCGAAGAAAGAATTGCAGAATACAAACGCGCAACCAAAGATTCATTGATTGATATTGCCCGCGCAAATAAGGCACTTGCCCGCGCTAAGGCTAGACTTCTTGTTAAAAACGTACCTTTCAATTAAAAAATTTAAGCCCGTCGGAAAAATCGGCGGGCTTTTTTGTTGCACACTTATGAACGGCGGACTTATATTGTGAACCACCCACGACTAAAGTCGCGGGCTTCGTTAAGAAGTTTGGCAAAGCCCTTATTCTTACAGGCGTGTCCACGTCGCCTCTACACTGTCGCCCGAAGGCTTCAGCTTACTTAAAACATTTTTGTTAAAGCGGAAGTCTAACCGCTAAAAATATTTTAGTCTATTTTTAAAATACAGTCAATAACGACGTTTCATCTCACGACTAAAGTCGCGAGTGTTCACGTCGTTATTTATAAAATAAAAAAACCGCCACACCGGCGATTTTTTTATTGACAAAACTTATTTCTAAAAGTATGATTGTCACTGTAAAACGTTTAACGTTTTTATAAAACCTGAATGTTTTACAAAAATCTTAAGATTAAGTTTCAAGAGGTTATGCCCTATCACCGAATGAAACTTAACTAAACTAAATTCTAAACATAAATTTCATATAGAGTATAATTCGTTTTAATGATTGTATTATACTCCGTATAAAGTTGACTGTCAACTTTGAAGGGGGTTTTTTATTGCAAAAAATTTAAAGTTCAATTTGAACGCCTTTTTCATCTATTGGCTCAACAAGTAAAAATAATGCACTCAAGTCAACGTGAAAGATAACTTTATATTCTTCATCTTCGTCCGGAACTTCATTGCCTTTAAACTTGTTGCTGTACAAAAGTGAAACGGCGTGGCAGTAGTCATTAACTTGGTCGTTGTAAACGTCAATTTTTTTACTGCAAATGGCTTCTTGAAATTTGAAAACAGTACCGACGGGGAAATAACCTTCAATGAAAACTTTGGCAGGAAGGTAGAAATTGTCTTCAACAAATGGAATAGGAACTTTGGCGCGGAAATACAAATTTTCAAAGTCTAAAGATTTAATCATAGTACCACCTCAAAAATTGAAAGAAAGTTTTTTAGACGCGGCGTCTTCGATAGTCAAAAGGCGAGAAAAGCCGGTCATATCCAGAACATCGCGGACTTCGGAGCGAACATTTTTAATTTTCATATCGCCCATAAAATTTTTTTGAAGTTTTAAGAGGATACGTAAACCGGCGGAGGCGATATATTCCAAATTCGCCAAGTCGATAATTAAATTGTTGACGCCGTCCAAAGATTTTGAAATGTCTTTGTCAAACTGAATAGCGGTAACGGCATCAAGTCTGCCGACAAGTGCGACAGTCAATTTTTCGCCGTCAAGGGTCTTTGTAATTGTCATAGTGAGTGCTCCTTTCCTTTAGTGAGGACTGAAAGTAATTTTAATGGTAGTATCACGGTCAACGACTTCGCCGGGCAAAATATTTTGTTCGACGGCAAAGCCACTGCCGGAAGATTCTAATTTTAAGCCGCTGTTATTGGCAAGCCGCGCCGCCTCTCGAATACTTTTGCCGTAAAAGTCAGGGACAGTAACCGTTGTACTAATTTCTTGAGCAGAATCAGAAATGTTATCATCAGCGGGAGTATCAATATTTTGCGGCGTGTAAGTATGAACGCCTGCGCCGGAACTATCGCCTTCTCCAACATTTTCCGGAATTTCGCCTTCATTATCGTTGGGCGTTTCACTTGGTTCAATTTTCAGATAACGGAAAACTTGAGAAAGTATACGACCTGCAACCGGCGCGGCAATTTGTCCGCCATAAAAAACGCCGCTAGGTTCATCAATCATTACCAAAAGTGCTATTTGAGGGTCTTCAACGGGACCAAAACCTAAAAATGACGCAATATATCTGCCTTCGCCATAGCCTAAGCCGCCTTCATTTACTTTTTGAGCCGTACCAGTTTTACCCGCAATACGATAACCTCTAACTTTGGCTTTTTGCCCGCCGCCCGTCGCTACAACCTGCTCCAATAATCCAACTAATGTTTTATCTACCGCTGAATCTATAGTTTTGCGTACAGGCTCAACCGCCGTTTCACTGTATACCGTGCCATTTGCATTTATTATTTTTTTTACAATGTGCGGCTTCAATAAAACGCCGTCATTGGCAACGGCACTCATAGCCGTAACAAGTTGAATGGGCGTAACAGCAATACTTTGCCCAATCGCCATAGTGGCAATATCAGAATCAACCATTTCATCAGGTGTATATAAAAGTCCGTATTCTTCGCCGGGCAATTCAATACCTGTAACATCGCCAAACCCAAAAAGATGAGCGTATTTAACCAATTTATCGCCGCCAAGTTCCAATCCAATGAGTGCAAAACCTGTATTCAAAGATTGTTTAACAACGTCGGCAAAAGTAACAGTACCAAAACTTGCGCCGTTCCAATTTTGAATTCTCATCCCGCTAACCATAACATAGCCGGGATCAACAAAAATTTCATTAGGAGAAACAATACCTTCCTGAAGCGCAGCACCGGCAGTAACAGTTTTGAAAGTTGAACCGGGTTCATAAATGAAAGAAACGGCGCGATTTTTCCAAACTTCAGGATCATAATCCCAAAAACGATTAGGATTGTAAGACGGGCGATTAGCCATAGCTAAAATTTCGCCGGTTTTAGGATTCATCGCAACGCAAGTAACGGCGACGGGATTATTTTCAGCCATAGCGCGGTCAAGCTCCTGTTCAACGATGAATTGAATAGCAGAATCAATGGTAAGTTGAATAGACTTGCAACGGTCGCCGGAATAAGCGTGGCGATCAAAAATAGAATCGAGAATGGGGCGTTGTCTAGAGTCAGTGTAAAGAAAAGACTCTGTGACTTCGCCCTTAATATATTTGTCAAAAGCCTGTTCGATACCGTCTAAGCCTTTATCGTCAGTACCGACGAAGCCGAGGACGTTAGCGGCAAGGAAGTCATTGGGGTAAAAGCGTTTAGCCTCATCGCGGAAACCGAGACAATCGGAGTAGCTATTATCACGAATGATTTTACGAATGGCTTCATATTCGGATTGGTCAAGGCGACGTTTAATCCAAGAGAAACCGCCGCCAACGTCAATATCATCAATAATATCTTGTTCGGAAACGCGAATAACAGGGGCAATATCGTGAGCGATTTTAAGTTTACGGTCGCCGACGTGAAGAGGGTCGACGAAAAGGGATTTAGTCATGGTAGAGGCGGCAAGCTCCCTGCCGAAACAATCGATAATGGAGCCGCGCGGAGATTGAACGAGATAATCAAGCCCGACTTGGAAACGCATTCGTTCAGCAAGAGCGGCACCTTGAACGAGTTGAAGGTAACCGTATCGGCAAATGATGATAAAAATGGCAAGCAGGAAGATAGAGACAAGGCGAATGACATTAACGCGGAGTTTAAGTTTAAGATTTTGCATGGCGGTTAGAAGCCTGAAGAAGAGCGGCTTTGATATTAGATTGAATATTGGCGATTTGATTTTCAGCGTCAAGGCGAGCGGCTTGAGCGTCTTGATTAATTTTGAGGGTTTCTTGAATAGTTTCGATAAGGTCTTGATTAACCTTGTTAAGGGTATCGATGTCAACGATGGAGCGGTTAGCAGCTTTAGCGGCGTCGATAGAATTTTGTTTGAGAAGAGCGGCGTTTTGTTGAAGAAGAGAGTTAGTAGAATCCGTGACGGCGTTGTGAAGGTTAAGGACGTTTTGCTGATTAGCAAGCCCGATAGCGATAATGAATTGATTTTTCCAGAGAGGGATAGTGTGGAGTAAAGCGGCGTCAAGCCTGTCAACGAGAAGGCGGTCGTTATTTTGGATGAGGCGAATTTGAGGAGCAGCTTGAATAGAGATAGTAAGAGAGAGTTTAAGGTCGTGGAGTTTACGATCGAAGCGGTCTAAGGAGTTAGAGAAGTCGGCGAGGATTTGAGGAGCGAGAGGGTCGTTGGAGGAATTGACTTGAGCCTGGAGAGAAGGAAGAGAGACCTCGCGAAGTTCTTTGAGTTTGAGGTCGCCGGCGTGAATGAAGAGTTTGAGTTGGTGGAAGTAGTCGAGGTTTTTTTGGTAGAGGATATCGAGAGTAGCGATGTCCTCGAGGAGTTTAAGTTTAGAATTGGAGAGAGCGGAAGAGATTTTATCGATTTGAGTGGAGATTTTTTGGAAGGAGTTGAGTAGTCTGGAGGAATGGGAGCGGATGGAGTTGAGGAAGGGGATTTTATCGAGGAAGGAGGGGTTAGGGTCGAAGGAATTAACGTGGTTAATGAGGTTATTGAGAAGAAGTCCGACGTGGCCGGAGTCTTTATTGCGGATGTTAGAGAGGATGGAGTTAGAGAAGTTAGCGATGTCAGCCTGAGCGGAGTTGGCGAAGGAGGAGGCGGCGTTAGAATCGGTAATATCGATAGAATTTTTAATTTGTTCGATTTTAGCTAAGTCGTCAGGCGAAAAGTCGTCCGACAACTGCTCCGCAGGAGCAGGCGCGGCGGCGGCTGGTGAAGACGCCGACGCGGATTTTTTGGCGATTAACGCTTCAAGATTAATTTCAGACATAAAAAGCCCCTTTCGTAAAAAAGATACTGTATTATACACCTAAGGGGCGAAAAAAGGCAACTTAAAAACGGATCATTGAAAAAGGAATAGAGGTGTAGGGAATGACACTGATAGACCACTATAATTGGTTTCAGGGCTTGAGCAGACGTGAGAATTTAAGCGCGAATGCCCGCAGTTTGTATTTTGCAATATTGGGCGAATTCAACGAGGCGAGGTATCCGGCGGAATTGAAACTGTCAAACGAGTACTTGCAACACCTGAGCGGTATCAAATCCAGTGCATCATTCGATAGCGCGCGTAACGCTCTGCTGAACGCGGGAGCGATTCAAAGTAAAAAGCGCGTCTATAAACTTACAGAAAATAACTTAGGGAACGGTAAAAACCGCTTTTTTTTAAACCCAAATGAGGAGAAAAGTTTTGAAAGAAAAACCGAAATTGGGCGAAAAAGTGTTGAAAATTTCCTGGGCTTATTAAATATTAAAAAAAATAAAGACGGAGAGAGAGAGGAGAAGGAGACAGCTCCTCCTCCTCCTCCTACTGCAGCGGGCGCGCGCGAGGCGGTTTTTGAAGGCGACGAGCCGGAAAAAAATCTACGCGCGGAGGTCAAAGATGCGCCCAAAAGTACGAACAGTGCGGCAGTCGTTGAAATGTGGCGGAAATGGAATGGCGTACCGTACAGCGGCGGCGTAGCGTTGACACTGATTGAACTTGAAAACACTTACGGGACGGAAAAACTTTTGAAGGCGATAGAAGCGGCAGGTCGTTACGACAAAAAAGGCGCGTTGACATTGCCGCTTTTAGAGAAAGTGCTGTCCAACGTTGGGCAGAAAGTGAAAAAAGTTGCCGACAATTACGGCGGCGATGACGAATTGCCGGAATAAGGAGAGAAAGAAATGGCAGATACAAAAGTGGTAAGCGTCACGATAGCATTACCGGAAGTGCTGTATGACGACTTGGAAGTAATTGAGATGGTAAGCGAAGTTGACGTAGCAAGCTTGATTGAGGACGCGGTAAAAAAATATACCGAAGATTGGTGCGAAATTAAAAACGAATTTGAGGACGGCGACACGGTGACGCTTGAAGTTGAATTGCCGGAGGAGCTGTGCGACGATTTAAAAATTATTGAGTTGGTAAGCAAAGTGAAAGTTGGGCGTTTGATTGAAGACGCGGTAAAAAGTTACGTGGCTGACTGGTACGGCGCAACCGAAATAGATTTTCCGAAAAAGTAAAGGAGCGGAAAAAATGATTGAATTTGATGAAGATACAGCGTTGTTGGAAATTGAAATGACGCCGGAAAAGTACGAGCGTTTAGAGGAAATGGCGGAAGCCGAAAAATTGAGCGTTGAAGAATACGTTACCCAACTTGCCGAAAAGGCAGTTAGCGAAGGCGAAGGCGCAACGGAGCAAATTGAGATTAGCTTGCCGGAGGAAATGTATAACGATTTGTCGATTTTGGCGGTAGTGCGCGGCGTGAGTTTGGAGCGTTTGATTATCGACTTGCTGGATGAATACATTCAAACCGCCGCGTACCATTTGGCGGAAGAATTTTACAAGTACTTCATTGAAAAATATAAAAAGGAGGAGTAGTTATGGCAGATAAAGAGGTGCAGAGATTGTATCTCAAGGCGCGTTTTGGCGGTTACAAATTGCATTCGATAACGGGCGAAGGTTACGCGCTTTTCACTAAACGCGGGGACTTCATAACGTACTGCAAGACGCTTGAAGAAGTCCGCGAAAAGTTAAACGAATTGATGAAGGAAGAGGAATAAGATGGAAGAACTTAAAATTGTAGATTTTCAAACTTATTTAAAGGAAATTGGTTTTGAGGAATTGATGGCGGCGAATACCGCGAAACTCAACAAGCTCAATGAAGCGGGTTACGAAAAGTGGCGCAAAGTTTATCCTGATACGAGTATTGGAATTGACGTGTACTTTTTGAGTCAGGAACGCCGCGCCGAGCGTGAATGCGCAGTCTGCGCGACTTGCACGGGTTATCCCTGCGCGAAGGAAACAAATGTAGGTTTTCGTTATCAAGTTTTAGTTGAGGACAATCGTTTGAAATTGCGTTGGTGCGAATGCAAATATTGCAAGCAGCAGCGTTTGGCAACTGCGCTGATGAAAAAGTTTAAAAGCGCGGAAGTGCCTGTTCGTTACAATGGCAAGACGTTCGAGGATTATAAAATAGATGAAAATAATGAAGGCGCGGTAAAGTGGGCGCGTCACATAATCGACAATCCATTAAATCTGTTTTTGTACGGGGAACCCGGAACGGGCAAAACATTTTTAGTGGCGTTGGTCGCGCAGGAATATATCAAGCAGGGCAGGACGTTACTTTTCATAGACGTACCGAAACTTTTAAATCAGCTGCGTGCAAGTTTCGCCAAAGGGTCGGAAGATACGATAGAAAGTAAAATGGAATTGCTGGAAAAAGTAGACGTGCTGATACTGGATGATATTGGGACTGAAAATTTGACGGAGTGGGCGATAGAACGACTGTACCTTGTGATAAATGAACGTTACAACAACGAGAGGCAGACTTTGATAACGTCGAATTACACGTTGAATGAATTGGCGGTGCGAATGAATTTAGGCAAGGACGGTAAGACCGGCGACAGAATCGCAAGCCGTTTAAAGCAAATGTGCAAAGTTGCATCGCTGAAAGGTTCAGACCGTCGCTTAATCAGGGATTAAGGATTAGGGATTAATGATTAGGGACTAAGGATTATGGATTTTTCCCTTAACCCTTAAACCTTAGCCCTTATTTTAGGAGTTGAAAAAATGAACGAATTGGCGAAAGCAGCGGCGACAGCAGTAGAGGGCGGGAACATTTTAGCGAAGATCGCCCGTGAGGCAGTGGGCAACGGCGAATATTTGAGTATCGACGATTTAATAGCGAAGTACCCTGAAGGCGTTACGGTAAACGGCGCGTTTCAGGTAAACATTAAAGGCAAGCATTTACCGGCGTTGACGTTTGAGGAGAATCCGCGCCAACATTTTTACGCAGTTGCAGGAGACTTAGGGAAAATTTGGCAAAGTTGGGTGGACTACTTCTGCGGCGATGAAAGCAAAGTCGTAGAGTATTTGAAAAAGAAACCTGTAAAGTTGAAAGTGTGGCGCGTGCCGAGCAGTGCCGGAAAAAAGGCGTATACTAAGGCGGCGGTAGTAAATGATTAAGAAATGTGAAATTTGCGGGAAGGAGTATGAGGCAAGAAGACGCGACCAGAAATATTGTTCGCTTTCTTGTTACCTAAAAGCTCAAAAAGCTAAAAAAACCCAAAATTCGCCGGTGTACGTGAGAAAGTGCGTAATTTGCGGCGCAGAATTTAAAACCGCGTACCCGAGCAAAATTTACTGTTCCAGAACTTGTTATTACAGGGCTAGACATATAAAAAAGAAAAACGGCGTAAAAGGAACATTGCGCAAATTGAAATGTCCAATCTGCGGCGAGGAATTTGAAACTGTCATTCCAAATCAAAAGTACTGTAGCAAGAAATGTAAAAACGTTCAATGTTACGCGAAGGCGACAAGTAAACCGGCTAAACTTTCAAGGAAATGTGAAATTTGCGGAAAGGAATTTGTACCGGAAAAAAACCATCACCTTTACTGCAGCGATAAATGTCAAGCCATTGGGTATCAGAAATTTGCGTATAAGCCAAAACCGCCGGTTGAAAAAATTTGCGTGAATTGCGGGAAAAAATTTATGGCGGAAGGTGGCGGGCAGCAAAAATTTTGCAGTGAGGAATGTAGAAAAAGTTATTGGCTCAAGCAAAAAATTATAAAGCGTCGTCAAAAACGTTACGCAGACCTTTCAGGCGTTTCATCAGCTCAAACTGAAAAGCCGGTAAAACCTAAAAAGTCGAAGTTTCATTACTACAAGGAAATTGAAAACAGAGAATCGGAGTGGAGCCCGGCGAATCCCAAACCTATTGAGCCAATGAGCAAACTTGAACGCTTTAAACTTGGCAACCGCGACCATCAAAAGTTAATGGCGTTGGAGGCGTCGGAGTGCGGGTTAAGTTACGGACGTTACAAACTTGCACTTGAGCAGGGCAAAACGTACGAGGAGTTGAAGGCGAAGTACGAAGCCGAAAAAGCGGCGTTGGAGGAAACAAATACAAACTTTATGTTCAGGTAAAGAAAAATTATTTTAAAGAAATATTCTGCTTATTTTGCTGACAAATTCAGAAAAGTTTGATATAATTTCTACAGTAGAAAATCTACAGTTTTAAACCAACTTCAAGATAAATCACTTACAATCATTGGTATCACACCAAAACGTTAACACCCCCCTTTCTAATTTGTTACTTTCTTTATTCTTGGTATTTCTCTGTATCACACCAAATTATTAACACCTTTCTAATTTGTTACTTTCTTTACTCTTGTTTTTTTTCTCTAGGCGTTTTTTTTGAGTCAAGTTTTAGGTTTTCAGTATTTAACAACGGGTTATCCATTTAAGAATCCCCCTTTCGGGTTAAACTTTTAACGGGTTATCGTAGTTGTCCATTAAGGCAATCGGTAAAACCTCCTTATAAAATTTTTGTACGGGTTAAACCAACGAAGCCGCAGCCGGTGATGCGGCTTTTTTGGTATATGGAAAAAGTTATGCAAAGAATCAACGGTACAAATTATTTACGAAAGATAGAGTACGTCTTTTACAACGAGCCACTGATACTGGAGGAAGTGTATCATAAAAAAAATAAGGCTGCGATAAGCGAAGTACGCAACGACAGCCAACTTTCAGACCCAACTGCAATGACGGCGATAAGGAATTTAACGCCGGTACAGTCGGTAGTGATAGACAATGTGAAATTGCTGAATCCGGAACAATGGCTGGAAGTGATAGGCAAGACGCGCAGCTATTGCCGCCGGAATGGGGAAATATATTTTGAAGTGATGCACGGTCGATACAGCCGCGAAGATTTTAAAAAAACCTGCGCGAGGCTAGGAATAAGTTCAGACGGGTATTATCGAACGTTGGAAAAGATAAGAAACTACGCGGCGTTATGTGCGGCGTGGTTTCATTTAATAGATATAGATTAGTTCCACTTTTCAAGGTAAACTCTACCTGCGCTTTGAGTTTCAAGGTACAGGCTAGCGATAGTCAATTTATTATCGGCAAAAGTTAAATCGGCGAAAATTTGAAGTTTGCGTTCGTTGGCGTAGAGTTTTTCAGCGTCGGCGGGCGCAATTTTCAAAGTGAAGGACTTATTGGCGGTGAAGTCGCGCAGGACTGAAATAAAATCAAAGTTCCACTCCGGCGCAATTTTGAAAGTCTGTTCGTCGAATTTGTAATTTTTATCTTCCAAAAGTACGGTACCAACGGCAAGACCTTTGATATTTTCTGCGCGTGCGCGGAATTGTTCGGCGGATTCAAAAGGACTCCTGCCACGCAAAACGTCTGCAATTTCCTCTGATGAAATATTTTCGTTGAGGATAGTTTTAAAGGCGTTGATAACTTTAACGTTTTTGGAATTGTCCATTTTGACGTTGATGGGCGAACGCAGGCAAAGTTGAAGATTTTCAAGCGTGATATTTTGAGCGTCCAAGTCAATATCCTTATCAAAGAAAATATCAACGACGGCGTTATTAAAGCCCTTGTAAGTTTTGTTCGGCACGCCAATCGCAATTTTGAATTCGCCGCCATTGAGGCAAATAATTTCGTTTGTAGTCGCCCAAATAGCGTGCGCTAAGTCGGCTTGATTTTCAACGACGACCGCTTTATTATTGACGCGGGCGCGTGCGCGGTTGATGACAGCTGAAATTTGGGAAATTTCGGCGTCGCTCAATTCGTCGAATTTATATTTGAAGATTTTGCAGAGGACGGCGGCAATTTCGGCATCTGTACCGTCATTTTCGACGATGTCCAAAAGTTGTTGAGCTTCACCGGCGTAAAGATTTACAGTAAGCCATTCGGCGAAATTTTCCTCACGGGAAAGCTGAACAAGTTCCGGCAATGAAAATTCTTTCTTAATCGACTCAAGATTAGCGTATTCGGGCAAATTCTTTTTATCCATTAGAAACACTCCTTAAAAGTTTTGAATATCATAATCTAAACTCGTTGAATTTTCAACTGTTTCAAATAAAATTTTATACGCCTTTTTAATGAGTTGGTCGCGCAGGATTTATAATGGGTCCTGTGAACGAAAAAAAAGCCGGTAGCGCGGCGGAAGTCCAATTTTTTTGCAGGCACGAAAAAATTAAAACACTAGTATTTGTAATTTTGAGGAGTCGGCGAACGTTTTTTTATAATAAATAGTCGAAAAAGTGAAAAATACAAGGAGTAGCAATGAAATTACAAGGGAGCCCGAAAATCTGGACGGTAACACAAACACAATTTGCCCAGATAATCGGAGTGAGTCAGCAACGAGTGAGCCAGCTGATTGACGAACAGGTTTTAATGAAAGACGAAGGTTCAAAAAGCGGCGCAATACTTTTGATAGACAGCCTGCGCGAATACTATTTGAGTAAGCAGGCGGCAAAAGACGGCGCGGAAAGTATCAACTATTGGAAGGAACGTGCGCTATTAACTAAAAAGCAACGTGAATTGGCGGAATTGAAATTGGAAAAGGAACGCGGCAACTTGTATGAGGCGGCGGAAGTCGAAGGCGTTTTGGCTGAAATGCTTGTCAATTTCAGAAACAAATTAACCGGAATAGCGGCGAAACTTAGTCCGCAGTTGGAAGGCAAAAGCGTCGCGCAGATTAATTCAATCTTAGCAAATGAGATTGAAGATAATTTAAATGAGCTTGCATCAGAAATGGAAGGCGCAAAATTTGTAGAGGCAAATGAAAATGAAAACGATAACGGCACTGAAAAATATGTTGGCGAAAAGTTTACGCCCGGTACCGCGAATGACAGTTTCAGAATGGGCGGATAAATATTTATACTTGCCGAGTACGGCGGCGGAACCGGGCAGGTACAAAACTTCAAGGACGCCGTATGTAAAGGAAATAATGAACGCGTTCACAGATGACGAAGTGCAAAAAATCGTGTTTAAATCCAGTTCACAGTCCGGCAAAAGTCAATTACTGTTAGCAATAATTGGACGGTTCGCACATTTAGACCCGTGCAACTTGATGATAGTGCAGCCGACGTTGGAGACGGCGCAGGATTTTTCCAAAGACCGGTTGGAGCGAATGATAAAAGACAGCGCGGTATTGACGCCGCTATTTTACGATTTAAACAAGACGCGCAATTCAAATCAGACGATACTTTCAAAAATGTATCGCGGCGGCAGAATAGTATTAGTAGGAGCGAATTCGCCTGCAGGGTTAGCGTCAAAGCCAATACGTATATTATTATGTGACGAGTGCGACAGATACCCGGCGTCAGCAAGTGAGGAAGGTGACCCAATTTCACTAGCAGAAAAGCGGCAGACGACGTATTTTAATCGGAAGACTGCGCTATTTTCGACGCCAACAGTTGAAGGTTATTCAAGGATAGACAAGGAATATTTGCTAGGGACGCAAGAAAAGTGGCTGCATCAATGTCCGAATTGCGGGGAATATCACTGGCTGGATTATCGGGATATGAAGGTAGATTTTACGGAAAAGGTAGATGAGTTGAAGAATCGAACAATCACAGTTAATTCAGTAAATTGGAGGTGTCCTGATTGTAGCTTTGAATTTAGTGAATTAACTATGAAAAACGCGGCGCAAAAGTACGTGGCGGAGAATTTGGACGCTTTAAAAAATGGCGTGCGCAGTTTTTGGGTAAATGGATTTAGTTCAACGTTTTTGAGTTGGCGGCAGATAATGCAGGAATATTTGGAGGCGAAAGGCGACGAGACACGTGAGCGCGTGGTATTTAATACGCGGTTTGGCGTAAGTTATCAAGTACGCGGAGAATTTCAAGACGAGAATATATTTTTGCAGAGGCGTGAGAAATATTTGGCGGAATTGCCGGAGGAAGTATTACTTTTGACGGCGGGCGTTGACGTGCAAGCTAATCGCCTTGAAATTGAAATATGCGGTTGGTCGTCTGATGAAAGTTGTTATGGAATTTTACGCGGGACAAATTGGGGCAGTCCGACTAAGCAAAGTACGTGGCTTGAATTAGATAAAATTTTAGATAGGGAATATCACTTTTCAAACGGTAAAACTTTAAAAGTTGCGCGGACTTTTATTGATTCAGGCTTTTCAACGGACGAAGTATATAAATATTGCAGTACGCGGCAAGTGAAAGGCGTGTTTGCGATAAAAGGCAAAGGTGGCGCAGGTTTGCCGCTTTTATATCAATTTGGCAAGCCGAAGAATGCGAATATTATCTTGGTAATATTGGGCGTAGATACCGGGAAGGCAGAAATATTTAGCAGGTTAGCGATAGAGCCGCCCGGGGCGAAAAGTTTTCATTTCCCGGTAGATGATGAACTGGAGCGCGGCTATGATGAAATATATTTTAAGGAATTAATAGCGGAAAGATTGACGGCGCGTAAAAGTGGCGGCGTGATAAATATGACGTGGGAGAAAATAAACCCGAAGTCGCGGAATGAAAGTTTGGATATAAGAAACTACAATTTAGCGGCGATGAAGTCTTGTATTGGCAATTTGGAACCGGCTGAATTTTGGAAAATGCAAGCGGCAGCCCTGCGCGAAGGCGTTGTTGAAAATAAAAAAACGACCAATAAAAAAATTATTAGTCGAGAAATTGATATTTTTGGTTAGTTATTGTTTATTATATTTTTTTGCAGGTCTGAAAAGACGTTCGCCTCTATCGCCTACGCGGTATCTTTGGCGTAAAGTGTGCCGGATTTTTCGGCGGCGTCCATTAAACACATTTCAACGCCGTTGTAATTTACTTTGATATTGGGAGGTTCAGTGCGGTTTTGTTCAGCTTGCGTTGACCATTTTAAATTACCCGGTTCATAATTGCCGTTATTATTTTCGCGGAACCTTTTTCTTCGAAATGTTCAAGCGTTGAAACGTAATCATAAAACTAAAGCATCTGCCTTTGACAAGTGCGATAAACTTTTGTATAAGCCATTGAATGTTTTGTGTTGGCTTTTCTCACGCCCTAAACAACCGCAGGATTGAATTTTACCACTTATTAAATGTTTGCCAAGAACAATGCACAAATTACCGCAACTGCAACGGCACAACCAACGGGCGTGACCGTCATTAGCGTTTTTGGCACGTTCAATAACCGTAAGGCGTCCGAAAGTCATACCTGTTAAATCTTTGAAATTCCAAACACTCATAAAATTTCATCTGCCTTAGGCGGGAATTTTCAACTAAAATAAATAAAGTAAAAAATCCCGCTTATTGTCGTACTCAAGGCAATTATAACGGGATTTTCGGCGTTTGAAAAGGAGAATTATGAACAAAGAAATTTTAAAAGCGCGGCTAGCCGCTTATCTTGAGGCAGAACGCGCCATTTTACAGAGCCAAAGTTATGTCATCGGTGACAGACAGCTCACGCGGGCGAATTTAAAAGAAGTACAAGCTGAAATCAGTGATTTACTCGCGCAGCTTAATTCAGACGACCCATCAAATGGCAATAGGAAAAGAGTTGTATTTATAGAATGAACCAATTTTTTTTGATAATATTCATATTAAATGTGTTGACGATGATATTAAACGGGTGGAATTATTTTAGCGGGAACGAAATTTCAGCAATATTTTTTGAAATTCAATCAGTGCAGGTTTTAAATCTGATAATTTTTAGTGAATTGATGAAAAATGAAAAAACATAAATATAAAAATAGCGGTTACAGCAGCGGCGGGGCAAGTCCAAGTAAAAATACGCTGAAGGAATGGACGCCGCGCCATTATTCGGCAGTTTCAGACCTTGACACGAATTTAAATATTTTACGTAACCGCTCCTTCGACTTGGCGATAAATTCACCGATAGGCGCGGCGGCGATAAATACGATGCTGAACGGTACAATTTCAACTGGCTTGAAAATATTTCCGACGCCGGATTTTAAAGCGTTGAAAATGTCAGCAGATGCAGTGCGTGAATGGTCGCGCAGGACTCAAACGCTATTCAATCAGTGGGCAAATAGTTTGGACTGCGACTTCAACCGGCGGAACAATTTTTTTGAATTGCAGAGAATAGCGTTCATATCGTATTTGGCGGACGGCGACTGCTTCTGCCTTTTCAAACGTAGAAAAGATTCAGCGTATACGTTGAAATTGCAACTGATTGAGGCGCAGAGAGTTTCAAACCCCTTGACGAACGGCGCGTTGATAAATTCGGTGGAAATGTTAAAAGGCAACGGGCGAATAGTAAACGGCGTTGAAGTTGACGGCAGCGGCAGATTAACGGCGATTCACATTTCAAATAAAATTTGGAACGAGCCATTTACGGGAACGCCGGAATTAAAATGGCAACGCGTGAAAATGTTCGGCGAAAATGGATTTAGAAATGTCTTGCACATCTGCTACGACACGCGCCCGGATATGTTCAGAGGCGCGCCGCTTTTAGCTCCCGTCATCGAAAGTTTGAAACAGGTTGCGCGCTATTCTGACGCGGAGTTGACGGCGTCGATTATCAAAAGTTTCTTCGCACTTTTCTTTGTACAGTCGAACACCGATTTTAATTTGAATCAGATTTTACCGCAGGAAGAATTTGACTTGAAGGAATACAAATTGGGCGCGGGAACGCTTAACAGGTTGCCGGTCGGCGTTGACGTTAAAAGCGTTGAAAGCGGCAACAGTCAAAGTAATTTTGCGCCGTACGTTGATTTTTTCATTAAAATTATTGGCAGTGCCTTGAGAATCCCGTTTGAAGTTTTAATGGCAAATTTTCAAAGCAGTTTTTCCGCTTCGCGAGCGGCGTTAATCGAAGCCGATAGAGAATTTAAAAACCGTCGTACATCTTTTGTAAATGATTTTTGCCAGCCGATTTACGAAAGTTGGTTACTAGAAAATATTGCACGCGGAATAATCGACGCGCCGGGCTTTTTCGACAATCCTTTCATTAAAAATTGTTGGAGCACGGCAGATTGGCGCGTTGAAGTAAGCCCTGCGATTGATCCATTAAAGGAAATTTCAGCCGCTAAACTTAGGATTGAAACGGGAATTTCAACGCGAGAAATTGAAGCAACACGCATTGGCAACGACTTTTGGCAAGTTGCCGAGCAGTTGAAAATGGAAAATGAACTTTTTCAAAAAAAGTTTGACAACCCGCCTTACAGCGATTAAGGAATTGGTAAAAATGCTGAAAGATATGACATTTGGACTTTGCAGGGCGCGGCGCGAAGGCGTGGGACGTTTTCAGCGTACTTGAAAACAGTTATTTTGGACAGCCGGAAATTGAAACGCCGTTTGAAATGGATGAAGACGCCGAAAAGATTTTAGGCGAAAAACTTTTCTAAGAAAAATAACGGCTCTGCAGTTGCAGGGCTTTTTAAATTGAGGTGAAATATGTTTTACATATATGATGAAATAACAAATGAGACGTTGCAGCAGTTGGCGGAATATCTAAGCGGCGACGAATTAGAAATACACGTGAACAGCGCGGGCGGGAACATCTTTTCTGCGCTGTCAATGTACAATCTTTTGAAGAATAAAGGCGCGTCAATCGTGGTAGATGGATTATGTGCAAGCGCGGCGACGTTAATTTTGTGCGCGGGGGAAGTCACGGCGTCAACCGGTTCAATTTTTATGATCCATAATCCCGGCGTAATTTTATTTGACTTTTACACGGCGGAGGAATTGGACAAGCTGAAAAATTCGCTGGACTTAATCAAAGAATCGATTTTAGATATATATTCGACGAAGTTGAAGTTGAGTCGCGCAGAAATATCAGAAATGATGGACGCGGAAACGTGGATGACGGCGGAAGACGCGCTGGAGCTTGGACTTATTGATAAAATTGATGAAAATTTAGGAGAGGTAGAAATGTCGGCAGAAGGCAAAGAATTAATGAACAAATATAAAAATTCGGTATTGGCGGCTGAAAGAAAGCGCGTGAGCGAATTAACGGCGTTGAAAAGTGAAAGCTTGGAAGTGAACGCGCTAATCGACGTGGCGATAGCCGAAGGGGCGGAACTTTCAACCGTTCAAAAATATATTGACGCGGTAAAGTCTGCGCAGAAAAATAAAACTATGAAGGGCGAAACTGCCTTTTCAAAAATGTTGGAAGACAATATGAAAAGCGGCGCGGAGGAGGTAAATACTTCGACGCCGGAGGAAAAAATTTCGCAGGCGGAATTAATCGCCAAATATGCAAATGAAATGATAGGAGGGGCAGGCAATGTCCGATAAATATTGCGGGGAATTTAAGGGCTTTAATCCGGATGAATTGATAGGCGATACGTACGAGCCTATAATAACGCGAAATATAGAGGTAGGAAGTAACGCGGAAGTAAAGCGCGGGGAATTGTTGGCGGCGTCAACGCCTACAGGAGTATATCAAACGGCGACGGCGGCGGACACTGCAAAATTTTTGGTAGTGGCGCGGGACAACTTCACGGCAGACAGCGATTGTAAAATAACAACGGCGTATACTTCGGGCGTTTTCAACCGTGAAAGATTGGTAACCGGTTCAACCGGTACAACGGTAGTAGATGCACTGGAATTTTCATTGCGCCAACAAAACATTTTCTTAACCGGCTTGAGGGAGGTGTAAGCAATGCCGTTAGATATATTTTCTCTTGAACATACGTACGAATTGATACAGGCGGTGCAACAAGTCAAAGCCCCTGTAAGTTTTTTGGCAGATACATTTTTTCCTAACGTGATGCAGACGCAAGCCGATTATGTAGCGGTCGAAACACAGAAATTGGGCAGACGCCTTGCGCCGTTCATCACGAAGAATACACGCGGTGTAAATGTATCACGTGAAAAATCAGAAATAAAATATTATTCGCCGTTGCTTTTTGGTCCACGCCGTGTAATTTCTGCAGGCGATTTGGCTTTAAGGCAATTTGGCGAAATGCCGAATTTGTACGGCGCACCAACACCTGAAGAGCGGGCGGCTCGTCTTCAGGCACAAGATTTAACAGATTTATTGCGCCTTCACGCCAATAGAAAAAATCAAATGGCAAGTGAAATTTTGCAGACTGGAAAACTCACAGTGAAAGCCTATGCCGACGATGGAAAAGTTGCAGAAACTGATGAAATAGATTTTTCTTTCAGCAATTTAATAACGCCCGCCGTTACGTGGAATAACGCCAACGCAACTATTTATGAAGATTTAAAAACCGTGAGTGAACAAATTCAGGGAGACATTGGCGAAATTCCGACAGTTGCGATTTTAGGCAAAAATGTTGAAAAATATCTTATTCAAAATACTGAAATAAAAAATTGGCTGATGGTGCCTTCAAGAGAGAATTTGCTTATGGCGAATTTTGCGCCACATTGGACAAGCGCGGAATGCAGATATATCGGCAGAATCAGCGCACTTAATTTGGATTTAGTTTCGTATTCACAAACTTACACAGCTGAAGATGGAACCACAAAATATTTTGTAGAGCCGGATAACGTAATTTTGGGAATTACGGGCGGCGGCAGGGAAGTACACACGCCGGTTAGTATTTTCCAAAATGGTTGGCATACAATTAACGCGGCTTACGTTCCACTATATACGAGTGATGACACGGCTCAAACTACTGCGTTGACGGTTTATTCAAAATATATTTTAGTTCCGGCAGATGTGGCGTCTTGGTATTGTATCAAGACGGTTTAACAGGTTTAAATAAATCGTCGCCGCGTTTGTATTCAACAAAAATATTACGACGTTGATTGCGGCGTTGTTGTGTTGCAGTTGCCCAACGCAAATTACCCGGTTCATAATTTCCATTATTATTTTCACAAATCCCTGTTCGCCGAAATGTTCCAACTTGCTGACGTATTCAAGCACAAGCAAAAAGCCAAAAATTTTGCCAGTTAAATCTTGAAATTTACCCATAAAAAATTCCTCCTAATTTGACAAGGCGGGAATTTTAACTTAAAATAAATGCGTAAAAATTCCGCGTTTTGTCAATGTATCTGCCGACATTATAGCGGAATTTTCACGTTCTTTAAAGGAGAATTTATAATGAAAGTTCGAGCCCTTAAGAAAATTTTGTACAAAGGCGAAATTTACGAAGCCGGTTCAGATTTTGAAATGGATGAAGTATCAGCCGGTATCGCTAAAAAATATAACAATATCGATATTTTATGTGGTGGTGGCGAAGAAGAATTAACACCTGCAAGCCTGCCGCCGCTTAACACCAAGAAAAAATGAGTTTCAAAGATATTTTACAGGAAGATTTTTTAACGTTCATTAATTTAGATGAATTCGCTGAAGTCGTTGAGCTGAACGAAAAAAATATTCCCGCCGTCGTAATACGAAGTACCGGCGCAAGTAAAACCGGCTACACCGTCAAAAAACAACTTGACAGTACCCGCCACGCTAACATTTTGCACGGCAATTTTTTAACTATTTACTTTAAATCCTGCGGCAACTTCAAGGCAGGCGGCAGCGTTATTCTCAACGGCAAAAAATACCGAATTTCAGAATCTGTTGAAGCTCAAGGTATTACGCGGCTTACTTTATCCGTTGACGAACAGGCTTCAGGGTTTAGGTTTTAGGTTTTACACTTCCCTAATCCCTAATACCTAACAGCTAACAGCTAACAGCTAACAGCTAATTTCGACGAAGGAGAAATTCTTATGCAACTTAAAATTTCGCCGCGTTCAATCCCAACTTTGCGCGCCAATTCCAACGCAATTATCCGCGCCATCTCTAAATCTATTCGCCAAACTCTCAAAGACACGAAAACCGACGCGTCCAGCGGCATCAAACAACGTTATACCAATCCCGGCGTTGGCACTCGTCCTTTAAAAATTAAAGTCAGCGGTCTAACCGGCGAACTTTCCTCCAAAGGCGCGGCTAATCCCCTCGAAAAGTTTAAAATCAATCCCCGTAAACGTCTTAAGCGTCCGCCTAAACGCGGCATCTTCGCTCAAGTCGTTCGCGGGCAAGGCGGTTTCATCAGCCGTGCGTTCATCTACAACGGCGCAGTTTTTGAAAGAATTGGCAAGCGGCGTCTACCAATTCGACATCTTAAAACTGTTAGCGCGCCCGGTATGTTAAAACCGCCGCCTATTTCCAATCTGATTTTAGGGAAAATTCAGCAGCGTTTTGATAAACATTTGGCGGCTAACCTTGAAAGCGTGGCGATATTTTGACTCCTTTAAAACTTATTGAACATTTAGCTGAAAAACTGCGCGACGCCTCCGCACATTTCAAATTCCCGGCGCAGTACGAGGGCTTGAATCACGTTCAAACTTTCGTACAAACAGTACCGGCAGATAAAATTGAGGCGTCATACCCGTTAATTTGCGTGGAACTTTTGGCAACTACCGACGGCGCGGACATTTCAACCGCGCTTGTTTTATTGAGCTTAGGCACGTACGCCGAAACTTCCGCCGCGTGGCAGGATAATTTAAATCTAGCTGAACAAGTTAGAGAATGGATTTTACGTAACAAATTAGTTGGCGCGGCAGCCTTAGACTTGCCGGTTGAATTTGCAACGGTTGAAAAGGATGACAGCGATTTCATTTTCAGCCAATTTTTATTAACGTACCGAATACAGACGCCCTTAGGTTATAGGGGTTAAGGATTAGGGGTTAGGGGTTAAGGATTAGGGGTTAGGGGTTAAGGATTAGAGGTTAAGGATTAGGGGTTAGGGGTTAAGGATTAGGGGTTAAGGATTAGGGGTTAGGGGTTAAGGATTAGGGATTAGGGGTTAGGGATTAGGTGTTAGGGGTTAAGGATTAGTCCCTAGTCCCTATTTCGACTGAAAGGAGAAATTTTAATGGCAATAAGACACGGAATTTATATTAGTGAAGTGGCGACGCAAATTCAAGCTCCTGTACAAATTGACAGCGGCATTTGCGTTGCGATAGGCACTGCGAAAATCGCGCAGGACAAACCGGTTATCTGCTACACGTACAAGGAATTTGTGGAAAATTTCGGTTACGTCGGCGACTTTGACAATTACACGCTTGAGGAAGTGGCAGCAACCTTTTTCAAATTGTACAACGTTGCGCCGGTTATCTGCATTAACGCGCTGAACGGCAGCAAACATTTCAAGGAAATTGAAAAAGAAATTGAAGGGCAGGCAAGTTTCAAACTTGAAGGCGAAGTCATTTTGGACACGGTTGCAGTTACGACCGGCGTCAATCAAGGCGATATTGATTTAGCTGATGACATTACGACGGCGGAAGTAACGACCGGCGAAGGCGACGAAGCCATAACTGAAAAGTCCGTTACAATTTCAAATGCAAGCGGCAAAATTTTATTGGGCGGGACTGTGAAAATCAGTTACCGTAAAACTGAAACGGCACTTGGCGGCGAACCGGTAGTAGTTGAAGTTGCTTACGCTAATTTAACAAATGGCAAGTACGTATTACCTGAAGACGCCATTTTAGAATCAGTGGAAGTGACGACGCGCGGTATAAATAATTTGCGCAGTTTGGATTTTGATATTCAAAGCGGCGATAGTTTCGCGCAGGTAACAATTTTGGATGAAAGTTTGATAATTGACGACAAAGTGAAAGTGACGTACCACGAATTGGATCCGTCTGCAGTGACGGCGCAGGATATAATAGACAATATCGAAAAAGTGGGTGGGATTTACGCGCGCTTTAACATAGTACCTGGAACGTTAATTGCGCCTAAGTACAGTTTACAAAATAGCGTGGCGGCGGCGTTGACGAATAAGGCGAAGTCGATAGACGGCGTGTTTAAAGGTGTGGCGATAGCGGACTTGGACAGCGCACGAAATACGACGTATCAAGCGGCGATAGAATTTAAGAATCAGAGCAATTTGTCCGACCCGCATTTAATAGTTTGTTATCCTAAAGTTGCGTTGGACGGCGTGCAATATTACTTGTCAACACATTTAGCGGCGTTGATGAATCAGGTAGACAGTCAAAATGACGGGTTGCCGTATGTGAGCCCGTCGAATCAGCGATTGCAAATTGACAGCGCGGTGACAGCAGATGGAACGGAAATGATATTGTTGCAGGAGCAGGCTAATTTGTTAAATGCAAATGGAGTAGGGACGGTATTTAGTTGGGGGAGCTGGAAATATTGGGGTAATTATACGAGTGTAGGACCCGGCGAAGACTATAAGGACGAATTTATAGCGACGCGTAGGATGTTGAATTTTTTGACGGCGTATTTGACGATAACTTATTTTACGAATTTGGACAATCCGATAAATAGGCGGAACATAGAAGGGATATTGCAGAGTGCGAACATATATTTGAGCAGTTTGGCGGCGCGAGGAGCGTTATTAGGAGCAAGGCTTGAATTTCCGGAAGATGAGAATACGACGGCGAATTTGATGAGTGGGGCGTTACACTTTAGATTGTACTGGTTGAGTCCGCCGCCTGCGCAGGAGATAGTATTTGAGATGGAAGTAGACACGAGTTATTTTGAGACGTTGTTTATATAGGAGACAGGGGACAGGAGACAGGGGACAGGAAGGCGCGTCATCAGCTTGCGTCAGCAAGAGTGGGAATTACGTAAGGCAGGGGCGGCAGCAGATTAGAAGATACGAGAACGCCAAAGCCTTGACGCGCCGTTAAATGCACTTTTCTTTTGCTTCTTTTCTTTTTTGCATTGGAAAAAGAAAAGAAGATATAAAACCTTAATAAGGAAGCGGAATGACTGCACACGCCCGCGCCTATTGAGGAGGAAGGAAAAATGGCAACAATAAAGCAGTGGAGCAGTCCGCAAGCGGCGACAGTGAAATTTGACGTAGCGTTGACGATGGACGGGAACATAGCGCAGAGCGGCGATACGGCAGCAGGAAAGAAGACATTTTCAATGCCTGGAATCAAGACGAACGCGGATTTAGCGGCGGCAAAGACAGTATACAGCGCGTTTGTAACAGGGTTAGCCGGTGGACGCTATGACGATACAACCGGCAAAAAGGTAGTAGAATATAGCGTAGTAGAAGTAGAAGAGGAAGAGCCTTGATTTTAGGAAACAGGGAACAGGAGACAGGAAACATTTTTTTAAGCTGTATCCTGTATCCTATTTCGACTGAAAGGAGAAATAAAAAATGGCGAATACGACAAAATTTAAAATAACAAATGCATTTGCGAACGACGACAAGCGCGAATTGGAATTTGGACCATTCGCAAGTGATACAATCGTTATCGAAACATTGCGTACAAAAATTAAAAACTTCGACGCGTCGGCGATATCAGACACGTACATTTCAGAGGCGGGCAGTCCGTTTGCAAGTATCAGCGCGGCAACCGTAGTAACCGTCGAAGAAGAAGAAATTAATTTGAACGTGGAATAGGCGGTGATTTAAATGGCGACAGTGAATAGGATGTTGATTTTAAAAAGTACAGACGCGCTGGGTAATGAATCGGTAAAAACGATGACGCACGCGAACCCTGCAGCAACCGCCGCGAACATAGACACATTTGCCCGCGCTTTAATCAATTTGACGACCAATACATATTCGGACACGGTAATTAGGGATGAACAAAGCGTGAATGAACTATTGGCGGAATAGGAGGAGATTTAAATGGCAGACAAAGTAACGCAAGTAAGCGAATTGAAAATAGATATGAAGTTTACTGATAACGACACGCGCGTTTTGACAGTAGACAGCCCGAAAACCGGGTTGACAGCGGCGCAAATTAACGCGGTAAGTGCGATTGGGAGAACTACACAAGCTTTACTCGGCGATAAAGGCGGAGCAGGCTTTTTACAATTTACCGGCGCGCGAACAATTCGCAAAACAACAACTAATTTAGATTTAAGATAGAATAATTGGGCGCGGGCGTGTGCAGTCATTTCTTTTTTAGGTTTTAGGTTGGAGGTAATAAAAATGAAATTGGAAAAAATATTACAAAAAGACAGCAGCCGCAAGGCGATAACCGAAATATTGAAGGTATTGGACGGGAAGACGGCGGCTGAAACTGCGGAAATATTAAAGGCAGTGACGGCGATATTTACGGACAATAGCAAGTTCGACTGGAAGAATTTTGACATAGAAAACTATATGGACGGCGAGGAGTTATGAAAAATTACGGGAGCAGCAGTTACAAATTTTTGAAACGCGGCTTAATAAAATCGCTAGCACCATTTGATTTAACGTACGAGACAAATTGTAGAGGCTTTGAAATAGGCGGGACAGAACCGCCGGGAACAATGCGGCGAATAATATTCAAGATAGAAGACGCGCTGTATAGATTTGTGAACGGGATATTGGACCCGTACCCGTACCGTGGGGAATTTGAAGACGTGATGGAATACGGGAACACGGTCGGCGAATTGTTGGAGCTGGAAAATATTCCGGCGTTCGTCAATAAAAAAGTTTACCCGATAATTGCGTTGAGTGCGCCGTTTGATTTTGAAGTGATGCCGAAAATCAAATTGGCGTTGAAAGTTTCAAGCTACAACGACGTTTACACGCGTTTAAGTTATTCGCCTATTTTTGAGTTGGCGGAAAATGCAAGAATCGTAAAATTGACTGAACGTCAGACGACTGAAAACAATGCAACGGCGGTAACGAGTGCGCGGGTTAGAAAGATTAGCGGCGAATGGAGCGACTGGGACTATTACACTTTATTTGAAGGGCAAGTGGCGCAAGCGATTCAGTTCCGTACAAACTTTGTAGTAACGACGTTGGACGGGACGGACGCGGCGTCAATCGACAGTTTAAAAATTGAATATGTAGAGGACTCAAATAAAAATGCGGCGAATGTTCGGACGTTTTACACGAAGACAGAAAACTATTCGGCGGACTTGAAAACTTGCTATTTGTTAGTAAAACACGAGCCGTTGAAAGGTCGAGAGTTGAAGGCGTGGGTAAATTTGAATATGGAAACTAAACGCGCCGAAAATGTGATATTGGGGCAAACGGCGGGAATTGAGCAGACGATATATTTGCCGGATAGGTACGTGGCGCAGGACACGTTACATTTGGAAATAGGAGGCTTGCCATTTTTTGACTATGAATTGGATACAGGAATTTCGAGTTTGAAACTGACGGCGTCGGCGGGGTTAGAAATAGTGGCGAGCTATGAATATTACGCGGCGGAGAATTGGCAGATGATGACGTTAGATTTTTCTGAATTGGAGAAGACGCGGTTTAAGTATAGGACGCTGGGTGATACATTACGTGAAGTGAGCGGCAGGATTGAAGTAGAAGGCGGGGCGGAAGTGTTTGGATATGTTTTAGGTGTTAGCTGTTAGGTTTTAGGTGTTAGGTGTTAGGAGCAAATGCTCGTACTCCTCGCATTTGCAAGCCGCGCATGGTACTTTCTTTTTTCGAATGGAAAGAAAGTACATAAAAAAGATAAAAATAAATAAAACGGTGGTGAAAGAATGGGGCAGATAATAAAGACGCCGGTAACGGAAGAACAGGTGCGAGAGACCGAAACTACGGCGTATTTTGAACGAGAGATAACGCGCCTGCAAGAGGTAATAGGCGAAGAGATTGAAAACCGGAAAAACGCAGATTCAGAAATAGGAAGCGACTTAACGTTAGAGAAATTGACGCGGGAGAATGCAGACGCGGAAATAATGGCGGCGTTGACTGCTGAAACTGAAAATCGGACTTTGGCGATAAATACGGCGAAGGACGAATTGAACGCTTCAATATCGAATGTCCGGCAAGATTTAAATGACGCGGTAGAGAATTTAGAAACCGAAATTCAAAATAAAGACGACGCCCAACGCGCGGCGACTGCGCTATTAAATTCAAAGTTAGAAAATGAAATAACGAATCGGACGGCGGCAGATGCAAACCTGCGCGAGGATTTAAACAACGCGGTAACAAATTTAAACGCGGCGATTGACGCAGAAAGTACGGCGCGCAGTCAAGAAATAGCAGACACGCAAGCGGCAATAATGGTTTCACTTGGAGACTTGCAGGCGGCGCAAAGTATCACGAATACAAATTTGCGCGATCAGATACAGAATCAGGCAAGCACGCAAAGTGCAAACTTAGCGACGTTAAATCAAAGATTGAATCAGGAAATATCAGACCGTACAACCGAAGATACAAACCTTTCAAGCGCAATATCAAACGAAGTAACAGACCGGCAAACTGCAATTACAAATTTGCAAAACACGTTGACTTCGTTAATCAATACGAAGTCGACGGCGACTTTGAACAGTGCGAAAAGTTACACGGACAGTAAATTCAATGCAATATCAAATTCGTTGAATGACTTTTCAGCACCAACTTCATCAGCGAACGGCAAACGCGGCTTAGTCCCCGCGCCGCCCGCAGGTTACGAAGACGCAGTTTTAACCGCCAAAGGCTGGCAGATTATAGAATTTACGCCGCCGGTTGATGAAAGAATTGATATTCTATTTGTACCATATTCGCTTGTAGAAATGATTTACAACGGGGAAACTCAAACGCCGATATGGTATTTGTACGATTCAACTCAACTTGAAATTGGCGGGACGACTTCAGCTAAAAACGCAGGCACTTACACGGTAACTTTTACGCCGAAAAGCGGTTACAAATGGAGCGACACGCAAGACAATTCGCCAAAAAGCGTAACTTGGACGATGGAAAAGTTGAAATTGAATATCCCCTACGAAGTTGTTTTGTCCTATTATTACGACGGCACGGAACAAGAATTTCTCCTCCACGATTTTGATTCAACGTATGAAACAATCAGCGGGAACAAGGCAACCAACGTTGGCACTTACACGGCAATTATTTCACTCAAAGACACGAACAACACAGTGTGGAGCGACAATACCACTTCAAATAAAACGATTGAATGGCATATGGAAGAAGTCGTTTTGTCGGCAAGTCAATCCAGCGGCTTCGCGCAGGTTGGAACTTTGACTTACACCGGCTCTAATTTGGCTCCAAAAATTCAGCATTACGATTATAGAATTCACGTTTTGAGCGGTACGACTTCAGCTAAAAACGCCGGTACTTATACTTTAAAAATTTCGCCGCAAACTAATATGAAGTGGAACGACGGGACGACAACTGCAAAAGACGTTGAATGGAAAATCGACCCCGCGCCACTTGCTAAGCCAACGCTTGAAAATAATCTTTTGAGTTACACCGGCTCAAATCAAACTGTCGTAATTAACGGCTACAATTCAAGTTATATGACGCGCAGCGGGACAATCACGGCGAAGGCGGCGGGCGATTATACCGTTACTTTCGCGCTGAAAGATACTAACCACGTTTGGGAAGATTTAACGACAGACAACGTGAATTTGGACTGGAGCATTTCACTGAACAAAGTTACCCCGCCGAAATGGCCTTTCACGACAGCTTCTTACAGTTTAAATTACAGCGGCGAAGAACAAACCGCGCCTGTCAGAAATTACAATGAAGAATTAATGACGGCGGAAGGAACGTGGAAGGCTACAACAGTCGGCGATTATTCTTTGACTTTCACGCTCAAAGATGCAAGTTACACGTGGACTGATGGAACTACCGCGCCAATAACTTTGAATTGGAAAATTAAAGCACTTGAAATAAAATCGCCGTCGTTGAAGTACACCGAATACGAATACAACGGCGCGGAATTTACGCCGGAGCTTGTTTATAAGTTGAGCGGCTCAATACTTAGCGAATACAATTTAACTTATTATCAAAAATGGTGTACCATAACCGGCGACACTTCAGCTGCAAATGTTGGCAACTATACAATAACTTTGACGCTGAAAGATAATGTAAATACATATTTCGGCGGGCAAGTAGCATATGCACGCGTACCACACGATTTAACGTGGCAAATTACACGGGCGAAATTGACGGAGGAAATGTCAAGCGGCTTTGAACAAGTTGGGACTTTGACTTACTATCTTGGCAGGACTCAAAGACCTACGATTCAAAACTTTGATTCAACGTACCACGACATAACCGGCAATTCAGCGATAAACGCCGGCACTTATACGGCAACAATAACGCCGAAGGAAAATTACACGTGGTCTGATGGAACCACAACTGCTAAAAATGTAACGTGGACGATTAACCGCAAGCCGATTGCTAAGCCAATTATAACTACGACGGTTCACACGTACGACGGAAAATATCATTCGGCGACGGTTGCGAATTGGAGCGGCAGGGAATTTCAACGTTACGGCGATGGTTACGTTGAAGGCACGGGCTATGTTGGAATGATTTTGCCCGGCGATTATACCTGCTATTTTACGCCCAATGACAGCTGCGAATGGGAAGACGACGGCGCAACTGACCCAATTTACGTGGATTTTAAAATTTTGAAGGCGACAGTTGCACGCCCGGCGGCGACTTCAACTTACTTTGTTTCAGATGGCAGTACAAAAGTTTTAGAGTTTGAAAATTACGATGAAACTTTAATGACACTGGGCGGCGTCTATTCGGCGGCGAACGTTGGAAATTATACGGCAACTTTCACTTTGAAAAAACCAACTTGTTACCAATTCGACGGCTTGACTGCGGCAACTTACGAAATACATTGGGAAATTGGCGGGCAGGCAATTCCTATTCCCACCGGCTCAACTTATCAGGTTGTAACTTCAAGTAAAATGTCTTGGTACGTAGTTTTGAACGGGTACGACGTGAATTTAATGACGAAGGCAAACACTACCAACGGGAGAGATGCAAACGCCAACGGCTTTTATTTCGGTGCTACCGTGTCCGTCGTTGAATCAAAAGTATCGTCTTGGTTCGATGATTCTCACACGTCAAAAATAAAAGCAAGCACTGTCAGTTTGAAAGATAAAACAAATTACACGTGGTCTGATGGAACGACTGCTGATAAAAGTATTTTGGTAAATTTGGAGCCGTACGCACTGCCGGATTATTTCAGCACGCTCGCGCAGGATGTAACGATAACTTACGACGGGACGGCGCACAAATGGACTGAAGGCTTTTCAGCGATTGCGGGCGATTCAGACTTGGCAACGAATGGTTTATTTTTATTCTGTACAGGCGGCGGGACGAAAGACGCGGCAACTTCATTTACGAACGCGGGCAGTTACGAAATAACATTGACGCCGCGAAATTGTTGCACGTGGGCTGATGGCAGTTACGGCGCAAAAACTTTTACCTTCACGATTGAAAAAGCTGAACCGTCATTCACGGTTACAGTCAGCGACGGCAGCACTTTTGAAGTAATTGGCGGCGTACCCGCTGAATCAATTTACTACCGTACAAATTTTACGCCAAAGAAGCTGACGCGCACTTTTACAGTTACAAGTAAAACCGGCGACGGCATTATAACAAAGACACTTCATAAAGCGTGGAATTATTTTTTTGAATCGACATTTGACAGCACGGCAGGTAAGCTGACGTTGACGGGTATAAGGTCATATCACATTACTGCAGAAACTTGGGAAGAAGGAGAAACGCTTTTAGATTCGCCGGATTATGTAGCCCGAACGGATATAGAATATAGCATTGAAATATATCTAAGTGAGACTGCCAATTATAAGCGTTCGCGTCATTTTAGAATTGTTCCGCTAAAAATAGCGTTGAGGTTGAATGATTTAAGTTGGGCGAAGATAGCGACGTGGGCGCGTAATGGAACGCTGGCGGAAAATTTTGACGTGGGCGAAACTAAAAAGCTGACGGTAAAAGGCAGTTTGGGCGATTTAAGTTTTGGAAGCGGTACAGAATTAGTGGCGGTACTGATGGGAATAAATCACAACGCGACGATTGAAGGCGATAAGCGGGCACATTTTGCGGTATTTAGGACGGCCGGCTCTCATCTTACGCAATGGGAGGTATTATCGCCGCTGAATTTTAGTGAAGGAATGACGGGCAGTGATGGCGCGGCGTTTACATTTAATTACGATCCAGACAATTTTTACAGTTTGATAGATGGAGGACCCGCGGCGTATATAAGGGAGTGCAAAAAGTACAATGGCAGGGAATATGAAATAAAGAAGATATGGCGAATGTCGTGGTACGAATGGCGGGGGACGACGCATGCAAGTTGGCTGCCGTCGGGTTACAGTGAAGATTATTCATTTCAAGAGCGGTATGATTTTTTTGCAGCGGGGAATACATTTCAGACGATGACGTATGAGGGACACTTGTACCTATATTTTGGAAATTGGAGTCGTTCGACGGACGGTACAAATTATTTAGGATTGTATATGGGCAGGATGTATGCAGATAATCCGTGCTTGCAGTATGGATTTGTGCCGTGCTTTACTGTTTAGGTTTTAGGTTTTAGGTTTTACACTTCCCTAATCCCTAATCCCTAATACCTAACACCTAACACCTAACACCTAATTCCTAACACCTAATTCCTAACACCTAATTCCTAACACCTAATTTCGACTGAAAGGAGAAATTAAAAATGTCAACAACATTAAAAGTAACAACAAAACGCGGGAACGGCAAGGAAGTAACCCGCAACATCAGCAATGTAAATCCGAACGCGACGAATAACGAGCTGTCAAGTTTTATAGTGGCGTTGAATGGATTGAGCAACAATTCTGTAGAAAAAATTGAAAAAGTATCGAAGAGTGATTTAGAAATACCTGAATTGGGGGATTAAAATGGCAAATTCGATAAATTACACGACGAGGAAGGCGAACGGCGCGGAAGTAACGAAAAACATCAGCAACGTAAATCCATTGGCGGCAGATTCAGACGTGGCGGTTTTCGTGGCGCACGTTGCAGGCCTTTCTGACAACACTTTAACTGCGATTGAAAAAGTAGAAACTGACGACGTTGTGATAGTGCCGGACAACGTCATATACGCTGAAAGCCGCGCAGTCAGTATAATCAATTCAGATTTTGAGCAAATTCATACCGGCGAATATAACGACGTGGTAAGAAATAGTTTGGACGCGGTAACAATCGTAACCGGCGCGGGCGACGACACAATAGAAAATATCGGCGACAGCGTCAGCATTGCCTGCGGCAATGGGCACGATTCAATTTTAAATACCGGCGACAGTGTAACTATTTCGGCGAAGGGCACATTTAATTACAGCGGCGCAAAAACAATTACAAACAGCGGCGCGTCTTGTTCAATAATCGTCAACGATAGTTGCACTGACTATGACTCGGACACTAAAATATATACGTATTCTTCAGTTTCAAATAGCGGCAACAATGTGAGTATTCAAAGTTCTAATTTTTATACTCCCTTTTGTACAAATACCGGCGACAGCGTTTATTGTAATTATGGAAGGGTTACAAACAGCGGCGACCACGTCACTTTAGACAATGCGTATTATTTTAACAATTCCGGCGATTATTGCAGCCTTAAGGCACGCGAGTCTAATTTATACTTAAACACAGGGCAACATTGTACGCTTTTTAGTACTCATAGTTTTGCTAAAAATGCAACGATTGACACCACAGCGCACGGTTATCAGTTCATCGGTTTAAAAGAGTACTCTTCTCGTGGCAATTATTCACTTTGCACCGCCGAAGGCAATAATACTATTGCTATTTTTGATAAATCTAAAGCAACGCTGAATTTTTACGGCTTTAATCAAAATTCAGATTTGCTGATTCTAAGGGATACTCCCACAGTTACAGCTATTGAAAACGGAACAAAAATAACTACTTATTATTCAAGAGGTAGAGTCACCTTTGAAACGAATTTGTACGGCGTAACAAGCGGCACTGTTCGCTATATTCCGTTCGTCTCTGCTACTGGTTTTGATTATGATTTAACCGCCCCTGTCCAACTTTTAAATCTCAATCCCGAAAATGAAAATTCCGCAATGCCAGACGACGAAAACCTGTTCATCGCTGATATTTAAGGCGGTGAAATTATGGAAGAGTACGCAAAACTTCTGGAGCTCGGCGCACTCGGCGTTATCAACTGTATTTTAATCTTCAAAGGAATTGATAAAATGAAAGAATTGGCTGATTCCGTAAGTGCGCTGTCAAATGCAGTTTCTCAACTTCAATTACAAACCAATTTCCTTGTACAGCGCATTGAAATTTTTGAAAGTCGATTAAATTCACTTGAAACAATCCTGCGCGAGGAACTTCATCAGATTAAATTTGAAATACAAAAGCTGAAGGAGTAGTTTTTAGGATACAGTGAAGGAGTGAAAAATTTGTACAAAATAATAAACACGACAACCGGCGAAAGTTTCAACGTGGAAACACCGCGCTACATCCGCCGCAATAACAACGGCACGTGGATTTTCTGCAGCGAAGACGACGCCGAAGGTATTTCAATCGACGGCGAAATTAATTCAATCTTAGATAAGCCGCCAATAGAAAATACGCCGACAGTTTTAATTAAAAAAGTCGACGGCGGCATTCAAATTCAAAACGTCCTGCGCGAAAATCTTCAGCAGGCTCACAGCGTCGAAGAAGTTAAAGCGGCAATTCTAGATATTTACGACGCACTTTTTGATTTATACGGCTTAGAATAATTTTTTACCGGCGGAAATTTCCGCCATCTTTTTTTTTGCCCTGTATTGACAAATTTTTAACACAATGTATAATACAATCAGTTAAGTAAAAGGAGGTGCTGAAGTGCCCGTAACGGAATATCTGGAACGTAACGCTAAACTTTATCCCGATGAAACCGCTCTAATTGAACTGAATCCCGCTAATACCGTTAAACGTACGTGGAAAGATTTCGATTTAATTGAGTCTAATCGTTTTGCCGATTCTCGCGCAGATATTACGTGGCGCGTCTTCGACGAAAAAGCTAACCGTTGCGCCAATTTCCTTATCGAACACGGCATTAATAAAGGTGATAAAGTCGCCTTGATTATGTACAACTGCCTTGACTGGTTGCCTATTTACTTCGGTATTTTAAAAACCGGCGCAGTTGCCGTTCCCTTCAATTTCCGTTACACGGCTGATGAAATTCTCTATTGCGCTAAACTCGCCAACGTCAATGTAATTTTCTTCGGCGAAGAATTTATTGGCAGAATTGAGGCTATTTCGGATAAATTGAATGACGTTAAATTGATTTTTGTCGGCAATAACTGCCCGTCATTCGCAGAGTCTTACCATATCCTAGCCGCCAACTGTAAAAGCCTTTCGCCCAATATTAAATTGACTGATGACGACGACGCCGCTATTTATTTCAGTTCTGGTACTACCGGTTTTCCTAAGGCTATTCTACACAATCACCAATCGCTGATTCAAGCCGCGCAAATGGAACAAGTCCACCATCTTACTAATCGTGACGACTGCTTCTTGTGCATCCCGCCACTTTACCACACCGGCGCAAAATTTCACTGGATGGGTAGTCTTGTCGCAGGCTCTAAGGCTGTACTTTTAAAAGGCACTAAGCCGCGTGATATTCTTTCCGCCATTTCCAATGAACATTGTACCATTGTTTGGCTTCTTGTCCCGTGGGCGCAAGATATTCTTGACGAACTTGACAGCGGCATTTTGAAACTTCAAGATTTTAACTTAAATCAATGGCGTTTAATGCACATCGGCGCACAACCTGTTCCGCCTTCACTCATTAAACGTTGGAAAAAGTATTTTCCCAATCATCAATACGATACTAATTATGGTTTATCTGAATCTACCGGTCCCGGCTGCGTTCACTTAGGCTTAGACAATATTCACAAAGTCGGCGCAATTGGAATCCCCGGTTACCGTTGGCAATGCAAAATCGTTGACGACAATTTAAACGAAGTTAAACGCGGAGAAGTCGGCGAACTTGCCGTATTTGGTCCCGGCGTGATGACTTGCTATTACAACGACCCTACCGCCACTGCCGAAGTCTTAAAGGACGGTTGGCTTCTTACCGGCGATATGGCTAAACAAGATAATGACGGCTTTTACTACCTCGTTGACAGAAAAAAAGACGTCATAGTTTCAGGCGGTGAAAATATCTACCCCGTCCAAATTGAGGACTTCCTACGTAAAAACGACGCCATTAAAGACGTCGCCGTTATTGGTCTGCACGATAAACGCTTAGGCGAAATTGCCGCCGCGATTATCGAACTCAAAGACGGTTTCAACCTTTCCGCCGATGAAGTCTTAAACTTCTGTAACGATTTGCCCCGCTACAAACGCCCGCGTAAAATTATTTTCGCCCGCGTCCCCCGTAACGCTACCGGTAAAATTGAAAAACCGCTCCTGCGTAAAACCTACGGCGCAGATAAACTCGTCGCTCTAGAATTTGAGGAGCAGCTTGAATAGAGATAGTAAGAGAGAGTTTAAGGTCGTGGAGTTTAAGTATATTTAAGCGTTATTTTTGTGATATGTAGCGAATTAATTTTTGTATTGATAATTTTGGTTAGATTGTGTTTTATTATATAATTAAAAATTGTGAGGGCGTTAGCCCATTTTTTAGTTTGTGCAAAATGTTTCTCCCAATTAAAATAATTCATTTTTTATTTTGCAGCTCCAATAGTTTCAAATATTTCATCTGCGTATAAAAAAAGTGATTCGCACAAGTATAAAAGCCATACCAACCATCTAAAAATCCGGCTTTCAAGATAAACATTTTGAAAAATCCTGCAATAGCATGAAGAAAAGCTCCCGCCTTTGAAATTTTTTTACCGTTTTGAAATGCTCCTTCCGCCCATATATTGCTGTAAAGTTGCATTTTCTTTTCCCACGTTTCCCAATTTCTGTAAGTGTAATGTTCCAAATAACCTCGCAATGTTTTAATTTCGCAAGGGCAATTTGGATGCTCATGAACTTTGCCTGACCATTGCACTTTTTCACGCGGAAACATTCTCAAAATATAATCAGGTTGCAAAACGCCATGACTAAAAGTTACTCCAAAGGCAGTTGTCTTGCGTTGCACTTTATACTGAAAATTTAATTCCTCCTGCGCGAGGATTTTTTTTATATGCTCAACAGTTTTTGTAGTTAATCTTTCGTCCGCGTCAATATATAAAATCCAATCTGCCAAAGTTTTATCTAATGCAAAATTTCTCTGCGCCGCAAAGTCATTCGTCCACGCACGATAAAAAACTTGCGCCCCGTTTTCTTCGGCAAGTTCAACCGTTTTATCATTACTTCCGGAATCAATCACTAAAATTTCATCAGTACATTGCCGAACATTTTTTATAACCTCAACTATATTAATTTCTTCATTTCTAGTTAAAATAACAACTGCTAGCGTCATTAAATCCTCTCCAATGTTTTTTATAATTTTATATCATTACATAAAAATTTGCAAAAAAAAGACTCCGCAAATTTGCAGAGTCCGTAGAAAAAATTTTTATGAAATTACGCCATAAGACCGCAAGCGTAACCTGCAATACCGATAATGAAAAGTCCAACGATAATTGTTAAAGCGTTGACGCCTTTCTTGAGGAGGTACATACAAGCAAAAGTCATCAACAGCGGAACAATACTAGGCATCAAACTATCAAGAATTGATTGCAAAGTTGTTACAACGTGTTCACCGGCTGAATTGTCGTATTCAGAAATGACGAGCGGCATATTAACACTAGTCCATTTCGCAACGAGTGCGCCCATAACGAACAAACCGAGAACAGATGAACCTTCAGTGAGGAAACGCATTTGGTTACCGCCAATGTTTTCAACCAACGCAGTACCGCGTTCATAACCGTACATAACGCCATACCAGTGAGTTGCAAGACGAATAGCATTAAAACCGACGAAGAAAATAATTGGACCAAGTAAAGAGCCTGTGAGAGCAATACCCGCGCCTAGTGCCGCCAAAACAGGACGTAATGTACCCCAGAATATAGGATCGCCGACGCCCGCCAAAGGTCCAATTAAACCGACTTTAACGCCGGATAATGTTGCTTCGCTAATTTCTGCGCCGTTAGCTTTCTTTTCTTCCATTGCGCCGATAATACCCATAATCGCCGCCGCAACGAATGGTTGAGTGTTAAAAAATTCCAAGTGACGTTTTAAAGCTTTTTTCAAATCGTCGCCTGTATAAACGCGTTTTAAAATAGGCATCATTGCAACGCAAAAGCCCATTGCCTGCATACGCTCAAAGTTGAACGAGCCGAGCAGGAAGTTAGATTTCACAAACACCCAAAACAGATCGTCTTTTGTAACTTTTTTTTCTGCCATTTCGTTCGCCTCCTTACATTAAATCAGAATCGTCGATGTCGTCGCCTTCGATAGCAGACCCGCCGCCGGTTTTAGCCGCTTCTTCGATATTGATATTCTGTTGCAATGTTTGAATATGGAAGTAAGCACAAATTGCGCCGATAGCACCGAAACCTATCAGGTTGACATCTGTAAAGACTGCAAGAATAAATCCTAAGAAAAAGTAAACCATAAGTTTTCCGGCGTTCATAAGGTTGATAACCATTGCGTAACCTACGACAACGATAAATCCACCGGCGACTTGCAAGCCGCGTGTAACGACTTCAGGAATTGAATTGAGGGCGTCATTAACAGTATCAGTACCTGCAACCATATAAATTGCAACTGAAGGAAGAGCAACGCGCAGACCCTGTAAAAGTAAGCCTAAAAAGTGACACATTTCAATTCCGCGACAATTTCCCTCTTCAGCGTATTTATCAGCCAAATGTTGGAAGAAAACCGTTATTGTACGAACAAAAATAGTTAAAACTTGACCAGCCGCCGCAAGCGGAACAGCCAATGCGATACCTGCACCAATGCTTTGATGACCTACAATAACCAAAATAGTAGAAACGACGGACGCCAACGCCGCGTCAGGAGCCATAGCCGCACCAACGTTCATCCAGCCGAGTGCCATCATTTCAAGTGTACCGCCAAGAATAATACCTGTTGTCATATCGCCCAAAACTGCGCCTGTCATTGTACAAGCCAAAACTGGGCGATGGAATTGCATTTCGTCCAAAACTGATGCAAAACCGGTTATCATTGCTACTATAAAGAGTAATACTATTGTCATAACGTGGAACACTCCTTTCTTTTAAGGGAAAGAGAGTTTAGCCGAAAAAATTTCAGCCAACTCTCCTGCCTTAATGATAATGAAAATTTTACCAAAGACCTTTAGCCTTCAATGCGTCAACTACATCAACTTTTGTATCGTTCGCAAGTTTGCGAAGTTCGACTTCGATGCCCATGTTGACAAGTTCTTTTAAAGCTTCAACGTCTTTTGGACTTACGCCGACGGCTGAAGAAATCATAGTATCGCCGTCTTTGAAGGTTTTACCGCCGAGATTGACGGATTTGAAGGGGATACCGCCCTTCACTGCGCGAACAACGTCAGTAGGATTGGTGAACAAGAACAAAGTTTTAAAGCTGTCATACTTGGGGTTGTTGTAAGCTTCAATAGCTTTGTCAACTGAAATAACGTAGCCTTTGAGTCCGGGCGGAACAATTTGCAATAAGAGTTTTTTGCGGAGTTCGTCTTTTGCAACTTCGTCACTAACGCACATAATGCGGTTGCAACCCGTAACCTTTGACCAAACAGTTGCTACTTGTCCGTGAATCAAACGATCGTCGATACGGCAGAAAGCAATTTCCATAAAAATACCACCTTTCTAAAAGAAAACAATATAAAATTCGACGCTTGAATTATATAATAGCAAAAATTTTTTCGCAATAGCTATGACTTTAGAAATTAAAGAAATTTTTAATAACTGAAATACACAAAAGAAACTAGACTTGCGCCAATAAATTAGATTGTTTTTGGCTGTACAAAATGTACAATCGATGTAAAGCACGAGTGATTGAAATATATAAAATTTGTCTGTCAATATCGTCTGCATAATTTTCAGTGTCAACATCAGGAACAATTACAGCATCAAATTCTAATCCCTTTGCCAAAAAAGCAGTAATAATCGTTACGCCATTTTTCAGATTAGAATTTTCTTTGACGCACAAATTTAAATTGTACATAGTATTTTTTAAATTGTTGTAAATTGATTCAGCCGCTTTGACGGTCTTGCAAATAATCGCAATATTTTTATCTGCGTTTTCCGGACGTTGGCAAATCTTTTTAATTTGTTCAAATTCCGCTGATTGACTAAAACAAGGAATAATTTCCGGATTTTTCCCGTGTCTGTCAAATGGCTCAATATCTTTTATATCAGCCAGTTTACTTGCAAACGTCGTTATTTCAAACGTGGAACGATACGCCTTGTTGATTTTCTCAATGTGTGAGTTTGGAAAAATTTTTTTCAAAACGTCCAGAACATTCTTTTCACGTTTCACTAACACTTGATTTATATCGCCGAGTATAGTCATTTGACATTCAGGGAACATTCTTTTTATAATTTCAAAATGTATATACGAATAGTCCTGCATTTCGTCAATTACAACGTGTTTTATCGAATCAAATTTAGCAGAAAGTCCTGTGAACACTAATTTTAAATAAAGAATAGAAATTGCATCTTCAATTTTCAATAATTTCTTCGTGGCAATTCCCAATTCTAAGCCGGTCTTTTCTGAAACATTTCTTAGAAAATCGTTATATAATTCCAAAATATCATCAGTCATTAAGCAAATTTTTTTTATGCGTTCAATTACATTTTGCTGCGCTCTTTGTTTTTGTTCGGCGGTGGTATTTGGCGACCAGTCCACATTTTTAATAAACGCTCTACCAATTTCATCAAAGCGTTTAAAGTATGGCAGTTTGCTACTTTCAAAATAATTTTTTATATAATCTGCAGTTATGGTCAATTTGCCTTTCAAGGCGTATTCATACTTAACATAGTTTGATATAAAATCTAAAGGAATATCTTTATATTGCACGTAATTTGCAGGAAAATTTTCTACAAACTTTAATATCGATTCAAAAAAATCAGCACTCAATTTGTAATTTAAAATTTTGAGTGCTTCAGAATTTTTGCCGTTAATAATTCGTTCATTGTTTTTGGTGGGACTTTCAATAACATATTCATTTCCCAATTCGTCTTGGGCGAAATTGTAAAATTGTATTTCCTGCGTTTTAATTTCTCCCAATTCCGGCAAAACGTTTGAAATATAATCAGAAAAAATATTATTCGGGGACAAAATCATTACATTTTGCGACTGCATATTTGTTTTGTTTTCTCTGGACGTGTATAAAAGATAAGCGATTCTGTGAAGTGCTATTGAAGTTTTTCCTGAACCGGCGACGCCTTGCACTACCATTATTTGATAGTTTTCATTGTGTATAATTGAATACTGTTCGCGCTGAATCGTTGCAACAATATCTTTCATTTGAGTAGCGGCGGAATTACCAAGCGCGGTTTGTAAAATATCGACGTTGCTAAATTCTTGTTCGGTTATTAAATTGCCGTCCGTGTCGAATCTGTAATTTTCCTTTTCGGTGATACGTCCACTAATTATTTTTCCTATTGGTGTTTTATATGAAGCATAGCCTGTCTCGTACTTGTAAAACATTCCGGCTATTGGCGATCTCCAATCATAAATTAAAATATCTTCATCTGATGTGCTAAAGTTATATTTTCCAATGTAGAATTTATCTGATAAATCTTCAAATCTGAAATCGTCACATTCAAAATTTATACTTCCAAAACATAGCTTTTGGAACAATTCTTGCAGTTTTTCCAATTCAGTTTTATTGTCAGATATTAAAAATTCTTGTAGCGATAAATCCATTGTACTCATAATTTTTTCAATCTTATCCATGTTGCCAAAATTTTCGCCAATATAATTTCTAATTCCCCAACGCTCCCCATAACGATTATTTAATTTTTGTGAAAGGTAGTCCATACGCTGTGTAATTTCTTTTCTAACAAATTCCAAATACTTTAATTCTTTTTGAATGTTCATTTTAAATCACTTCCTTAATAAAAATTTGATTTCAATTATACGCTTAAGAAAGATTTTAGCAACGGCAGTAAAAATAAATTTTCGTGGCAAAGTTTTTTAAATGTTATATAATTGTTCGGGGTGATAAATTGAAAGAAGATACCATCAGCGCAATAGCAACGGCGATTGGCACGGCGGGAATTGGCGTTATTCGTATGAGCGGCGAAAATTCCATTGAAATTGCCGACAAAATTTTTGACAAGGATTTAAAAAAAGTGCAAGACAGGAGCATAATTTTTGGACACGTGAAAAATTCGGCGGGTGAAATTATTGACGAGGCAATTATATTGATAATGCGTGCGCCACATTCTTACACCAAAGAAAATGTTGTAGAGATACAATGTCACGGCGGCACGGCGGCACTTCGTGAAGTTTTGAGCAGAACATTTGAGGCGGGCGCACGTCCTGCAGAACGCGGCGAATTTACCAAACGCGCCTTTTTGAACGGCAGATTAGATTTAACGCAAGCGCAGGCAGTTTTAGATATTATTCAGGCGAAAACTTCAACGGCTTTAAGTGTCGCGCAGAATCAACTTTTGGGCAAGACTTCAAAAAAAATTCGTGAAATACGCCAAAATATTTTGGACGTTTTGGCGCACATTGAGGCGTTAATTGATTTTCCTGAAGATGACATTGACGATATTTTTATTGGCGATATTGATAAAAAAATTGCCGCGCAGATTGAGGAGATAAAAATTTTTCTGGACAATCAGAAAAGCGGGCGAATCCTGCGCGAAGGTCTGGAAACTGCGATTATCGGCAAGCCGAATGTTGGCAAGTCCAGTTTGTTAAATTTTTTGGCAGAAACAGATCGCGCCATTGTAACAGATATTCCCGGTACAACGCGGGACAGTATCGAAGAATTTGTAAATATTGGCGGCGTACCGCTGAAAATTATCGACACGGCGGGAATTAGAAATTCTGATAATCCAGTTGAAAAAATTGGAATTGAACGCGCCAAAGATTGTGCAAGCCGCGCCGAATTGATTTTGGCTTTATTCGACGGCGCAAGGGAACTTTCAACTGAAGACTTTGAAATTTTGAAGATTATCGAAAACCGCAACGCAATTATTTTGGTTACAAAGTCTGACTTACCGCAACTTATAGACGTTACAAAGTTTGAAAGTTTTATTCCAATTTCGGTAAAGAAAAATTTGGGCGTAGAAAAATTTTTGTCGACAATTACTGAAAAGGTCGGCAACGTCAACGCCGAAATGAATTTTGTTAGAGATGAACGCGAAGCAGATTTACTTAGACGCGCAGTAAAAAATCTTGAAGAGGCGCGTTTTACCCTGCAAAAAAATATTGGCGTAGATTTTATTTCTATTGACTTGCGGACGGCGTTGGAATTTTTGAGCGAACTTACGGGCGAATCTGTTACTGAAGACGTTATCGACGAAATTTTTTCCAAATTCTGCATTGGTAAATAAATTTTACAGGAAAATTTTTTTCGTAGTCGAAATAACTTAAAAATTTTTATGGAGGTGAATAAAAATGTCTGACCTTAGAGCGGAGGCAATGAATTTGGTGGAAGAACTTCCTGAAGAGAGCCTTTCAAAACTTGTACCTTTTTTAAAAGCTTGGTTTGAGGTGAACTCACCCAACTACGGTGAAAAAAATGTTAAAGATTTAGAAAAAAGCATTGACGATATGAATCACGGCAGAAATACTATAACTTTTACTGATGAAGAGTGGGAAAAATTTATAAATGCGCAAGATATTTTATGAGCGCGGCTTTGAGGATTATGTCTATTGGCAAACGAACGATAAAAAAATTTTGAAGAAAATCAATGATTTGCTAAAAGATATTGAACGCAACGGCGAATTAAATGGAATTGGAAAACCTGAAGCTTTAAAAGGTAATTGGCAAGGCTGGTTCAGCAGAAAAATTGATGAAAAAAATCGATTAGTTTACCGCATTACAGATGACAACGCAATAGAAATTACACAATGCAAAGGTCACTACGACGACAAATAAAAAAAGTCCGAACTTGTTAAAAGCTCGGATTTTTTGTTTGCAAATAATAAATTAACCGTCGCCGCACAAAAAAACTATTACCGCAAATGCTACAAACGCCGCTATAGGTGAAAACATAAGACCTATTCCGCCGACTATCGCAGCTAAAATTAAAAATCCTCCAACTTTGTCATCAGGCAATTCTTTAATTAAACTAATAACAAAACAAACGCCAATTCCCATTAAAATAAGTTTCACCATAAATAGTCACCACCTGAATTTTTAATTCAGCATAGCATATTCAATTCTATTTTTGGTATTGCGCCGCAACACTGCGCGAAAAAATTTTTAGCGGCGGTAGTTTTGCAAATAAATTCTGATTGTGCCTTTGTTATTGAAATTTTCGCCGTTCCAAATACCAAAAAGCGGCTCGCCGTTATTTTCACGTAGCCAAATTTCAACTTCAAAACTGCCGTTGTTGCAAGCAAGCCCGCCAATAGGAATTTCAAAATTTTTAGATTGAGCGGCGGCGATTGTCTCTGTAAAAATTTTTTCAGATTTTTGCAAACCCTTCAACTTCGCAATTACCGAAACATTCAGCGGCGCAGGATTTTTATTTTCAAGTTTAAAACTTACAGAAAAATTTTCCGGCAAATAAATATTTTCGCCGTCACTCTTCCAATTTTGCCAAATATTTTCTGAAATATCGCCGTCGCCGCTGTGATAAATTGCGCCGTTCAAATTCAACGTGCAAACTTGATAAAGGCGCGGGTCGATAGCGTCTTCAGCATCTTCAACCGCGTTAATTTCAAAATTTTTTTCAGTTGGATTTATCGACACGTTTAAATTTTCAATTTCAGGAATTTTAATTTCTGCCCATTCAACTTTTTTGGAAGTTTCACGCGGCTTAACTTTTTCAAGCGGCGGCTTTTCAGTCTTTTCAACTTCAATAGGTTTAATTTGCGGCGCGGGATTTTCTTCAGAAGTTGGAAAATTTTTCACGGCTAAAAAAATTAAAATACTCATCGCGCAGGTTGCAGTTACCGTAACGGCGGCTTTTTTTATTTTGTAGCGAAAATATTTTCTGTCAATGTCAGCCAAAATTTCATCAACATTTTGGTAACGTTTGGCGGGATCTAATTCTGTACACTTCGCCAAAATTTTTTTCAAATAGCCGTTATAATTTTCGCCCAAAAGTTTTTGAATTGTAACGCCCAAAGAATAAATATCACTGCGTGAATCAGTTTGCCCAAAGCCGAATTGTTCCGGCGGCGCGTAACCTTTCGTACCCAAAAAATCTGTGTCAGTTTCGGCGTTATCTTTTTCAATTCTGGAAATGCTAAAATCAATCAGCTTTACCAAATTATTTTCCGCAACCATAACATTTGAAGGCTTTATATCACGATGAATAATTTTCTGCGCGTGGAGAATTTTTAAACATTCGCAGAGTTGCTTTAAAACTTCAACAGATTTTTCTTCGTCAAGCCCGTTGTTGTGCAGTAAATAATCTGAAAGTGTGCGCCCTTTGATAAATTCCTCAACAATAAAAAATTTGCCGTCAAATTCAACTGTCCTGTAAATTTCCGGCAGGTACAGACTTTTTATATTTTGCAGACGTTCATAAATTGCGGCGGTCTTTAAAGTGCGTTCCTTCATAATAAAAACTTGCTTGCCGACCTTGTCATAAACAAGCGAAACTTTGCCGTTCTTGCCGTCCTTCAAAACGTCAACTTCATCATATAAAAATTTTAGCGGATTCATTTTTCGCTTTACCTTTCAAAAAATTTCTTGTAATATCTTAGCACAGGAGGAATAAAAATGTTTGAAAAAGATACCGACAAACTTTTTGAGGAGCTGAAAATTCAACCTGACGTGGAAAATTTTTTGGCGCAAAATGAAAACGAATTTAAAACGCCACTGTACGAATATTTAATGAAACTTTTGCAGGATAAAAATTTGCGTAAAAGCGATATTGTCAAAAAAATAAATCCCGATGACAAGCATATTTATCATATTTTTTCAGGTAAAGCCAAGCCGTCACGTGAAAAACTTTTGGCGATAGCGCGGGCAATGGAATTAAATTTAGACGAAACGCAGTATTTGTTGAGGTACGGCGGCTTTGCAATTTTGTACCCGCGTGATACTTGGGACGCTGTTATAATTTCTGCGATTGAAAATAATCTGTCAATCGTTGAAACGGACGTAATTTTGGAACAATTAAAGCAACCGTTACTGAACAGCAAAAGTTAAGGTACTGTAAAACTTTTGGCAAAATTTTAGTTTTTGGTATGGCAATGATTGGCTAGGTATAAAAATTTTTTTTGCCTTAATGAAGGAGAATTTGAATGTTTGTAGCCGGAAAATATGAAGTAATAGTGATAGGCGCGGGACACGCCGGAATAGAGGCGGCGTTGGCGGCGGCGCGGCTCGGTTGTAAAACTTTGCTTACAACTTTATCGCTGGAAAATTTGGCAATGATGCCTTGCAACCCGTCAATCGGCGGCAGTGCAAAAGGTCATTTGGTTAGGGAAGTTGACGCACTCGGCGGCGAAATGGGAATTATCGCTGATGAAACTTGCATACAATTTCGCACGCTGAACACAGGTAAAGGCTTTGCAGTGCAAGCCCTTCGCGCTCAAGCTGACAAAAAAATTTACCAAGCCGCTATGAAAAAAGTTTGCGAAAATACGCCGAATTTGGATTTAAAGCAACTGTTGATTGAAAATATTTTGGTTGAAGAAAATAAAATCGTCGGCGTTGAATGTGAAACTGGCGAAACTTTTTTAAGCGACGCGGTAATTTTGGCAAGCGGTACTTATTTAAGCGGCAGAATTATTATTGGCGAAAGTATTTTTGACGGCGGACCGAACGGACAACGCGCCGCGACGAAACTTTCAAACGCGCTGAAAAATTTGGGCGTTAAACTTATGCGCTTTAAAACGGGTACACCTGCGCGAGTTGACGCCCGCACTTTAGATTTTTCAAAAATGGAAATTCAACGCGGCGATGAAGGTATGCAAAATTTTTCGTTTATGACTGACGCGCCCGCCAATAATCAAATTTGTTGCTACTTGACTTATACCAACGAACGGACGCACGAAATTTTGAGAAAAAATTTACACCGCGCCCCAATGGCAAATGGAATTATTGAGGGAATTGGTCCGCGTTATTGCCCGTCCATTGAGTCAAAAATTATTCGTTTCCCAGACAAGGAACGCCACCAACTTTTTTTGGAGCCGGAAGGATTAAACACGAATGAATATTACGTGCAAGGAATGTCAACTTCAATGCCCGCAGATGTGCAGATTGAATTTCTGCATACAATTCCCGGACTTGAAAACGCTAAAATAATGCGGCACGGCTACGCTATTGAATATGATTGTATTGATCCTTTGCAACTTAAGCCGACGTTGGAATTTAAAAATATCGCAGGATTTTTCAGCGCGGGACAATCTAACGGTAGCAGCGGCTACGAAGAGGCGGCGGCTCAAGGAATTATGGCAGGAATTAACGCGGCGGCACTTGTTAAAAATTTTGAGCCGCTGATTTTGAAACGCTCTGAAAGTTATATCGGCGTGCTGATTGATGATTTGGTTACAAAAGGCACGGCTGAACCTTATCGAATGATGACTTCTCGCGCAGAATACCGCCTGTTACTGCGTCAAGATAACGCTGATTTACGTTTGACGCCTTACGCAATTAAAATTGGATTGGCAAGCCCTGAACGTATCAAAAAATTTGAAAATAAACTTTCAGAAATAAATTCTGCAACAAAATTTTTGACTGAAACTAAAATAAATCCCAGTGCTGAAATAAATCAAAAACTTGCAAGCGTCGAAATTGGCGAAATTAAAACTTCAACGCCGCTTGCTGAATTGATGCGCCGCCCAAATGTCAGCTATGAAAAACTTTCAATGATTTTTGACTTGCCGAAAATTTCAGCGTTCGCCGCAACTCAAGTTGAAATTTCTCTGTTTTACGAAGGTTACATTAAAAAACAAAGTGAACTTGCAGAAAAACTTGACAGGCTGGAAAATAAAATTATTCCCGAAAATATCGACTATCACGCAATGCAAAATTTGCGCGTTGAGGCGCGGGAAAAACTTTCAGAAATTCGCCCGCGTTCGATTGGGCAGGCTAGCAGGATTTCCGGCGTTTCGCCCGCTGATATTTCAGTTTTGATTGTTTGGCTTGAAACTTTACGGTAAAGCAAATATAATAGCTTTTAAAAAGGAAAGGTAGTAGCGGCTAGTTTTTCAAATCCCTAATCCCTAGCCCCTAATCCCTAACCCCTAATGAGCGACCGAAGGGAGCGAATTAAATGGATTTTGGCGATATGGAAATTTCAGTTGGTGAGGCGTGCGGCGTTTTCGGTATGTATGACTTGGACGGCGGCGACGTTGCCCCAACGATTTATTACGGCTTGTACGCCCTGCAACATCGCGGGCAGGAAAGCGCAGGTATTGCCGTTACTGACACTTTCGACGGCAAAGACAGCGTACTTTGTCAAAAAGATTTGGGGCGCGTCAATCAAGTTTTCAGAGAAAGTAATTTAATGGCGTTGAAAGGAAATTTGGGAATTGGACACGTTCGCTATTCGACGGCGGGCGGCTCTACCCGTGAAAATGCACAGCCGCTGGTTTTGGCTTATATAAAAGGTACGCTAATGCTTGCACATAACGGCAATTTGGTTAATACTCCGCAACTTCGGCGCGAATTGGCTATGAACGGCGCAATTTTCCAGACTACCACCGACACTGAAACTATCGCCTATCACATTGCGCGTGAAAGAGTTCATGCAAAGTCCGTACAAGATGCAACCGTTAAAGCGTTGAAAAAAGTTAAGGGCTCATATTCGCTTGTTATCGCAAGTCCGCGTAAACTTATTGGCGCACGTGATCCATTTGGTTTTCGCCCGTTGGTTATCGGTAAAATGGACAACGCCTATATTTTGACTTCTGAAACTTGCGCCCTTGAAACGATTAACGCTAAATTTGTTCGTGACGTTTTGCCCGGCGAAGTTGTTACAATTCTGCCCAACGGCGAAATTAAATCTGATATGACTTTGGCGATTGAACACGATAAAACTGCACGCTGCGTTTTTGAGTTTATTTATTTTTGCCGCCCTGATACAACTTTTGACGGCAGGAGCGTAACGAAGGCGCGAATTACTGCCGGTAAACTTTTGGCGAAGGCTCATCCCGTTGACGCAGATTTAGTTGTTGGTGTTCCGGAATCCGGCAATATGGCGGCGGTCGGCTATTCTATGGCGTCAGGTATACCTTATGGAATTGCATTTACGAAAAATACTTACGTCGGCAGAACTTTTATAAAGCCCAAACAGTCTACCCGCGTTCAAAGTGTCAAAGTCAAATTAAGCGTCCTGCGCGACGTGGTTGAAGGCAAGCGAATTGTTATGATTGATGATTCGATTGTGCGCGGTACTACAAGCAACCAAATTGTAAATATGTTACGAGACGCGGGCGCAAAGGAAGTACATATGCGCGTTTCAAGTCCGCCGTTTTATCACCCGTGCTATTTCGGTATTGATATTCCCAGCGAAGATCAACTTATTGCACACGGGCGCACGGTTGAGGAAATTTGCAAACACATTGGCGCAGATTCACTTGGATATTTGCCGCTTGAATGTTTAAAAGAAATGGCGGGCGGCTTGCCAATTTGTGATGCCTGTTTCAGTGGAAATTATCCTATTGCGCCGCCGGTTGAAGATATACGCGGCGAATTTGATAAGTGAGGTGATAAAAATGCTGACGATTGACGATATTAAAAAAGTTGTTGCGGAAATTGCGCCGCAATACAATTTGAAAAAAGTTACGCTTTTTGGTTCTCGTGCAAATGGTACAGCTGCGGATAATAGCGATATTGATTTGATTGTTGATTTTCCTGAAGAAACGGGCTTGCTTAAACACATTTCATTAAAGCATAAACTTGAAGATATTTTCGGCTTAAATGTTGACGTTATAAGTCGCGGCGGAATTACCAAAAACAGCTTACTCGAAATTGAAAAAGAAATTGAACTTTACGCAGCATAGTAAGATATTCGCGGCAAATTTGATAAATAAGGTGATAAAAATGCTGACGATTGACGATATTAAAAAAGTTGTTGCCGAAATTGCGCCGCAATACAATTTGAAAAAAGTTACGCTTTTTGGCTCCCGCGCTAACGGTACAGCCACTGAAAATAGCGACGTTGATTTGATTGTTGAATTTGAAACTGACGCGGTTTCTTTGCTTAAATTGTCCAGTTTGATGATTAAGTTGGAAGAAATTCTTGGCGTTAAAGTTGACATTATACACGGACCGCTTGAGGCTGAAGATTTTCTTGAAGTTGAAAAGGAAATTGAAATTTATGCAGCATAGAGATAAAATTACTTTAGAAAAAATTATTAACGCCATTGAAGAAGCACTTGAAGTTTTTGGAGACGTTTCCAAAGAAAATTTTCTGCAAAGTAAAACATTAAAACTTGCAATGGCAATGTCCGTAATTCGAGTTGGCGAATTGGTAAAAACTTTAACGCCGGAATTTCGAGAAAAAAATTCTCACATTGAATGGAAAGCAATAGCAGGATTTAGAGATATTGCGGCGCACAAATACGATACTTTGAGAATGCGCGACGTTTACATTACCATAAAAAACGAATTGCCGGAATTGAAACGACAAGTTGAAAAAATTCTTGCACACGAAATTTTAATATAAAACGAGGGAAAAATTTTAATGGATAAAACTTCAATTAACATTCCAATTTCAAGACGTGACTTTTTTAAAATTGCCGGTTTAACGACGGCGGGAGTTATGCTTAGCGGCAATATTGAAACTAAAAAAGCGGAGGCGGCAACCGTTGAAAGAAAAATAAATTTCGACGGCGCAAATATTCCAACTTTGATTAGTGCTGATGTTTGCGTTTGTGGCGGCGGTTCTGCAGGTACGGCGGCGGCGATTAACGCGGCTAAAAATGGCGCAAAAGTTATTCTGATTGAAAAAGGAATTGCATTGGGCGGGCTTGCAACTTTGGGCTGTGTTTATCCTTGTATGCCGACTTTTGCCTTTGACAGCGACACGCCTTATATAGATGAAATAAATTTGCGAATGAAAAATCATGGCGTTAAAGAACCTGTGCCGAATTTTGAAACGCCAACTTATTATGGAGGCGGAAGAGGTCTTTATATCCCAGAATTGCTTGCAGAAATTTATGACGAAATGTGCGAAGAATACGGCGTAGAAATTTTATACAACACGTCGATTATTGGTGCAGTTACTGACAATCAAAAAATTACTTCCTGCATAGTTCAAACAATCAGCGGAATTTATAAAATTGACGCCAAAATTTTTATCGACGGCACGGGAGATGCAGTTTTAGCAAGATTTGCAGGCGTTCCTGTCGAAAAAGGCTCTGAAAAAACCGGCAGAAATCAGCCAATGAGTTTTCGCTTTGAAATGAGCGGAATTGATGAAACGAAGGCGCGTAATTTCTTCGTGAAAAAATTAAAAGATGACTGGAATGTAATAAAACCGCCGATTCGGAATATATCTAAACCTCCAATTTTTGAATTTGCGAAATGGACGAAAACCGAAGAATTTTTCCAAAAAGGCGTGGCAAGCGGCGAACTTACGCAGGATGATATTTTGTATATTCAAGCGTTCACGATTGAAGGCAAGCCAAATACAATGTCAATGAATTGCCCTGAAATGCCGCCATTGAAATTTAGCGCGACTGATGCAATTTCTTACAGCAAGGCAGTTACTTTTGGCAGAAAAATGATGCGCCGCCTTGCAAAGTTTTTTATCAAGAATTTACCGGGATTTGAAAAAGCGTATATCAGCCATGAGGCGTCAATTTTAGGAGTGCGTGAATCATGGCGTATTCACGGCAAATATTATATGACGGCTAATGATTATTTTGGCAGGAAAAAATTTCCTGATGCAGTTTGCCGCACGGCTTATCCGATTGATATTCATGATACTAAATTAGATTTTTCTCCAAAATTTCAAAAAGACGAATTTTACGAAATACCTTACCGCGCACTTGTTACAAATGAATTTGAAAATTTGGCAGTTGTGGGACGTTGCATAAGTGCGGATTTTTCGGCGCAAGCGTCAGTAAGGATTCAGCCAACTTGTATGAGTATGGGCGAAGCGGCGGGAATTGCGGCGTCTTACGGCTTGAAAAATAATATCGCCGTCAATCAAATTGAATGGGATAAAATTCCCAATCGCAGTTACGTTAGCGCAGGTTAAAAAATATCGTATTCTTTGCAGGAAAAAAATATTTGCACGTTGAAAAATATTTTACAAAAAATTTTTGGAGGTAATTTTAATGGATTTTTTGAAATTGGCGCAGGAAAGATATTCTTGCAGAAAATTAACAGATAAAGCGATTGAGCCGGAAAAAATCGAACGAATTTTACAAGCGGCAATAGCGGCACCAACTGCAAAAAATAATCAGCCGTATAAAATTTGGAAAATCACTTCAGAAGAATCAATGGCAAAAGTTAAAAAGGCAACCAATTTTACATTCGGCGCAGGAATGGTTTTTATTGTCGGCGTACAGAAAAATAAAGCGTTTACGCGCCCGTTTGATGATTTAAATTTTGCACAGATTGACGGCGCAATAGTTGCAACTCATTTAATGTTGGCGGTAAAAGCTGAAGGACTTGATACAACGTGGGTTGGAATGTTCGACGCCTTCAAACTTCAATCTGAATTTACCGAAATGCAAGGCTACGAGTTAATTGCACTTTTCCCCGTCGGCTACGCGGCTGAAGGTGCAACTCCCGCCGGTCGTCACAATGAACGCCGTACAATCGCGCAGGCAGTCGAAGAAATTTAAATGTCAGACGCTACAAAAAAGTTGGGCAATACCGGCGAAAATTTAGCGGCAAAATTTTTAGAAAATCACGGCTACAAAATTTTAGAGAGAAATTATCGAATCCGCACGGCAGAAATTGACATAATCGCAGAAATCGGCGGCGTCGTAGTTTTTGTTGAAGTGAAGACGCGCTCCAATATTCGGCACGGTTTACCGGCGGAGGCTGTGAATATTCGCAAACAGAAAAAAATTATCGAGGCGGCAAGCGTTTTTTTGCAAGATGAAAAATATTGCAACTGCGCTTGTCGTTTCGACGTGATAGAAATTATTTCGGCGGGCAAGGATTTTAAAATTAACCACATTGAAAACGCCTTTGAAGTTATTTCCGAAATGTAAAACGGGAGGAAATTTAATGAAATTTTATCAAGTATCCACGCTGCAGGCGTTGGCATTGGGATTTTCAAAGTCTGTTATAACAGTTGAAGAATTGCTCAAAAATGGCGATACGGGACTTGGAACTTTTGAAGATGTTGACGGCGAAATGATTGTTTTGGACGGGAAATGTTACCGCGCTAAAAATAACGGCGATATAGTTATGGCTGAAGATAAACGCGGCGTACCGTTTGCCGCTGTCTGCAATTTTCAATCCAACAGAATCGAAGAATTTGGAAAAATTGACACAATCGAAAATCTCAAAGAATGGTTGACAGTTTGCATTGAGGAAGATTTTGGACTCAATTCAATGTACGCGGTTAGAATTGACGGCGATTTTTCAAAGGTAGACGCCCGATCTGAATCAGGTACAGTGGCGCATCATTTGACGCTGAAAGATGCTTTGAGCGTTACTCAAAAAGCATTTATTTTTGAAAATTTAAAAGGCTCGTTAGTTTGCGTATATTACCCAGATTATATGGACGGAATTAACGCCGCCGGTTGGCATTTGCATTTCATTTCTGAAGATAAAAAGCACGGCGGGCATGTATTTGACGTGAGCATTAATCAAGGCAAGGCGGCTTTTTGCCGAATTACAAGTTTAGAAATACGAATACCTGACAGCCCCGCCTTTGATACTTACGCGCTGAAAGGTGCCTCAAAAGACGAAATTAAAAGCGTTGAACAGGGCAAAAATTGACGAAATTATTTCTGATTAAAATCGATTGAAGGAGATTTTAAAATGAATATTAGCGGCGTAAATTCAAACAATTATCAGCCGATTGAAGTGCCAAAAAAAGCGCGTCAACCTGAAGAAATTACAACCGCCTCAACAGATGAAGTTGATTCTAAAATTGAAAATTTGAAAAATCATCAGAAAAAATTATCACAGCAAATTCAAAATAATCCTGCAAAACGCGCCGAATTTGAGCGGCAACTCGCGCAGATTGAAGAAGAACTTCGACAAAAAGATAATGACACTTACAGGCGGCAACACACAAGATTTTCTTCAACAATCGACATAGACGCTTGAATTTTAATGACTGGAGGTTAAAACATTGTACGCCAGAACTTTTGGAGCAACGACACAAGGGGTTGACGGCTTAATAATTTCAGTTGAAGTTGACAGTGCGAACGGTATGCCGTCATTTGACGTTGTTGGACTTGCAAATGCTGCCGTTCGTGAGGCAAAGGAGCGCGTCCGCACCGCCATAAAAAATTCCGGCTTGCGTCTTCGTCAAGAAAAAGTTACCGTCAATCTTGCCCCTGCTGACGTTCGCAAAGAAAGTTCCGGCTTAGATTTGCCAATAGCCGTTGGACTTTTGGCGGCTCAAGGTAAATTTCCTACCGAAATTTTAAACGAGTTTGTATTAATTTCTGAATTGTCGCTTGAAGGTAAACTCCGCGCCGTTGATGGAATTTTGCCAATGACTGTTACAGCCCGTGACGCAGGTTTTAAAAAAATTGTCGTCGCGCAGGACAACATTAACGAGGCTTTACTTGTTGAAGGCGTCGAAGTTTACGCGCCTCAAACTTTAATTGAATTGGTAGAATTTTTTCAAGGCGAATTTGAAATTAAACCTGCAACGCCTCAACCTGTCGAAGAAGTTGACGGCTTTATAGAATTGGTTGACGATTTTTCAGACGTGCAAGGGCAATTTATGGCGAAACGTGCGCTGGAAATTGCGGCGGCGGGCGGGCATAACGTTTTAATGGTAGGCGTTCCCGGCAGTGGTAAAACTATGCTTGCAAAGCGCGTAAGTTCAATTTTGCCGGAATTGACGCACGAAGAGGCTCTTGAAGTTACAAAAATTTACAGCGTGGCAGGAAAATTGAAACGTAACGGCGGCTTAATTACTAAACGCCCGTTTCAGAATCCGAATCACGACGCCTCAACTGCAGCGATTATTGGCGGCGGAATTATTCCAAAACCCGGACAAGTTACGCTTGCACATCACGGCGTTTTATTTTTGGACGAATTGCCTGAATTTAAAAAAAATGTGCTTGAATCCCTGCGCGAGCCGTTGGAAGAAAGACAAATTACAGTTAGCCGCGTCAACGGCACTTTAACTTTTCCTTCCAGTATGATTTTAATTTGTGCGATGAATCCCTGCCCGTGCGGTTGGTACGGCGATAAAGATCATACCTGCAACTGTTCGCCGCTTGAAATTAAACGTTATACGCGCAAACTTTCCGGACCGCTTTTAGATAGGATTGACATTCATATTAGAGTACCGCGCGTAAAGTACGAGGATTTAACTTCAAAAAGAAAGGCTGAAACTTCCGCCGCAGTCCGTGAAAGAGTTTCCGCCGCACGTGAAATTCAACTGCAACGCCTTCAAAAATATAATCTTTTCTGCAACGCACAAATGAATCATGCAATGTTGCAGGAATTTTGCAAATTGACTGAAGACGCCGAAAAACTTTTGAAGGATGTTTTTGAAACGAAAAAACTTTCTGCGCGTTCCTACGACCGAATTATAAAAGTTGGGCGCACAATCGCAGATTTGGACGGCGGCGCGGCTGAAATTTCCGCCAAACATATTGCCGAAGCCGTCAAACTTCGCAACGATTTAGATATGGACGTTCAGTAGTTAGGGGCTAGGAAATAGGGACTAAGGATTAGGGATTTGAAATTTAATCAATTTAAAAATTTTCAAATTTGGAAAAATAATGTTAAAAACTCGTGATATTGATATGTTGCACGGCACGTTGTGGGACAAAATAATTTTGTTCGCTCTGCCGTTAGCTTTAACCGGCGTAATGCAACAACTTTTAAACGCGGCTGACGTGGCAGTTTTGGGGCAATACGTCGGCAAAAACGCAATGGCGGCAGTTGGAAACAACACCGCTTTAATCGGCTTGCTTGTAAATTTATTTATGGGCTTGAGTTTGGGCGCAAACGTCGTAATTGCTCAAAATATCGGCGCAGAAAAATTTGACCGTGTGCATAATGCAGTTAATACGGCTTTTTTATTGGCAATAATTGTCGGCGTGGCACTTTGGGGAATTGCAGAAATTTTAGTTAATCCCGTTTTTGAATGGTTGCAAGTACCGGCGGCAGTTGCACCAATGGCTGAAACTTATTTGAGAATTTACGCCGTTGGACTTCCCGTAATGGGAATTTACAATTTTGAGGCGGCAATTTTCAGAAGTCGCGGCGATACTCAAACGCCGTTAATTGCCCTGACGGTTGCAAGCTTTTTAAATATTGCACTGAATTTGATTTTTGTCCTGCAATTTGATATGGGCGTTGAAGGCGTGGCGTGGGCTACGGTAATTGCAAATGCAGTTAGCGCGGTTATGCTTTTTCACGGCTTGCGAAAAGCTGAAGGTGTCATTCACCTTGAAATTTCAGAATTGAAAATTGATAAATCCTGCTTGAAAGAAACGGTTAGAATCGGACTGCCCGCCGGTATTCAAGGAATGGTATTTTCGCTGTCAAATTTGCTGATACAATCTGCGATAAACGCACTGGGCGCGGACGCAATGGCGGCAAGTGCGGCGGCTTTTACGATTGAAATAAATGTTTTCTGCTTAACAAACGGCTTTGGACAGGCGGCAACAACTTTTGTAAGTCAAAATTACGGCGCGGGAAATTTGCCACGTTGCAAGGACGTTACAAAAGTTTCGCTGCAAATAAATATCGTGCTGATGTTGATTTTATCTGCGGCAATTTTATATTTTGCCGAGCCGCTTGTAAGATTTTTCAACGATGACTCCGAAGTTATAAGATTGGGCGTTATAAGATTGTGGTATATCATTGCGCCGGAAATAATTTCGGTTGTAATGGAAATAGTTTCGGGTTCATTGCGCGGCTACGGTATTTCTTTAGCTCCTGCGATAATTACTTTGGTTTTCGTGTGCGGTATCAGAATTACTTGGGTTTTCACAGTCTTTGCAAAAATTCCAACTTACGCGGCGTTAATGGCAGTTTACGGCGTCAGTTGGTTCTTTACAATGGTATTTTTGATAATTGCCTACAGATTTTACACTAAAAATTTAAAAGAAATTAAAAACTAAAAAGCCGCTCATTTCTGAACGGCTTAATTTTTTTTTATTGTGAAAAATTAATTAGTCAAGTGAAGGTTCATTATCAAAGAGATATTGATAGCGGTTTTTAAATTCTTCCGGCTCCATTTTGAAAGCGTTAGCCAAACCGCGATCTTCGAGGTCGCCTTTTTCCAAACGAGTCATAAAGCCACGCGCAATTTTGTAATGTACAGAATTTACATTAACGCGGCGTACAAATGTTTTGCCTGTTTCAGGATCACGAATATTTTCAAAGCGCATTGGAACGGCTTCATTGTCTTGAATAGTGATAAGTGCGCCGCTGTCGCCTCTCATCAAGAATTGCATAGCCTCATAGCCCAAATTGCGTGCGTAGTCAATATCGTAAGCAATAGGAGCCGCGCAACGGAATTCATAGCCAATTTCTTTATCGACGATTGACATTTTAATATTGAGGCGTTTCAATTCGCCCAAAACTTTTTGCTTGAGAATTTCGCCAAAGTCCAATTCAGCGTAACGAATATGACCGTGTTCATCAAGTACAACGTTGCCGAGTTCGGCGAAGTCTTCTTCAGCGATTTTTTCAATGACGCCTTCAGCGATAACTGCAACGCCGTAATTTTTACCAATTACATAACGTTTGACGATTGAGCCAACAATAATATCAACAATCTGTTGAAGACGAATTTTAGGTTGCGGAAATTCTTCAGGAATAATCGTAACAGCCGCGCCTGCACTGCGTCCCATACCCAACGCCAAATGTCCGGCAGTGCGTCCCATTGCGATTGTAAAGTACCAACGATTATTTGAAGTGCGGGCATCTTCCATTAAATTTTGAATTTCGGTAGTACCGAACGCGCGGGCAGTTTCAAAGCCGAATGTAGGAATACCTTCAGGCAAAGGTAAATCGTTATCAATCGTCTTTGGAACGTGGACAACGTTAATAGTGCGTCCAAGTTTGCGGGCGTATTCTGAAACTGCGGAAGAGCTGAAAGCAGTATCGTCGCCGCCGATTGTTACGAGGTAATTAACGCCCAATTCTGTCAAAGTTTCAACAACGGTATGTAAATCAGATTCTTTTTTTGTAGGATTGAAACGAGACATACGAAGGATACAGCCGCCGGTTAAATGAATACGGTTGACGTTGGCAGAATCAAGGCGAATATAATTTTTTTCGCCGCGTCCCAAATGTGAAAAGCCGTCGTACATTCCCAAAACGTCCCAGCCGTTACGATTGGCGGTATTTGTAACCGCGCTGATAACAGCGTTAATACCGGGCGCGGGACCGCCGCCACAAACTATAGCCACTACATTTCTTACTCCAACCATTAAAAAAACTCCCTTCGGTCGTTTTTAGGGGCTAGGGATTAGGAATTAGGGGTTAGGGTTTTGATTTTCATTTTCTTCCCTAATTTCCTTTTTCTCCAGCTTCCTATTTTTTACTTGAGTTAAATTATAAATTACGCCCGCAATAACCAACAGTGTCAAGAAAAATGTTGCCGCAATTCTAAGCGGATGATAAATTTTAAAATTAAATTGCATAGCTTTATCCTGCCCGTTGATTAAAGCCGGAGCGATATTCCACGTTAAAATTTTGCCGTCGTTGCTCATATAATCAGCGTTGGAATTTTCGGCGGCGTAAGGTATTTCAACTGCAAAATCAAATTTAATCTGCGCGAAAAATGCTTGAGTCATTGCCGCGTTTAAATCTGAAGTGTCAATTTTCTGTCCTTCAAAAAGTAAATCGAAATTGCAAGTATCATAAAAAAAGCCGTGCGAAATTTGAACGCCGGTACATTTGCCGGGACGCGCTTGATACATTTCAAAATTATTTGCGGCGAATTTGTCCATATCAGGATAAAAAATTTCAATTTCGTAGCCGTTGTAGCCGCCTTCGCTGACATTTCTAACTTTGGCGTCGGGATTATTTTTCAGCATATTGTTTTTAGATTCTTCGATAACTCCGGCGATTAGCGGCGCACCAATAAATTTATTTTTCATAGTAACTTCGCCGTCGTCAGTAATTTTCAAATTGGATTCGGCTTGAAAACAACCGGCGCAACTTAGACACATTACCGCCAATAAAAAAATTTTTAAAACTTTCATAGCATATAAACTTTCGATACATTTCAAATTTCTAACTTCAATTTTCGCCGCGCAGTGAAATATTCCTTCAACGCTTACGGTTATATTTTTGAATTTGTTTGGCGCGTGGAGTTTTAGGCGCGGGACGTTTAACCGCAATTTGTTTTTTAATACCGCGTTCAATTCGGCGCAGTTTTTCAACTTCAGCGGCAGTAACCAAAGTAATTGCCGTGCCGTGTTCGCCTGCGCGACCTGTCCTGCCGATTCTGTGAATGTAAGTTTCAACGTCACGCGGTACCTCGTAGCTGATAACGTGCGTCACGCCTTCAATATCCAAGCCACGCGCCGCAATGTCAGTTGAAACAAGAATTTGAATTTTCGCCTCACGAAATTTTTTCAGTACAAAATTTCTCTGCTGTTGCGTTAAATCGCCGTGCAATTCGTCAACTTCAAAATTTTTCTTCGCCAATTCCAACGCAAGTTTTGAAGTTGTTTCCTTCGTAGCGCAGAAAATCATTGCAAGATAGGGATTTTCACTTTGCAAAATTTCACAAAGACACGCAAATTTTTTTTCAGCTGAAACTTTTACAACAACTTGATTAATATTTTCAAGCGTTACGGTTTTAGTTTCGACTAAAATTTCTTTTGGAGTTTTTAAAAATTCGGCGGCAAGTTGCCTGATTCTAAGCGGCATTGTTGCCGAACATAAAATTATTTGTCTGTCTTTGGCAGTTTCACGCAAAAGATTTTCAACGTCTTCAATAAAGCCAAGTTTTAAAAGTTCGTCCGCTTCGTCGATTACGATTTTATTAATATTTTTAAGTTGGATAGTACCGCGCCGCAAATGGTCTAAAAGTCTGCCCGGCGTTCCAATAACTAATTGCGGTATTCGTTTGAGTTTTTCTTTTTGCCTGTCAATATCTTGTCCGCCACAAATTAGCAAAGATTCAATTTCAAGCGTCGCGCAGATTTTTTCTGCAACTTTAGAAATTTGGGTTGCAAGTTCCCGCGTCGGCGCAATAATTAATTCTTGCGTGGCGGGAATTTTTTTCAGCCGTTCAATCGTCGGCAATAGGAACGCCAAAGTTTTTCCTGTGCCGGTTTTAGATTGAACGATTAAATCATTGCCCGCGCGGGCTTGCGGGATAACTCTTTCTTGTACGGAAGTTGCCGTTATAATTCCTTGCCGTTTTAAAATTTCGCAAACTTCTGCGCTGACTTTTAATTCTGTAAATGTTGCCATTAAATGTCACCTTTAAATAAAAAATATAAAAAAACGCCCGTCCTGTGCCGCCGATAACAGTAAAGTTGGCGCGTGCGGTAAACTACGCGCCGCCTCTGGCGGCACACCTACTAGGAGCGTGCTACACCTTAGCGGCGGACGGGCGAAAAAGAATTCTTTTGGTTGCAAATGTGAGGAGTACGAACATTTGCTCTTTCTGTTTCGACTGACAGAAAAGTACATTTAAACATAAAAAATTACGACGCTAAAACTTCATTGCCTGTTTCAGTAATTAAAATAGTTTTCTCCCATTGCGCGGACAAACTGCCGTCTTTCGTGCGGACAGTCCAATGATCTTTGTTATCGACTGTAACTTTTTTGCCACCGGCGTTAATCATTGGCTCAACCGTGATTGACATACCTGGAACTAAAAGCATACCAGTACCGGCTTTACAATCGTGACTTACAAACGGCTCTAAGTGAAAATCTTTGCCGCAACCGTGACCGCCTAAATCTGTAACGACAGAAAAACCGTTCGCCTTTGCAAGTTTACTGCAAGCCGCGCCAATATCTCCTACAAAGTGCCAAGGTTGAGCCGCTTTAATTCCAACTTCCATAATTTCCCGCGTAACTTCAATTAATTTTTTGGCGTCGTCAGAAATTTCGCCAACCCAAAACATTCGGGAGGCGTCAGCAAAATAGCCGTCCAAGTCCGTTGTAATGTCAACGTTCAAAATATCGCCGTCTTTGAGAATTTCATTTTTTGAGGGGATACCGTGACAAACGACGTTATTAACCGAAATGCAAATACTTTTTGGAAAACCTTCAAAACCTAAGCAACTTGGATGCGCCCCGTGACTTACAATAAAATTATGTACAGCGTCATTAATTTCAAGCGTACTAATTCCGGCTTTAACCATTTGTCCGGCTAAATCTAACGCTCCGGAATTTATAACCGCCGCGCGTTTAATTCCTTCAACATCAGCCGCGTTATTTATAATTTTGTGCGGCGGACGAATTTGCCCTTTTGAACCGTCAAATTTAATCGCGTCAATCTTTTCATCAAATTCTAAGTGGCATTTTTTATATTTTTTGCCGCTGCCACACCAACAAGAATCATTGCGTTTCAATGTTTTTACCATCTCCATGAAAAAATTTTTAAACATCATTATCCTTCACAACTTCAGAAATTTGTTTTTGGATATTTTCCAGCGCAGATTTTAATTTTTTATTTTCAGCCTGCGCCAATTCCAAATTTGCCTTCAGATTTTTATTTTTGGCGTTGATTAGCCGCATTTGCGAATACATCTGCAACAATGCAGTTAAAAATGAAGATTCTTTACCAAATTTAGATTCTAAGGCGGTAAAAATTTCTTGAAAAACTCCACTGCCCTTACTTGTTACAAAAGGTATAAGGTAACTTCCCATAACGTGACTTGCCCAGTAAATTTTAATTTTTTGTTCAAATTCAAAATCATTGAGCGGCGAAAGTTTTTCCGAAATATGATCATACAAATTCAATATGCAATGAATGTTTCGTCTGATTTTATCTTTAGAATGTGAAATTGAATCCGAACGCACACGGTAAAAATAAAGTGGCGTACTAATTTTGAAAATTTTATCCGTCGCAAAAACTGCATCGAAGTTGAAAGCAACGTCTTCAGCAACCGATATTTCAGCTGGAAATTTTATATCGTTTTCAATTAAAAATTTGCGTCTGTAGAGAAAAACCCAAGGCGCAATGTGAATCCGCTTTACCAAAAATTCTTGATTCAAGCGCGTTTTTAAATCTTCAGCAACTTTTACAGCCGCAGGTATATTTTCTGCGTCAGCCGCCGCTTTCTGCAAATTCTTAATTGCAGGATTTTTCGACCTGAACCATTTTGTTGTAAGTACAATATCTGCATCATTTTCAGCCGCCACTTCGTAAAAAATTTCCAGACCTTTTAAGCAAATGGCGTCGTCAGCATCGCAGAAAAAAATATAATCGCCCTGCGCCGCGTCAAGACCAATATTGCGTACAAGTCCAGGATTTTCCAATTTTTTTTCGTTACGTAAAATTTTTATCCTTGAATCGCTGAAACTTTCCGCAACTTCCAAAGTTTTATCTGTCGAGCAGTCATCAATCAGAATTAATTCAAAGTCCTTGAAAGTCTGTTCTAAAATCGAAGTGATACACAAATTCAAAAATTCTTCCACGTTGTACATTGGAACAATTACCGAAATTTTTGGCGCGTTTTCTTCCAATTTTTCGCCCTCCTTAACGAAAAATATTTTAGCCGTTACAAATTAAATTGTCTAGTAAATTCTTGACTATTTCGCCGCGTTGGTATATATTATCACAAAGTAAAATGAAATTTAGCTGAAAAGTTTTTATAAAAATTGGAAGGGGGCGAATTGAAAATGAGGCGGCTATTTATATTTTTGCTGATATTTGTTTCAGCGGTAGGTTCATTTTTAACGTGGCTATTTCTTAGAGAGAAAGACGGCGTACCGATTTTAAGTTATCATCAGGTAAACGATATTGATCAAAACGCCGAAACGCTGACAGTTGAACAATTTGACGCGCAGATGAAATATTTGTACGAGAGCGGCTACAATGTGATAACGCCGGATGAACTTTTGGACGCGTGGGAAAATGATACTCAACTGCCGGAAAATCCCGTTGTTATTACGTTTGACGATGCACACATTGACATTTACAAAAATGTTTATCCTATCTTGCAAAAATATCGAATGCGGGCGACTTTTTTTGTAACGACCGATTTTGTAAATCTTTATCCAAATTATATCACGTGGGATCAGGCGCGGGAAATGCAAGAAAGCGGCTGGGCTGATATTGAAAGTCACACGCTGAATCAAAAACTTTTAACTGAAATAACTTCGCGTGATAAGGTTTGGGAGCAGCTTTACGGTTCAAAGCAGGCGATTGAATGGTATTTGAAAAAGCCGGTAAATTTTATTGCGTATCCACAAGGCAAATATACTGTTGAGGCGGAAAACGTCAGCAAAGAAGCCGGTTATCGCGCAGGATTTATGGCTGATTATGGATTGGCGCACAAGGAGCCGCAACATTACGTGTTGACGAGAATACCAATTTACGGCGCAAATTCCCATACTTTATTTAGATTTAAAATGCGCTTGAAATATTCGCCGCTATTCGCACCAATACAAAGACTCAAAGAAAGATTAATCAGCGACGGCAACCCCGAAGTAGCAGATTTAATTTGGACTCCTTGAAATTTTAGCGATTAAAAAATTGCTTAAAAATTTCAAAATAATTATTTGCTAAAACGTTGTTAAAAATTTAGCTTTTATATTTAAAACGGCATTTCTTTCATTTTGAAAAAAGAAAGAAACGCCTTGCAAAGAAAGAAAAACTTTCCGAATTGATTCAATCCTTGAATCAACATTCGGCGGCGCGCGTCCTTGCGCGCCGAAATTCCTCAAAGCTTATATACTTTAAAATTGTAAATTTAAATTCCAAGAGGCAATGAAATGGACTTTGCAAATTTGACAACCGAAAAAAGAAATGCAGCATCGGCGAATATTGATAAAGTTTCAACGCTGGAAATGGTTAAAATCATCAACGACGAAGATAAAAAAGTTGCAGTGGCGGTTGAAAAAGTTTTGCCGCAAATTGCAAGCGCAGTTGATTTAATCGCAGAAAAAATTGGAAGTGGCGGACGTCTTTTTTACATAGGCGCGGGAACTTCCGGAAGGCTTGGCGTTTTGGACGCGTCAGAATGTCCGCCAACTTTCGGCGTTGAAAATACTTTGGTACAAGGAATAATCGCCGGTGGAAATTACGCCCTCACAAACGCAGTTGAAGGTGCGGAAGATGATAAAAATTTGGCGATTGAAGACCTGCGCGAAAAAAATTTCAGCGCGGCTGATGTTTTAGTTGGAATTGCGGCAAGCGGCAGGACGCCTTATGTAATTTCAGGCGTTGAGTACGCAAAACAAATTGGCGCAGTTAGTATTGGCGTTTCCTGCGTTGAAAATTCCGCGCTTGCAAAAGTTGTTGACATTGAAATAACGCCCGTAACCGGCGCGGAAGTTATAACCGGTTCAACGCGTATGAAAGCCGGAACTGCAACTAAAATGATTTTAAATATGCTGACAACCGGCGCAATGATTAAACTCGGCAAGGTTTACGGCAATTTGATGGTAGATGTTAAAGCTACGAATAAAAAACTGCGCGACCGCGCTAAAAGAATTGTTATCGCCGCCACAGGTTGTAACGAGGCGGCGGCGATTGACGCACTTAATAAATTTGACGGACATGCTAAAACTGCCATTGATTTTTTAATAGAAAAAAGTTTTTAAATTTATAAAAACTATTCTAGGTTTTAGGTTCTAGGTTTTAGATAAATTCCCTAAAACCTAACAGCTAATACCTAACACCTAAAAAAGGAGGTGATAAAATGGAAAATGGAATATCGATTTACGCCGGCTTGGGCTACAAGCAAAAAGATAATATTGAACTTATAAAATTTGCGGCGAAATTGGGAATGAAACGCCTTTTCACGTCTACGCAAGTTCCTGAATCCAATTCTGACGGCGACAATTTTTTTAACGATTTTGCAGAAATTATAACCGCCGCCGCCACGAATGATTTTGAAATTATACTTGATGTAAATCCCGGAAATATCGAAGAGTTTAACGTCAGCGGCTTAACGTTGAGGCTGGATGACGGCTTTTCAGTTGAAGAAATTGTTGAGCTTAGCAAGACCAGCAAAATTCAACTCAACGCCTCCACCGTTACAAATGAATTTTTAACAATTTTATTAAATCTCAACGCGAAATTTGAAAATATTTCCGCGTTGCACAATTTTTATCCCCACGTCCTTACGGGATTGGACACTTATTTTTTTATTGATCAAAACAAAATGTTACACGATTTTGGAATTAGCGTTGGCGCGTTCGTTCCCAGTATAAACGGTAAAAGGCGTGCGCCGCTTTTCGACGGGTTGCCGACTTTGGAAGACTGCAGAAATTTTTCTACAGATTTATCTGCAAGGTATTTGGCGGCTCTTGGTACTGATTTTATTATTATTGGCGACGGCTTGCCGACTGAAGAAGAAGTTGTAGCCGTTGCAAGCGTCCGTGAAAATGAAGTTATCATTCAAGCAAAACTTTTGACGGACGATTATACTACTTGTGAACTTTTAAAAAATACTTTTACGCGGCGACCTGATATTTCAAAATCTGTGATTCGCGCAGTTGAAGGGCGAAAATTTCTAAAAGAAATTGGCGGCACGATTGAGCCGGATAATTCATCTGCTGAAAGAAATTTTGGCGATATTACGATTGACAACAGGAATTTTGGACGATACGCGGGCGAAATTCAAATTGTTGAAGACGTTTTGCCCGCTGATGAAAGAGTTAATACTGTGGCGCGAATTATCGACGAAGAAATTTTTTTGACAAGTTATATCAAGCCTAATCAGAAATTTTCATTCAGATTTATTTGAAATATTGGGGGCGTCGCAATGCGAAAAATTAATTTTTTTGTGATTGTTCTGCTTGCGACGTTATTTTCATCAACCGGTTTTTCTTCGCCGTCACTTTCAAAAAATGACACCGGCAAGGACGTTTTGACTTTGCAAAAAAAACTTTATGTAATTGGCTACGAAATAACGGAATTGGACGGCGAATTTGGCGAAGAAACGCAAAAGGCGGTTGAAGCTTTTCAGCGCGATAACAAAATAACCGTTACCGGCGTGGTTACAAATGCAACGTGGCGGGCGTTGAAAAAAGCTAAACCTGTTAAAGGGCGCAGTTTGTCAGATTTAAAAATTACAAAACCGACTGCGAAAATCAGCAATGTAAAAACTCCCGCCGCTGCCAACAGTAAATTTGTATCGAACGGCGAAACTTTTATAACCGCTAAGCAGGGGGAAGAAATTGTTGCATTTGCCAAAAAATTTATGGGCGTGCCATATGTTTTTGGCGGTACGACGCCTTCAGGCTTTGATTGTTCGGGATTTTTGCAATACGTTTTCAAGCAGCACGGGATTAACATTCCGCGTCTTGCGGACGAACAATATTTACTTGGTAAAGCAGTAAAAACTTCGCAACTTTCAGTAGGCGACTTGGTATTTTTCTCAACATATTTGCCGGGCGCGTCACATTGCGGCTTTTACGTTGGCGATGGAAAATTTTTGCATACTTCCTCAAGCAAGGGCGTTCGTATAGATTCACTGGACAGCGAATATTGGAAACCGAAATTTTTGGGCGGTAAGAAAATCACAATTTAAAAAGACTCCTGCCGCGCTTTACGGTGGGAGTTTTCCAATGTTTCACGAATGTTTCACGTGAAACAAATTTGCAAAAAAAAAATGGTGCGCTCGGGCAGAATCGAACTGCCGCCTTCAGCTCCGGAGGCTAACGTCCTATCCACTGGACTACGAGCGCGTTTCAAACAATTTTGTATTGTAATGGAAATTCTTTGCAATGTCAAATTTAGGTATTAGGTATTAGCGGTTAGGTTTTAGGAATAAAAAAAGCCTGTCCTGTGTCGCCGCAAAAAGTAAAGATTGAGCGTGCGGTAAACTACGTGCCACCGAAAAAATTGAAAGATGAATGAAAAAACCGCCCGTCCTGTGCCGCTGATAACAGTAACGATGGCGCGTGCGGTAAACTACGTGCCACCGAAAAAATTGAAAGATGAATGAAAAACCGCCCGTCCTGTGCCGCTGATAACGGTAACGATGGCGCGTGCGGTAAACTACGCGCCGCCTCTGGCGGCACACATACTAGGAGCGTGCTACGCCTTAGCGGCGGACGGGCGAGAAAGCACTTTCTTTTGGTACTTTTCTTTTTGCTTCGGAAAAGAAAAGTACATATAAAAATAAAACTAAAAATTAAAAATATACATAAAAGCCTACAGCTGACACTGAAAAAAACAAAAATTGTTGCAAAGATTTATAAATACTGTTAAAATATTTTAGCCGTATTGGCTTTTTTCACACGAAGGGAGTAATTACTTAATGTTTGGATTATTTGGCGGCTCTCGCGACATGGGCATAGATTTAGGCACGGCTAATACGCTTGTTCATGTTAAGGGTAAAGGAATTGTCCTGCGCGAACCTTCAGTCGTTGCTATAGAAAGAGATACCGGCGATGTATTGGCAGTCGGTGATGAAGCTAAAAAAATGATAGGGCGCACACCTGGAAATATTGTTGCGATTCGCCCAATGAAAGATGGAGTTATTGCAGATTTTGACGTTACGCAAAGTATGCTGAAATATTTTATAAGAAAAGCCATGAACAGCCGCACTAATTTTGTACGCCCGCGCGTTGTAGTTGGCGTACCTTCCGGCGTTACCGAAGTTGAAAAACGCGCAGTTATAGACGCGGCGCAACAGGCGGGAGCGCGTGAAGCTTATCTGATTGAAGAACCAATGGCGGCGGCTATTGGCGCAGGTTTACCCGTCGAAGAGGCAACCGGTAATATGGTTGTCGATATTGGCGGCGGTACAACTGAAATTGCGGTAATTTCTTTGGGCGGAATTGTCACAAGCCTTTCAATTCGTATTGGCGGCGACGAGTTAGATGCGTCGATTGTTCAATATATTAAAAGAAATTATAATTTGATGATTGGCGAACGTACTGCCGAAGAAATTAAAATTAAAATTGGTTCCGCAATGATTACGCCGAAAACAGAAAAAGAAATGGAAATTCGCGGGCGTGATTTAGTTACAGGCTTGCCTAAAAATATTACAATTAAAGCAACCGAAATAAAAGACGCGCTTACAGACCCTATCAGCAAAATTGTTGACGCCGTGAAAACTACGCTTGAAAAAACGCCGCCGGAACTTGCCGCAGATATTATGGATCACGGAATTATGATGACGGGCGGCGGCGCACTTTTGGCAAATATCGACACGCTTATTTCAAAAGAAACCGGAATGCCGGTAATTATTGCCGACGATCCTTTAAGTTGCGTTGGCGAAGGTACAGGGCGTTCACTCGAAGATTTAAATTTGCTTAAGCGCGTTGTTATGGTTCAAAAGAAAGCGAAATAATGAATACTCCGCGCAGTCGTAAAGAAAAGAATCAGAATCAAAACAAAACCGCCGCAATTATTTTTATACTTGCGTTTGTGTTTTGTTCGATTTTTATTGTTGCAAAAACTAATACACAAGTACCCGCCGCCGGTAAAACCGCAATGGCGTTTCTTTCGCCCTTTCAAAAAGGTTTTTCGTCATTGGGCGTGGGCGTTTCTGATTTAAAAGACAGCGTTGAAGAAGTTCAAAATATGCAAGTTGAGCTGGAAAATCTGCGCGAAGAAGTAAAAAATTTGCGTTCGCAGAATCTCAACGCCTCTGAAGCAATTTCTGAAAATCAAAGACTGCGTGCACTTTTAGGCTATAAACAAAACGCCACGCAATTTGACTTGGTTGCAGCAAGCATTATTGGGCGTGAATCTGCAACGTGGTCAAGCGTTGTATTGATAAATCGCGGAATTTTGGACGGCGTGGCGGACAATATGGCGGTAGTTACCGAATTGGGCTTAGTTGGACACGTTTTGGAAGCGGGCTTGAATACTTCAAAAGTTCAGCTGATTTTAGATCCGCGTTCGTCGGTCGGTACTTTGATACAGCGTCCTGAATCCCGCGTTGCTGGAATTGTCGAAGGCGATATTAACAATCCGCACGCGCCAAAAATGTTGAACATTCCAAAAGACGCTGACGTTAAAGAAGGCGATATGATTGTTACTTCAGGATTCGGCGGCGTGTACCCTAAAGGTATTGTTATCGGTAAAATTAAGGAAATTCACAACGACGAAGGCGGCTTGTTAAAGCATGGTATAGTTGCAACGACGGTTAATTTTGAAAAGTTGGAAGACGTGGCAATTATAGTAAATTCCCGCGAAGCTCCGCCGGAACCGTTGCCGCCAATTATTCAATCTGAAAATACTGATCCAAATTCTGAAGACGCCGCCAAGCAGCTTGAGTACTCAAAGCAAGTTCAAAAGGAAGTTCATGACAGAGTTAAACAGGCGCAGGAAAAGCAACTTGAACAGGCGCGGCAGTCCGTCGGAGGTACGGCTAATTGAAGTTGAACGTAATTTTTTCGTGGGCGATTTTAATTATTTTAATGTACGCCGTGCAAACTTCGCTATTGCCGTTCATTGGATTTAACGGCGTAAGCGCAAATTTAATGCTCCTGCTAACAGTTTCAACCGCGTTTTTGAAAGGTTACAAGCACGGAATTTTAATGGGACTTGTGACAGGATTTTTGCAAGATATTACATCCGGCAGTTACTTTGGCTGTGCGATTTTTAGTTATATGATAATTGGCTGGTTTTTCGGCAAATTTTCTGACAGAATTTTCAAGGAGCAATTACTTTTTCCAATATTGAGTGCGCCGCTTGCCGCCGCCATACATTTTTTTATTATGAACTTTTTAATTTCGCTGATTGGATATAAAATTAATTTTCTTTACAGCGTGCAAAACATTTTGCAACCGCTGATTTTTTATCAAGTGGCGTTTTCGTGGCTGATTCACAAAATAGCCTACGACTTCTACAAATTTATAAAGCGGCGCGGCTAGGAGTTTCTATGATTGACACTACAAAAAAAGAAGATGAATATCTTGGGCGGCTAACTTTTCTAAGTGTGCTGATGACGCTTGTTATTTTGATTTTAATTGCGCGTGTTGGTTACATGCAATTTTATGACGGCGAATATTATGCCCGCCTTGCCGAAGGTAACAGAATCAGAATTATTCCGACTATTGCGCCGCGCGGTACTTTTTACGACAGGAACAAGCAACTTTTGGTTACAAATCGTCCAGGTTTTACAGTTTCGTTACTGCCGCTTACAGAGCCAATTTCGCCGGAAGTTATTCAGCGCGTTTCAAGATTGTTAAATGTTCCTGTTGAAGAAATTCAGCGCAGGATTGATATTCATTACAGTTTTGACCCGATAAAAATTAAACAGGACGTAACGCAAGATATAATTTCGATTATTGAGGAACAAAAAAACGATTATCGCGGCGTGATTATCGAAGTGCAGCCGGTTCGAAATTACATTTTAAAGCAGGAGGGCGCACATACTTTCGGCTACGTCAGCGAAATTTCGGACTATGAACTTGAAACTAAAAAAGCTCAAGGTTATAAATCCGGCGATATTGTCGGCAAGTTTGGACTTGAAAGAGTTTATGATAAAGAATTACGCGGCGTCAATGGCGGCGAACAAGTTGAAGTTGACGTGGCGGGTAAACCTGTTCAAATTTTAGGCAAGAAAGAACCTACGCCCGGTTACGATTTAATTTTGACGATTGACAGGGATTTACAAGTTGCGGCTGAAAATGCAGTTGATACGATTTTAAAAGAAATTGGAGCGAACGCGGCGGCGGCAGTTGTTTTAAATCCTCAAAATGGCGAAGTGTTGGCAATGGTTTCACGCCCTGCCTTCGACCCGAATTTATTTGCTCACGGTATTTCAAGCAAAGATTGGGCGGCGATTAACAACAACCCGTATCATCCAATGGACAACAAGACGATAACCGGCGAATATCCGCCCGGCTCGACTTTTAAAATTGTAACGGGAACTGCCGCGCTTGCGTCCGGTGTTGTTACGCCGGAGGAGCAAATTTTTGACAGCGGTTACCATTGGTTAATACCGAAAGGCAATGCAAGCGGTGAGGCGTTAGGTTGGCTGGATTTTCATAACGCGTTGGCACATTCTGATAACGTTTATTTTTATGAAATGGGCAACCGGCTTGGAATTGACAGGCTGGAAAAGTATGCTCAAATGTTTGGACTTGGCAAGGAAACGGGAATTGATTTACCGTATGAATCGCCTGGAATTGCCGATTATTCAGAATACAAAATGGACGTTTACGGCGAAGAGTGGTATTTGTCAGAAACATTTGACGCGGCGATAGGACAAGGTTTTAATTTGGTAACGCCGTTGCAAGATGCAATGTTTACGGGCGAAATTGCGGCGAACGGCAAAAGATTTAAACCTCATCTTGTAAAGCAAATGGTTACGCAGGACGGCGAATTGATTAGAGATTTTCAACCGGAATTGTTGAGCGATTTAACCGAACAAGGCGTAAGTATGGAAGTTATTCGGATTGTACAAAATGGCTTGCGTGAAGTTACAGTAACGGGAACGGCGGCAAGCAGTTTCAGAGGTTTTCCATATCCAATCGCCGGAAAAACGGGAACGGCTGAAAATTCTCAAGGCAGAGATCACGGTTGGTTTGTAGCATACGCGCCATTTGATAATCCCTGCGTAAGTGTGGCGGTTGTCGTGGAGCAAGGCGGCTTCGGTTCACAATCTGCAGTACCTATTGGCAGGAAAATTTTAGAGGCGGCGTTTGAGATTATGAATAAGCGCGGACCTTTTTAAAGTTAGTGAGGCATTCTTTTTATTTTTAATACGGCATTTCTTAAAGCGGCGGCGGTCGTTCTTGACTGCCGTTTTTTTTATTAATATAAAAATTTTTAATGAGACATTCAAAGTAGGACGCTTTTTATTATTGGGTTCTGTTGGTAAATTCTTAATTTTTATTCTAATACAGCATTTCTTTCTTTTGGCACTTGACTAAAGAGCACGCTTGCTGCGCAACCGCGCAAGAAAGAAACGCTTAGCAAAGAAAGAAAACTGGCGATTATGATTCTATCCTTGAATCAACCTGCGGCGGCGGTTTACTAAAGAGCACGCTCGCTACGCGACCGCGCATCCGTGACCG